>Ga0247727_10006418_pt1 | contig 23145 bp, 23 predicted proteins | sample WisWelCaveWW1625_FD_202498 | JGI IMG/M metagenome (GOLD analysis project Ga0247727, IMG submission 202498) | Biofilm microbial communities from Wishing Well Cave, Virginia, United States - WW16-25 | ecosystem: Environmental > Aquatic > Deep subsurface > Groundwater > Cave microbial mat | place...
TGCAGGCCCGAAGCATTGGCAAAGGTCGTGCGGCTCATGCCGATTTCATGGGCGCGCTTGGTCATCATGCGCGCGAAATTGCTTTCGGTGCCGCCCAGGTGTTCGGCAATCGCCACGGCGACGTCATTGGCCGACTTGGTGACGATGGCGTAAATCGCGTCCTGGACCTTGATGGTCGAACCGGCCGTCAGGCCGAGTTTGCTGGGCACCATTCCGGCGGCGTGCTTGGAAATGCGAATGCGGTCTTTCAACGAGATCTGGCCGTTCTGCATGGCTTCGAACAGCATGTACAGGGTCATGACCTTGGTCAGCGAAGCCGGGTGCAGGCTTTTGTCAGCACTGCTCTGCGACAAAACCGTACCGGTGTCGGCATCAATAACGATAGAGGCATAGAGCTTGTTTTCCCCGGATTTACCTCTGGCGAGAGCCGGGGCCGACAGGGCACCCGTAAAAACGGCAAAAACCGTTAAAATCAAAAAAAACTGCTTTGCCCTGAGAGCTGCAAAACTGGTCAAGAACGTACTCCCGATAGCTGGTCCGAATTTTTTTGTATTTAACCGCTAGAAACTGGAACTTTAGCGAAGGCCCGAGTGTTTTCACCCTGAGACGCTTCAGTATAAGTTATCATAAATATATTAACAAAGTTTGTCCACCTACACAGGTATTTAGGCCATTTTTGTGCACTGCAAAAAAATTGTTGACTGGGGGTGTCCGAAATGGTAAAAAATGAGACATTCTGCGGCTCAGAAGGCTCTTTTTAGGGGGCTTTTCCCCGGTGCGCCGACCGGAAAAGCCTGTGGAACAGAGACGGAAAATACCCCTGCGTATCCGTTAATTTTAGACCAAAAAGGATGGAATCCCATGGCTGACAAAACAAAACGCCCCTCCCGCAAGGCTCTGGCCAGCAGGACACCGACCCGCACCAAATCAGCAGGCAAGAAATCGGCTGCTGCGGCAACCAACATTCTGGAAGGTTTCTTCCCAAAACAAGGCAACGAAGCAATGGAGAAAATGATGTCACAGAGCAAATCACAGATGGATAAACTGGCGCACGACGCCCAGGCATTCGGTCGCGAAGGCTTCGAAGCCTACATGCAGGCCAGCACGATCTTCGCAAAAGGTTTTGAGGAAATCGCCCGCACGGCGGTGGCCATGGCCCAGAGCAGCGCCGAGAAACAGGCCAAGTTCCTGAATCAGGCCCTGTCCAGCAAAACGCTGAACGAATGGTCGGAAGCGCAGAACAAAATCGCCCAGTCGAACATGGACGACCTGATGAGCGCCGCAACCAAGCTCACCGAAATGAGCGTGAAGGTTCTCAGCGAAAGCTCCGAGCTGCTCAGCGAACAGGCCGGCAAAGCCATCCGCAAGGCCAGCGAAGCGAGAGCCGCTTAAGTCGGAATAAATAATTCCATAATCATAAAAAGCCCCGGACCGGCAGCGGTTTTGGGGCTTTTTATTGGGTTTTAGCGATATTTTTGACGGAGTAGTGGAGATTCCTGTTATAATTGTTATATTATCCTTCTTCGGATTTATGATGAATTTAGGGCGCTGAAAATTGTTCATTTTTGAAGAAATTTTGATGAATAACCCCGAGATGGACGGAGATGGACCCGACCACGGCGACAACCATGGGAACGGCATCGATGAAGGCCGCCCCGACACCGGCATTCTGCTCGAAACCCGCCCAAAAACAAAAAAACCTTCGATGTACAAAGTGGTTCTGCTGAACGACGACTACACCCCGATGGAATTTGTCGTGCACGTGCTGGAGCGCTTCTTCAACAAGACGCGCCAGGAAGCCACCGACGTCATGCTGCATGTTCACCGCCGCGGCGTCGGCATCTGTGGCGTATTCACATTCGAAATTGCTGAAACCAAAGTCGCGCAGGTGATGGATTTCGCCCGCAACAACGAACAGCCTTTGCAATGTACGATGGAGAAGGAATAGGCCTTCCCGGCGTGCATCTGAATTACCGTCTTGAACTTGCCCTCTAACAACCTAATTTCTGAATCATGCTCTCACGCAATCTCGAACAGACCCTCCACCGCGCGCTCGCTATAGCAAACGAACGCCATCATGAATATGCAACGCTGGAGCATTTACTTTACGCGCTGACGGAAGATCAGGACGCCATGGCGGTCCTGCGCTCCTGCGGCATTTCGCTGCCCGACCTGAAAGACCAGCTGGGCCAGTATATCGAAAGCGAACTGGGCTATCTCGTGAACAAGGATGCTGAAGACGCCAAGCCCACCACCGCCTTCCAGCGCGTGTTGCAGCGCGCCGCGATTCACGTGCAATCATCAGGCCGCGAGGAAGTAACGGGCGCAAATGTTCTTGTCGCTTTGTTCTCCGAACGCGAAAGCCACGCCGTGTTCTTCCTGCAGGAACAGGACATGACGCGCTTCGACGCGGTGAATTATATCTCGCACGGTATTGCGAAAATCCCGACCCAGAACAATTCCCCCGGCGCCGCAAAAACGCCGCGCGGCACCGAAGAATCATCCTCCAGCCAGACGAAAACAGGCTCCGAGGCGCTGGACGCCTATTGCGTCAACCTCAACGAAAAAGCCAAGAAGGGCAAAATCGACGTCCTGATCGGCCGCCACAAGGAGGTTGACCGCACGATTCAAATTCTCTGCCGCCGCAGCAAGAACAACCCGCTCTATGTCGGCGATCCCGGCGTTGGTAAAACGGCGATTGCCGAAGGTTTGGCGAAGAAAATTATCGATGGCGATGTGCCGGACGTTTTGAAAACCGCGGTGATCTATTCACTCGATATGGGCAGCCTGCTGGCCGGAACGCGTTACCGCGGCGATTTTGAGGAACGTATCAAAGCAGTCTTAAGCGAACTGCAAAATATTGAAGACTCTGTTTTGTTCATCGACGAAATTCACACGGTCATCGGCGCGGGCGCGACATCGGGCGGCGCGATGGATGCGTCGAATTTGCTCAAGCCCGCACTTTCCAGCGGCACGCTGCGCTGCATCGGCTCGACGACGTACAAGGAATACCGGAATTATTTCGAGAAAGACCGTGCGCTGGTGCGCCGCTTCCAGAAGATCGATGTGTACGAGCCGACGATCGAGGATGCAATTGCCATCCTCAAGGGCCTCAAGCCCTATTACGAAGATCACCATGGCGTGAAATACACGATGGGCGCCATCAAGGCCGCCGTCGAGCTATCCGCAAAATATATTGGCGACCGCAAACTTCCCGATAAAGCCATCGACCTGATCGACGAGGTCGGCGCGGCGCAGATGCTGGTGACCGAAGACAAGCGCAAGAAAACCATCACTGAAAAAGATATCGAGGCCGTTGTCGCCGTCATCGCGCGCATTCCCGCCGCCAGCATGACGAAGAACGACAAGGAAGCGCTGCAGACTCTCGAGCGCGACCTGAAAACCATGGTTTACGATCAGGACAAGGCGATTGATACGCTGACAGATTCCATCAAGATGGCGCGCGCGGGTTTGCGCGACGGTGAAAAACCCATCGGTTCCTATTTATTCTCCGGCCCCACGGGCGTCGGCAAAACCGAAGTCGCGCGCCAGCTCGCCAAAACCATGGGCATTGAACTCATCCGCTTCGACATGTCGGAATATATGGAACGCCATGCCGTGTCGCGCCTCATCGGCGCGCCGCCGGGCTATGTCGGCTTCGACCAGGGCGGCTTGCTCACCGATAAAATCGACCAGCACCCGCATTGCGTATTGCTGCTGGACGAAATCGAAAAAGCGCACCCGGATCTGTTCAATATCCTGCTGCAGGTCATGGACTATGGCAAGCTGACGGACAACAACGGCAAGACGATTGATTTCCGCAACGTCATCCTCATCATGACCACAAATGCGGGCGCCGCCGAAATGGCGAAATCGCCGATCGGTTTCGAACGCGACATGCACGCGCAGGAAGACAACGAAGCAATCACGAAAATGTTCTCGCCGGAATTCCGCAATCGCCTCGATGCGATTGTCCCGTTCCAGAATTTGAAGCCCGACACGGTGGAAAAAGTCGTCGACAAATTCGTCGCGCAGCTGGAAGGCCAGCTTGCGGACAAAAACGTGGAAATCGAGCTAACGCCCGTCGCCCGCGCGCATCTGGCCAAGGCCGGCTATGACCCCGCCATGGGCGCAAGGCCGCTGGCCCGCGTTATCCAGGAAAAGGTCAAACGCCCGCTGGCCGAGGAAATCCTCTTCGGAAAACTGATCAAGGGCGGTCTTGTCAGTGTTGATTACGTGGATGGAAAACTCGTCTTTGAATATGAAGCGCACCAGGGGAAAAAAGCCAATGCGCATTCCGACGATGAGAGCGAAGAAGAAACCGCCGGCACGGATTAATCCGCGAAATTAATCGGAAACTTTTTCCTTCTGGCTTTCCCAGTTTTTGAACATCACCATCGCTTCATCATGGCCCATCTGCACGTATTCCGGCTTTGTCGCCGGTTTTTTCGTCGCTTTCACCGAAGACATCTCCGTATGGCTTAGACCGAAATAGACCTTCTGAATGCCGACGCTGGAAACCAGGGCGCGGCCCATCATCGTGGGTTCGCTTGAACAATAAAGAACGCAATCCGATAAATCCGCGCGGCCCAGTTTATCGGCGGCCTGGCGGATGGCCATCACTTCGGCATGCGCGGTAGGATCAACGCGGGATGTGATGCCGTTGACGCCTTCACCGAGAATTTTCCCGTCCTTGTCCGCGACGACGGCGCCGAACGGCCCGCCGCGTTTTGTTTTTACGTTCTTGTCGGCCATGGCGATGGCTTTTTGCATTAAATCCTCCGGCGTCCAGCGGGCGTCCTTGCTGCTGACGGCGAGGGGTCTCGGGTTGAGGCCTTTTTGCTTCAGAAGGCGCTGCGCAATCTGGATAAGCAGGTCCGGCTCAATCGGTTTTTGAATGACACGCTTGACGCCCAGCGCATGCGCTTCCATCAACAGGTCACTTGAATCGTTCGCGGTCACAAGAACAACCGGCAGCTGGATGCCCTTGACCACCAGGTATTTGATAAATTCAAAACCGCCGCGCGGCGTCATGTTCACATCGACGAAAGCGAGATCGATGTCGCGGTCCTCGACAACCTTGATCGCGGACTCGCCGTCGATGGCGCCGTAAGTGCGGTAGCCTTGGGTCCGCAAAACCCCGGCCATCATTTCCCGGCTGATGTCATTGTCTTCGGCGATCAGGATATTGATGAAGGCTTCTTCGCTCATGGTCCCATTACACCACAGACGCCATTTCCGCGAAAGCCAAAATCTGGTAGGATTGCGCCCATGAAACGCATATCTGAAAAAGGCAGCGCCCTTTTTATCATCCTGATCGCGGTTGTGCTGTTTGCGGCGCTGGCTTATTCGGTCGCCCAGATGATGAAAGGCGGCAGCCCCGACACCATCTCCGTTGAAAAATCGCGCCTCGCCGGCAATGAAATTCTCAATTACGCGCGCGCCATGCGCCAGGCCGCACAGAATATCAAAATCTCGCATGGCTGCGCCGACGCCGATATCAGCTTCGAAGCCACCACCGGCCTTGTTGGCTACGGCCACACGCCCGCGGCGAACGACATGTGCAAGTTGTTCCATCCCAACGGCGGCAGCCTCGTCTATCAGGAACCCGTGCCGGAATGGCTGGATATTTCGATCAGCCCCGCCCCCGCTTTGCAGGGCCAGTGGTATTTCCCGGCGAGCACCTGCGCGGTCGGCACGGGAACGGCGGATGCGACGTGCAACACGGATACGAACAGCAACGAGGCGCTGATCGCCGTTCTGCCTTACATCAAAAAAAATCTCTGCATCCAGATCAACAAGCTGCTGGGTGTGGTCAATCCCGGCGGCACGCCGCCGCTTGAAACGCTGAATGCATGGCCGGTGGCCGCGCTCAAATATACGGGAGATTTTACGGACGGTGAAAAAATCGACCAGGCCGGGCGTCAGGTCGGCTGCTTCGAGGGCGCCGTCGCCAGCACACCGGGCCCGAAGACCTATCATTTCTTCCAGGTAATTATCCCGCGCTAAAGGTCTTATAATTATTTCAGCTCAAAGATCGCTTCGATCTCGACCGCCACGCCCAGGGGCAGCGACGGCGCACCAACAGCAAAGCGCGTGTGCTTGCCGATATCGCCCAGCGCTTCGCCGATCAGGTTCGATGCGCCGTTGATGACAGTGGGATGCTCGGTAAATTCCGAAGTACAATTTACAAAGCCGCCCAGCTTGATGCAGCGCTTGATCTTCGACCAGTTGCCGCCCACCGCCGCATCCGCCTGCGCAAGGATGTTCAGGGCGCAGGCCTTGGCCGCTTCCACGCCTTGCTCGACGGTCAAATCTTTGCCGACGCAACCGGTATGCATTTTCTGGCCGTTCAGAAACGGGATCTGGCCGGAAATGAACAGGAAATCATCATCCGCGATGACATAAGGAATATAATTGGCGGCCGGCGGGGCCACTTTCGGCAGCTCGTATCCCATGGCTTTCAGTTTTGTGCGGATGTCCATTTTGCTCTCCTTATGCTGTGCGGGGCCTCATTAAAAGGTTACAAAAGCCCTTTGTAAAGCGGGGAATCGTCTGCCATAATGCCGATCCGTAAAGGATAGGAAACCATGGGGTTTTTAAAGGCGCTTGGGAATACGTTGGGGGTGTTGTCCCCGACCTATATGACCTTCTTCAGACTGACATCGCGCGGCCAACGCGTCGGCGAAGACCAGCTTGACAATATCTATTACCGCGCCCCGGCGCGCCCCGGCTATAAACGCGAGCGCCGCTGGGTGATGTACAAGGGCGCCCCGGAGGCGAGCAACATTCCCCCCGAATGGCATGGCTGGATGCACCACCAGACCGACGCGGTTCCCTCGAATGACGCCGGTTTCCGCCGCTCCTGGCAAAAACCCCACCAGCCCAATATGACTGGCACCACCGGGGCCTACCGCCCGCCCGGCCATATCCTGGAAGGCGGGGAGCGGGACAAGGCCACCGGCGATTACGAGCCGTGGCGCCCCGAATAGCCATTTACAGCGGGGCCGGTTTCAGGCTAAATCCCTATTGTTAAAGGATTAAACACGATGAAGCGCAGCGCTATCGAAACACTTCTTGGGGCTTTTGTCCTGGCCGTTGCCGGGTTCTTCCTCGTTTTCAGCTACAAAACAGCGAATGTCGGATCGGGAAGCGGCTACAGCGTCTCGGCGGATTTCGCCAGCATCGGCGGATTGAAACCCGGCGATGATGTCGTCGTCAGCGGCGTGAAAGTCGGCAGCGTGACATCTGTTGATCTTGTTCCCGAATCTTTCCTCGCGCGCGTGACGATGGATGTCGATCAGAATTTGAAGCTTCCCACCGACACGGCGGCGCTGATCAGCAGCGAAAGCTTGCTGGGCGGACGCTATCTCGCGCTGGAACCCGGCGCCGACGAGGAAATGATCCCCGAAGGCGGCCATATTCAATACACGCAGGCGCCGCAAAATCTTGAACAATTGCTTGGCCAGTTTATCTTCAGCATGAAAGACGGAAAAGACAAAAACGCCGCTGCCGCCGTGCAGCCCGCGTCCGCCCCGGCCCCTGCGCCCGCGCCGGAACCTGAAGCGGTAAAGGCTGTTGAGCCGGGTCCCGCCGAAGCTGCGCCTGCTGCTGCTTCGAATGAAACCGAATCCGAACCCAAACCCGCGCACCCGTAAGCAAAACAAGCGAAAGCAGGCGCAATGTCGTTCGCAAGATTTCTCACCGCCGCTCTTTTTTTATCGTTGATGGTTCCGGGCGCATTGTGCGCGCGAGAGATGGAAAGCTTTCCCGTCGTCAAACTGCAATCGCTTGATAAAATCACCGCGCGGACAATGACGTTCGAGGCCAATGTCGGCAACACGGTGAAGTTCGGATCGCTCTATATCAAGATCCAGGCCTGCAGCAAGGCGCCCCCGGTAGAACAGCCGGAATCCGCGGCTTTCCTGCAGATCTGGGAAGTGAAATCAAAGGACAGCGAAGCGGCAGGTCCGCACCCGTCAAGCGCGAGGGAAGAAAAACCCAAAGGCGAGGCGCAGTGGATTTTCAGCGGCTGGATGTTTGCTTCGAGCCCCGCGCTGTCGCACATGGATCACCCGGTTTACGATGTGTGGGTTCTGGATTGTCTGAGCGCCAAGGGCCAGAAAAAAGCGGAAGAGAAAAAACAGGAAGATGCCGCCGAACCGGGCGAGGGCGAGATTGAATCCACCGCCGCGCCCGCCGAACCCGCGATTGAACCTGCCATCAAAAGTGAAGAGCTTAGTCCGCTTGGGGATTAATCAGCGACGTCATTGCGAGGAGGTCTTAAGACCGACGAAGCAATCCAGCGGCTTTCTGGATTGCTTCGCTTCCGCTGGTCGCTCGCAATGACGGGCTATTTATGCTCTCGCATCTCCAGATATTCCTCCATGATCTTGTCCTGATACAGTCCTGGAAGATTGAAATCCGCCTTGGCGGCGATGGCCGCATTGAGGAATTTTTTATATTCGTCATGCGGTAATTCATACACGCCGAATTGCTTCAGGTGTTCATTGACGAATTGTGTGTCGAACAACGCGAAGCCGCCTTTCCACAACCGTGCAACAAGATGCATCAGCGCGATCTTGCTGGCATCCGTCTCGCGGGCGAACATGCTTTCGCCGAAAAACGCGCCTCCTAACGCAAGGCCGTAAACGCCGCCGACCAGTCTGTCGTCTCTCCAGCATTCTACACTGTGCGCATGGCCGCGCGCGTGCAATTCGCAGAACACTTTGCGGATCGGCGTATTGATCCATGTCTCGGGGCGTTTGGCTGTGGGCTCGCCGCAACCGTCGATCACGCCGGTGAAATCGGTATCGATGCGGATCTCATACGGTTTTTTGCGGATCGTTTTTTCAAGCCGGTGCGGCAGGTGAATATCGGTGATCGAAAGCTGGCCGCGCATATCAGGGCATATCCAGTGGATATACGGGCTGCCGGAATTATATGCCATGGGGAACAATCCCTGGCGGTAGGCTTCCATCAACAATTCTGGCGTCAGGATCAGCTGCATTCATTAATTATAGTGCAGAAATTCCAATACGGCGAACTTGCCATGAAATTATTTGGGAATTATTTGGATTTGCTGTGTTTTTCAGCGAGTTTCTTTTCAAGCCACTGGATCGTGTATTGGCCCGAAAGGAACTCGGGCTGCTCGGTGATCCAGTAGTGCAATGGAAGAGTCGTCTTGATGCCTTCCACCACCGTTTCGCGGATCGCGCGGCGCAGGCGGCGGATACATTCATCGCGGTCGCGCCCATGCACGATCAGCTTGCCGATCATCGAATCGTAATGCGGCGGGATGGTATAGCCCGTATACATTGCGGAATCGAAACGCACGCCGAGCCCGCCCGCCGCGTGGAACTGCGTTATTTTTCCGGGCGAGGGAACAAAAGTATCGGGGTCTTCGGCATTGATACGGATTTCAATGGCATGGCCGCGGAAACGCAGGCGGTCCGTCTGGATGCTTAAAGGATGCCCGGCGGCCACGCGGATCTGTTCGGCAATCAGGTCAATGCCCGTGATCATTTCTGTGACCGGGTGTTCGACCTGGATCCTTGTATTCATCTCCATGAAATAGAACTCGCCCTTTTCATAGAGAAATTCAATCGTGCCCGCGCCGCGATAACCAAGCTTGCGGATCGTTTCAGCGGCAAGGCTGCCGATCCGGTTGCGGTCTTCCTCGCTGAGGACAGGCGAGGGACCTTCCTCAAGCAGTTTCTGGTGGCGGCGCTGGATCGAGCAGTCGCGCTCGCCCAGGTGAATGGCGTTACCATGCGTATCGCCGAAAACCTGGATCTCGATATGGCGTGGATTGGTCAGGTATTTTTCGATATAAACCGTGTCGTCGCCGAAATTGGCTTTGGCTTCGGCCTTGGCACGGTCGAAACATTCCTTGAATTCTTTTTCCTCGTGTACGACCTGCATGCCCTTGCCGCCGCCGCCCGATGCCGCCTTGATGAGAACCGGAAAGCCCATTTTCTTGGAAATGGCGATGCCTTCGTCGGAGGTTTTTACATCGCCCTCGGAACCGGGAACGCAAGGTAACCCCAGTTCCCGCACGGTTTTCTTGGCCTGGACCTTGTCGCCCATGATTTCAATATGTTCAGGCGCCGGACCGATAAACGTAAAGCCGTGTTCCTCGACGATCCGCGCGAATTGCGCGTTCTCGGACAAAAATCCGTAGCCGGGGTGAATGGCGTCGGCGCCGGTGAGGGCTGCGGCGCTGAGGATGGCCGGGATGTTCAGATAGCTGTCGCGCGCGGCGGGCGGGCCGATGCAGACCGTTTCATCGGCCAGTCTGACAGCCATGGCATTCGCGTCGGCGGTGGAGTGCACGACGACGCTCTGGATATTCATCTCGCGGCAGGCGCGGATAATGCGAAGGGCGATTTCGCCGCGATTGGCTATGAGGACTTTTTTGAACATTGTTCCGGTTACTCGATGACCATCAGGACGTCGCCATATTCAACCGGCACGCCGTTGTCGATCATGATGTGCGTGATGATCCCGCCTTTTTCGGCCTTGATCGGGTTCATGACTTTCATGGCTTCGATAATCAGCAGCGTATCGCCGGCTTTTACCGTGTCGCCTTTTTTCACAAATTGCGGTGCGTCGGGGCTGGGCTTCAGGTAAGCAGTGCCGACCATCGGCGATGTGACGGCGCCCGGATGCGCATGCGCCACATTGTCGGGCGCGCTCATGTTCGCAGCTTGCGGCAATGTCGGATCGGAAGGCATGGCGGGAACGGACGCGCCGGAAGACACAACAGTTGCGCCCTTGCTGACGCGAATGACCTTGTCGCCTTCCGCCACTTCGATTTCTGTAAGGCCCGTTTCATCGAGCAGTTTGGCCAGGTCTTTGATTGTCTTGGGATCGATTTTCATGACTCTTTTTCGTTTTTTATTCGTCTTGGTGGTTGTTCGCCGGGGAACAGGCCCCCTTAAACAGACCACTTGCTTACAGGGTTTGACAGAAAAAGTCAAAGCTTTAGGAAAATCAACGGCTTAGGAGGGAAGATAATTTCTCGAGGGCCATTTCATAGCTCTTTTCCTTGTGACCGGCGATCACGACCGTTGCGGCCAGTTCGACATAGGAAAAACGGCGGAATTTCTCCCGCTTTTTCGGGTTCGACAAATGCACCTCGATGACGGGGATATTTAAAAGCCGCAGTGCGTCGTAAATGGCGATCGATGTATGCGTATAGGCAGCCGCGTTGATAATCAGCCCGTCGAAAATATTCGGCTTGGGCGGCGGCGCGGGCGCGGCCTCGTGAATCCAGCTGACCAGTTCGCCCTCGTGATTGGATTGGCGGAAATCGATATGCAGGTCCAGCGCCTTGGATTTCTGTTCACACAGCGTCGCGATGTCGTTTAGCGTCGCATGGCCGTAAAGATCCGGCTCGCGCGTGCCCAGCATGTTGAGGTTCGGTCCGTTGAGGATCAGGATTTTTTTCATGGTTTCCTCGCTTCTTGAAAGATGCTTTGGAAATCGTTCTCGGTCGCGACACGGCGTGGAACGTACTTGATACTGCCGCCGATCAGGAATGTCGGCGTGTATTTTGCGTCGAGACTCTCGAAATACCAGATCGTTTTAGCGACACGGTCATTGACGGCCCGTGAATTCATATCCTTTTTTAGTCTGTCCGCGTCGATGCCTGTGGCCACCGCAATATCGGCCAGATCCTTTTCGGCAACAGCAGGATAGCGTGTCATCAACGCTTCATAAACCTCTTTATACTTGCCTTGCAGTCCTGCCGCATAGCACAGACGCATCGGATATGCGCCCGGTGTCTTTTCCCCAGCGATCGGCAGTGGGATATAGCGGATTTTACCGTCTTTTTGGACTGCATTCATAATGACTAGATGGGTGCCGCGACAATCACCGCAGGTAAAATCCATGAATTCGACGACCGTCAGATTGGCATCATCCGGACCGAACACATATTCTTTTGGAATGTCGTCGATGCTGGCGCGCATCGCGGTAATGACATAGATGCCGTAAGCAAGAAGCCCGATTGAAATGGCGAGGACCATATAAAATAATTTCCAAACCATCTGATCCTCGTCATTCCCAAATCGGCGCGTCCGGTTTTAGCCTTCTTTGCCGCCACGCGCTTCCTTGATGGCGTTTTTCAGGCCTTCTTCACCGAGATAACCGGGAAAAAGCTTTCCGCCGATGACGAAGCCCGGCGTGCCCTGTATGCCGATTCCATGGCCGAGCGTGAGACCGTCCTCCAGCGTCTTGGCGACTTCCGAAGACTCGGCATCTTTTTTCAGTTTCTCGATATCAAGCCCGAGAGTTTTTGCTGTGCTCTCCAGTACGTTATCGTCGATGCTGCCGTTATGTTCCATCAGGGCGCTGTGAAATTCAAAATATTTGCCTTGCTTATGTGCGGCCTGCGCCCATTTTGATGCCGTTAGCGATGTTGGGCCCAGGATCGGCATGTCGAAAAACACGAAGCGCACATTCTTGTCCGATTCCAAAACAACCTTGATGTCGTGAATGGCTTTTTTGCAATAGCCGCAATTGTAATCAAAGAACTCGACGACCGTGACATCGCCTTTTTTATTCCCTGCGTCCGGCAGATCCTGCGCGGTGAGTTTTTCCAAGTTCTTGGAAATACTTTCCTTCGTGGCGTTCATGGAATCCTGCTGCTGCTTTTCCTGGTAAGCCTGGAGAGACTGGACGAGTTCTTCCGGCTTTTTCTGCAGGTAATCTTTAATGATCTGCTCCACTTCCGCTTTTTGCGCATCGGAAAGCGCGGCGTCGGCGGCGCGTGCGGAAGAAGGACCCACGGCCAGTGCGGCAACAAGCGCAAGGACAGGCAGGGCGCAGAGGAATTTTGTAATCATGGAACGCACGGGCAGACTCCTTTTTCAAAAGTTGTTTCAACCATTATATCAATCTCGGCTAACCCGGGCTAGTCGTCTTCATCGATCGTTTCAATATGCGCCAGGATGTCCTTCGCTTTCAGCCATTCACGGCTGCCCGGCTTCGCATTCTTGAGCACCGACTCCGCCTGGTTCTTTGCATAGGGGACCTGGCGCTGGAGAACCGCTTCCTCGGCCAGGTTCAGCCGGGCCATGTTTTCCTGCCCCAGCTTTCCATAGGCGGTGGCCAACAACCTGTATATACGGCTGGAGCGCGGCTCATCCTTCTGCGCGCGCTCAAGATTGTCGATCGCTTCCTGTTCCTTGCCGGTTTCCAGCAGGGCATGGCCATAAGCCAGCCGGATAATCCCGGCATCGGGCAGGTCGTCCGCGGCTTTCTTGTAATAGGGCAGCGCTTCGCTGACACGACCGAAATCGACCAGCATCTGGCCCTTCAACTCCTGGAAATACGGGTTGCCCGGTTCTGCCGCGATCAGGGAGTCGATACCCTTCAGCGCCGGCTGGATGTCGTGGTTACGGTAGGCGGCGATGGTTTTCGCATATTGTGCCGGGATGGAATTGTCGCGGTCGTCGTAAATCCACGGGATCTGGTTGGGCGTGAGAAAACCAGCCAGCTTCGCTTTCATGCGTTTGTGCTGCTCGGTCCACGTCGCCGGGAAGGCTTTCTTGCCATAAGGCGATTGATCGGCGCGCTGGCGCACCGCGTCGATACGGTCGCGGGTCAGTGGGTGGGTGCGCATATATTCGCTTTGCTGGTCCATCGGCAGCATCTCTTCCGATTCCAGTTTTTCAAAAAATGTTCCAAGGCCCTTGGGGCTTAACTGCGCGGTTTCAAAAAAACGCAAAGCCGCCTGGTCAGCGCTCGATTCCTGCACGCGGCTGTGTACGAGATACCCGCGCAGTGCCATGCTGCTGCTGCCCGCGGCAATCGTCGAGGCCGCGCCGCTTTCGCCGGTCGCCATCGCCACGCCGACGCCCAGCACCATGCCGAGAATGCTTTCATACGAGGCGCGCTCCATGGCTGTGCGCGTCGCCACCAGGTGCCCGCCCGCGATGTGGCCGATCTCGTGCGCCAGGACGCCGATAATCTCGCCGGGATTTTCGGTCCTGTCGATCAGGCCGGTATAAATGAAAACATTGGCGCCGCCGGCCACGAAGGCGTTGATTTGCGGGCTCTGGACGATAATGAGATTGACGCCGTCCTTGTCGAGGCCCGCCGCCTGCAGCAGGGGATCCATCCATTCCTTGAAGGTGTCCTCGATCTCGGTGTCGCGGATGATGACGGGGGCATCGGCGGCGCGTACGGGAAGCGCGGCACCAAGAAGAAAGCCAAGTGCTAAAATCTGTAAAAACAGCTTCGGGCGGGGTGCTTTGTATGCCATATTTTTCCTTACAGAGCGGTCATTTTGAGGGCCTTAGCATAACCCCCCTTCGGGCAACGCCCAAGGGCAAAAATAGTAAATATAGATAGTAAAATAGGATATGAAATTCGTTCTTCAATGGATCGACCTGGGCTGGCTGATTATGGCTTATTTCATCGCCCGCAAGGACCAGCGGGCCTGGGTCATGGGGTTTTACATCTCCAGCATGCTGATGATGCGGCTGTTGACGGAACTGATGGTCAGCATCAACCACCCCAACGGCCTGATCGGCCTGGTTGAAACGCCGGTTCATACGCGGGCCCTTATTTTGTATAGCCTCTCCTATGTTGCCTATATGCTGTTCATCTATTTTTCGCCGAATGCGAAAGGCACGCTGTTGATGGCCACATCGATCGCGATCTTTTTCGCCTCGTTTTTTACAACAGCTTTAGTGATGGTTTTATAGTGCGTAACAAGAAAAAATCCCGCGTCAAAACCGCGAAGAAACGCAAGATCTCCTCGACGCGCTGGCTCGAGCGCCAGCTCAACGATCCGTACGTTGATAAAGCAAAGACAGACGGCTACCGCAGCCGCGCCGCGTACAAAATCCTCGAGATCGACAAAAAAATAAACCTGTTCAAAAAAGGTATGAAAATTCTCGACCTCGGCACTGCGCCCGGCGGTTGGTCACAAGTTGCCGCGGCGAGGGGCTGCACGGTTGTCGCTATCGACCTGCTGGCGATCGATGAAATTCCCGGTGTCGATTTCGTGCAGATGGATTTCATGGACAATGCCGCGCCGGACAAATTAAAAGATATGCTGGGCGGGCTCGCCGATGTCGTTCTCTCGGATCTCGCGCCCAACACGACAGGTCATAAGCAAACGGACCACATCCGCATCATGGCCGTGGTCGAAGCCGCCTATTATTTCTCGAAAGAGATTTTAAAACCCGGCGGCATCTTCGTCGCGAAGGTTCTGCAGGGCGGGACCCAGAACACGCTGCTGGCGGAAATGAAAAAGGATTTCAAAACCATCAAGCACATCAAACCCCCCGCCAGCCGCAAGGAAAGCTCCGAGCAATATCTGGTGGCGCAGGGGTTTAGAGGCTAAGGGTATAAATTCCTTGCATTTTTCCGGGAACAACCTATAACTACCCTGCAAATTCGACCTAGCGCCCCCCGGGGCAAAAACTGTGCAGGAGATTTGCGTCATGCCATTCAAGAAAAGCCGAAATTCCGCAGAAATCCGCGAAGGTTTGACCTTCGACGATGTGCTTTTGATTCCCGGCGCCTCCGAAGTCCAGCCCCACGAAGTTTCAACCACCACGCGCCTGACCCGCGAAATCACCCTGAATATTCCCATTCTGTCCGCCGCCATGGATACGGTTACCGAAGCCGATATGGCGATTGCCATGGCCCAGAATGGCGGCGTCGGCATTCTTCACCGCAACATGGAAATCGAGGCGCAGGCCACGCATGTGCGCCGCGTGAAACGTTTTGAATCCGGCATGGTTGTCGATCCCATCACCATCGGGCCCGATGCGTCGCTGGCCGAGGCGCTGGAACTGATGAAGCGTTTCCGCATCTCCGGCATTCCCGTGACCGAAGCCTCCGGTCGCCTTGTTGGTATTCTCACCAACCGCGATGTGCGCTTCGCCGAAAATCCGAACCAGCCGATCCGCGAACTGATGACATCCGAAAATATCGTGAAAGTTTACAACACGGTGAACAAGGATGAAGCGCGAAAGTTACTTCACAAATTCCGCATCGAAAAACTTCTCGTCGTCGATGACAATGAAAAATGTATCGGCTTAGTTACCGTGAAGGATATTGAAAAATCCCAACTTCACCCGCACGCGACGAAAGACGCCAAAGACAGATTGCGCGTTGGCGCGGCGGTCGGCACCGGCGACATCAACGGTGTCGAGCGCGCGTTGGCGCTGGCCGAAGCGGGCCTCGATCTCGTCGTCGTCGATACCGCGCACGGCCATTCGCGCGGCGTTCTTGATACGGTTGCAAAAATCCGCAAGCAGGGCAGAAACTCGCTGCAGATCATGGCGGGCAATGTTGCGACCGCCGATGCGGCGAAAGCGCTCATGGATGCGGGCGCGGATGCTGTAAAAGTCGGTATTGGCCCCGGTTCGATTTGCACGACAAGAATTGTCGCCGGTGTCGGCGTTCCTCAGCTTACGGCCATCATGGATGTGGCCGAGGCCTGCCGTAAACGCGGCGTGCCGGTCATCGCCGATGGCGGTATCAAATATTCGGGCGATCTCGCCAAGGCGATTGCTGCTGGCGCGGACGTGGCCATGATGGGTTCGCTCTTCGCCGGAACCGACGAAGCCCCGGGCGAAGTGATTCTTTATCAGGGCCGCTCTTACAAATCATACCGCGGCATGGGCAGCGTCGGGGCAATGGTAAAAGGCTCCGCCGACCGCTATTTCCAGGCCGGGGTGACGACATCCAACAAATTAGTTCCCGAAGGGATTGAAGGGCGCGTGCCGTATAAAGGCCCCATTTCGAACGTCCTGCACCAGATGGTCGGGGGCCTGCGCGCCGCGATGGGCTATACCGGATGCAAAACCATCGACGAAATGAAGGAAAAAACGGAGTTTATGCGGATGACGGCGGCGGGCTACCGCGAGAGCCATGTCCACGATGTCACCATCACCCGCGAAGCCCCGAATTACCGGACCGAAAGCTAATTCCCATAAATCGTACGTAAGGCGAAAAATATTCTGTTTCTGCCCTCTTGCAGGAGGCGCGGGAATTGAATAAAGATTCAATTCGTGTGGCAATGGTGCTGCATTATTACCTTAAGGAAATAAACACTATGAAACACATTCTTGCTCTGACTGCAGCTGCCTTTATCGCAGCCGCTCCCTTTGCTGCAATGGCTGAAGACACAGCTGCACCGGCTGCTGAAGCTCCAGCTGCTGAAGCTGTTGTTGCTCCGGTTGAACACACGCTTGCTGACGGCACGAAAGTTGTTGTTGAAGGCGATGCAGTGTCTGTCGTTGCCGCTGACGGCACGAAGACGCCCGCTCCGGATGGTGAACACACGCTCGCTGACGGTTCCAAACTGACCACTGCTGGTGGAAAAGTTGTTCCGGCTGCTCCGGCTGCCGGCGACGCAGCTCCTGCTGAAGAGCCCGCTGCTCACTAATTTTAGTTGAGACAAAAAAATCCCTGCCAGCGCAAGCGGCAGGGATTTTTCTTTGGTTAATGCCCGCCGCGTGCTAGACACCTCCCCATGAGACCCGCATCCCGCATTCAAGCCGTTATCGAAATCTACGAGAAAATCGGCCCTGCTAAAATCCCGATGGATGCCATCGTCGGCGATTACATGCGCCAGCGCCGTTATATCGGCGCAAAAGATCGCGCGGATATTGCCGACCGTGCCTACCGTGTGATGCGCGCCTGGGGCCGCCTGACCTGGTGGATGGGGCGCGTGGAAGCCGAGCCGACAGCGCGCAATCTCCTGATCCTGAATACGATCCTCGCCGAGGGCGCCAGCGAAAATAAAATGAAAGATTTTTTCGACGGCTCGAAATTCGCGCCCGAAGAACTCAGCACCGACGAAATCGCCCTGTACGAAAGACTGAAGGGCAAATCGCTGGACGATCCCGATATGCCGGAAAGCGTGCGCGTCGAATGCCCGGAAGAATATGAAGAGGCCTTGCGTGGATATTTTGGCGACGACTTCGCCGGGGAACTGACCGCCATGCAACATTCCGCGACGCTGGACATGCGCGCCAATGTTTTCGTCGCGCCGCGTGACAAGGTAAAAGCCTCGCTGGAAAAAGACGGCGTGGTGACGGATGAAACGCCGTATTCGCCGTGGGGCCTGCGCGCGCGGGACAAGGCGTATCTGTCCAAAACGAAAGCCTTTGCCAAAGGTCTCGTCGAAATTCAGGACGAGGGATCGCAGATGATCGCGCATGTTTGCAATGCGCAACCCGGCAACCAGGTTCTTGATTTCTGCGCGGGTGGCGGCGGGAAAACGCTGGCGCTGGCAGCGGCGATGAACCGCAAGGGCCGTATTGTTGCCATGGATAACGACGAACGCCGCCTGCAAAAGGGCAAAGAGAGATTCCGCAAGGCACAGATCGCCGATATCGTCGAGGTGCGCCCGATGAGCGACGAGCGCCACCGCAAATGGCTGCGCCGCCAGAAAGAAACATTCGACATCGTGCTGCTGGATGTGCCGTGCAGCGGGACAGGAACATGGCGGAGAAACCCGGACAAGCGCTGGAAAATTTACGGCCCCGGCCTCGATGAATTGCTGAAAACGCAAAGCGATATCCTGGAGAAAGCCTCAGGCTGCGTGAAGCCGGGGGGGAAACTCGTTTACGCGACATGCTCGCTGCTGCCGTCGGAAAATGAAAACCAGGTTGAGGCGTTTCTGGTGCGCCACCCGGAATTCAGCGTAAAGCCTGTCGATGCAAAACTGGGCGCGCCCTATATGCGCCTGACGCCGCTGCGCCACAACACGGATGGTTTTTTCGCTGCTGTTCTCGAAAAGAAATAATTCGTCTGCCGGACCGGGATTTTGAAACCCCGTATGTTTTCCGTTTTTTCGTTCTTCTTTCAAAAGAAGGCACGGGCGCCCATGCACCGCGGATAGTTTTTTGCGCGGCCTTTCTCGTGCAGGCGATTAAGGGGCAAAACAAAACCCCGCCTGCAGTCTCCGACCGGCCGCGCCGATCGATCGGGTTTAAAATTACCGCAGATTTTCGGTGGAGTCAAGGAATTAATTCCTAATTATATACTTCGCAAACCATGATTATTGGTCTGACTGCTTGTCGTATTCGGAAATGTGGGAAAACAGATAACCAGCAAGAGTGCCTAGAAGGGCGGCGGCGGCAGAACCGTCAAGGACATGTTCAAGGGCCAAAATTAAGATCGCCGGAATGAGGGCCCCCAACGCCATAAACTGGATAACGCGAACGCCTATGCCCTTAACCTTACCCTCTTTATTTTTTCTGCAACGATTGATGCCAATTCCGATGGCGGTCGCCAGCATGGTTAAAGCAGCAATAATTTCAATCCAATGAATATGGGTCATTTGTTACCATCCTTTTTGGCGATCTTTTTCAGCTTGTCCTCGAATTATTAGTATGCACCAATATAAAAAGAAATGTCATGCCCGCCTTGAGCGGGCATCCGGTTCTTATTTTTTGCCGGACCCCCGCCTGCGCGGGGGTGACAAAGAGGAATAAACAAAATTAAGCCGCTGCGCTGGATTTTGCCTTGCTGCGCATTTCTTTTGCGGCGGCAACCATGTTTTTCAGCGCCGCTTTCACTTCCGGCCAGCCGCGGGTTTTCAGGCCGCAGTCCGGATTGACCCAGAGCTGCTTCGCATCAACGACTTTCGCCGCGCGCTCCAGCAGATCCGTCATCTCCGCCGTGTCAGGAACGCGTGGCGAGTGGATGTCGTAAACGCCGGGGCCAATCTCGTTCGGGTATTTGAACTTGGCGAACGCATCCAGCAAACGCATTTGTGAACGCGATGTTTCAATCGAGATCACGTCGGCGTCCATGGCGGCAACGGCTTCGATGATCGTATTGAAGTCGCTGTAACACATATGCGTGTGGATCTGCGTTTTGTCTTCGACGCCGCTGGCCGAGATGCGGAAATTCTCGACGGCTTTGTCGAGGTAATCCTTGTAGTCGGCTTCGCGCAGGGGAAGACCCTCGCGGATGGCGGCTTCGTCGATCTGGATCATGCGGATGCCCGCTTTTTCCAGATCCTGGACTTCGTCGCGGATGGCGAGCGCGATCTGACGCGCGGTGAGGTAGCGCGGCTGATCGTTACGCACGAACGACCATTGCAGGATCGTGATAGGGCCGGTGAGCATGCCCTTCATGACTTTTTTGGTCAGCGATTGCGCGTATTTCGACCATTCGACGGTCATCGGCTTCGGACGGGAAACATCGCCGAAAATGATTGGCGGCTTCACGCAGCGCGAACCGTAGGATTGCACCCAGCCGTTCGATGAAAAGACGAAACCGGAAAGCTGTTCGCCGAAATATTCGACCATGTCGTTGCGCTCGGGTTCGCCGTGCACGAGAACATCGATATCGATTTCATGCTGGAAATCGACAACGGCCTTGATTTCATCCTGCATGGCTTTTGTATAAGCGGCTTCGTTGATTTTCCCGGCCTTGAATTCGGCGCGCGCCTTGCGGATATTTTCCGTCTGCGGGAACGAGCCGATGGATGTGGTGGGGAAGAGCGGCAGGTTGAGCGCCGCGTGCTGGATTTTCTGACGCTCCTTGAAGCCGGATTTGCGTTTCTGCATGTCGGGCGTGATGGCCTTCATGCGGGCCTGGACGTCCTTGTTGTGGATGCGCGGCGAAGTTTTGCGCTCCTGCTGGACGGCGTCGCTGGCTTTAAGCTCAGCGGCGATCGAGTCATGGCCTTTGTTCAAGCCTTTGGTGATTGTCGCGATCTCGCCGAGTTTCTGCGTGGCGAAAGCCATCCAATTTTTGACCTGCGGGTCGAGTTTTATTTCATTCGCGAGGTCGACGGGCGAGTGCAGCAGCGAGCAGCTCGGCGCGACGAAGACGCGGTTCTTGCCCAGTTTCGCCACGGCGGTTTCAACATGCGCCAGCGAAAGGGAGAGATTGTTTTTCCAGATGTTGCGGCCATCGACGACGCCGAGGGACAGAATTTTGTCCGGTCCGATTTTCGCCAGCGCTTCATCGAGCTGGTCGGAGCCGCGGATGAGGTCGATATGGATTCCGGCCACGGGCAAAGCGAACGCCGTGTCGGCGTTGTCGCGCAGGGATTCGAAATAGGTGGCGACCAGGATTTTCAGGCCCGGGACACCGGCGGCAATCGCCTTGTAGGTGTCGATGTAAGCCTGTTTTTCGCGCGGTCCGCAATCGACGGCGAGGTTGGGTTCGTCAAGCTGGACCCATTCGGCGCCGAGATGCTGGAGGTTTCTCAGGATGTGGATGTAGGTTTTCGTCAGCGCGGGCAACAGCACTTCGAAGCGGCACTCCGTGAAGTCGACTTTGCTGCCGCTCACCAGCCATGTCAGCGGGCCGACAAGCACGGGGCGTGTCTGGATGCCCAGCGCCTTGGCTTCGGAATATTCATCGAACACCTTGGTCGAGGAAATTTTGAATTCCATGGCCTTCGTCAGTTCGGGAACGAGGAAATGGTAATTGGTATCTAACCATTTCGTCATCGTCATCGCCGTGACGTCGACACCGCCTTGTTGACGGCCACGCGCCATCGCGAAATAGGTGTCGAGGTCGACCTTGTCACCCTTCCAGTTGTAGCGGGCGGGGACCGCGCCGAGCAACGCGCTCATGTCGAGGACCTGGTCATAGAAAGAGAAATCGTTGGACGGGATATGGTCGAGGCCGGCATCCTTCTGGAGTTTCCAGTTGCGCGCGCGCAATTCCTTCGCCGTGGCCTGCAGATCAGCGGCGGAGTTCTGGCCTTTCCAGTAGCTTTCGACGGCTTTCTTGAGGTCGCGGTTGGCGCCGATGCGCGGGAATCCGAGGTTTGTAGCGAGAGCCATAATGTGCTTTTCCATCCATAAATAAGGTTGATTTGAGTCCCGCCAGATTAAGGGGGAAGAAGGGGAAAATCAATGGTTGGGGGCGGATTTTTAGCCTGGCATCGGGGCGCCGCCGAAGTCTTCCAGAAGGCGTCTCCAGACCGATGCCTGATGCTTCTCAGGCGGTTGTGCCGCATGGTGGCGGAAATATTCCGGCAGGGATTGGACGAATTGCTGCCGGGTGGGTTGCTGGATATAAAGTTCGGCGATGTCGCAGCCGAATTTGACGGCGTCATGGAAAGAAAGGCGCGCGGCAAGGCCGACCACGAGGCCGGCATCGCGTGTGTCACCGACGCCGTTAGAGATGCGCACCGGCACATCATGCATGGTGAGACTCGAGCGGCTGCCATTGGCCATGATTTTAACATCGTGCGAGCCATCGGAAACGGCAAAACTTTTCTTGCCGAACTGCTCGGCCAGTCTTTCGAACAGCTCGTCGCCGTTTACCCCGCTCATGCCGGGAACCATTGCGTCACTGGGGGCGACGATATAATCGGCAAGGGGAATCATCTGTGCCGCGCGGTTCAATGCTGCGATTTCCGCGGCGCGATCTGGATTCTTGCTGTCGATTTTGTGCGAATAATCGAGAACAGTGGTGACGCCGCGCTCCCGCGCTGCCTGGAACGCCTGCATCGTTTCCTCGAACGGGGCGGAATTGCCCATGACAATCTGGGCATGCGAAATCGCGTAATCGATTTCATGGATGGTCTGCGCGCTCAGCACTATAGTTTGTGGGCGGCGGCGCCAGATGGCGCGGCCATGATGTTCCTCGTGACCGTTTTCAAGAACCAGGTTGTTCGGCGTGGAATAATTGGTACCGTACATCGAATCGATGAGCGTTTTGTCATGCAGGCCGGGATTGCCGAGCTCGGCCAGGATGAGATCCTTGCCCGGGTTTTCATGCGTGCGGCCAAGGCGCATGGCCGTATAGACGGTTGCTTTCAATCCCGCAGCGCTGGCGATGGGTTTGAGTGCGCGGGTTATGTTGACGGCGCTGCCGCCGGGGCAGATGGTGATCTCGGAATCATTCTCCGACATCTCGGCATAACCCTTGTCCTTGAAGATGCCTTTTCCGGCATCGTACATGGGGCGGACATCGCCGACATTATAGATTGAATCCAGGCACGCGGTACCAATGACCAATACGCCAAATTTATGCGAACTCACGTAAGAACCCAGCCCTGTTTATATTTTTTTAGGGGCTGTCGTAGCTAAGCCCTAATGCTTGGTATGTTTATACCAATGTTTTAGCTGCTTGAGAAGCTGTTGATGGCTGCCCCCATTGAAGCGCCATTCGCATTCCTTCAAAAACCAGTAA
>Ga0247727_10006419_pt1 | contig 23143 bp, 20 predicted proteins | sample WisWelCaveWW1625_FD_202498 | JGI IMG/M metagenome (GOLD analysis project Ga0247727, IMG submission 202498) | Biofilm microbial communities from Wishing Well Cave, Virginia, United States - WW16-25 | ecosystem: Environmental > Aquatic > Deep subsurface > Groundwater > Cave microbial mat | place...
TTCTCTGGAAGCTCGGCCTGACGCTCACGGATCTCGCCGATCTGGGAGCACGAATCGGTAGCGACGTTCCCTTCTGTTTTCACACACCCGTGGCAGTCGGCCGCGGCCGGGGTGAGATTGTCACTCCGCTCCAGCTCGCGCGGCCGCTCTACTTCGTGCTCGTGTGCCCCACGGAGGGAATTTCAACCGCCGAGGTTTATCGGCAACTGGCGGCCGACCGAGTCAATCTCGACCGTGCTCGAATCGCAGCCGACTGGCACTCGATCGAACCGATTCTCGCGAGCCTCGCCGCCGGCGATCACGAGCGGCTCGGAGAACTTTTGTTCAACCGATTGGAAGCCACTGCCTGCCGCCTGTGTCCGGCCATTGCCGTGGCGCACGAAGCGCTGCGGGCGACCGGGCTGGCCGGGCCGCTCGTGACCGGCAGTGGATCGGCGTCGTTTGGGCTGGCCCGCGACCGCGATGTGGCGGTTGCGGCGGCCCGAGCCATCAGGGAACGATTCCCGGGGCGTGTCTACGTGGTCCGCAGCACACCCTAGGAGCTCAACTGCGAAAGGAGATCGCTGTGCAGATCACCGAAGTGCGAATCAAGCTCATGGATGATGGGAGCCAACATGGCAACGAGCGGTTGCACGCGTTCGGCTCGATCACGTTCGACAACGCCTTCGTCGTGCGTGACCTGAAGATCATCGAAGGCACGAAAGGATTGTTCGTCGCGATGCCGAGCCGCAAGCTGACCGACCGCTGCCGATGCGGCTCGAAGAATCCGCTGCGCAGCCGCTTCTGCACGCAGTGCGGCGCGAAGCTCGACGAAGACCGCGCGATCCGCGGCACCGACGGCCGCGCGAAACTGCACGCCGACATCGCCCACCCGATCAACCAGGCGTGCCGCGAAATGATCCAAACCGCCGTGCTCGACGAATACCACGCCGAGCTGGATCGCTCCAAGCAACCGGGCTACGTGCCCAGCTACGACGATTGGGACACGGACGAAGAGGCGAGTTACGCGGGCGTGATCAGCCGGCTCGACCGGCCGTCGAACGGCAACGGCCGCGCCGCGCGCGGGCCGCACAGCCGGCCCGACTCGGTGAGCGCCGGCCGTGCCGCAACGCCAAGCTCGCGAACGTCCGAGAACGCGAATTCGTTCGGGGCAGGGATCCTCTGATCCATCTTATTAACGCCATTCTTTGAGGATGGCCAAGTGCTTCGGGTCTCCGGTCTGCCATTTCGGCAGTCTCCTGGGCGGCGGCGGGGTTGCCTAGTAGGGAACCTGGAGATTGCCTAGTAGGGAACCTGGAGATTGCCTAGTAGGGAAACCGGCGATTGCCTAGTAGGGAAACTGGCGGCTCCCTTATACGCCAGGCAGGCTGGCCTTGCACGCTAGGCAGGCTGGCGTTGTACGCCAGCGAGCCTGGCCTTGTACGCCAGCCAGGCTGGTGTACTAGGCAGGCGTGGTTTTCCGTACTAGGCGCGGGACGCGGCGCGTAGGACGAATCAAGCGAAGTAGCGGGTGGCGTTCTGGAAGATCGCCAATCCGTCGCCTGTGTCGGGCGCTCGCCGCCGCGTCCATTGCGGGTGCTGCGTCGCGTCTACGCATCGCTCCGGGTGCGGCATCAATCCGAAGACGCGGCCGGTCACGTCGCAGATGCCGGCGATGTTGGCTTGCGAGCCGTTGGGGTTGATGGGGTAGCTGAGCAGTTGCGGGTTGACAGTTGCAGGTTGAGTGACGGAAGAGTCATCCGCAGCGTAGCGTAAGACAATCAGCTCCTGCGATCGGAGCCGAGTAAGGATTGTCTCGTCGCGGCAAACGAACTTGCCCTCGCCGTGCGCGATCGGCAAATCGAGTCGATTCACGCCCTGCAAGAAGACACAGTTGCCCGGCTCGGCGATCATGTGAATCCAGCGGTCCTCGAATTTTCCGGAATCGTTGTTCGCCAGCGTGGCCGGCTGCGTCGCCCCGTCGCCGTCGTCCCAGCCGGGGAGCAGGCCGGACTTGATCAGCACCTGAAAGCCGTTGCAAATCCCAATGATCAGTTTGCCAGAGTCGCGAAACTTCCGCAGGTGATCGGCCAAACTGATCCGCAATTCGTTCGCAAGGATCTTCCCGGCCGCCACATCGTCTCCGTACGAGAACCCGCCGGGCACGACGAGCACCTGGTAATCCGCCAGCAGCGTGGGTGACTCGACGACCGCGTTCACGTGCACTCGCGTCGGCCGCGCGCCGGCCAACTCGAACGCGTGGCACGCTTCCTGGTCGCAATTTGTCCCCGGTGCCCGCAGCAACAGCACGTTCACCGTCGCCATCGTGTCTCCTTACCAACGCAGCGGCCGCTGCCAGCATTCTCTGAGTTCGGACACCGAAAGCCGAATCATCACCTGTATTGTCGAACGGCCTCGGTACCCGTCGGCGATGAGTGAGTACGGTTCAGCGGCCGTGATTTCCAGGAGCGGCGCCTCGGTTACCTCGCCGATCTCGGCGGAATAGAGTTCATTCGGGTACCGCTTGATGAGCATGTCGTCCATGAACTCGATGAAGTCGTCGTTTCGGTCGTTGTCGACCTCCAGCAACAACCGCGAATTTGTTTCCGCAAACAGTTGGTTCACGAGTTCGCGTACCGATTCTTCCTCTGTCCCTTGCTGGTGGTCGTCGTGCCAATCCGCGATCACGGTATGGAAATCGACGGAGGCGCCGAGACGGCCGGCTATGCACATTTCCGCCAGGCCCGCGGCCAGTCCGCCTTCGCTGAGATCGTGGCAACTTCGCACGAACCCTTCCCGCATCGCCGCGTGCACCGCGCGGTAAAAGGTCTTCGCCTGAGCGGCATTCACGCGCGGCACGCCACCGAATTCGCGTCCCGTAACCTTGGCGAAATGTGAACCGGCAAGTTCGCCATGTGCCTTGCCCAGATAATGAATCCGGTTGCCCGGCTCCTTCAAATCCATCGTCACGCACTGCCGCACGTCGTCGATTTGGCCAATCGCACTGATCAGCAGCGTCGGCGGAATCACGATGCGGTCGCTGCCTTCCGACTGACCGCTGACGGCTGAATTCTGCCCACTCTCGCCGCTCGTGCTCGTCGTCTTCAACTTGAACTCATTATTCAAGCTATCCTTGCCGGAAATGAACGGCGTGCCGTACGCGGTTGCGATGTCGCGGCAGGCGAGCGCGGCGCGGACGAGCTTGCCGAGTTCTTCCGGCCGGTCCGTGTTGCCCCAGCAGAAATTGTCGAGGATCGCGATGCGGTCCGGGTCGGCACCGACCGCGACGCAGTTGCGAATCGCCTCGTCGATCGCGCTGGCGGCCATCCAGTACGGGTCAATGTCGCCGTAACGCGGGCTCATGCCGCAGGCGATGGCCAGCCCGCGGTGCGAGCCGAGCACCGGCCGAATCACCGCCGCATCGGACGGGCCGTCGTTCGCGGCACCGACCAGCGGCTTGATCACGCTGCCGCCCTGCACTTCGTGGTCGTATTGGCGAATGACCCATTCCTTCGAGCAGACGTTCCAGGAGCTGAGGACGCGGCGGAGCGTTTCGTTGTAGGGCGGCTCGGAGGAGACGGCAGTCGGCAGTCGGCAATCGGCAGTCGGAGTGAGCACCGGCCCACGATCGACTTTTGCGACTGCCGATTGCCGACTGCCGACTGCCGCATACACTGCCTTTCGCACGACCGGCGGTCGTCCATCGTGCAGAAACTTCATGTTCAGATCGCCCACCACGTGTCCTTCGTACTTCAGCGTCAGCCGGCCGGTCGGCTCAAAGCGGCCGATCACGGTTGCTTCGACGCCTTCGCTACGGCAGAGCTTATCGAGTTCGGGCCAGCTTTGTTCCGGCACGGCGAGCACCATGCGCTCCTGCGCTTCGCTGATCCAGATTTCGGTGTACGACAACCCGGCGTACTTGAGCGGCACGCGGTCGAGCCAAACTTCGGCGCCGATCTTTTCGCCCATCTCGCCGACCGCCGAACTGAAACCGCCGGCGCCGCAGTCGGTGATCGCGTGGTACAGGCCGCGATCGCGCGCCGCCAGGATCACGTCGAGCATCATTTTTTCCGTGATTGCGTTGCCGATCTGAACGGCACCGCCGGACAGCGACTCCGACTCGTGCGTCAATTCGATTGATGAGAACGTGGCACCGTGAATGCCGTCGCGCCCGGTGCGACCGCCCACGGCGACGATGTGGTCGCCGGGCTTCGGCTCCTTCTTCGATCGATCGCGCGGGATCAGCCCGACGCTGCCGCAAAACACCAGCGGGTTGCCGAGGTAACGGTCGTCGAAGTAAATCGCCCCGTTCACTGTCGGGATTCCCATGCGGTTGCCGTAATCGCGCACGCCGGCAACGACACCCTTCATCACTCGCTTCGGGTGCAGCACGCCGGGCGGCAGTTGCTCGGCAGGAAAATCAGGCGGAGCGAAACAGAAAATATCCGTGTTCGCGATCGGCTTCGCGCCCAGCCCCGTGCCGATCACGTCGCGGATCACGCCGCCCAAGCCCGTGTTGGCACCGCCGTACGGCTCGATCGCCGACGGGTGATTGTGCGTCTCGACCTTGAAGCACACGTTGAACTGATCGTCGAACCGCACGATGCCCGCGTTGTCCTCGAACACGCTGACGCACCAATCGTTCTCCGGCCCAAGCCGCCCGCGAATCTCCCGCGTGGCCGCGAAAACCGTCTCCTTGAGCAAATTGTCGAAATGCTCGCGCCGCGTGACGACGCCGTTCTCGTCGATTTCCTCGTAGTCGATTCGCCCGCGCAGCGTCTTGTGCGAACAATGTTCGGACCACGTCTGCGCCAGCGTCTCCAACTCCGCATCCGTCGGATCGCGGCCGATCTCGCGGAAGTGCCGCTGAATCGTCTGCATCTCCGTGAGACTCAGACTGAGCTGCCCCTGCCGGCTCACGCGCTCCAACTCCGAATCGGTCATCGTGCGAATCGGCACGCGGACCAACTCGAAACGATACGCCGAGCCGCGAGCCAAATGATCGAGCCGCAGCGGCCCCCACACGACCTGCTCGATCGCGTCGTTCGCCAGAACCCGCTCGGCGATTTGCCGCCGATCCGCTTCGACTTCGACACCCGCGATCCAGTAGCGGCGAAACGTGTGTACCTGATCGACCTTCAAGCCGAGCTTGCCAATCGCCTGCTCGACGCTCTGGGCCACGGGGTCCATCACGCCGGGCTTGAGCAGCACGTTGGCGATCGCGAACCGAGAAGCGGCCGCTGCTGAGTCGTGGCTGGTATTGGAGGAGTGCGGAGTACTGAGTTCTGAGTACTGAAGTTGCGATGCGGGGTTGCGACCGGCTGAGATGTTTTGTTCACCTTCCAGACTGAATTCTTCGATCACCGGGTCTGCGAGCAGTTCCCGGCCAACCCGTTCAATCTCATCGCGTGTGAGTTCGCCTTCGATTAAGTACCCGCGCGCAAAGTGGACGCGATCGGGCCGCAAAATGCCAAGCTCTTCGATCTCGCTCGCAATGCGCCGGGCCTCGGGATCCGGCTGTCCGCGCTGCGGGAAAACGTAAACTTGCCACAGCATGTTGTTCGTCAGCTCCGTTGTTGAGTCTCTCGCGTACGCGCCGCGATTACGTTAGATCCTTCCCATCGCGAACTGGTCGCGACTGATCCAGGACCAAGAGACAAAACTGCATTCGAGCAAGGAAAGAACGAACAACGACGCGCTGAGTGCCAGTCGCTCAATCGTCTTCATGGATTCCCTCGCGTTGTGCAAGCTCTTGTCTCTTCGCGTGCGATTGTTTCCAGAGTTGCCGAAGCCGCTGGGTGTCGCGAGATTTCAAAGCCGTCCGGAATTCACGGAGTGTCTGTTCGAAACTCGTGAGTGACCTTAGCAGCGGCCCGGCATTCTCCACGAAAATCGCGGTCCACAAATCCGGGTCGCTTGCGGCTATTCGCGTCGTATCGCGGAAACCCGTCGCGATAAGCTCGTTGTACTTTTCCGGCAGCGCGATCGACAAGGCCGCCGCGGCCAAGTGCGGCAAGTGGCTCGTGAATGCGAGCGCTGCATCGTGCGCCTCCGGCGACATCGTCAGCACGCGGGCGCCGATTGATCGCCAAAGTGACTTCACCACGGCCAGCGCTTGCAACGGAGTTTGTGGCGTCACGGTGACGACGCACACGCGCCCGTCGAACAGGTCCGGTCGAGCCTCGGCGACCCCGCGCTTCTCGGAGCCGGCGAGCGGGTGACTTCCCACAAAATTTACGTCATTGGGCAGCCCCGTTTCCAGTCGCGCGACGATGCGTGCCTTCGTGCTGCCGGAGTCTGTGAATATCGCCCCGCTCGGGCAACTGGCAGCCGCCGCGCGGGCCTGGTCGGCGATGAGATCGACCGGCGTACAAAAGATGGTCAGCTCCGCGTCGGCCACGCCGCGGCCGAGGTCCAGAGTGCCGTGATCGATCGCTCCGAGCCGCCGCGCCGCGCGAAGCGACGCCGCGCGCCGGCCCACGCCCACCACGCGGCGCGTGACGCGGCGCCGCTTCAGGGCGAGTCCGATCGACCCGCCGATCAGGCCCACTCCGACGATCGCGATCGTGTCAATTAGCATGCGCGAGCAGAGGTCAGTGGTCAGAGGTCAGATTTCAAGCCAGCAATCAACAATTGGCAATCAGCAATTTCTTGCCAGCTCCGTCAGTTGCCACGGCCGGATTCTAAGGAAACGAGCGACCGCAGAAAAGCCGCGCGGCTTGGCGGAACTGCCGACTGAGACTAGAATCGTTACTGTCGTATTCGATCGCCATCGTGGACCCGCTGCATGCCCACATTCACCCACCACATTTTTGTCTGCTGCAACACTCGCGAGCCGGGTCACGCGCGCGGATGTTGCGATCCCACGAAGTCGCAGGCGCTGCGAAGTCTGTTCAAAATCGAATTGGACAAACGCGGACTCAAGGGCAGAGTTCGCGCGAACATGGCCGGTTGCCTCGATCAATGCGAGCACGGGCCGAACTTGGTGATCTATCCGCAAGGCATCTGGTACGGCGGCGTCCGTATTGAAGACGTGCCGCGCATTATCGACGAGACGATCGTAAAAGCCGTCGTGCTTGAAGACCTCGTGATCGCGGACGGCTGCTTGAACGATCCGAATTGTCCGCACGTGCAAGCGCGGAAACGCCCAGGCACAATCGTCGCAATTTGCGGGAGTGCAACATGAGATGGCTCGTGAGGCTCGTCACCGGACTGATCGGTGCCGTTGCCGGCGCTGGTGTTGGCACGGCGGTTGGCCTCCACCTGAAGGCGACTGGAGCAAACACGATTTGGCTGGCGGTGATCTGTGGGTCGATCGGTCTGCTCTTTGGCTTGGTGTTTCGAATTACGCCGTAACGCGGCGCGCCGAAACGAATGTGACACGACTCGATTTCTTCCCGGTCATCGAAGGAGATCCGTCATGTGGCGAGTTGTCATTATCGTCGCGACTGCCTGTTGCACGCTGGCATTGCTGAACACGCACACTGCGCTCAGCCAAGCGCAAAAGGGCAAGGATCTCGACAAGCAGCACGACGACATCGTCAAGGACTTCGTCACGCGAACGCACAAGCTTGCACTGCAATATCAGCAGGCCGGGCAGTACAACAAAGCGAAAGAATCGGCGGAACTCATTTTGAAAGTCGCCCCAGAAGACGCGCAGGCCAAAGCCTTGCTCGACAAAATGCACAAGCAGGAACTTGCCGAGAACAAGAAGGTTGTTAAAGTGCTGGCGAACCAATCGTGGCAGAAGACGGGCGTGCAGGTGCTCGAAGGCAAGCCGGTTTCGATTGAGGCGCAGGGGAATTGGGTGTTCAAGATGAGCCGACCGGTCGGGCCGGACGGGCTGGAGATGCCGGACGACATGAAAAAATTTCCGCTCGGCTCGCTCATCGGCATCATCGAAGTGGACGAGAACGCTCCGAAGAAAGAAGGCAAGCGCGAGAAGGACGGGGGCCGGCCGTTTCTCGTCGGCGCTCAGAAGGTCTTCGACAGTGCTCCAGCCACCGGTTTCCTTTACCTGAAAATGCACGACACGGACGAGACCGATAACCAGGGTCAGCTTTCGGTGACGATTTCCGGCCAAGTGCGCGAACGATAGACCTCTGCGGCAGTTCCAACATGAAACGACTAATCGCGACGATCGTGATCGTGATTCATTTTGCCGCGGCGACGCGCGCGAATGATCCGGTTGACGCCGCCGATCATTGGGCGTTTCGCGTGCCCGCGCGGCCGGAGCTTCCGACTCTGAGCAAGTCCGAATGGGTGATGAATCCGATCGACGCATTCATCGCCGCCGAGCACGAGCGACGCGGGTTGGTGCCGGCGCCGCCCGCGGATAAGGGCGCGCTGCTGCGACGAGTTACGATCGATTTGATCGGTTTGCCTCCGACGCGCGACGAGTTGCGTGCGTTTCTCGCGGATGATTCGCCGGGCGCGGTCGAGCGAGTGGTGGACCGGCTGCTCGAAAGTCCGCAGTACGGCGAGCGCTGGGCGCGGCACTGGATGGACGTCTGGCGGTACAGCGACTGGTATGGTCGCCGGCAGGTGCCGGACGTGTGGAACTCGGCGCCGCAAATCTGGCGCTGGCGCGATTGGATCGTGCGATCGCTCAACGCCGACAAAGGCTACGACCGCATGGTTAAGGAGATGCTCGCGGCGGACGAAATCGCGCCGGAGGACGACGACAACGCCGTCGCGACCGGCTACCTCGTGCGAAACTGGTACGCGCTCAATCCGAACCAGTGGATGCGAGAAAACGTCGAGCACACGGGCAAGGCATTTCTCGGACTGACGCTCAACTGCGCCCACTGCCACGATCACAAGTACGATCCGATCAGTCAGGAAGAGTATTTCCGGTTCCGCGCGTTTTTCGAGCCGATCGAGTTGCGGCAGGACCGGTTGCGCGGCGAGGCGGACCCGGGGCCGTTTCAAAAGTACGAGTACAGCGTGCTGCGAAAGATTCAACCGCTCGGTTCGATCCGCGTCTTTGACGAGAAGCTCGACGCAAGGACGATCATGTACAGCGGCGGCGACGAGCGCAGCCCGATCGCCGGCAAGCCGCCCGTCGAACCCGGTGCGCCGGCCGTGCTGGGCGGCGGCAAACTAAAGATCGAACCGGTCGAGTTGCCGCTCACCGCGTACTATCCGGGCATGAAGCAATTCATTCAGACGTCAGAAACGATGCGGCGCGAGGCCGCGGTCGCCGAGTTCGCGCAGCGAGCGGGCGCCGAACAAACTGTGCGCGTGAACGAGGCCGCGCTGGCCAACGCGCGGGCGCAACTCGATTCCGTTCGCGCTCGGATCGCCGCCGATAACGCCCGGTACCGCGCCACGGCGGGCAACGTCGACGAACTCAGCGAGGCCGCCAGTCGCGCGGAACGAAAGGCGAAGTTCCTCGAAGCGGCGGAGAACCTCTCGCGTGCTGAGCACGCGTTCGCTGACGCAACCGCGAGGATCGCGTCGGATCCGAAGGCCGCGGACGCCGCCAAGAAAGCCGAGTCCCAAATCAAGCAACATCAAACCGCAAAGACCGCCGCGTGGCAGGTGCTCGCGTCGCCGAGCGCAACCTACTCGCCGCTCAGCCCAATCTACGCAACGAAGAGCACGGGCCGCCGCCGCGCGCTGGCCGAGTGGATCGCCCGCCGCGAAAACCCGCTCACGGCCCGCGTCGCGGTCAATCACATGTGGATGCGGCACTTCGGCCGGCCGCTCGTCGCCACCGTCGTTGACTTCGGACGAAACGGACAACCGCCGACACACCCCGAACTGCTCGACTGGCTCGCCGTCGAATTCATGGAATCCGGCTGGAGCATGAAACACTTGCACAAGCTGATCGTCACGAGCAACACGTATTGCCTGGCGTCTGCAACTCCGTCGCCCGCGTCGCTGACTGACGTGACCGGTGCGCCGGCGACCGGCCGAGCAACGCCGACTAATGCGGCTCAAGGTGCGGTGTCGCCCAGTGACGCGGCTCGGGCAGTTTCGCGCAACGAGCAGCTCGACGTGGACAATAAATACCTGTGGCGGTTCAACCCGCGTCGCATGGAGGCCGAGGTGGTTCGTGACAGCATTCTGTTTGCAGCCGGGCAACTCGATCTGACACTGGGCGGCCCGCCGATCGAGAACAATCAAGAAGACGCGACGCGCCGACGCAGCCTGTACTTCAGCATCTACCCCGAAGACGGCGGCCACCCGCGCTTCTTGGAAACGTTCGACGCCCCCGATGCGTGCGACTGCTATCGGCGATCAGAGAGCATGATTCCGCAACAGGCGCTCGCGCTGACGAACAGCCGCGTCGCACTCAATCAGAGCCGGTTGCTCGCGCGCAAACTGTGGTCCGAGTCAATGATTCGCACAAGCGACGAGTCCGCGCGGCCGGCCACTCTTGTCACTGCCGCGTTCGAGGAGATTCTTTCGCGACGCCCATCCGGTGCGGAGTTCGCCATCTGCCAGGACTTTTTGCAGCGTCAGGTCGAGTTGTTCCGTTCGACCACGATTCAGACGCCTGCTGCGGCAACGGACGGCACGATTCCCGCGTCGGCGGACCCGGTCGTGCGCGCGGCCGAGAGCCTCGTTCACTCATTGTTCAGTCACAACGATTTTGTGAACGTGAGGTAAAAGTTCATGACTCATCGCGCGAATTCATGCTGCGGCTGCGGTCGGGTGTCGCGCCGTTCGTTCCTCGCCGATTTCGGCATGGGGTTCACCGGCCTGGCACTCGCCGCGATGCTGCGCCGGGACGGCGTTGTCCGGGCGGATGCCGCGTCGTCGTGGCGGCCGCCGACCGGCCAGCCGGATTTCGCGCCGCGAGCAAAATCGGTCATCTGGATTTTCCTATCCGGCGGCTACAGCCACCTCGAAACGTTCGACCCGAAGCCGGCACTGACGAAGTACGAAGGCAAGACATTCAAAGAGACGCCGTTCGCCGACCCGCTCGCGTCGCCGCTGCACGACAAGCGCTCGCGGTCCGTCGTCGCCGACGCGATCAACGTCCGCGACAAGTATCCGATTATCTACCCGATGCAAATCGGCTTCAAAAAGCACGGGCAATCCGGCATCGAGGTCACCGACTGGTGGCCGCACCTGGCGACGTGCGTGGACGACATCGCGTTCGTGCGCTCGATGTACACGACGGACAACGATCACGCGGCGGAGAATCAGATTCACACCGGCCGGCACCGCCTCGATGAAACGCAGCCGTCGATCGGCGCGTGGGCGAGCTACGGCCTCGGCACGCTCAACGAAAACCTGCCGCAGTTCGTAGTGCTCGGCGGGCCGACGCGGCCGGACACGCGGCAGTCGATTCATTCGTACTACCTCGGCCCGCAATACGCCGGCGTGCCGCTGCAACTCGATCCGAAGAACCCGCTGCCGTACGGCGCCCGCAGCGCCGACAAGCTCGCGGAAGAGCAACGCAACGAATACGAATTGATCGGCAAGCTCAACGGCCTCGCGGCAGTCGAGTATCCCGCGGACGACGCGCTGCGAGCGCGGATTCGCTCGTACGAACTCGCGTTTCGCATGCAGGCCGCGGTGCCCGAAGCGGTCGATCTCGCCACCGAGTCGGCGGAGACGCAGCAACTCTACGGCCTCGACGCCGACGCGACGCGACAGGCCGGCCAGCGACTACTCACGGCCCGGCGCCTGGTCGAGCGCGGCGTGCGCTTCGTGCAGGTTTACCCGTCGCCGTACGGCGTGTGGGACTCGCATCAAAAGCTGAAGGACAACCACGCGAAGCAGTGTGCGATCGTGGACAAGCCGGTCGCGGGCCTCGTCAAAGACCTAAAACGTCGCGGCCTATTCGACGACGTCGCTGTCGTCTTCTGCACCGAATTCGGCCGCACGCCAGGCCTCGAACAACGCAGTGGCGGCAAAGACGGCCGCGACCATCACCCGCACGGATTCACCGTCTGGTTCGCCGGCGCGGGAATGAAACGCGGCTTCGTCCTCGGCGCGACCGACGAACTCGGCTTCCACGCCATCGAGCCGGGCCACTACGTCACCGACATGCACGCCACCGTGCTTCACCTGCTCGGCCTCGACCACCACAAACTCGAAGTCCCCGGCCGCAAGCGGCTGGAGATCGACTACGGCGAACCGATCCACGAGATCATGGCGTGACGCGAGATCGCCTGTTGCACAAGAAGTCCGCACGATTCACATCACTCCATCACGACTCGTTCGCTTTGTTTCTATCGCTCGCGCCAAACTCGCCCGGTAGAATTGCGACATGAATACGATCAGTGTCCACGAAATCCAGCGTGACCCGCTCGACGTGCTCCGCCGCGTCGAGGAAGGTGAGACCTTGATTGTCGTCCGCGACCAGCGGCCCGTAGCGGAAATCAAACCGGTGCCCGCCCAGGCCCGCCAGCCTCGCCCGTACGGGCTGTGCCGAGGTCAGTTTACGGTTCCCAGCGACTTCGACCATTCGCTCCCGGAGAGCATTCTAAAGGAGTTCGATCGCGCATGAAGCTGCTCGTGGACACGCACGTCTTCCTCTGGTACATCACGGCCGACCCGAAACTTCCGATGGCGTTTCGCGCTGCCATTCAGGATCCGGCGAATGAGGCGTTCTTGAGCGTCGCGTCCGTCTGGGAGACCGTGATCAAATACGGCTTGGGGAAGCTGACATTACCCGCGCCGCCCGAGGAGTACTTGCCGCGCGAGCGTGAGCAGCACCAGATCGCCAGCCTGCCGATCGAAGAGGCGGCACTTGCACACCTCGCAAAGTTGCCGCCGCTGCACCGCGATCCGTTCGACAGGATGTTGGTTGCACAAGCGCAGCAACACGACCTGACACTCCTCACTGTGGACGACGCGGTGAAGGCGTATCCCGTCAAGATGCTGCCGGTATGAGCGGACAGTAATCGGTCGTCATGCGGGCTCACGCTTGGTCATCAACTCGCGCCGCGTTTGGCGCACCAACGCTCAACCGGACATTCATCGCACCGCGGCCCGATCGGCCGGCAGATCGTTTTGCCGTGAGCGACGAGCAACTCGTTAATCGTCAGCCAGTGCCGCTTCGGCAAGAACTCCGCGAGCTTACGCTCGGTTTCTTCCGGCGTTCTCGTCCGCGCCCAGCCGAGCCGGTTCGTGATGCGATGCACGTGCGTGTCCACCGCGATCGCCGGCTTGCCGAAGGCGTACACGAGCACGCAGTTGGCTACCTTGCGACCGACACCAGGCAGCCGCACGAGTTCATCGAGCGTCTCCGGCACGCGGCCACCGTGCTCGCGCACGATGATGCGCGCGGTTTCAGAGATGAAGCGGGACTTCTGGCGATAGAATCCGATGATTCGCAGTAGGGGCACGAGTTCGCGCGGCCGCGCTTTAGCCAGCCGCTGCGCGGTGGGAAAGCGGCGGAACAACCTCGCGCACACCTTCTCGGTCATCTCGTCGCGCGAGCGGGCAGAGAGGATCGTGCCGATCAAAATCTGAAACGCCGAACGCCGGCCGACGAACGAGCCGAGCATCGTGACGGGTTGCCGACGGGCGAGCTTCTTGAACACCCGGTCGATGATGGAATTCGTTGGTCGCTTCATCGCATCTCCGGTATTGCACGGCTGCCGCACTGTAGCCCTTTCGCTCCGCGAGAGGAAAGCGGAATCACTCACAACGCCCGCATGCGACCCGCTCTCCTCTCGCGGAGCGAGAGGGCTACATTCTGTACATCAACGCTTGAAATCGTCGCCGCGCGGCCTGAAGATGGTGCGGAAGCAACTTGTCTTGAGTGAAACCTTTCGCACGAGGCCCGCGATGAACACCGACCGCAATCTGCTTTTCGGCGTGTTGGCCTTTCAGGACGACTTCATCGACATGGCCCAACTCGCGGCCGTGTGCCGCGCGTGGGCGGCGGACAAGTCGCGGCCGATCCCGGAACTGCTCGTCGAACGCGGCTGGCTCACCGACTCGGACCGCGGCGAGCTGGATCGCAAGGTCGAGCGCAAGCTGCGTCGCTACGGCGGCGACGTGCACGCCACGCTCGGCGCCGTCGCCGACGCCGCGGCCCGCGACGCGATCCGAGACGTGGACGATTCCGACATCCGCCAATCGATCTCGTCGCTCCCGCCCGCCGCCGGCCACGTGCTCGTCGAGACGATGCTGCCCACGACGCTCTTGCCGGTGGCCGAGCATCGCTCGCGCTACACGCTCACCCGCCTTCACGGCCAAGGCGGCCTCGGCAAAGTCTGGATCGCCCGCGACCAGGACCTGAACCGAGAGGTCGCACTCAAGGAACTCCAGCCGACCCAAGCCCAGCACCCCGACGCCTGGCGACGCTTCCTCAAAGAGGCCCAGGTCACCGGCCAGCTCGAACACCCGAACATCGTCCCGGTCTACGAACTGACGCGCCGCAAGGAGGACAACCAGCCCTTCTACACCATGAAATTCGTCCGCGGTGAAACCCTCTCTGACGCGATCTGCGCCTACCACGAGCACCGGCGCGCCGGCACGGCCGACCGGCTCGAACTCCCGCGCCTGCTCCAATCCTTCATTGCCGTCTGCAACGCCATCGCCTACGCCCACTCCCGCGGCGTCATCCACCGCGACCTCAAACCCGAGAACGTCGTCCTCGGCGGCTTCGGCGAAGTGATCGTGCTCGATTGGGGATTGGCGAAAGTGTCCGGGTTGACAGATCCGGCATCACAGAGTCTTGGCATCAGCGACGACGCCCAGTCAAACGCGACAATCGCCGGCGCGCGGATCGGCACGCCCGGGTACATGAGCCCTGAGCAGGCGCAAGGGCGAATCGATCTCGTTGACGCGCGATCGGACATCTACGGCCTTGGTGCGATTCTATTTGCCATTCTCACCGGGCGCGCGCCACACCGAGGAAATGACATAACGGAACTGCTTGATCGCATCGTCTCAGGCAAAACGCCACGCACTCGCTCGGCCTTGTCTTCCATCCCGCGCGCGCTTGACACGATTTGTGCGAAAGCAATGGCCAAATCCCCAGCGGCGCGCTACGTGACGGCTCCTGCACTGTCCGACGACATCGAGCGATGGCTGGCGGACGAGCCGGTGCTGGCGCATCGTGAGTCCGTTGCCTCGCGCGTTCGACGAAGTCTCCGCAAGAATCCTATCCTTGTGGCAATGATCATGGTGTTTGCCGTGTTCGATTTCTGGTTCGTTACCCCGTGGGTGAGGATCCTCTTGGGTGTTTACAAGAATATTGCAACTCCCGAATGGCTAAGCGAATTCGCGGACTTCGGTCCGCGGGTGATGGCACTGAGCGCCCAGGTAGGAATGCTCATCGGAACGATGGCCGGAAGGGGATTACGTGGAATCTACAAGAATCACAAACTTTTCGCGAACTACTCCGGTCCGATTCAAGGGCTGAAGTGTGGGCTCTTCGTGGGCGTGTACCTTGCGGTTGCAGTCGTGCTGAGTATTTTGCTGATGCCTCCGCCTCAGACACTAGAGGATGAACTCACTGCACTTGAATACTCAATTCCCTTGCCGACCTGGATGAGAGAGTCCCTTGGAAATTGGGCCAGATACTACTGGGGTTGGGCACTGTTGGCGCCGGTTCTTGGCAGTGCGTTCGCGTTCTATCAGGTCACGTCGAGGAAGCAACAGAGCACGATGCCGTTCTTGTTTCGATTCGTCGTTACTGCTTCCGGCGGCCTATCCGGCGGCCTATGCGTCCTCTTGCTTCGGTTCGTGCTCATCGGGAGTGGCTTATAGGAGTCGCGAATCCCCTGTGTTCACGAAGGGCGCGGGTGGCCCGCACGGCTTTGCGTCCGGGTCGCGAAGCGGTCAGGTATTTCAAACTCGAACTCTGGACTGGCGGACGCGACTGGTGCTCGGCATAATGCACTCAGTCCGCCAGTCGGCGGGGCGAGTCCCGCCGGGCGGTGCATTTCAAAGGGAGGCTCGGCCATGCCAGACGACAATCGCATTGCGGCGGCGATCACGGCGGCGGTGAAGGCGCAGATACTCACCAAGTTGCAGGAAATCCTCGACCTCGTCCCGTTCGTCGTCAATCTCACGCCCGACGATAAGCAATCCATTCCGACCATCGGGCTGAACCGCGCGGGAATGATCCCGATCTTCATCCAACAAATGAAGGCGCACCCGGAATTGGTGCCGAGCTATGTGAACATGCCCGCGCTGGACGAGGACAATGCGCTGTACTTCGATTTGGGCGAACTCCTGTCGGGTGGCCTCGTCGTGACCGAGGCACTCGGCGACACGAAACACCTCGCCGGGGCCGACATGCTGTTGGCCTTCTTGGCGTACTACAACAACTTGAAAGAGGCGGCGCGTCGCAACGTGCCGGGGGCCGATTCCCTCTTGGCCGCCTTGGCACCATTTTTCGCCCGCTCACCACGTCCGCCGGGACCCACAACCCCGCCGGGGCCTGGTCCGTGATCGTTTTGCGTTAAGGCTTTTGCCAAGCACGTCTTGCGTCATGGATTTTACCAAGAAATTGACCTAAAAGAGGTCAAATCTCACCTCAAAAAGGTCAATCGCGGCCTTTCGGACATCAGACGGCGACTTACGGACATGACGGGCGACCGTCGGTGGGTCGAGCGCGACCTGATTTAGGTGGGCGCGACCCAAAAGAGGTCAATCGCGACCTTTCTTACGGCGAGCGCCGTGTTCAAAACATCGAGCATGGACCGAAAAACATACCCGGTCACGTTCGTTGCGTCACGCGCGGCTTCGCCGCGCGATCACATCGGCAGCGACGCTTTGACCCCGCCGTCGGTGTCGAAGACTTCGATGAGGCCGCCGTCGGGGCGGGCGATGATTTGGACAGAGGGTTCATTGTCGGTGGCGAACAGCAGGATGCGATTGAATTCATCGCCGGCTTCGAGGGCAACGTTCAGTACTTGGCCATCGGACAGCGCGAGTGAGGAGCCGTGCTTTGTGGCCATCAGGCAGACACGACCGACGCCGAGACTGTCGAAGAGTTGGAGCTTGCCCCCTTCGTCCTCGATGGAGATTCCGGCGCGTGGCTTTCCACTGAAACCGTAGGCGGCGATCACGCCGCCCGAGGGTTGCGTGTGCATCGTGGCTTGCACCTGACGGTCGTCGTTAAAGACGGTGACTTGGCCGCCGGCGTCGCTGACGTCCATTGCCGCGCGGCACATGCCGTCGTTGCCCATTACCCGGACCATGCCGCCGTGCTCCGTGGTTCCAAGATGCAGTTGCGACTGCTCGTTGCCGCGGCGTAATTCCACGACGGAACCACTCGCGGCAATTCCGAACAGACAACTGTGCATGTCGTCGTTGCTGTCGCAGAGGATGTGTCCGCCGTCGGGGTTGGCGCTGGCGAAGAGCATGCACTTGTCATCGTTATTGTTGAGGCTCAACGAGCCGCCGTCCTTGTCGACGCGCAGGTCCGCTTGCACGTGTTCCTGGCCAAAGACTTCCACGCGGCCGCGACCTTCGACCAAGGAGAGCCGAACGCCCCCGTGGCCGTCGTGGCCTGCGACGTGAAGCCAGGCTCCATCGTCGTCACCGCCGATGAGTAGTGGAAATTGTTCTTGGCCATTCATCAAGGCGATTCGTCCCATCGGCGTGCCACCCGACGCGAGGAACGTGATTTTGCCTTTTGCGTCCGACGCGGCAAAGACACCGCAGTCGAGCATGACTCGCATATGAGCTTTCACTTCCTCCTGCTTGCCATGAACCGACATTACGCCGCCGAAGTCGTCGTGCCAGAGCGCGACCTGGGACTTGTTGCCCTTGCCAAAGGCGTGCACCTCACCGCCCACTTTCGTGCAGTTCATGAGGCCGAGCACCTCGGCAGAGCGGTCTTGCACGACGACGACTCCGCCGTGTTCTTGCACCTTCAGGCCGGCGACGCCGTTGTGACCATCGGCAAAGACGGAGACTTGCCCCGACCCGTCCTTGACCCGGAGCTTCACCATCTCGCCGCCTTCTCGGCCGTAGATCTCCACGTGGCCGCCCAGTTCGTCGCAGAACAGGGTCATCAGCGGATATTTCGGCCCGTTGCGGAATTTGATCATGCCGCCCTCGTCAGTAACGAAGAGGTGCAGGTCGGCATGATCGGGGTGATCGCCCCCGTGCGGATAGATGAAGACACCCTCGACGCTCAGCGAGCCGAGCCGCTTCTGATTCACGGCCGTCTCCATGCTCAGGCCGAGCAGCCGCTTCACGGCGTCGAGTTCTTGCTGAAGACGCTGCGTTTCTTGGCGCAACTGGATGACCTCGTCCCGCAACGAATCGGTTTCGGCGTGCATCAAATGCCTCCCTTGAGATGTAATGCGAATTATGTTGTGCGGCGCGACCGGCTCGCGTGCGGCAGGGTCGCTTGTTGGGTGACTGACTTACGCGGGTCCGCCGGTGTTCGGTGGCTTGGGCACGAGCTTGGGTTGTTTGCTTTCGATCTCTTGTGCGCGGCGTTCGCAGGCGTCCGCTTCGTCGGTGCGGCGCATCCAGCGGAGTAGGTGGGCCATGTTGAGCAGGGTGTTCGCGACCTCGGGATGGTCGGGGCCGTGCAGTCGTTCGAGAAGCTGCAATTCCTGCGTACACAACTTGAGCGCGGTTTCGCCCTTGCCGCGTTGGAAGTAGACGGTGGCGAGGCTGCCCAAGCCGGTGGCGTATCGGTAGTCCTCGCGCCCGAAATGTTTCTCAACCATTTGGAGCAGACGCCGCGCGGCGAGTTCGGCGTCGTCGAACTGACGCTGCTGACCGTGTGCCTCGACGAGTTGGGCGAGCAGGTGCAGGGTCGGCATCGGGTCGGGCAAGTTGAGTCGTTCGTAGATTCCGACCGCACGGCGGATGCGTGGCACGGCGTCGGCGTATTTCTTTTCGATGCGATCGACTTCGATGAAGTTCGTAAGGATCTGGGCCTCGAGAAATTCCTGGTTCACGACCTTGGGAATTGGCGTGACGGCGATGTCGAGGGCCCTCTGAAGCCAGGCGCGGGCTTGGTCGAAGTGGCGCTGCTCGACGAGCCATTGCGCAAGGCGACAGTGCTTTGTAATTTGCTCGAACTGGTAGGGCAGTCGGACTTTCTTGACGCGTGGTTTTCGCTCGGCGCCTTTCTTACGGCTGCGTTTCTTGCGCGGCGAGTCGTCGTCCATTTCTTTGTCCTCCGTGGCCATAGTTTCTGCCAGTACTCGCGGCCAAGTCGCACGATCGTATCCGACTTACCCCACCAGTTCCGGAATCGGCGAACCTTCAGGCAGGATCGGGATCGGGCGGCCGGAGAAATCTTGAAATGCGATGCCGTCGGGGTCGATGCCGAGGTGGCGGTACATTGTGGCGAGGAAGTCGCCGCGGCTAACGCGGCGGTCGGTGACGTCTTCGCCGCGGGCGTCGGTTGCGCCGATGACTTGGCCGCCGGCGATGCCGCCGCCGGAGAAGAGGATCGAGGTGGCGCGGGGCCAGTGGTCGCGGCCGGGCTGGACGACGCCGGCGTCGGCTGAAGCGACCCCTCTACCGGAACTGGCGACGTAGGAAATTTTCGGCGTGCGGCCGAATTCGCCGGAGACGACAACGAGGACTCTCTTGTCAAGGCCGCGCGCGAAGATGTCGTCGATGAGGGCGCTCACGGCCTGGTCGAAGTATGGGGCACGATGCTTCATGCCTTCGAAGACGTTGTGGTTCACGGCGTGGTCATCCCAATTGCCGACTCGGCCGCAGAGCGCGCCGGCGAGTTGCACCGTGACGAGTTCGACGCCAGCCTCGACGAGCCGCCGGGCCAAAAGGCACTGCTGGCCCCAGCGATTTCGGCCGTATGCTTCGCGGGATTTCGCGTCCTCACGGTTGATGTCAAACGCCTCGCGGGCCGCGGGGCTGGTTAACATGTTCCACGCCTGCAACTCGAACGTGTCGAACGCGTCCATGTTCGCGGCCGTGTCGATGTCGTGCCGCAGCCGGTCGAACTTTTTTCGCAGGCCGATTCGCTCGCCGATGCGGCCGAGTTGTGCCCGGTCGCTTAGGCCGATGTTCGGCACGCTGAAGTTCGGATCGTTCGGGTCCCCGGAGACCTCAAACGGCTCATGAGCCGGGCCGAGGTACGCGGAGCCGGAGTAGTTGACCTGAGGCACGCCGATGTAATTCGGGATTGTCCGCGTCGAATCGAACCGCAAGCGATTTGTCACGGCGAGCAGGTCCGGGTGGTCCGGCTTCTGTTTCAGATCGAGCACCGGGTGGCCGGTGAGCAGTTGTTGCGTTCCCTGCTGATGACAGAATCCGGTGTGGACCATCGAGCGGAGGATCGAAAACTTGTCGGCTACCCTCGCGTGCCGCGGCAGCAACTCGCAGATGTGGACGCCCGGCGCCTTCGTCGCGATCGGCGAAAACAGTCCTCGATATTCAGCCGGCGCATTCGGCTTCGGATCGTACGTTTCCAGATGACTCGGCCCGCCGGGCAACCACACGAGAATCACAGCCGTGCGTTCGCGGTGGTTCGCTGTGCCCGTTGCGGCGTGGCAACGCAGCATTCCCGGCAGCGTAAGGCTGCCGATTCCGGCCAGCCCCGCGCGCAAAAACGCACGTCGCGACATCGGACCGGGGCAGCGGAAATTGGGCCGCATCAATCGAGTGCTCCGTCTGGTTTCGGACAATCTAACGCCGCCCCTGTAACGTGCAAGGGTGGATTACTGCTTGGCGAGAATCTTCTTTGCCGCGGCCTGCGCGGAAGTCATTACGCTTTCGATCGACGCCGGCGCGCCGCCGTGTCGCTTGCTCTCGTCGGCGGCTTCCATGAAGGCGTAGATTTCGAGCGTCTCTTCCGGACTGACCGGGGCGACGCCGGTCTGAAAGAATTTGATGATCTCAACGAGCAGCGGTCGGTAGCCGCCGGCCCCGCCGATCTGCGCGATTCCCTTCGTGCCGTACGCCGTGCCGCCATAGCCTGACGAGCCTTCACGTATGCCGCGGAACGTGCCCACGCGGCCGCTCTTCCAACTGCCGACCGCCACGTCGCTGCCCGCCGTGCTCACGCGCGTAACCGTCTCGCAGCCCGTGCCCATCACCGTGAACAGCGATTCGACGCCGTGAATGCCGTACCAAAACAGGTCCGGGTGCGTCTTTTCCAGCGCGCAGGGACTGTACGCGTCGCAGCCGAGGATGTCGCCGATCGTGCCGCCGCGCAGCGCCTGGGCGCCTTCGGTGTAGCGCAGCGACGAGGAGGAGAAGACCGGCACCTTGTACTTTTTCGCCGCCTCGAAGATTGCGACCGCGTCGGTGAGCGTGCCGGCGATCGGCTTGTCAATGAACACGGGCTTCCGTGCCTTGAGCACCGGCAGCACCTGTTCGAAGTGCGGCCGGCCGTCATTGGTTTCGAGAAACACCACGTCCATTTTTGCGAGCATCGCCTCGATCGAATCGACAATCTCCACGCCGAGATCCTGCACCTGTTTCGTGTAACCGGGCACGCGGCTCGTGCTCGATTCGATGTCCGGGCTGCCCTTCGGATACGCAGCGACGACGCGGCAACCGAGAATGCGATCCTTCGCCTCGGTGTCGTTGAGCATCTTCGTAAACGCGACCGCGTGCGACGTGTCGAGACCGATGATGCCGGCGCGGAGTTCCTTCTGTGCCGGCTTCGTGTCGTCGGTCGCGGCCTGAATCGGACACAAGCTGGCGGAGGTGGTCAACAGAATTGCAATCGTGTGGATCATACGGTTCACGCTCCAAAAGGGCAGGGCAGTCAAAACCGAGCGACTAGTCCGAGATGACTTTCTAATCCGCCCGGCCCCGGAACTCAAGTAAAAACAGCGCCGTCACGTCAGTGCGTCTTTGCGTCTATTTCTGTCCACGACAACGCGCTTCAGTTGTCCACGACGTCGCCGAGCTTGGACACGCTCAGCACCGCGGCCCACCGAAGCATGGTCTCTTTGCGATTGCGGCGCACGCCGTCGCGGGCGGAGTTGAGGACGTAGAGTTCGCGCGTGGCGTCGGAGTCGCGCAGGTCGTGCACGTCGGCGTCGGTGAGCACGAGGAAGGCCGCGTTCGCCTCGCGAAGCGTGCCGATGTAAACAAACGGCGCCTCGACGTCCACGACGACGACTTGACCGATCAGCGATTGTACGTGCTCGTGTTCTGCTTTCATGGACCGTACTCTCACTTGCCCCGGTACGACTACACGCGGACTAGCACGCTTGGCGACGGCCTGCTACGTTACTCGCCCACCAACGCAGTTTCGCACAGATGGGGCGACGAGTTCAAGGAGACCGATGAGCCAGATATCGAGATCGGCAATTGCCGGCGTGTGGCCGGTGGAACGCGGCGAGGCGAGCATCGCGCGGGCGATGCCGTCGATTTCGGCCAGCGGGTTGGGGCGGACACTCGGCCGGATATACGGGCTGCCGTACGCGATCGGGTTTTTCATTCACATCCTGACACTGCCGGTGCCGGTATTGCTTGCGGCGGCAATGTTCTTCTTCAGCGGTTTTCGGCGGTACACGGTGAGTTCGACGCGCGTGCGGATTTGTCGCGGGTTCGGCGACCAGTCGGGGCCGGAAGTCTTGCTCACGGAGCTGGACGATGTGCGAATGGTCGTGCGGTCGGGTCAAGAGTTTTATCGGGCGGCTGATCTCGAACTGATTTCCGGCGGGCAAATCGCGTTGACGCTGCCCGGCGTGCAAAACGCCGAGCCGTTCCTGCACAACATCCTCGAAGCCCGCGACGCCGTCGTGCAAGTCGCGGCATGTCACAAGGCCCTCGCGGCCGCGGCGAGTTAACCGGTCAACGGCCGCTGCCGCCGATGAGGTAGCTCCAGGCCACTCGAACGATTCAGCGCTCTGTGTCCGGTCGAGCGGCGAGTTGTTTGCGTTCCGGCACGGAGGCGAGCAGCGGGGCAATCAACTTTTGCAGTCGCAGCTTCGCCGCCTGCGGAAACCTGTCGCTTGATTCCAGCGTCCGCGCGACCGCGTGCGGGTCGTGGGCCGTGTAGCGGCACATCAGCGAAACGAACCAGAGCGATTCCTGCATCGTCGCCTCGACGCTGCGTTGAAAGACCGGGCGTAGCGCCTTGGCCAGCGGCTTCAGCGTGCCCGAGTCGGCCTTCACCCAACCGTCGAGCTGATGCTTTACGAACTTGCGCCCGTCGCGTTCCTGAAAGTAGACGGTGCGGAGCACGAGCACGGACTTCGTGTGCAGCGTCGTGCCCAACAGCGGGCCGCGGTATTGGCCCTCCGCAAGCAGCACGTTCAGTTCGGGACTCTTGTAGATGAAC
>Ga0247727_10006420_pt1 | contig 23141 bp, 14 predicted proteins | sample WisWelCaveWW1625_FD_202498 | JGI IMG/M metagenome (GOLD analysis project Ga0247727, IMG submission 202498) | Biofilm microbial communities from Wishing Well Cave, Virginia, United States - WW16-25 | ecosystem: Environmental > Aquatic > Deep subsurface > Groundwater > Cave microbial mat | place...
CTACAATCCCCGGATTGCGCACCTCGCCCAAAACGTAAGCCGACAGGCCGGCAAAACTCCGCACGAAAACCGTGACCTCCGGCTCGTGAATGGCCGCCGAATAAGCGGCGGTAATCGCGTTGTCCACTTCCGCCGGCGTCATTCCCAACACGAGAAAATCGCCCAAATCTTCGAGCGTGATGCGCCCATCCGGCCGAACTTTCACGATGACATTCAGCCGCTCGTGATAGCGCACCCGGATTTCCAGCTCGTCAAGCGTGCCGATGCGATATTCCGGCGGCGCGGAAACATTGGGCGCAACGACGACCGTATCTATCGCAGCGGCGGGAGTGGGAACATTCTCAACCTCGGATCGCGATGAATGCGTTCCAACACAGCCAAACAGCATGATGCCCAAAACTGCCAAAATCCCGGCAGCCAAACTTGCACGGCGTGTATCGATCATGTTAAACATTGCCAATGGATTGTCCCGGATAAATTCAATGATTGAATCGGAAGTTATTTATATGACGCGCATCACAGAACTTAACGATAGCGTAACGCATGCTTTTTTCTAGCATAATACTTACAAGCAGACAGCATTTTAGCGGAAAAAAATTTCCGCCGCGTCACAGTTCAGCCCGCCAAACCAATGATTTGAAATCGGCGGTTCCGGACCGCGCGCAGTCTCGAATTTTTACTAAATTTTAACTTAAGACTTTAGACAAGACTAACGTACGCTTCTTATTTGATAGTATTTACAAGCAGACGCGCTTACAGCGGAAAAAATTTAATGTAACGTCAAATTAAGAAAAAAAAAGCCGGGGCGAAGAGCCTCGGCTCGGCATAAAAACTATACTCATTTAACCCAGCGCGGACGGACAAGCCGCAAACTTACAGGCGTACCAAACACGGGTCGGTTCTTTAACCGCGAATGAGCGCAAATTTATGCGAATAAAAAATATTAGCGTTCATTGGCGTTGATTAGCGGTTTAAAAATTTTTGCCGAAAAAGCACAGGTTTGACTTTAAAGAAACTACAACGAAAACCATCGGTTCAACTTGACCAAAAACACATTATCCGGAAAAACTTTAAACAAATCTTTCAGACCATCCCGGAACGAGAACTCGCCGTTCGATGCAAAGCCGGTGCGGCCTTGCGACCAGACGACGAAGAGCGTCGAGCCCGGAATGTATTCCCACCGCATCACGAAATTCGAGCGGAATTGGCGGAAATTGAAATCCGGCTTGTCGAACGCATAATCCGCCGCGCCGTCCAGATTCTCATCGACGATGAACACGCCGCTTTGCTCGTCGAATTTTATTTCGTTGGCAAACGTCTGAAAACGATCTTCATAGCGATCGGCGCGCGGCGCGGTAATCCGCTTGAATTGCGCGTAGGTGCCGGCTGAAACAAACGGCTGGCCGTAATACTGCAGCGAAAGATTCGGCGTCACGCTGTAATCAAAGCGCAGCGTAATGCCCAACGTTTTTTGATGCAGGCGCCCGAACAGATAACGGCTCTCGCCGGCGTAATCAAGCGTGCCCACGTATTGCAAATCTTCCTTGTTCGTGCCGTAAAAAGGATTGAGGCGCAAGGACAGCGCATTCAGCGGGCGGAAAGAAACATTGAACCCCATTTCGTGCGACTCGGTATCGCCTTGATCCTTCCAACTATTGAACGTAAAAAATCCGAAGCGCACGGCTTTGCGTTCGTCCGAGTTGATATTGAACCACTGATTCCATTGCGCCGGCAAACGCAGCGCCGGCCCGCCGCGCAAGGCCGTCGTCGCCAAGTCTTCGCCCTCACGCCCGAGGCCGCCCCAAATGCCCCAATAATTTTTGAGTTGACCGCCGCCGTTGATGTTGCCGCCTTTGAACACCGTTTCGCCGCCGAAATTCCAGCCGCGCCATTGATTCAAGTTGACGTTCAGCCGGTTGAAAATGCTGAACGGCTTGGTGATCCGATACCCTGCCCACGCGCTCTGCATCACGCGATCAGCCTGGCGAACGAATCCCAAATCATTCAACTCCAACCCCGGCGAACGCCACGTCAAACCCAAATTCAAGCGCAAGTGACTATTGCCGCCGCGGCCGAGGCTGAGGTTGCCGCCGTGTCCGGTGAGCGAAGTGCGATTCGGATCGTACTCGACATAATCCGCATCAGGACGCTGGTAATAACGCCGCGACGCCGTTTGCGCCGCCTGGATCGCTTCCTTAGTGCCGCGAATATTGCTGAAAACCGTCGTGCCCTCGACAAAGTAAGTCCGATTATGCCATTGATGCCGGAAATCAACCCCGCCGGAATACGCGGCGCGATTCAAATCAGTGAGCGGCGAACCGGAAAGATCGCGATGCATGGCCGTGAACATGCCGCCGATGGCCGAGACGCCTTTGTTGAAATCTTTTTGCAGCCGGCTGACAAAAAAATTCGTGCGCGGCTCGACGATTTCAAAACGGCGCTGCCCGCTCAAATCGATCTCGGCTTCTTCGCGGTCGGTGATCGCCTCCAAAATGCCGATCGAAATGCCGCTTTGGGTTTTGCCGGTTAATTTCGCCGCGGCCGCAATCGAAGCGTTGCCGGGCACTTTCGTATATTCACCGGCATTGAGCGCCGGATAACCGTGCGGCGAGCGGCCGATGCGGCGCGAGTAAAACAAACGATCATTGGAAAACGGCCCATCGCCGCCGGCGAGTTTGTAGTCCAAAATATCCTGCCCCTCGATGAAGAACGGGCGCTTCTCTTCAAAGAACGTCTCGAACGCCGTGAGATTCACTTCCGAAGGATCGGCCTCGACCTGACCGAAATCCGGATTGACGGTGACATCCATCGTCAAATCGCTGGTGACGCCGACTTTGGCATCCAAGCCGCCGGAGAGTTTGTTGATTTCGCCGGTCGCAAAAGGATTGCCGATTTCTTTTTTGAATTGGCGTGTGCTGCCGACGGAATACGGCAGCAGCTCGAGGCGGCGCGCAGGTTTGATGCCCTTCAAGCCATGCAGCTCGCCGAAGAAGCTCACCCATCCCGGCGTGTTTTGCGGAATGTACTGCCACACCGAGCGTTCCTGTTTGCGAAAAAGGCGGCGCATCACTTGAATGCCCCAGGTTTGTTCCTCTTTATCCGCAAAGCGCAACTGGCTGACCGGAATGCGCATCTCCGCGGTCCAGCCCTCGTTGTCGATGGCGACTTCGCCGAACCAAACCGGATTCCAATTGGTGTCCCAATTGTCGCCGTCGTTGGAAATGGCTTCGTCGCCTTTGACGCCGGCCGCGTTGATCGTGAACGAAAACGCGGTGCGATGGTCGAAATAACTGTCGATGTTGATTTCCACCCAGTCGCCGTCGAATTGATCGCGGCGCGTGACGCGGCGCACGATCTTGCCCGGCTCGTTGTCATAAGCGCGAACGCCGACGTAAAGATTTTTCTCGTCGTACAGGATTTTGAAGGCGGTCTGCTGGTCAGGCGCCGCGCCGTCGTTCGGCTCGCGCTGGGTGAAATTGGTCGCCCACTCCGCTTTTTCCCACGCCGGATCGTCCAAACGCCCGTCGATCACCGGCGGATGCGGATTGATGGGTTGGGCATGATAGATTTTTTTCTCGACCGGCGGGTCGGCGGCGAAAACTGCGGCGGCAAAAAGCAAAAAACTTGGCACCAGAAGTTTACAGTTCATCTTGGAACTCCTGCGATAAAGTTCAGCAGCACCAATAGCTGGGTGAAATTTTATGAATGGCTCCCGCGACCTAGAGGGATATTGCGTCTCTCTTAAAAAGACGGAAAAAATGCAAAAAGGTTGCTAAATTTTTAGCACACTTATTATGACACCGCAAGACCTAAAAACGTTGCCGGTATTTTTAATTTTTTTTGGCGAAAACTTCTCTTGCACTTTTCGCCTGCCCGTATTAAATTTCTTGAACACAACGCGGATAATTAAGGATGGTATCCGTCCACGGAATCCGTGCCCCCCACCGAAAAACTCTTTTTCATTTCAGTGGGATTGTTAAATTTGGATTTGATCATGTTTGGCGGCAAGGCGCGCGGCGCGCGAAAATCTCTGCTTTTTTTGACCGGCGTACCTATGACGAAGCACGTCTTTTTTTGTTTTGTTGTTTGCGGTCAAATTTTTGCGCAAGAAATCAGCCCCACAGCCAAAGAGTTTTATCAGATTGCCCTTGGAGCATCCGAGGCTGAACAGAAAATTCGTTTTCTTAAAAAAGCTTTGGAAGCATCGCCGCAGTATCTCGAAGCCAAGTTGGAATTGGGCAAAACGTTTTTTCAAATTGGAAACTATGATCAAGCCAGAATACAGCTCGAATCTGCTTTGGATATTGATTCGAGAAATGCGGAAGTTTGGTATTGGAAAGGCAGAGCCTATCAAGCTTTGGGCGACACGGCGACAGCGGCAAGGTCTTATCGGCGGGCGCTCAAGTGGACCCCCAATCTCGCTGAAGCAAAAAGCGCTTTAAAAAAAATCGAGAATCAACCGAAATTAGAAGCACTCTATCAAACGGCGGAACAAGCTCGGCAAGCGAAGGATTGGCGATTAGCGGCTGAAAATTATCAGGAAATTCTTGATAACAAATCCAATTTCAAGGATGCAGCGCAAAAATTCAGCCTCGTGCAAAATAAAATGGCTGCAGAGGCGTTGGCGGCCTCGGCGGAGACACTGCGACGACGACAGCAGTTTGATGAGGCCATGGCGAAGCTCAATCAAGCCATCGCTATCGATTACGATGGCGCGGTAGAATTTCAAGAGCGCATCCGGCAAATTGCGCGCCAGAAGAGAGCGGCAGAAGATAAAAATAAAGAACAGACAGTGAATCGGCCAACCGAAGTTTTAAAATCACCATCACATGAAGATAGCACGGCTGTAACGGCAACAAAAGACAGCAGCGCGCGCGCAAAAGCTGCCATCTCGCCGAAGGATTCTTCGACGCGGCCTTCACAACAAACGCACGCCGAAAAACCGCAGCAAAATTTCTCGACGCCATGGTTGGCCGCCGTCGGTGCGATTATTTTGATTATCATCGTTGCTTTCATTTTCTGGCAAAAGAAACGCGGCAAATCGCAAGAAGCTTCCGCGAGTCAACGTCCGCCGGCGCCAATTGAGATTTTGCCATCCGTACCCGTCGTCAACAACAATGCTGAAAAAAGCTCGTTGTTTCGCCGGACATCGATCAAATCCACGGAGGCATCAACGCCGCAACTGGAGCGTTATCGCCTGCAAGAGCAGCTCGGTCGCGGCGGCATGGGACGAGTGTACAAAGCTTACGATCTCAAACTCGAGCGACCGGTGGCCGTCAAAATCATTCGGCTCGACAACACCGTTGACAGTCAGGAAGTTGAGGAGCGCATCGCGCGTTTTCGCCGTGAGGCCAAAGCCATTGCGCGCTTGAATCATCCGAACATCGTCAGCCTGTACGATTATGATGAAGCTGACGGCATGTTGTACATGATTATGGAATACGTCGAGGGCCAATCGGTCGAGCAAATGCTCAATACCAAACGCCAGCTCGGCGCGCGCCTGGCGGTTCGAATGATCAAACAAGTTTGTTGGGCGCTCGATTACGCGCACAAAAACGGCGTCATTCATCGCGACATCAAGCCTTCCAATATTATGTTGAATACGGAAGACGTGGTGAAAGTGGTGGATTTCGGCGTGGCCAAAATGCTCGGCGCCAGCAATACGCAAATGAATACGCTGACCGGCATGCGCCTGGGCTCTCCTTTTTACATGTCGCCGGAGCAAATCGAAGCGCTGGCGATCGATTCACGCAGCGATGTCTACTCGCTCGGCGTAGTTTTTTATGAAATGCTTGCCGGCCAAAAGCCTTTTACGATGAAGGAAGGAAACAGTTTGAGCAGTCTCTTTTACGCCATTCTCCATATCGATCCCCCCAAATTAAAAACCGTCTCGCCTCATCTTGAGATGATCGTGCAAAAAATGTTGGCGAAAGATCGTGAGCAGCGTTTTGCCAAAACGCGCGAGATTATCGAGGCGTTGAGCGCGCTTCACCTGGCCGTGTAATTCCATCTTCAACTTTCATCCCGCCACCAACGTCATCTGCACCGTGATGTACGGCTCCAAACTCGACACGATTCTCAGTCGAATGTTGGCGACCTCACCAACGTTCTGTCGGCGAAATCGCCAACGTGCTGGTCGTTCAACCATCTCTAGCTGTGCTGTTGGCACGACTTAACCTTTTGAAAAAACGCGTGAAATCACGCTAATAAAATTCCTCCAGAATTTTGGCCCGTTCATTGCTTTGACAAAAAGCGACATCAAAATTGTCGATTTCGGTGCGAATGAAAAATAACGCAAGTTTTTAATTCAAAGAAAGGATGATGATTATGAGACCGAAGTATGTTTCGTTGATTTTGATTGCGCTGCTCATGCTCATGATAGCCAATATGCGCGCGCAGAATCTGCACTTTCCCGTGCCGAATCCGAATCCAACCGAAGGTGACCGCTTCGGCGCTGCGGTGGCGTCATTCGGCAATCGCATCATCGTTGGCGCGCCCGGCGCTGACGTTGGTCACAGCGATGCCGGCGTTGTATATCTTTTTGACTTCGACAGTGACGCCTGCAATGTGCTCAAAATCTTTAATAATCCCGAGCCGGAATCCGGCGCCTCGTTCGGCGCTTCCGTCGCTTATTGCGGTGATCGTCTGCTCGTCGGCGCGCCGTTTCAAGGCCAAACCGGCGCGGCGTTTCTCTTCGACACGATGACCGGCCAGTTGCTGGCGAAATTCAAGAATCCGCTTCCCGACACCGGCGCGGCGTTTGGTCATGCGGTCGCGATTGCCGGCGACAAGTATCTCATCGGCGCTCCGAATGCCACGTTAACAACAACTGGCTCGGTGATCGCCGGCGCCGTGTATTGTTTCGATGAAATTCACACCGGCCCCATTGCGATGTTGAAAAGTCCGAACGCGCAGGAAGGCGACTTGTTTGGATGGTCACTCGCGGCAGCAGCGACGTTCAGCGATCCGCTTTCAACTCAGCTTACCTGGAATGCGCTCATCGGTGCGCCGAGTGACGCCGCGGCAGTTGAGAATGCCGGGGCGGCGTATTTGTTTGATTTGAGCAACGGCAATTTACTCAACACGTTCTTCAGCCCGACTCCGGTGGCGGGAGATTCTGCATCCGCCAATTTCGGCATCGCCGTCGCGAGCGTTGGTTGTGACTGGGTGATCGGCGCGCCGCTCGATGGGACGGGCAATGCAGATTTCGGTTACGCTTATTTGTTCAGTGGAAAGACGTTTGAGCTCGAGCAAAGTTTTCGCAATCCGAGTCTCGCGCCGACCGGTTTCGGTTCAGCCCTCGCGAGCATCGGCTACAATGTGCTCGTTGGTGCGCCGTGGGAATTGAACACCGGCTCGAAAATTGGCGGTGGAGGAGTGCATCTGTTTGATGGCGTCAATGGTCATTTGCTTGAAACCTTCCAAAAAGATTTTCCCGAAGCGGGCGACATGCTCGGCGCTGCGATTACTGCCATTGGTGAGGCGATTCTCGTCGGCGCGCCGGGCGATGATCTTGGCGCCATCGATGCCGGTGCGACTTACCTCTTCATTCCGGATATCGATCTCGGCTTGGCGAAATTGGCGCTGCCCTCGTTCGAAGCCATGCCGGGCGACACCATCGCCATTCCCATCACCGTTTCATCGAAAAAATTTCAATTTGGCTTCGCGCAATTCGTGGTGGATTATGACAGCCACGTCTTGGAGTTTCTCGACGCCGAACTGGGCAGTGCGGCCTTCGATTTCACGCTACTCAAACAAGACGAGCTGCCGTTTGGGCCGGTCACGCCAGGCACGGACAAAAACGTGCTCGTGCAGATTTCGAGCGTGACCAATTCATTCACCGGCGAAGTGCAGGAAGTCGTCGTGCTGAAGATGCGTGTCGTCGGCAAGATCGGCCAAGTGAGTCCGTTGGTCTTTGATCCTGAAATCAATCATACGACGCTCACGACAGTCGACGATATTGACCTCAACAACGGCTATCTCGAGCTGATTGATGGTCGCGTGGCGGTTGGGCATCTGCTGAATGTCGGCGGTTTTGTGAGTTATTTGCCCAATCCCGCGATTGTTCCGCATCTCTTGCCGGTTCCCGGCGTTGATATCACTCTCATTGGCCACGAGTCAAAACACAGCACGTCCACGGATCACTGGGGCAATTATTTTCTCGCGGATGTGCCGCAGGACACGGTGACAATCTTCGCCTCCAAATCCGGCGATCTCAACAACGCCGTCACCGGCGCGGATGCGCTGAAAACTTTGCGCGCAGTCGCGTTTTTGGATTCTTTAGATCAAAATCAGGCGTGCGCAGCGGACGTGGATTTGAGCGGCGAGGTGAGCGGCGCGGATGCGTTGTCGATTCTGCGTTATCTCGCGTTCATGCCGCAAAACACCGGGCACACCGGCGATTGGTTGTTCAAGCCGGCTGAGCACCATTTCTTTTTAAGCGTCGATACCTCCGCCAATTTTGCCGCGGCGATTTTAGGTGACGTGAATCTCAGTTGGTTCCCACACTTTGAAGATTCCACCAGCGTGAATCGCCCGATGCTGTTGAGCAAAGGGGCTGTAGCCACGATGGCGGAAGTGAAGCTGCCGACGATTTCGCCGGCGCCATTGCCAGCCGACAATATCATTTCGATTCCGATTAAAGTTTCAACCGATTCAGCGTTAGGCTTTGTGCAAGTGGTTGTTGATTACGACAACACCGTGTTGCAATTTGTCGAAGCGAAACTCGGCAAAGACGCAGTGGGTTTCAATTTGCAAGTCAACAGCGCGCTGCCGTTCAAGGCGAGCTCGCAGAAAACCAACGCGAACGTGTTGGCGCAAATCTCCAGCATCACCAAGAACGTCACCGGCAAAGACAAGGAAGTGATCGCTCTGCGCATAAAAGTGATTGCGCCGCAACGCACGAGCCCGCTGGCCGTCGATCCGGCGCCGGCGCGCACGACGATGACGACGGTGAACAACCAAGACATTCGCGGCGAAATGCTGAAGATCACCAACGGCGGTTATGGCGTCACCACAGTCGTTGAAGAGAAGGTCGACAACACGACGATTCCACAGGATTTCAGCTTGTCGCAAAATTATCCGAACCCGTTTAATCCTTCCACAGTGATCAGTTTTCAGTTGCCGGTGGTCAGTAACGTGAAGCTCGCCATCTACAACGCAACTGGTCAGTTGGTACGCACGCTAGTGGACGGCGAACGGCCAGCAGGACGTTATCAAGTGGTGTGGGATGGAAAGAATGATGTTGGCGTGCAAGTTTCATCCGGCCTGTACTTCTACACGATGCGGGCTGGCGGCTACAAAGCGACGATGAAGATGATCGCGGTAAAATAGCTGAGGGCGGAGGGCATGGCGCTTGCCTATAAAACGAAACGTCCCGCGTTCGGAACATTTTAACGCGGGGCGTTTTCATTTTTCAGGGTGATAAAATGTTTTACGATTTCTTTTTTTGTAGTTTTGTCAAGGCCTGGCGCAAGCGGGCGACTTCGGCTTCTGCAACAAAAGCTCTTTTTTCCGCCGCGCGGCGAGCTTCTTCCGCTTCTTCCGGCGTGCGCAAACGCTCGCCGGTTTTCGGATCATGCAAACGCAATAGGCCTTTTTCGACGCGTAGCTCTAATCCCAAAATTTTGCTGCGCAAATGGAGCGAGCCGTTGTGACGCGCCACGGTCATCGGCGCGTATTCGCCGTTTTCCAGGCGAAAGCCCGCCAACGCCGAAGGTTGGGCGTCGCGATAGGGATCGAAAATAAAATATTCCTTCACGCCGAGCTGCGCATAGATATGGCGTTTGGTGACATGATCTTCCACCGTCGTGGCGCGCGAAATCAACTCGATCACCACTTCCGGCGCTTTGCCTTCGTCTTCAACTTTGTAAATGCGCCGCTCTTTTTTCGCCACGTCGCGCACCACAAAAATATCCGGCGCGACGGGCTGCAGCTCGCCGTTCTCGTCGCGATAGTAGACAAAAATATTGCCGGTCACATAAACGCGCCGATTTTTGCGGAACCGTTCTTCCAGCGCGTGCAGCAAGCCCAGCATCAACTTGCGATGACGGTCGGTTTCAGCCATAGGTCTCCCATCCGATTCCGGCAGATAATCTTCCGAGTCATAAGGCAGACGAAGCGGCTTAATGGGTGGAGAAATGAGCGTTGACATGTATTCAACTCATGCAACAGTTTGAGCGCAAGTTTTATATCTCGATTTGTGTCTCAATATAATCATGCGGCGCCTCAGAGTCAAGCGGAAATTTGACTTGATTAGACGTCGCACTTACGAGTGGCGTAGCGCCGACCTCTTGTCTGCGCGCGGGGTGCCTGCGTTACATTTTCCATCAATAAGTGAGGCTAGGTGTTGGCTGCTCAACCAACATTTGCTGGTGAGTTGACCAACGTGTCTTCAAATGCAATCTTCTGAATACTTTCCTTGTCTCAGTTTAACTCCTTCAAAACTAATGCAAATTATCAGCGACCAAAGTTTGGCGCAGTCGTTGCTTGCAATGGAAAGGCAGCCAAGCATGGCAATCCCTTAACTTCAACAAGGAGGCAAATGATATGAAAAAAAATTTACTCGCCACACTGCTCATCATTTTTGTCGCCGGGCTTTGGCGCAATCATGTTGTGATCAGTCGCTCCGGCGGCTCTAGTCCGCAGGTCACGCCGCAAACGGATTTTGTTTCCATCGGCAAAGCGCGCCTCAGCACGACGGGGCCGGACACGTTCGGCATCGCCGGCACCACCGGCTTTGCGTTTGGCACGGGCGATGATTACGTGCACTACGCCCCGGGAAGTTTTATCGGCATTCGCCGCCCCGAGGGCAGCATCACCAAATTGGTGGAACCGAACGATCCGGCGAAAGGCAATCTCCTTGACATTCAAAGTGTCGAGGTTTCATTCGATGCGAAAAAAATTTTGTTCAGCGGAGCTTCGCTCGACAATCAAAATCAATTTCGCATTTACGAAATCGGCGTTGATGGCCACGGCTTTCGCCAGCTCACCTTTAACGACCGCAAATTTACCGCGAACGCTTATCCTTATGTGCTCGCGACGTGGAATTTTTATGACGACGTCGACGCCATTTATCTCGCCGACGGCTCCATCGTTTTTGCTTCGACCCGCCGCATTAGCAAGACACATTCGCTGCAATCAACCCGAGGCTTCAATCTCTATCGTGTTTTTCCGAACGAAGGCGGAGCGCCGGAGCGCCTCACGCATTTCGTGCGTTTTTCCGCGCGCTATCCTGTCGCGTTGCCCGATGGCCGCATTCTCTTCTCGCGCTGGTGGAATCAATTCAATCAACCCACGTACCAAGTCGATCCCAACAGCGCCACGGATTTGAGCGCCGTTATGCGTGTTGACGTGAATCCGCCGACGAAAGAAGGAACGCTGTTACCGGATGGCACGCGCGTGATACCGAGTCCCGGTGAATTTGCCGGTGAGTTCGCTGATTTCAGCGGCGTCACTGTGCTTTATCCCGACAGCTTTCGCATTCACGAAGCCACCGACGAGTGGGATTTGGCGGTGATGCATTCCGATGGCTCTGACGTGCGGCGCTTCGTGAACACGAGCACCGGAGTTTATCCGGAATTTGATTACACACTCGATCAGTTCGGCACGGGCTACGGTCTCATGAATGCGAACATGTCGGCAGTGCTCGCGCAAGGCGGCCAAATCAATCACCTCGCTTCGATTCAGATGCATCACGGCAGCGTGTATCTCGGCATCAAATTTCTCGCGGACTTGATGATTTACACGCCAGGTTTTGCCGCCGGCGCCAACCACGGCATGCGTCCGGTCGAAGGTCGTTTTGTTTTTCCGACATATACGGCGGACGGCACGCTATACGTTTCGCAAGCCTATCCGGCGCCGGTGATCGAGGGCGGCGAATTTGATAATCTGCGCGGTTATCCCTATTCATTTATACTCAAAACAAATCCAGAGAAATTTCGTCCGGTCGCGATTTCGCCTGCCGGCATCGTCACGGAAATGCCGATTCAAATCAGCGATGATTACGATGTGATTCAATTCAAACCGATTGCCGCGCGTCCCGATTGGATAATGCCAATGAAGCGCGGCGAGCCAACGAGCGACGATCCGATGGATGAGAACGCGCCGCCGTTTGGCAAAGGCCGCAAAATGGCGACGGTCTTCAATCCGAATGTTTATGCGCAGACGCCCCTGGGGGGCAAAAACGCGCCAAATCAATTCGTGCGCTCCTCGCCGCCGATTGGCAGCGTGGCCTATGCCGACCTCATGATCGATGCATTCCGTTTCTCGCAAGAAGATGAATTGGCGCGCGAGCACGCCATGTTGTGGAAACGCGTGCCTGTTTCTCCCGCTGGCGCATTCGGGCCGGTTGAAATTCCCACGTACGCCGGCGTCTTCGTGATCCTGCGCGACAAAGAAGGCAAAATTATTCATGCGGATTCAACGTGGCGTCATGCTTTCGTCGCGGCGATTGCACAGGGCGAAGGTTATGCGCTGCCGAACGAGCAGGTCAAATGCGTTGGTTGTCATCTGCATCATCAAAGCGGGCCGTTGGTTGATTTGGACAAAGAAGAGGCAAAGTGGTTAAACATTGCGCCGTCGGCGAAAGTTGCCGCGAGTAGTGCGGACTCAGTTTTAAACGCAAATAATTTTGTTGACCGCCGCGCTTTGCTCGATCATGAATGGCGCAGCGAATACGGCGCAACGACGGCGAGCCTCCGTCTCGAATGGCCGATGCTGATGGAAATTCGCGGCGCGACATTATACGGCTCGACCAACGAGTATCTCGATCCCTCGTATCGCGTCATGCGCGGCAAAATTCGTTTGTTGCGGAATCGGGCCGTGGTGTGCGAGAAATCGTTCGGCGAAGTGCCGCCCGTGCAGGAAGACGTCTTGCAATTGTCGTGGCGGCAAGTCACCGCCAATATTATGGAAGTCGTGATTGATTCGGTTGCGAATGGCGAGCAAGTCGCCTTGTCGGAAATCGAAGTGCTGGGAAAAGTCAAGGAAGTGACAACGACCGTTAAAGAGGACAGGCAACTCCCGGAGGTGTTTATGCTGGAGCAAAATTACCCCAATCCTTTCAATCCGCAAACGCAGATTCGTTACCATCTGCCGACAGCGGGACAAACCAAACTGACGATCTTCAACTTGAGGGGCCAAGAAGTACTGACGCTCGTCAACGGCTGGCAGGATGCGGGCGTGTATTCAATACAAGTTGATGCGTCGCCTCTCCCGAGCGGAATTTATTTCTATCGCTTGGTGAGCAATGATTTGCATCAGGTGCGCAAGATGGTCGTCTCGAAGTGAGCAGTAATCAGTAAGCAGTATTCAGTATGCTGTGACACTGATTACTGAAAAGTAAAGGATGCTCCGGCACGGGCGCCGATCACGACGATTGGCGCCCGTTTGTTGTTGAAAGTTGAAGTGTAAATCCGACTTCGGACATTATAGACTTCGGACACCTATTTTCATTTGTGAATCTTGACAAAAATGATTATCTTTGAACTCCGATTAAACCGGGAATTGACAATGAATGCAATCCGCTGCCGGCATGGAATGGCTGTCGTAAAATTTATCTTCATGCTCAATTGGTTTTGGCTGTCGATACCACCTGAACCGGCTGCGCAATCGGTGCAAACGCTCCACAGCGCGAATCTTTTCACCGATATCGCAGCGCCCTTGGTCGGCGTTTATCATAGCTCAGCGGCGTGGGGAGATTATGACAATGACGGCGATCTCGACATCTTGGTGACCGGCCAAACTGCCGCCAACAGCGTCGTGGCCAAAATTTATAAAAATGAAAACGGCAGTTTTGTCGATATCAACGCCGGCCTCGAGGGTGTTGACTCCGGCGCTGCGGCCTGGGGCGACTTTGATAATGATGGCGACTTGGATATTTTGTTGACCGGCGCGACCGGCCCGCAAGCCACGGGCAATGTGATTGCCAAAATTTACGAGAATCAGCAGGGAAGTTTTATCGATCGCAACGCTTCTCTAACGGGTGTTTATGCAAGCGCCGCGGCTTGGGGCGATTATGACAATGACGGCGATTTGGACATTTTGCTCGCCGGCCAAACCGCTGACGGCAACATGCTCACCAAAATTTATCAAAATAATCATCAAGATTTTGTTGACAGCAAAATTTCGCTTCCAGGCATCGCTAACGGTTCTGTGGCTTGGGGTGATTATGATAATGATGGCGACTTGGATATTTTGTTGGCCGGCGGCAGAGAGTTGTCGAGCCTGGCTCAAATTTACCGAAATGACGGCGGCAGTTTTGCGCTCGCCGATTCACTGAGCGGAGTTTATTTGAGCGCCGCGGCCTGGGGCGATTACGACAACGATGGCGACCTCGATATTTTCCTGGCCGGTGAAACGAACGAGGCCAGGCTGATATCCACAATCTATCGCAATGACAGCACCGGTTTTGTCGCCGCCGATTCGTTGGAAGGAATCGTTTCAAAAACCGTGGCCTGGGGCGATTTTGATAATGACGGCGATTTGGATTTGCTGTTGACCGGAAACACCCGCGCCAATACGCTGGCAAAAGTTTATCGCAATGAAGGCGGAAGCTTCGTCGAGGTCGATTCTTTGGAAAGCGCCAATCAAAGCGCCGCCAGTTGGGGCGATTACGACAACGACGGCGATCTCGATATCTTGTTGGCAGGCCACTCGCGCCAGGGACCGATTACAAAAGTCTTTCGCAATAATCACGACAAAGCGAATACACTTCCGACAACGCCAGCAGATCTTTTTGCTTATGCCACGAATGATTCGGCCATCTTCGTTTGGAGTCCGGCGCACGATGTTGAAACGCCGCAAGCGAGTTTGACCTACAATCTCCGCGTCGGGACAACACGCGGCGGCGGCGAGATTGTTTCGCCGATGGCGGACGAAATCTCCGGGCATCGCCGTCTCGCGCAATTGGGCAATATCAATCACAACAATTTTTGGATCATCGCCGCTTTGCGTAATGGAAAATATTATTGGAGCGTGCAAGCGATTGACCAGGCTTTTGCCGGCTCTGCCTTTGCGCCCGAAGATAGTTTTACCATCGGTGATTTGGAAGCGCCCAAAATCTCCAACGTGAATTTTCCCGCGACTGTCGATCTCACCACGCCGGTTGGGGTTTCGGCGAATGTGACGGACAACTCCGGCTTCGTGCAGGAGGTGTGGCTGCTCTATCGTGAAGGCGGACGTGCCGGGTATGACTCGACGGCCATGACCGTGAGCGCCAATCAAACGACGGTTTATCAGGCCGACATTTCGCCCGCCATAACCGGCATTCGCGGCGTCGAATTCAACATTGTCGCCGTCGATGCCTCGGCCAATCGCAAAGCCTTCGGCTGGCGGCCGGTACAGGTTAAATTGCCGGATCGGCACCTGCGCAAAAATCATTTCGGTGGCTCGGCGCAAGAAGCGTATCGTTTGATTTCCATTCCGCAAATCAGCGACGATCCTTCGGTCGATTCGATTTTATTGCCCGATTTGGGCGCGCCCGATACCACCGAATGGCGTTTATGGGCGATCAATCCGCAGCGCGCGACTTCTCTGTTTCCGTATATCGAATATCCGGCAGTCGGCAACCTCGCCGCCGGCAAAGCGAAATTTCTCATCACGCGCGAAAACAAAATACTCACGAGCGGCGCTGGAGCCACGGTGAAAACAACCGAGCCGTTTGCCATTGCGTTGCAAGAAGGCTGGAATATGATTGCGAGCCCATTCAATTTTTCCATTCCGATTCAAAATGTGCAGCCAAAGGACTTGCAAGCGAATCTCTACGCTTACGGCGGCAGTTGGACAGCCGCGCCGGATTCGCTGCGACCGTGGGAAGGTTACATGATTAAAGTGTCGGCTTCGACAACGTTGGTTATTCATCCCTCCGAAGGCATTGCAAATCCGCAATCCGCAATCATGAAATCCGCAATCGCTCCCGATTGGCAAATTCGCATCGCTGCGAGGTGTGAACGCGCCAGCGATCTCGACAACCTCATCGGCGTCGCCAAAGACGCGGCGATGGAATGGGATAATTACGAACGTTTCGAGCCGCCGCCAATTGGCGAATTTGTCATGCTCGCATTCCCGCATCGCGATTGGCAACGAAATGCCGATGTTTACACAACCGACTTTCATCCATCTTCTGCCGATGGACAAATTTTTGATTTCACCGTCGATACAAATATCTCCGGCAAGCCTGTAACATTGCGCTTTGAAAATTTCATTTCGATACCAGGTGAATTTGAAGTGCGACTCGTCGATGTGAGTCTTAAATTGACACAAGATTTGCGTCGCGAGCCAAAATATATTTATCGTTCCACGCGCGACGGCGGCAAAAATTTTTTCCGTTTGCTCGTCGGCAAACCATCTTTCATCGCAGAACGTGCAGAAGATGTGACGGCGATTCCGACGACTTATGAATTGGCGCAGAATTTTCCGAATCCGTTTAATCCTTCAACGACAATCAAATTGGGACTGCCACGGAAGAGCCGCGTCACTTTGAAGATTTATAATTTGCTGGGAAAAGAAGTCGCGATGCTATTTGACGGCGTCGAAAAAGAAGCCGGTTATCATGCAATAATTTGGGAGGGAAAAGATCAAACAGGGAATTTTGTGCCAAGCGGACTTTATCTGTATCGTTTGCAAGCAGGTCAAAAGGTTTTGATAAAGAAAATGACATTGATCAAATAGTATTTATAGTAATGCCTTTAGGCATCAGGAGCACAAAACATGTTAAAAAACGCCCGACTTTATTTCATTATTATAATGCTCATTTATCTGAGCAAACCGACAACTACTGTTGCCGCGCAACAACCTCTGCAGGCGCAGAAAAAGAAACTCGCGGTTTTCAAAATTATCTACGACGATTTTTCAAAAGAAGACCGAGAACTCGTCAATACAGCTTTCTACGCGCATCTGAGCCAAGACGAGCGCATCGCGGTAATGCCTGAAAAGGCCGTGCCAGCTGAAATGCAAAAAGTCGGCATCGATCCGGCGGCGCTCAATGAGGCGGGTTATATTAATGCGGGAAAACTTTTGCGCGTCGATTATATTTTAGTAGGCAAAATGGAAAAAGTCGGCGACTTCGTCGAAGTCACGTTCCGGCTCTTCAAAGTATCATTGCAAACCCAGGAAGAATACACTGGCGGCAAAACGTTGGATATGTTTGTCAAACAAGAGATCCCGAGAATTGTCGAAAAAATTCAGCGTGACCTCGAACCGCCGCAACCAATTGCGCAACAACCATCACGTTCCGATACCGTTCGCGTCGCGCTCCCGCAGCCGCCGGTACAACAAAAAATTGTCGAGGAGAAAAAAACTTCCAAACGCTCGAAGTGGCCGTGGATTGCCATTGGAGGAACCGCCATTGCCGGAGGCACAGTCGCCGCCGTGCTATTGAGTTCAGGCAAAGATGAAAGTGTACCGCCGTCGCGTGGATTGCCGCGTCCGCCGGTGGTGCCGTGATTTTTTGTTCTGAACGGAATCGGTTGTAAATGCTGCTCATTTGAAATGTTCGAAGTTCAAACTTGATTTTAACGCTGAAATTGCTATCTTTAATTTAAATTGAACGGCAAAACAACTTAAAGTCCGATAGACAGGGAGATTTGACTTATGGAAGTCGCAACTTACTCCAGCCACATTCGCGATGATGGCAGTATTAGCTTTCCAGTTAAAATGCGGGACGAGCTTGGTCTGCGTACTGGTGAAAAGATTAAGATCGTTGTCTATCCTGCGAATGGGAATGGCCGTTCAAAAAGATCATCGACGCAAATGATACCTGCCAAACACAAGCGCATGGATGAGTTGCTGTTTCGCCATCGCGAGGGCAATATTTCTGTTGAAGAAAAACGCGAGCTGGAAACATTGGTTCTGGAAGCGCAGATTTTAACCATTGAAAAAGCGAAGCGGAGCTTACCTCGAAGTCGAAAAAGTCAAAGACAAGATAGCCGGGAGTTCTTTTGAGAAAAAGTATCTTTTAACTGATCAATAGGTGATTGTCTGCTTAACTCTGTAATGAATCGAAGAAAATGATGCGTCCAAAACAAATTCGTTCAAAGCAAAGAATTGAAATTGGCAAATATCTCGTGATGGATCCGGAAATTTATCACGGTGAACTTACCTTCAAAGGAACACGCGTACCGGTTGATGTGGTCTTGACTTATGTCGTCAAAGGCATGTCCATCAACGAGGTACCGGAGAATTGGCCCGACGTCTCTGTTGAAGCAGTGAGGGAGGCTTTGGCAATCGCTAAAGAAGCCTTGTTGGAGAAATGTAAAAAAGCGGCTTAATATGTTCGTTGTCGACGCGGCGCTGGCCGACAAACTTGTGCTTCATCCCATTCAGGCATGGACGAGAGCGATTTCAATTCGAGCCTTGCGTCCCTATGAGATTATCAAGGATGATCGCATTCCTGTATTGTTGCGAGAATTGAAACAACCAACCTTTATTACGATCGACGAGGCCGGTTTCTGGAAAAGAAATTTGTGTGATCGCCGTTACGCGATTCTTTATTTTGATTTGGATAAGGATCAGCAGCCCCTTATTCCAATGTTGCTTCGGCAATTGTTGAACCTTCCCGAGTTTAAAACTAAGTCGGCGCGAATGGGGAAAGTGGTGTTTATCAATAAAACACAGGTCAAATACTATCAGCTTCGGGAAGAAAAACTACATATTCTTAGTTTGCTTCATTGATTTTCCTTCGCTATTTCTATAGCCTCTCCAAGTTTCTTATGGACGAATCCACTTTTCTCGACAGCCTTCATTCTCTCATTGCTGCCGAATCACCCGAAGCGCATGTCTCGAAAGATGATTTAAAAACACTTTTAGCCATCGCGACAAAATACCGCACGTTGCACGACATCGGCAAGCTCGTGGCTTCGGAAATGGAGACCGAGACGCTGCTGCGGTTGGCGATGGACAAGGTGATCGAAGTCACACGGGCGCAACGCGGCTTCATCGCTTTGGTGGAAGATAAGAACAAACTCGATTTCAAAGTCGCACGCAACCTCGAAAAAAGCGATATCGACCAGCCGCGCTTTCAGGTGAGCCGGAGCATCATTGAAAGAGTGATTGTAACTGGCGAGACGATCTGCCTGCGTGATGCCATGGCGGATGCCACGTTTGGCGGCGCCGCGAGTGTCACGCGCTTGCAACTGCTTTCCGTGCTGTGCACGCCGATCACCATCGCGAGCCGTGTTGCCGGCGTGATTTATGTTGACAATTCCAACGTCAAGCAGCTTTTTGACGACGCCGTTGCCGATTTGTTGACCGCGTTTTCGGAGCAAATCGCGATTGCGCTCAAAAATGCGTATTTGTTCTCCGGTTTAAAAAAGTCGCATCAGCAATTGGCAAACGAGTTGCGCGCCAACTTCAAATTTGACAACATCATCGGCTTCGGCCCGGCGATGACCAAAATTCTGCAATTGGTCGCGCAAGTTGCAGATACGGACACGACGATTTTAATTGAAGGCGAAAACGGCACGGGAAAAGAATTGATTGCGCGCGCTTTGCATTACAACAGCAGTCGCAGAGAACGCCCATTTGTCGCCGTCAATTGCGGCGCGATTCCGGAAACGTTGATTGAGTCGGAATTGTTCGGTCACGAGAAAGGCGCGTTCACCGGCGCGGTCAATCGCAAGCAAGGCAAATTTGAATCAGCCGACGGAGGGACGATTTTCTTGGATGAGATCGGCGAAATGTCACCGGCGATGCAAGTGAAATTATTACGGGTTTTGCAGGATGGAACGTTTTCGCCGGTGGGTAGCGCCGATGAAAAACAGTGCGACGTGCGGGTGATCGCCGCTACCAATCGCGACTTGAAAAAGATGCTGGGGGACAAAACTTTCCGCGAGGATCTTTACTATCGCCTCAACGTCATCAATTTGACGGTGCCGCCGCTGCGTGATCGGCGCGAGGATTTGTTGCTGCTCATCGATCATTTTTTCAAAAAACACGGTAAAAGCGAAAAACTGCCGCGTCTTTCGAAAGCAGCGGAACAACTGCTGCTTGATTACGATTATCCTGGCAACGTCCGCCAGCTTGAAAACATCGTGCAGCGCGCCGTGGTTTTGTGCAAAGGCGAGATGATCGAAGCGCAGCATTTGCCGGAGGAATTGCAAGCCGCCGGCATTTACAACAGCGCGAACCCGCAGGCGCCAACAACTTTTCAAGAGCGCAAGCAACGTGTGATTGAGAAATTTGAGCGCGACGAATTGAGCCGCCTTTTGACGCAAACCGGCGGCAGGCTGCGCGAGTCGGCGCGCATTGCGGGAATGGATGTGAAAAACTTTTCAGAGAAATTGCAACGGTATGGCATTAAGGCGGAAGATTATAAAAGATAAATTTAAAGCCGTGATTACGTCTCGTGTCGATTCCCTCCTAACTCAACCCACGTGCCCACGCCTTTTTCCAGCATTTTTGTGTAAATGTGCTGCGCTGAGGCCAGATCTTCAATGGCAAGCCCCAAGGATTTGAATAAAGTCATTTGCTCGGGCGAAGTTCGACCTTGAACTTGTCCAAGAAGAATTTCGCCGATCTCGCCGCGAATGTGACTATCGTCGAGCACGCCTTCTTTTTTCGGAATGATAAAATCGCCGGCTTCGTTGAGGGCGGATTCGCGCCGGTCAACGAACAGGCGCGATTTGAGCATGGCGGCGGTGTCAAGCTCGCGCGTGATCGGCGTGCAGGCGCCGACAGCGTTGAGGTGCGCGCCGGCTTTGAGCCAATCGCCGTAAACCACCGGTTCCTGCGCCGCCGTTGCCGTACAAATAATATCGGCTTCCGTCACCGCCTCTTTTGCTGTTGGCATCGGTTCGACATTGATATTGTGCCGTTGCGACTCGCGTTCGGCAAATTTTTTGGCGTGATCGGCATTTCGGCTCCAAACGCGGACGCGAGTGATTTTTCTCGCCAGCAGCATGGCTGCGAGATGCGTTCGCGCTTGCGTGCCGGTTCCGAGAATCGCCAGATCATGCGCCTCGTCACGCGCCAGTAATTTTGTTGCCAAACCGCTGACGGCGGCGGTGCGAATCGCGGTGATTTCAGTGGCATCCATGATCGCGAGTAAACATCCGTGCTTCGCTTCAAACAACATCACCGCGCCCTGATGCGGATCGTATTGGGTGCCGTGATTGCCGGGAAAAATCGTGAGCACTTTCAAGCCCATGGCGTTGAGGTCTTGCATATACGCCGGCATCATGCCAAGCGCGCCGAAGCGTTCGGGCAGCCACATAATCGGACGCAGCGGCAAGATCGCGTTGCCGGCGGCGAGTGTTTTGAAGGCCTCGGCCATGACCTCGATGCATTCGTGCATCGTCAGCCATTCGGCGACTTCGGATTGGTTGACGATCAGAACTTTCAATTATCACCACCTTGGAATTGTGCAGAAATTTTTTATAATCACAGCACTCGCTTAGGCAATAAAACTCAATCTTTCGGCAGAAACGAGGCAATAAACGCCGCGACCACGCCGCTGGCGACCAATACCAACAAGGCATTCTGCAAACCGAATTTTTCCGCGAGAAAACCCAACGGCGTCATGAACAAACCGGCCGTGCCCCAGCTCACGCCGATCATCAGCGCCGACACCATGCTCGAACGATGCGGATAAAGCTCCTGCGCCATGACGATGTTGAGCGGAAAAGAAAAATACAACAAGATGCCGCTCAAGGCCAAAGCCAGCAGCGCCGGCCATCCCGAAAAATAAATAAAACTCGCGAGCAGCGGCGCGGCAGCGAGCAGCGAGACGATGATGATGCGCCGGCGATCGACGCGTGTGGCGAAATGGCCGCTGACCAGCGAGCCGATCGCGCCGATGGATTGAAAAACCGTCACGGTGGCGCCGGCCAAGAACAACGAATGCCCGCGCGAGTGCATGTAAACCGGAATAAATATGGCAAAGCCGGTAATCATCACCGAACGCAAAATCGAAATGCCGAGATGCAACGACAGCACAAAGCGCTGCCTTTGTGAATCGCCGTTGCGAGACAACTCCGGCAGGTGAATGGGCAGCGTTGCCGGATGCGGCAGTTTTCGGAAGAGGAGGAAGGCCACGAGCAGGGCGGGAAAAACGAGCAGCGGCAGCGCCGCAAATCCGAGGTAAGTCACCACCGGCACGACAAAGAGCGGCGACATAGCGTAACCGATATTGCCCGCGGTGATGAAAAGACTCATGCCCCATTCTTTGCGCCGGCCGCTGACCCGGCTCACCATCGTTGCCGCCGAAGGATGAAAGGTGGCCGAGCCGAGTCCGCAAAGCATGAGCAATGGAATCAACATCCAATACGACGGCGCATAACCGATGCCGCACATAAAAAGGCCGGTGATCAACGGCCCTAAAAACACAAAAAAACGCCGGTTGATCCGGTCGTTGATAAGCCCGAAAATTGGCTGCGTCAATGAGGTTGAAGCGGAAAGCACAGTGGCCAACATGCCGGCGCGGCTGAGCGGAAATTCCAGGCGCGCCATCAATAACGGCAGCAGCGGCGACAGGAAGCCGGTGTAGGAGTCGTTGACGAAATGCCCGGCAGCAATCAACGACACCAGGCCGCGTTGAAAAACGCCGTGATGTTCAATGGATTTTGCCGCTGCCGAATTTTGGAGGAAACTGAGTTCGGCTTCGGAAGCGGAGGGGAAATTGGCTGCTTTCATTTGTATGAATATAGCGAAAGCAAGCCGAGAAAGTCAAGGCGGGTAGTAAAAACAATTGAGAGAAACAAACGAACGCAATCAATTAAGCCAGGATAGCGTGTTTGGCAACAGATTTCCTTTTTGCCGGGGAGCCCATCTGCAACTCTTCGCGGATGACTCGTCGTATGGTCGTTTCGAATTTGGCATTCCTATGTTGAATATATTCACGCAGGGCTTCGTTGATCAGCGTTTGATAGTTGCCGCCTCCGGCTTTATGTACTTTATCGCGAAACCAATTGAGGATATCCGTATCAACCCGAATCGTAATGCGCGTTTTATTGGATAAATTCTTGACTACCGCACCGCGTTGAGTATTTGCAAAATTATATTCTTTTGCTTTCATACATCAGACCTCACCGAGTCAGGTTCCGGATTTGTAATTTGAGCCGCATTAGACAGGGGTTTTGGGCGAAAATGTCAATAATTGGACAAATTCGCTTCGTCGACCCCGCCCCAATCCGGCGCGTGAGCTA
>Ga0247727_10006421_pt1 | contig 23141 bp, 18 predicted proteins | sample WisWelCaveWW1625_FD_202498 | JGI IMG/M metagenome (GOLD analysis project Ga0247727, IMG submission 202498) | Biofilm microbial communities from Wishing Well Cave, Virginia, United States - WW16-25 | ecosystem: Environmental > Aquatic > Deep subsurface > Groundwater > Cave microbial mat | place...
TGCCTCGGGCACCGCTGCCGTGCCCATATAGATATGGAGGATGATGGCGCCGATCGAAGCGATGGCCGCCATCGGATGCACCAGCACCGCCGCCAGCCGCAGCGTGCGCGGCATCCACTCGGGAAACCACAGCACCACACCGCTGGCGAACAGTATCAACGTCACCGCTCCCTGCATCCAGAACAGCATCTTCTGACCTGCGTTAAAGCGTCCGGCTTCCGGCAGTCCGGCGTCGGCATGCACCGCATACTTGTGCGCGCGGCGCAGCCAGCGCCGGTCGTCGCGGTCCAGCCGCATCTGCCGCGACCACAACGAGAACATGCAGCCCAGCACGAACGCAAATAGGGCGCCACCCCACGGGTGCCAGCGGCGCACGGTGCTGCCGCCGCCGAACACCGTGGCCAGCCAGAACAGATGCGTCGACCACAGCGACAGCCCCGTGAGAGCCGAATAGAGGAAACTCAGCGCCGCCATCCAGTGCACGGCGCGCTCCGGGAAGCTGTAGCGCGGGATGCGATCCTCAGCTCGTTTTGGCATGGTCGTCGTAGGTCTTGGGACCGAAGCGCAGGTAGTGGAAGAAGGTCCCGAGGATGCCGCCCAACAGCACCAGGGTGCCGATCTTTTTGAGCGGGCCCTTCCACAGCGTCACCGTCCAGGGCAGTTTCGGATCCTTGGGCAGCCCGTACTCCTGCGGCCGCGTGGCATCCGACAGCACGTACATCACATGCGTCCCCCCGACTCCGGCGGGATTGTAGACACCGGCTTGCGCGTTCCCGTCGGCGCGTAGCTCGGCGGCGCGAGACTCCGCCTTGTGCAGCAGATCGCCACGCTCGCCGAAGGTGAGGCAGTTGGTCGGGCAAGTCTTGATGCACGCGGGTTCCAGGCCCACCGCCGTGCGGTCCGAGCACAGCGAGCACTTGTACACCTTCTTGGTCTTCGGACTCAGCCGGGGCACATCGAACGGGCAGCCGGTGATGCAATAGCCGCAGCCGATGCAATTATCGTGATTGAAATCGACGATGCCGTTGGGCAGCTCGACGATGGCGCCGGGGGCGGGACAGGCCAGCAGACAGCCGGGCTCGTGGCAGTGCATGCACTGGTACTTGGACATCAGCCACTTCACGCCGCCGTCGCGCTCCACTTCGTTGAACTTGATCAGGTTCCAGAAGTTGGGCGTCAGATCCGGCATGGTCTGGTAGGAGCCGTCGAAAGTGCCCAGCGTGAACTCCAGATCGTTCCACTCCTGACACGCCACCTCGCAGGCTTTGCAGCCGATGCACAGCGTGGTGTCGATTAATTTGGCGACCTTCGTCACACCTTCTCCACATTCACGAGGAATCCCTTGTACTCCGGCGTTCCCGAATTGGGATCAAAGACCGACGGCGTCAGGTTATTGATCAGCGGACCTTTCACGCGCCCCACGAATCCCCAGTGGATCGGCAGCCCGACCTGATACACCGTGCGTCCGCTCACCTTCAGCGGCCGGATGCGCCGCGTCACCAGGGCCGCGCCTTCGACGCTGCCGCGCGCCGAGGTGACGCGCACCAGGTCGCCGCTGGCTATTTTCATCTCTCGCGCCAGTTCCTCGGGCAGCTCGACAAAAAAGTTCGACTGCAACTGCGAGCTGGACTTGATGTGCTTGGTCCAATAGTGGAAGTGCTCGGTGAGACGGTACGTGAGGGCGACGTAGGGATAATCCTTCGCCGTCCCCAGCCGGTCGATCTCGCCGTGGAACATGGTCGCCATCGGATTGGCGCTGGCGTTGGGATGCAGCGCATTCTCGACGGGCGACTCGGCGGGCTCGTAGTGTTCCGGGAAGGGACCCTCCACCAGGTCGGCCGCGAAGAACTTCGCCACGCCCTCCGGCAGCATGATGAAACTGCCGAGTGCCTCCGGCGGCGCGTCGCCCTTGTAGTCGGCCACATCGCCCGACCAGCGGCCGCCCTGCCAGCGCACCGGCGCACGCGTCGCATCCCAGGGCTTGCCGGTCGTGTCCACCGAGGCTCGATTGTAGAGGATGCGCCGATTGGCCGGCCAGCTCCAGCTCCACTCCGGGTAGATGCCGAGACCGGTGGGATCGCTCTGGCCGCGCCGCGCCATCATGTTACCGGCTTCGGTGAAGGAGCCGGAATAGATCCAGTTGCCGCATACGGTAGAGCCGTCGTCTTTCAGCTCGCCGAATCCGTTGAGCTGGCGACCGCTGGCGTCTTCGCGGCCGTTCACCTCGCGGGCCACTTCGATCAGCGAAGGGGACGGCGGATTGGCGTAGTTCCACGACATCGCCAGCAGCGGCTCGGCGCCCTTGCCGCCTTCCTTCTCATACAACTCGCGAACCTTCAGGAACAGGCGGGCAATGATCTCCTGATCGAGACGGGCCTCGCCCGGCGGCTCCACCGCCGCCTGCTTCCATTGCAGCCAGCGCGAGGAGTTGACGAAGGCGCCTTCCTTTTCCGCGAAGCAGGAGGCCGGCAGCAGGAACACTTCGGTGGGGATCTTCGACGCATCCGCCGACAAGGGATAGTATTTGTCCGCGAGTTTTTTGGCGTTCCAGAACGCGGCGGTCTCGGTCTCGAAATTTTCGGCGACGATCAGCCATTTCAGCTTGCCCAGCGCCGCCAGCATCTTGGGCGTGTTAGGACCGTTAGCGACGGGGTTCATGCCAAACGAAATCAGACCTTCGATGCCGCCGGCGTGCATGCGGTCAAAGAAGAATCCCCAACTGTGGTTGTCGGTTTCGCCGAGCTTCGGCAGCCAGTGGTATCCGTAGCCATTCTGTTTGGTGGCGCGCTCGCCGTAGAACGCCTTCAGCAGGCTCGCCAGGAACTTCGGAGTGTTGGACCAGTAGTTGAGTGAATTGGGCCGCAGCGGCTTGGGCGTGTTCGCCTTCAGGTACTCATCGAACGAAGTCCACTGCGCGCGCGGGACCTTCAGATACCCGGGCAGCATGTTCCAGGCGCCCATGTCGGTGGAGCCCTGGATGTTGGCGTGACCGCGCTGCGCATTCACTCCACCGCCGGGCATGCCGATGTTGCCCATCAGCAGTTGCACCATCGCCGCGGTGTGGATCAACTGCACGGCGTGGCTGTGCTGCGTCCAGCCGAGCGCGTAGAGGATGGTGCCGGATTTATCGGTCGCCGCCGCCGTACAGATGATGGCGGCGGCTTTCTCGAACTCCGCGGCGGTGCATCCGCAGATACCCGCAACGACCTCCGGCGTGTAGCGCGCGTAGTGTTTCTTCATCAACTGGAACACCGAGCGCGGGTGCTCCAGCGTGGGATCGATCTTCGCGTATCCCTGCCCGTCGAGATCGTACTGCCAGGTGGACTTGTCGTAGTTCTTCTTCGTTTCATCCCAGCCGGAGAAATGGCCATCGGAGAACCCGAATCCTTCTTTCACCAGGAAGGAGGCGTTGGTGTGCTGCCGGACATATTCGGCCTGATACAGATTGCGGCTCAGCGAATAGTGGATCAGCCCACCCAGGAAAGCGATATCGCTGCCGGCGCGAATCGGCACGTAGAGGTCGGACACAGCCGCCGTGCGGTTGAACCGCGGATCGACGCAAACCAGCTTCGCCTTGCGCTTCCGCCGCGCCTCCATCACGAAGCGGAACCCGACGGGATGATTCTCGGCGGGATTGCCGCCCATCACAAGGATGACGTCGGCGTTGGCGACGTCGGTCCAACCGTTCGTCATCGCCCCGCGTCCGAAGGTGGCGGCCAGACTGGCCACCGTGGGGCCGTGTCAAAGCCGGGACTGGTTCTCGTAGGCGAGGATGCCGAGTCCGAACCGGAATTTCGCCAGCAGGTAATTGATCTCGTTGGTGTCGGTGCAGCCGCCGATGAGGGCGACGTTCGAGAGCCGGTTGACGGTGCGGCCCTGGCTGTCGTTCGCCTCAAAGCCGCGCTCGCGCGTGTCCTTGATGAGCCGCGCCATGCGCGTGAGCGCCTCGTCCCAGGGGATCGGCTTGAACTCCGTGGCGCCGGGAGCGCGATACAGCGGACGGGTGAGCCGCCGGTCATTGACCACGAACTCCTTGAGAGAAATCCCCTTCGAGCACAGTGTGCCGTGATTGATGGGGCTGTCCGGATCGCCTTCGATGTGAACCACGGCCGGCTTGACGTTGTGGGCCTTGTCGCCCAGCGTGTGGATGACCACGCTGCAGCCGACGGCGCAGTACGGGCAGATGCTATGGGTTTGGGTGGTGCGCGCGATCTTCAGCTCGCGGGCGGCCGCCTGGGCGGGGCGGAGATCGAAGCCGAAGGCGGTGACCAGCACAGCTCCGCTTTGGAGGAATCCGCGGCGCGAGAGGTCAACAGCCATGGTGTGTTCCTCAGCGTATCACTTCTCCGGAGTCCTCTAGGCCATTGCGCGACGGAAGAACTCCAGGCTCCGGCGCGCGTTCTCTTCCCATCGGAACATCGCCCGCGCGCGCTGCGCACCACACGCTCCCAACTTCGCCCGCAGATCCGGCGATTCCAGCAGACGCGCCAGCGCGCCGCCAATCTCCGCCGGGCTGCGCGGGTCCGCGAGCAGCGCGGCCTCGCCGCCGATCTCCGGCAGCGACGAAACACTCGAGGTCACCACCGGCACACCCGCCGCCATCGCCTGGGCCACTGGCAGCCCGAAGCCCTCGTAGAGCGACGGGTAGGCGAACACCGTCGCTCCCGCCGTCAGCGCCGGCAAATCCCTTTCCGGGACGTAGCCGAGATAACGCACGCCGGGGCCGGCGCTCTGAAGCCGCGCCAGGATCGCATCGGCCTTCCATCCCACGGGACCGGCCACCGCCAGCGTGAAATTCTCGCGCAGCTCTGCCGACAAGGCTGCCCAGCCGTCCAGCAGCCCGTCCAGGTTCTTGCGCGGCTCGATGGTTCCCACATACAAGACATAGGGCCGGTCCAGTCCCAGACGCCGGGCGGTCTCCAGCCGGCTGGCTTCCGGGATTTCGAAATACTCCGGCGGCACTCCGTGATAAATCACTTCGACGCGATCCGGGTTCAGACCCAGCAACCGCACCGCATCGGCGCGCGTGTTCTCCGACACGGCAATGATCCTCCGGGCTTTGGCGACGGCGCGCTCGAAGAAAGCCCGGTCGGCGACCACGTTGGCCGCCGTGTGAACCTCCGGCATCAGTACGCTGGTCAGATCATGGAGCGTGGCCGTCAGCGGCACTGTGCGCGGAGGATTGCGCACCTGGTTGGAGATGTGGAACAGGTCCGTCCTGCCCAACACCCAATCGATCGCCGGGTTGCCGGGAATGTTCACCAGGTAAAGCAGCCCCAGCCGGGGGATGGTTGCGGCGAGGTTCCAGACGCTGGCTTCGTGCGTGAGCGAGCCCAACTCGCCCAGCATCGGGAAGACGCCGATGTTGACGTCGCCGGCGGCGCGGCGGAGATGCTGCACCCAGTAGTAGAAGTAGTTTTTTACTCCGGCGCTGCGCAGTAATAGGGAGGTTCCGTCAATGGTTACGCGCATGCCTGAGGGCGGGACTCAATAAATGATACCCTGGAACATCCCATGCGAGGCTGGCTCGTTCTCCTATTCACCGTCGCCGTCGTCTTTCCGCAGCCGCGCCGCGAGCGGTCGCCGGAGGACAACAATCCGCTGGCCGGGCGCCCGGAAGCCGTCGAAGCCGGCCGCAAACTCTTCCTCGGTGTGTGCAGCGCCTGCCACGGACCCAACGGCGAAGGCGGGCGGGGGACCAACCTCACGCACGGGCGGCTGGTGCGGGGCGTCAGCGACCGCGAGTTGCGCAACTCGATCCGCGCCGGCATTCCCGGCACCGACATGCCGCCGTCGCCGCTTCCCGACGAACCTCTCTGGCAGATTGTCGCCTTCGTGCGCAGCCTCAGCACTCCGGCTGCCGAAAGTCATGTGCGGGGCGATCCGGATCTGGGACGCGGGCTCTTCTTCGGCAAGGCCGGCTGCACGAGCTGTCACATGATCCTGGGGCGCGGGGGCTTTTTGGGGCCGGATCTCTCCAACATCGGGCTGGACCGCTCGCTGCGCCAGATCGAGGTCGCGGTGCTCGATCCCAACGAGCGCCTGGCGACCGGACATCAAGGCGCTACCGTCACGCTCGCCAATGGCACGTCCATCACCGGCGTGATTCGCGATCAGACCAACTACGCCATTCAGATGCTGGACGCCGCCGGTCGCGCCCATCGTCTCGCCAGTCAGGATGTTCGCTCCCTGGAGATGAACGCGCGCTCGCTGATGCCCGCCGATTATTCGCAGCGGCTCAGCAAGGCCGAAATTCAGGACCTGCTGGCGTTCCTCAGCCGGCAGGCCGTTCGCACTCGTCCCGAGGTTGCTCCATGAACATTCTTCTTCTCGCTGGACTGCTGGTGGCGCAGGTTCGCTACGAGGATATTCGTCAGGGCCCGTCGGAGAACTGGCTCACCTACGCCGGCGACTACGCCGCCCAGCGCCACAGCCCGCTGAAGCAAGTCCATCGCGGCAATGTGGGATCGCTCACGGCGCAGTGGACCTACCATATCGACGGCGCGCGGAAGCTGGAAGCCGTGCCGCTGGTCCACGACGGGGTGATGTACGTAACCGGCACCAATGAAGTCCACGCGCTCGACGCCCGCAGCGGGCGCCGCATCTGGCGTTATCGCGACGACAAGGTGAAGCGCCAGTCGGTGAATCGTGGAGTGGCGTTGCTGGGCGACCGAGTTTTTTTCGTCACCAGCGACGCCAACCTGGTGGCGCTGCATCGCACCACCGGCGCGCTGCTGTGGCAGTCGCAGTACGCCGAGACGTCCAAGGGTTACCACGCCACGCTGGCTCCGCTGGCGCTGAAGGACCGAGTCGTCGTGGGGGTCTCCGGCGGCGACAGCGGCATGCGCGGTTTTGTCGCCGCCTATTCGGCTTCCACCGGTGAGCAGCTCTGGCGCACCTACACCGTCCCCGCCCGCGGCGAGCCGGGCGCGGAGTCCTGGGCGGATTTTCCCGTCGAGTGGGGCGGCGCGGGCACCTGGCTCACCGGCACATACGATGCGGATCTCAACCTGCTCTACTGGACCACCGGCAATCCCTGGCCGGATTTCTTTGGTGGCGACCGCAAGGGCGACAACCTCTATTCCGACTCCGTGCTGGCGCTGGACCCCGAGACCGGCAAGATGAAATGGCACTTCCAGTTCACCCCACACGACACGCACGACTGGGACGCTCAGGCCTTCCCCGTGCTCGCGGACATGAACTGGCAGGGCCGCCCTCGCAAGCTGCTGATGCAGGCGAATCGCAACGGATTTTTCTATGTCCTGGATCGCGTCACCGGCGAATACCTCCGAGCCACTCCGTTCGTGGACAAACTCACCTGGGCCTCCGGCGTGGACGCCAAGGGCCGCCCCATCGAAGTGCCGGGCATGGATCCGACGCCCAATGGCAATCGCATTTGCCCCACCGTGCGCGGCGCGGCCAACTGGATGTCGCCTTCGTTCAATCCGGAAACCGGATGGTTCTACTTCCCCGCTCTGGAGGGCTGCGACATCATGACCAGCTCCGCCAAAAAACCCGAGCCCATGGCCGGCTTTGCCGGCGGCGGCGGCGAGCGCATCCCGTCCGAGCCCGGCAAGTTTTATCTGCGCGCGATCGATCCACTGACCGGCGCCCGGCGCTGGGAGTATCCAATGACCGGTCCCACGACGATGTGGGCCGGCACTGTCTCCACGGCCGGGGGCCTGATCTTCTTCGGCGATGACGACGGCCACTTGGTTTCCGTCGACGCCCGGACCGGCCAGCACCTGTGGCACTTCAACATGGGCCAGCCGCTTAGCGCGTCGCCCATCGCCTACATGGCCGACGGCAAGCAGTACGTGGCTATCGCCGCCGCCACCGACGTGTTCGCCTTCGCATTGTTCGAGCCCGCCAAGCCGGTGCCGCTGGTTCCCGAAACGGTGAAGTAGCGATGCTCCCGCGGCTCCTGGCGACCGTGCTGTTGGTCGCGGGGTTTGCGGCTGCCCAGGATTGGCCGCGCTTCCGGGGACCCAATGGCTCGGGAGTATCGGACACCAGCGGGTTGCCCTCGGAATTCGGCCCATCGAAAAACCTGCGCTGGAAAACCGCGGTCCCGTTCAGCCGCTCCTCGCCGGTGATCGCCGGCGACCGGATCTACCTCACCGCGGCCGAAGGCGACCAGCTCATCACGCTGTGCCTGGATCGATCGAGCGGCCGTGTCCGCTGGCGCCGCCAGATCACGCGCCCGCGCGTCATGCCGATCTATAAACTCAACGACCCGGCCTCCCCGACTCCGGTCACCGACGGCCGCAACGTCTACGCGTTCTTCGCCGAGATGGGGCTGGTGTCGTTCACTTCCGACGGGGTGGAGCGCTGGCGCTTGCCGCTGGGACCGTTCGACACGTTCTATGGCGTGAGCACCTCGCCGATCCTGTCCGGCGCCACCCTGCTGATGCTCTGCGATACGCGGTCGAAAGGTTTTCTCATCGCCGTGGACAGCGCCAGCGGGCGCGTGCGCTGGCGCGTCGAGCGCAGTCTGACGCGCATGGAGGGCTACTCGACGCCGGTGATCTACACGCCCGCGGGCGAGCCCGCTCAGGTGATCGTGCTGGGCGGCAAGCGGCTCGACGCCTATGCGGTCGCCACCGGCGAGCGCATCTGGTGGCTGCGTGGCCTGGGTCACCTGCCAGTGGCCACACCGGTGTTCACCAAGAATGCGGTGGTGGTGACCACGTATGGCAGTGACGCCCTGGAAGGTCCCGCCTTCGAGGAATTCCTGAAGTCCGATGCCAACGGCGATGGCAGGCTCGCGCGCGAGGAGATGAAGGACTTCGACGAGTTCGGCCATATCGACACCAACAGCGACGGCTTCATCGACCGGCAGGAGTGGGATTTCCTGCGCAACGCGGGCCTGGGGGAGTACGGGTTGCTCGCAGTGCCGCTGGGCGGCCGAGGGGAGTTCACCTCAAAGGCCATCTTGTGGCGCGAGAAAAAGTCCTACGCCCTGGTTCCGTCCTCGCTGCTTTATCAGGATGTGCTCTACGTGATCAAGTCCGGCGGGATCATCACCTCGTTGGATTCGGCCACCGGACGGCAGTTCAAGACCGATCGGGCCAAGGACGCTCTTGGAGAATACTACGCGTCGCCTGTGGCCGCCGACGGCAAGGTGGTCTTCGTGAGCGAGGCCGGCAAGGTGGTGGTGGTGAAGGCCGGCCCTCAATGGGAGGTCCTTGCCGTAAACGATCTCGGCGAGGAAAGCTACGCCACCCCGGCGATCACCGCCGGTCAGCTATTCATTCGAACGCGAAACGCGCTGTACTGCTTCGGAAAATAGAGGCGCGAGGCGCCCGCCAAAGCAGTCTGCTTCACGCGTGTTCCGTAAACACACTGCGGCGTCAGGCGAGAGTTGTAGACATCGAAATACCGGCGGCGAGGGGCAGGCCCCAATTGACAGCCGTATATACTGGGCATATACTCTTCTTGTGGCGCCCTTTCCCGACGACCTGGCCCAGTGCACCGGGTTCCAGTGGGACGCAGGCAACGCGGAGAAGAACTGGGAGTTGCATCAGGTGTCGAAGGCAGAGTGCGAGCAGGTCTTCTTCAACCGTCCCCTTCGGGTGGCGCCCGATGAGAATCATTCCCTACAGGAACCCCGGCGGGCGGCGTTGGGCCAGACCAACACGGGACGTCTGCTCAGTGTGGTGTTCACGGTGCGGGGAACCCTGGTGCGAGTGATCTCGGCGCGGGACATGAGCCGGGACGAACGGAGGCAGTATGAGCAGGCGTAAGAAGGCTGCGCGAAAGCCGATTCCGCGCTTCGCCTCGGAGGATGCCGAGCGGCGGTTTTGGGCAGAGCACGACACGACGGAGTACTTCGACTGGAGCCAGGCCGTCGAAGCATCGTTTCCAAATCTTAAGCCGTCGACAACGGCTATTTCGCTGCGACTGCCGGTGACGATGCTGGAGGAGTTGAAGGCGCTGGCGAATGCCAAGGACGTGCCCTATCAGTCGTTGCTCAAGGTATTCTTGGCGGATCGGCTGGCTCGGGAGCGCGGCCGCCCGCCCGCTTGATGTTACGAGGCGCTGCAAGCGACGGCCAAACGCGAGCCGCGCCTGAGCGTAGTCGAACGCTTCCGGGTTTTCTACGACATGGAGCGGGGGAGCGCGTTTGTCAAGATCGAAGCGATCGGGCACAAAGTGGCAATCTCCTTTATGTTCGTGGGTGAGGAGTTCCAGGCATGAAGACGATCACGATTTCCCGGCACCCCAGGAGCACTCAAGGTCTCCTGAGTCGGGCGCGGAGAGAGAATGTTATTCTGCGATCGCCGGAAGGCGAGGAGTTCATTCTCGCCGAGGTCCATGATTTCAACCGGGAGATCGATTTGGCGCGTCAGAACCGGGCTTTGATGAGGTTTCTGGATGCTCGTGCCCGGCAAACCGAGACGGTCTCGTCGGAAGAGGCCCGGACCTTACTCGGATTAGCGAGCTCGAAGCGTTTGGCCGAACTCGGCGCTGCAAGGCGACGGCCCATAGCGTGCCGTGGATGAGCTTCCAATCCTCGGTGTCACTATCTGCCATTTACGTTACGTTGCGGTATGTGGCAGTACGCCGCGCTGTCCGCCACTCTTCGCGGGTTGGTTAAGCTTGTCGGGTTTCGCCGAGAGAGCGTCCCTAACGCCGCCGGCTCGCCAGGAACGCGCTCTGAAAGTCCAGTTGCTTCTTGCGCAACGCCGTCCTGGCAAGCACCTGGTCGCCGAACTCGAGGTAGCTCTCTTGGGGTTCGGCGAACGCGGGCCAGGAAGTGAGGCCAGGACCGTTGGGATCTCCGGTCCGGGCGAATCGCACCCAGGCCGCGCTCATCGCTTGGGAGAGTTTCGTGTCGACTTCGGTGAAGCCGTCCGCGCTGGGCGAAAAATCACCCAGAAACGAGGCTGTTGTCCCGTATACAGAATCCGGCAGGGCGCCGAAGACATACGGGATTTCCGAAGCATGATACGCGCCCCACTTCAGGCGGCGTCCCACGCCATTGAGGCGTGTGAAGGAATACGCAAAGGTCATCAGGGCCGGCCCTCAATGGGAGGTGCTGGCCGTGAACGATCTGGGCGAGGAAAGCTACGCAACGCCGGCGATCGCTGATGGTCACATCTTCATTCGGAATCGGAGCGCGTTGTACTGCTTCGGGAAATAGAGGCCTTCCAGGCGGTCTGCTTCGCTCGGGATCCGCAAACACTGCGCCGTGTAAACGGCACCCCCGGGCACATTCCGGAACCGCCGTTTCGCAGGCGGGATCAGGTCGAGTAGACTGACATGCTATGCACCCTCGTAGGTTCCATCTGCTGCTCCCGTGGTGTTTGTGCGTGTCTTTCGCGTTTGGGCACCGAAGCCGCCTGCCGTAGTGTCGCCGGAGGTTGCCAGCGACCGCACAGTCACATTCCGGATCTACGCACCGAAAGCCAGTGAAATCCTGGTGACCGGCGATTGGATGACCCGCACGGACAAGCCCATCCCGATGTCGAAGCGAGACGATGGCGTTTGGGTTGGCTCCGCCGGACCGCTGGAGCCGAACGTGTACTTCTACGCCTTCAACTTGGACGGAGTGCGCACGGCTGATCCTGCGAACACGAACACGATCGTGGCAGGCGGTCGCTTTCCGCAAAGCAGTCTTGAGATTCGCGGGGAAGCGGCATTGCTCTGGGAAGTACAGGGGGTCCGAAAGGGGACCATTCACGTCGAGTTCTTCGACTCCGCGCTGCAGGGTCGAGAGCGGAGTTACTACGTGTACACTCCGACGGGCTACGAGAGCAAGCGGGGAACCGGTCTCCCTGTCTTGGTGCTGCTGCCCGGCACTCCGGGCACGGAGGCCGACTGGGTCACCGTCGGTCTGGTGAATCGGATCTTCGACAACCTGATCGCGCAGCGGAGGGTTACGCCGATGTTGGTGCTCATGCCTCGCGCCGACGTGCTCTTGAAGGGCGGCACTCGCGCAGACAACTTGCGTGAATTCGAGCCCCTTTTAGTCCGAGAGGTTCTGCCGCACTTCGAAAGCAAGTACCGTACAAAGAGCAGGCCCGAGTTGCGAGCGATCGCGGGGTACTCTCTCGGTGGCGAACTCGCGCTCACTGTCGGTTTGCGACACCCGGATCTGTTCCGTACAGTGGGTTCCTTCGGCGGCTCTGTTTTCGAGAAGGACTTCGAGGACCGATTCGGGAAGGCGTGGGCCGACCCGAAGGCAATCTCCAGCCGCTACCGTTTGATCTGGGTTGGCTGTGGCAGTGGAGATTTACTCTTGCCGGGAAACCGCAAATTCAGCGATGTCTTGGATCAGAAAAAGATCCATCACACGTTCCGTGAGATCGCTGGGTATCACTCCACGCCAACGTTTCGCGCATTGCTTATCGAATTCGCGCAGCTCCTCTTCCGCTGAATCCCAAAGTCCGGACAGTCGGCTTACCGGAATATCAGCATATGCGCCCGGAACCCCGCCGACGCACGCATAGCCCCACATGCGCCTCGCTCGCCGGGCAAGGGGCGGGCTATCCGCCCCGGGCCTAATGTTCGTCGGGCTCGATGCCCATCCGGTCGTTGACCGCACAGCGCAGTTTCTGCTTGCACCCAAGGTAGCGCTCGGTCGTCTGGATCGACACGTGTCCAAGCATGAACTGTATTTGATCCAAGGCTGTTGACGGCTGTTGCGAGCGATCGTGATTGTACGATTCCGTACCACAACTGTGGCACGTACAACGCGCGTAGTCTCCACAAAGCAGAGCTTGCCATATAGACCGACATCTTTTTCTCTAGTTAGCGATCAGAACCGATGGTTGTGGCGCCGCTCGCTCGATATGGGACGGATCGTCCGGCGCGCAGCATCATACGGCGGCGTTGCGCGGCATCGAATACAGGATCCGGTCCGATGTGCGCAACATCCAGCGGCGCAAGGCGGTGAGCATTTCATCGCGCTTACGACGCCTTGATGGATCGGTGGCCAAATTTCGCAACTCATACGGGTCCTGGCCAAGGTCATACAAGTGCGTCGGGCTCAGGTTGGAGTCGACAACCAGTTTGTCCAGACCGCGCACGACCATTCTCCACTCCTCGGCGGATCCGAGCTTCCCCTCAGCAAAGATTGACGACGGCGGCGGGCCCTTTCCCCTCGTCAGCCATCCGGATAAATCGACGCCCTGCATTCCGGCGGGCGGCTCCACTCCACACAGCGACAGCAATGTCGGTGCGTAGTCGACGTTAGAAACGGGCGCGTTCTGTTCGTTTCGCGGCTTGAGACGCCCAGGAAATCGGATCACGAGCGGAATCTTCGAGGACTCCTCATAGGGCAGATCTATCTCGTCAAGCCCATGTGATCCGAGCATGTGTCCGTGGTCCGAGGTGAAAACGACGATCGTGTCTTCGGTCATGCCACGGCCATCGAGCTCTGCCAGCAGCCGCCCGAGATTCTCATCGACCGCGGTGCACAAGCCGTAGTACCCGGCGGCATTCTTGCGCGCTTCGGCCTCGCTACGCTCCGGCACATTCGGCCGCAGGTGAATCTTGCGAGGATCATAAATCGCGTGGCGGGCTGGAGGGGTAAGGGGCGCGTGCGGCGCCACCCACGACAGGTGCAGGAAAAACGGCTGCGTATTCTTCTGCCGGATGAATTCGATTGCCAGGTCAGTTTGATAGTCGGGCTCGAAACCGCCGACGCGAATGGGTTCGGGACTATCCCGGAAATAAACTGAGTTGTAGTGTTGGTGAGCGAGGTTATACGCCGCCCAATAATCGAACCCACGCCGGCGCGCCGGCGGCACGAATCCCGGGTTTTCGCGACCGTCCAGGTGCCACTTCCCTATGTACCCAGTCCGGTAACCCGAGCGCTTTAGCTCGGCAGACATCGTCTTCTGTGTGAGTGGAAGCAGCATGTGGTTCTGCGGCACGCCGGCGGCGTGGGGAAACTTGCCGGTCAGCATGGCGGCGCGTGACGGACAACACACCGGATAACTCGTGTAGGCGCGGCGGAAATCAACTCCTTCGCTAGCCAGCCGCGCCAAATTTGGAGCGATCACGTCCGGATCACCGGCTGACGGCATTGTCTGCCCCCGCCACGTATCCGCCACAACAAACAACAAGTTCGGCCGCTTCGACGGCCGCGGTTGGAGCATAGCAGCCAGGGACGAAAGGAAGCCGCGCCGGTCTACCATCGTGTAAAGCCGTCCTAACGCCGCCGGCTTGCGAGGAACTCGCTGTGAAAGTCCAGTTGCTTTTTGCGCAACGACTTCTTGGCAACCACCTGGTCGCCGATCTCGAGGTAGCTCTCCTGGGGTTCGGCGAACGCGGGCCAGGAAGTCAGGCCGGGGCCGTTGGGATCTCCGGTCCGGGCGAATCGGACCCAGGCCGCGCTCATCGCTTGGGAGAGTTTGGTGTCGGCTTCGGTGAAGCTGTCCGCAGTGGGTGAAAAATCGCCGAAGAACGAGGCCGAGGTTCCATACACACAATCCGGCAGGGTGCCGAAGATGTATGGAATTTCAGAAGCATGAAAAGCGCCCCAGTTCAGGCGGCGTCCCACGCCATTGACGCGTGTGAAGGAGTACGCAAAGGTTTTCGGGTTCGCCTTGGAAACGGCGCGGAGCACCATTCGTGTTCCATCCAGGAACGTGAGATCCGCCCATGCTTGCTGCGCGGCGGCGAGAGCATCCGCGTCCGAAGCGGCGGGATACGCGGCCAGCATCTGGTCCGCCATCGCGCCGTAGGTTTTTCGAGCATACTCGCCCAGCGCGGCCACGGTCTTCACCTCGGGTGAACCCGGAATCCCAGCTTCATTGCCGTTGGTCCCCGCGATCACCGGCACATTGTGGAACTTGCCTTGGGGGAACAGAACCGCCGGATCGTCCGGCAGCGCCCAGCCGTCGACGACGGGCATGAACATTTCGCCACTCGTGCCGGCGTCCGGGTTCATGCCGCCAGCGGTTTTCACGAGCTCGTCACTGGTTTTGGCGCGCAACGCCACGAGGTCCGCGCCGATCTTCTCGCCGAATTTCTCCATCGGCATGCGTCCATACAGGGATCGCTTCAGATGACTGATGGGTCCGGACACCCAGGCGGCGCTCTGCACGATGGCCTTGTGAAACAGATCCTTGGCCGGCGCCGTGACCAGCAGGACCGCCACCGCCGTTCCTCCGGCGGATTCGCCGAAGATTGTCACGTTCCCTGGATCGCCGCCGAAGGCGTGGATATTGCGCTTCACCCATTGCAGCGCGGCGACCATGTCCAGCAGCCCGTAGTTGCCGGAAACACCTTGGGGCGACTCCCGGCTCAGGGCCGGGTGGGCCATGAATCCCAAAACGCCGAGACGATAGTTGATGCTCACCACCACCACGCCTTGCGACGCCAACGGCTCGCCGTCATAGACGCTCTGCGAGCTGGAACCGAGTATGAAGCCGCCGCCGTGAATCCAGACCATCACGGGCAGCTTGGCACCTGCCGTCTTGGCCGGCGTCCAAACGTTCAGCGCCAGACAGTCCTCCGATTGCGCACCGGTCCCCAGCATCAAGGGTTGCGGGCACATGGGCCCGAAGCTGCGGGCGACGCGAATGCCCGACCACGGCTTGGGCGGCTGCGGCGGCTTCCAGCGCAGATCGCCGGCGGGAGCGGCGGCGTACGGGATGCCTTTGTAGGAACGGACGGCCGTCCCGGCGCCGGCCAACAGGCCGGAGTCGATCTTCACGACGGTTTCCAGGCCGGAGGCGGCTGCCACGGCCTGGGCCGTAAGGATGGTCGAAAGCGCGAAGGTTCGCATAGGTGGTCTTTTCACGATACACTGGTCCACAACCTGATCAGGAGACGACGAATGCATCGACCGTTCGCGGTTTTGTTCTGCATGGCCGGACTGGCGCTGCTCCCGGCCATCGCCAAGGGCCAGGCGCTCTCGGCCACTATGGTCGGCCACGAGTTCCGCCAGGACGATCTTCCGTCGATCGCCGCCGCACCCGACGGATCACATTGGATCACCTGGCTGAGCTTTGTGGGCGACCGAGACGACGTTGTCATCCGGCACTACAGCGGCGGCAAGTGGGGCAGCCTCCAGTGGGTCCCGGGCACCAGCGGCGACAGTTGGCTGCCGCAGATCGCGGTCGACGCGCAGAATCGCCCGTGGGTGGTCTGGTCGCAGATGGCGGCGGGCAACTGGGATCTCTACACGCGCCGCTTCGATCCCGACAAACAGGAATGGAGCGCCATCGAGCGGCTCACCTCCGATCCCATGCCGGACATCAACCCGCGCCTGGCCTCCGACGGCAAGGGCCATTTCGCGCTGGTCTGGCAGGGATTCCGGGGCCGCAACTCCAATATCTTTCTGAAGACGTTCGATGGCGCGAAGTGGTCCGCCGACGTGCGCGTCACCAATCGCGCCGCCAACGATTGGGAGCCCGCCGTCGCCCTCGACGCTTCCGGGACCGCCTGGGTGGCGTACGACAGCTACAAGAGCGGCAACTATGACGTGTTCCTGGCGCGCGTTGCCGGCGGCGCCGTGCAGGGCGAGGAGATCGCGGTGGCGGCTTCTCCGCGCTTCGAGAGCCGCGCGACTGTCACCGTCGACACCGCCGGGCGCGTGTGGGTCGCCTATGAAACCGGCGGCGCCAACTGGGGCAAAGATCAGGGCTACATCATTCGCGACCGCAAGACGGGCGTGGTGCTGGGCGGCGCGCGCGAGCCGCGCATCCGCTGTTACGACAACGGCTCCTGGCGCGATCCGGCTCAGGCGCTGGCGCTGGCGTTTCGTCCGGGCAACACTTATCAGCCACACGTATTCAGCGACGGCCGCGGATCGGTCCATGTGGTCGCCAAGACGCGCTTTCAAGGACTGGTGGCGGGCGGGCCGGCGCAGCGCGGCTACTGGGAATACTGGACCACGCGACTGGAAGGCGCGCAATGGTCGCCGGCTTTCGCGCTGCCCGCCAGCCGGGGCCGCTCCAGCACGCGCGCGAGCGCGGCGCTCACCACCGATGGCGGTTTATGGATGACCTGGTCGACCGACAATCGTCCCGACACCTTCCAGCACCGCCCGCTGCGCCAGCAGGTCTTCGCCACCAAGATGGCCACACCGGCGGCCGCGGGAGCGCTCACGTGGGGCGCGGCTCCGTCGGAGACGCTGAACGTTCCCGCCGGGCACGCCGATGAGCCTGGCGATCTGAAGGCCATCCGAACCTACACGGCGCTGGTGGGCGGCGCCAAGCTGCGCATCGTGCGCGGCGACTTCCATCGTCACACCGAGCTGAGCTGGGACGGCGGCGGAGCGGCCGACGGCTCGCTCCAGGATTTCTACCGCTACATGATCGACGCCGCCGCCATGGACTTCGGCGCCTCCACGGACCACCAGGGCGGCGCCTGGCCCTACTGGTGGTGGTACACGCAGAAGATGACCGACATGTATCACGTGCCCGGCGCCTGGGTGCCCATCTTCGGCTACGAGCGCAGCGCTGTGTTCCCCAACGGGCATCGCAACATGTTCTTCGCCAAGCGCTCGGATTCGCGGGTGACGCCGTTTCACTTGCGCGCGGGAGTGGAGGCGTTCGCCCTCGGGGTCTCGCCGTTGGGCGACGAGCCCGGCGTCGGCAGCGGCGATCTGGTGGCCAACGACACCAAGCTCCTCTACGAGGACATCCGCAGCCGCAACGCCATCGCCATCTCGCACACTTCCGGCACGCGCATGGGCACCGACTGGCGCGACAACGATCCCCAGATCGAGCCCGTCGTCGAGATCTTCCAGGGCGCGCGCACCAACTACGAACAGCTCGGCGCGCCCTTCGTCGCCGAGGCGCCGCGCGACGCACAGCACATGAAGCAGGCCGGCTATCAGCCCGAAGGCATGGTGGAGAACGCCTGGGCCAAGGGCTACAAGCTCGGCATCATCACCAGCTCCGACCATGGCTCAACGCACATCTCCTACGCGATGGTCTTCACGCCGGACTACAGCCGCCAGGGCATCCTGGACGCCATCCGCAAGCGCCACACCTACGGGGCCACCGACAACATCATCCTCGACGTCCGCATGGGCACGCATTTCATGGGCGACGAATTCCCGCTGGGGAAGGCCCTGCCGGTGCGCGTGCGCGCTCGCGGCGTTCGCGCGGTGGCCAAGGTGGATGTCGTCAAGGACAGCAAGGTCATCTACACCACCGAACCCAAACAGCAGAACGTCGATTTCCAGTTCGTCGATAAGGGCGACGTCGCCGGCCGTCATTATTACTATGTGCGGCTGCAACAGGACGATGGCATGATTGCATGGTCCAGTCCAATGTTTGTTAACTATAAGTAAGGAGTCTTATGAACACCCGACGGAGTTTCCTCGCCGGCGCCGCCGCTCCGGCTCTCTGGGCCCGCCCCAGCCTCGCCTGGCAGTCCGCGAGCGAAGGCTTTCAGCTCGGCGTTGCCTCCTACTCGATGCGCAGTCTTCCCCGCGCGCAGGCCATCGAAGTGATGAAGCAGTTGAACACGCCCTACATCAACATCAAGGAATTTCACCTGCGCTACACGTCGACGCCGGAGGAGATCGCCGCCGCGCGGAAGGAGTTCGACGACGCCGGCCTGAAGATCCTCGGCGGCGGCAACATTTCGCTCGCCGACAACGACGAAGCCAAGCTCCGGAAGATGTTCGAGTACTCGAAGCTGGCCGGCTTCCCGCTGATCGTCTGCGCGCCCACGCACCAGACCGTCGGCACGGTCGAGAAACTCGTCAAGGAGTTCAACATCAAGGCCGCCATCCACAACCACGGCCCCGAGGACAAACACTTCCCAACGCCGCAGAGCGTGTTGGCGGTGGTCAAGAACATGGACCCGCGCATGGGACTGTGCATCGACATCGGTCACACCGCGCGCACCGGCGTCGATGTGGTGGAGTCGATTCGCGAGGCCGGCTCGCGGCTGCTCGACATCCACGTGAAGGATCTCAAGAACATGCGCGAGTCGCGCAGCCAGTGCGCGGTGGGCGACGGCCTCATGCCGATGGCCGCCATCTTCAAGGAGCTGAGGAAGATGAACTACCAGGGCGGCGTCATGCTCGAATACGAGATCGAGGCCGCCAACCCCGCGCCGGGGATGATCAAGTCGTTCGCCTACATGCGCGGCGTGCTGGCCGGGCTACGCGGCTAGCGCCGGCCATGTCCGGCACGGCATGAAAGCGCGAGTGCTCGTCGTCGAAGACGAACAGAAGCTGCGGCGCGTCATCCAGCTCGAGCTGGCCGCCGCCGGCTACGAAGTCGATCAGGCCGGTTCCGCCGAAGCCGCCTTCCAGCTCGCCGAGCGCGCCGACCTCATCCTCACCGATCTCAAGCTGCCCGGCCTGAGCGGCCTGGAGATGCTGGCGCAGATCCGCCGCCAGAACTCGCACACCCCGATCATCGTGATGACAGCGTTCGGCACCGTCGAGAGCGCGGTGGAGGCGATGAAGGCCGGGGCGTTCGATTTCCTCCCCAAGCCGTTCTCCATGGACCACCTGATGGCGGTGGTCCGCAAGGCGCTCGAGGTCAGCGCGCTGCGCGACGAGAACCGGCAGTTGCGCGAGGAACTGGGGCGCCGCTACCAGTTCGACAACATCATCGGGCGCAGCGCCGCCATGCGCGAGATCCTGGCGACGGTGACTAGGGTAGCTCCGACGCGCGCCACGGTCCTGCTGGCGGGAGAGAGCGGCACCGGCAAGGACCTCATCGCGCGGGCAATCCATTACCATTCGCCGCGGCGCGAGCGGCCCTTCGTCAAGATAAACTGCACGGCGCTGCCGGAGAATCTCATGGAGAGCGAACTGTTCGGATACGAGAAGGGCGCTTTCACCGGAGCTGTCGCCACCAAGCTGGGCAAATTCGAGCAGGCCGACACCGGCACCGTTTTCCTGGACGAGATTGGCGACGTGCCCGCCTCGATTCAGGTAAAGCTGCTGCGCGTGCTCCAGGAGCGCGAGTTCGAGCGGCTGGGCTCCAACAAGACCCGGCAGATCGACGTCCGCATCGTCGCCGCCACCAATGCGGACCTGCGGGCCGCCCTCGAGCAGGGCACTTTTCGCGAGGATCTCTACTACCGGCTGAACGTGATCCCCATCAACATCCTGCCGCTGCGCCAGCGCAAGGAGGACATCCCCTTCCTGGCCGAGCACTTTGTCGCCAAGCACGCGGCCGCGCTGGGCGCCCGCGCCACTTCGCTCAGCGACGAGGCCGTGCGCTGCCTCCGGGAGTACCACTGGCCCGGCAACGTCCGCGAGCTGGAGAACGTCATCGAGCGCAGCCTGGTCCTGTGCGCCGGCGAGCGCCTGGAGGCGGATGATATCAAGCTCGACACCGGCCCGCCGTCCCGCTCGCAGAGAGGCGAAGCCATCTTGCCCGAAGGCATGACGCTGGATGAGTACGAGCAGGCCCTGATCCGCGAGGCGCTGACCCGCGCCGGAGGGAACAAGAGCCAGGCCGCCCGGCTGCTCGGCCTGACGCGCAATGCGCTGCGGTATCGGCTGGCTCAGATGGGGTTGGAGAGCGGCGAGCCGGGGGCGTCGTAGAATGTAGGGGAGGCGTTGTGCGGCACAATTCTAGTGCGGAACCGGTGAGCCGATTGAATCCGCGTTCATCGGCGTGCATCCGCGGCTTCTATCTTCTGCTCACTGTCGCCGCCTCCGCCCAACAAAACTCGCCGGAAGCCGTCCAGTTTTTCGAGAACCGCATCCGCCCGCTGCTGCACGCCAACTGCCTGGCCTGCCACAACACGCAGTTGCGGTCCAGCGGGCTGTCGCTGGAGTCGCGGGAGTCGCTGCTCGATGGCGGCAACCGCGGCCACGCCGCACAGCCGGGTCAGGCGGACACCAGTCTCCTGGTACAGGCCGTCGAGCAGACGGGCATGCTGAAGATGCCGCCGGCGGGCAAGAAGCTCACCGAGCAGCAGATCGCCGATCTGCGGCGCTGGATCGACCTGGGCCTGCCATGGCCGGAGTCGCGGCCCGCGGCGGCGCGGCGGACGCCCGCCTCCGATCACTGGTCCTTCCAGCCGATTCGCCGCCACGAGCCGCCGGCAGTGAACGACGCCGCCTGGCCGCGCAACGCCATCGATCGTTTCATCCTCGCGCGCCTGGATCGGGAAGGGATTCGCCCTTCGCCCGAGGCCGATCGCGCCACTCTGATCCGCCGGCTGAGCCTGGATCTGCTGGGGCTGCCGCCGAGCCCGGCTGAAGTCGACGCTTTCGTGGCGGATCGCGCGCCCGATGCCTACGAGCGTCTCGTCGATCGCCTGCTGGGGTCGCTCCACTACGGCGAGCGCTGGGGACGGCACTGGCTCGACGGCGCGCGCTACGCCGACACCAACGGTTTCGGATTCGACAATCCCCGGGTGATGTGGCGCTGGCGCGACTGGGTGATCAACGCTCTCAACCGCGACTTGCCCTTCGACCAGTTCGTCATCGAACAGCTCGCCGGCGACCTGCTGCCCAACGCCACTCTCGAACAGAAGATCGCCACCGGCTTCCACCGCAACACCATGATCAACCAGGAAGGCGGTGTCGACCAGGAGCAGTACCGCATCGAAGCGGTCTTCGATCGCGTGGCCACCACCGGCGCAGTCTTTCTCGGCCTGACCATCGGCTGCGCGCAGTGCCACGACCACAAATACGATCCGCTGGCGCAGCGCGAGTTCTACCAGCTCTTCGCCTTCTACAACAATCAGGACGAGCCCACTATTCCGGTGATTCCCACTACCGAGGTTCCCGCTTATCGCCGCATCAAGGCGGAGTTCGACATCGAGCGGCTGCGGTTGCAAACCGCCGTCGCCCGGCGGCAGTCGGAGATCGTCGGACTGATGGAAACCTGGGAGAAGAATCTCACCGAAGCCCAGCGGCGCGATCTGCCCGAGACCGCGCAGGAGATCTTCCGCATCCCCGCCGAGCGGCGGACGCTCGATCATGTTCAGGAGCTGGAGAAGGTTTTCAAGGAGCGCGATGCGGCATGGCAAAAGCTGCAAGAGAATCTTGAACTGTTCGCCGGCACCCCCGGCCCGCGCAATCCCGGCCAGTACACCGCCATGGTGCTGGCCGAGCGCGAGAAGCCGCGCAAATCGCACGTGCTCATCGGCGGCGATTTCCTGAGGACGGGCGTCGAGGTGAAGCCCGCCACGCCCGCCGTTCTGCCTCCTCTGGAAGCCAAAGCCGAACCGGACCGGCTCGACCTGGCGCGCTGGATGGTGAGCGAGAAGAATCCGCTCACGGCGCGCGTCACCATCAACAGAGTCTGGCAGCAGTATTTCGGACGCGGCCTGGTGAAGACCACCGAGGATTTCGGCTCCCAGGGCGACAAGCCGTCGCATCCTGAGCTGCTCGATTGGATCGCCTCCGAGTTCATCCGAAATCGATGGAGCCTGAAGGCTCTGCACCGGCAGATCGTCACTTCGGCCACCTACCGGCAGGCGTCCAGGCACCGGCCCGATCTGGCGGAACGCGACCCGGAGAACATCCTGCTGGCGCGCTTCCCCAGGCTGCGCGTCGAAGCCGAAGTCGTTCGCGACATCGCGTTGACCGCCTCCGGGCTGATCCATCACCAGGTGGGCGGGCCTAGCGTGTTCAGCCCGCAGCCGCCGCGCGTCACCGATTTGAGCCGCGGCAACCTGATCTGGGTGGACGCCACCGGCCCGGATCGCTATCGCCGCGGCATGTACACCTTCTGGAAGCGCACATCGCCATATCCATCGCTAGCCGCCTTCGACGCGCCGCCGGCTGACTTCTCGACGGTGCGCCGCAACCGGTCCAACACACCGCTCCAGGCGCTGACCACGCTGAACGACGTGGTGTTCGTCGAGGCGGCGCGGGCGCTGGCGAAACGGGTGGTGCGCGAGGCGCCCGCTGATGACGCCGCGCGGCTGCGTCACGCCTTCCGTCTTTGTCTGGGGCGGGAGCCGGACTCAGCGGAGCGCGATATGCTGTCTACATTGCTTGCGAAGGAGAAGCCTGCTGAGGATGCGTGGTTCGGCGTGGCGCGTGTTCTCTTGAATCTCGATGAAACCATCACCAGAGAGTAGGGTGGCCCCCCTGGGCCGCGGCGGGCCCCCCGGCCCGCCTCCGGATCTCGTCTCCGCAACCCGCCGCTACTTCCTGCGCGACTGCTGGAGCGGCCTTGGCGCGGTCGCTTGCGCTTCGCTGCTCGACGAAACGCTCTGGGCGAATCCCGCCAATCCAATGG
>Ga0247727_10006422_pt1 | contig 23137 bp, 15 predicted proteins | sample WisWelCaveWW1625_FD_202498 | JGI IMG/M metagenome (GOLD analysis project Ga0247727, IMG submission 202498) | Biofilm microbial communities from Wishing Well Cave, Virginia, United States - WW16-25 | ecosystem: Environmental > Aquatic > Deep subsurface > Groundwater > Cave microbial mat | place...
CCCTCGCCCCGCGGCGCGCAGACCTTCACGACGGCGACGCCGGCCCTGGCGTAGATCGATTCCAGCGCCGCCACCTCCCGGGCCGGGGCGAGGTCGGTCTTGGAGACGACGACGAGCCCCTCCACGCCCTGCGCGGCGGCGGCGACCACCACGCGGTCGGTGAGGCGCAGGTTCGGGGCCGGCTCCGCCGCCGGCAGCAGCGCCGCGACGAGGTCCAGGTTGGCGGCCACGACCTGGGGGCGGCCGCCGGAGGTGGACTCGCGGGCGAAGCGGCTGCGCCGGGGGAGCACGCGGTCCACGGACGCCCCGCCCTTCCCCTCGAGCACCAGGACCCGGTCCCCGGCCGCGAGCGGGCTCCGCTCGGCCTTCCCGAAGCGGTGGAGGCGGCCCCGCACGCTGCAGAAGACCGGATCCCCCCCCGCCGCCGGCACCACCTCGCAGCCGCGGGCGTCCACGCGGCGGACCAGGGCCTCGAATCGCTCCGGGTCCGGGGGGGTCATCCGGCCGCGCCGCGAGTCATTCCGAGCCGGGGGGCTGCTTCACGATCACCCGGTTGCGGCCCGCCTCCTTGGCCTCGTAGAGCCCCTCGTCCACCCGGCCGATGATCCGCTCCACGTCGTCGCCGGCCGCGGGGACCGCCTGGGTGACGCCGACGCTGATGGTGAGCGTCCTCGTCTTGGGGAAGCGGTTGCGCAGGTCCGCGCCCCGCACCTCCACCTTGGCCCGGAGACGGTCGGAGTAGACGAGGGCCTGGTCGAGGGTGGTCTCGGGCAGGAGCGCCACGAACTCCTCGCCCCCGTAGCGCCCGATGATGTCGATCTCGCGCGAGGCGGCGACCAGCACCTGCGCGATGGTGCGCAGGACCTCGTCCCCCGCCTGGTGGCCGTAGGTGTCGTTGAAGGACTTGAAGAAGTCGATGTCCACCATGGCCACCGAGAGGGCCGACCCGTAGCGTCGGGACCGGTCGAGCTCGCGCTGGAAGAGAGTCATGAGGTTGCGGCGGTTGTTCACGCCGGTCAGCTCGTCCCGCTCGGCCAGGGACCGGAGCTTCACCGCCTGCTTCTGGAGGAGGAGGTTCTCGATGGAGAGCCCGACCAGGTTCGCCACGATCCCGAGCATCGAGGCGTCATGGGCATCCACGGGGCGCCCGGAGAAGGGGTTGTCGGCCGTGAGGACCCCGTGGGTCTTCTCCAGGATGTCCACGGGGGCCGCGGCGACCCGCGAGACCCCGATGCCGCGGAGGAACTCCCCGTCCGCCCCGAGGTCGTCCACCACGGTGGCGCGGCCGTCCCGGATGGAGTGGGAGAGCCCGCCCCCGGCGGCGAGGGGGAAGTCGGCCGCGGCCTTCTCCCCGGAGCGGATGGTGCCGGTGTCGTCGAGCCCGTGGCGGAGGTCGAGCCGGGCCCTCTCGGCGTCGTAGGCGTAGAAGAGCACCCGGTCCACGCCCATCGCGGCGCGGATGCCCCTGAGGCCGATCTCCCAGGCCTCCTCCGCCGACGCGGCGGTCCGCATCGCCCGGAGCGCGTCCGCCATGGACGAGGAGACCGCTTCGAATCCGCCCCGGGTCTCCCCGGGCAGCGCGACGGCGGCCGCGGCGGCGGGGGCGGAGGCGACGATGTCCCCGAGCGTCTCCGCGAAGGGCTTCCCGCCCTCGGCCACGCCGAGGACCGCGAGCGCCTCCCGGAGCCCGTCCCGGGCCGCCTCCAGCGCCGCCGCGGCGTCCTCCGCCCCCAGCTCCTTCCCGCCCACGGGGGGCGGCGCGCGGCCGTTGCGGCAGCAGGTCGCGAGCCCGTTGGAGGAGAGGACGGCGTCGGCGGCCGCGACGAGCTCCACCAGCGCCCGGTGGGCCGGCGGGATCCCCGCGGCCGCCTCCTCCGGCCGGTGGTGGTGGGCGATGGCGTCCCGCAGCGACGCGGGGAGGTGCCAGCGCTCGGCGAGCATGGCGCCCGCCCTCCCGTGGTCGAGGCCGAAGACCTCCCTCTCCAGGTCCGGGAGCGGACGGTTCTCCGCGACGGAGCGCCGCAGGACCTCGGCGTAGCGCTTCCCGCTCCCGCAGGCGAGGACCATCTGCCCCACGGAGTGCAGGAGGCCCGCGGCGTAGGCCTCCTCGGGAGGGGCGCAGCCGAGGCGGCGGGCCAGCGCGCGGGAGGCCGCGGCGGAGGCGATGGAGTGCTCGAGGAACCGGGGGCGGTCCAGCGGGTTCCCCGGGGCGTCGGCCGAGGCGAGCCCCGCGGCGATCTTCCGGACGACCGCGGGGCCGAGCAGGCGGACGGCCGCGTCGATGGAGGCGACGGTCCCCGCCCGGCCGTACACGGGGCTGTTGGCGAGGCGGAGGACCACCGCGGCGAGCGAGGGGTCGCTGAGGACGATCTTCTCGGCCTCCGGCGCCCGCATCCCCTCCGCGGGGGGCCGGGCCCGGACCACGAAGAGCGGGACCGAGGGCAGGGCGTCGAAGCGCCCTTCCACGACCGGCGGCGACTCCTTCTCCATGGACCTCCCGCGTCCGGGCCACCGGGCGCCCCCCGCTGCGGGGGTGGAGGGAGACTCCCGCCCACGGGGACTCCCCCCTGCGGATCCTACTCCCCCGGCCTTGCGAGGCGCTCCAGGATCGCCTCCTCCCCCTCCCGGGCAATCCTCTCCGCCAGGGGGAACGAGCGCCGCAGGAGGACCGCCGCGTAGGCCAGGCTGAAGACCGCGCCGACGGCGGTCCACCAGGGCTCCTGGAACCACTCCGAGAAGGCCGGGAGCACGTGGAGGGCGAGGGGGACGGGGGCCACCAGCACCAGCGTCCCCGCGAAGACCGCCGCCCGCACGAGCTTCTCGGTGCAGCCCTCGGAGAAGGAGGACTGCTGGCGGAGCGCCATCCTCCCGCGGGCCGCGAGCGAGGTGGGCATGGCCACGGAGAGGACGTTCCCCACCGCCACCACGACGGCCAGCGCGGCGGTGCCCCCGACCACGGCGAGGCCCGCCGACGCCCAGGGGTCCGGCACCTTCTCGGGCCGGAAGGCGCCGAGGACGAGGAGCGCCGCCGTGGAGAAGAGCGCGTTGGCCGTCCCGAAGACGAGCAGGTAGCAGAGGTCCTTCCCGGCGAGGACCCGCCGCCAGGACGCGGGGGTGGTCCGCAGGTGGGCGATCCCCGCGCCCTCGAGCCCGAGCAGGTTCATGGTGAGGGTGTTCTCCACGAAGACGAGGAGGAAGGGGAGCGTCCAGGAGATCTCCGCCACGGTCCCCACCGAGTCCTCGGCCGCCCGGGGCCGCAGCGCCACGGCCAGCACGGGGAGCGCGAGGAAGAAGGCCTGCCCGATGAGGACCGTCTTCACGATGGGCTCCCTCCGCAGGAGGCGGAACTCCTTGGAGGCGACGGCGAGGACCGGGTCGGGGAGGAATCGACGGAGCAGCGCCCCCCCGGGGACGCGCCGGCCCGACCCGCCCCGGGCGACCTCCGGGGACGGGACCTCGCCGTGGAAGGCGCGCTCCTGGAGCCGCGCGGCGACGAGCAGCGCGAGGAGCGTCAGGGGGACGAACCCGAGGAGGAAGGGGAGCCAGGCGGAGATCCCGCCGGGACCGGAATCCGCCATCGCGTCGGTCACCCACCGGGACGGGAGGAATCGGAACCAGTCCGAGGGCTGCGAGGCGAGGAACTCCCGGGTCCAGGACGCACCGTAGATGATCCGGCGCCGCCCGCGGAAGAGCAGGAACCAGGTGCCGAGGTAGATCGCCCCGCCGACGACGGGCGCGAGCACCATCCCCAGGTCCTGGAACTTCCGGGAGCGCAGGAGGTCCAGCAGGAGCAGCACCACGACCTGCCCCACCGCCACCGCGTGGAAGAGGAAGGCGAGGACGAGGAGCATGCGAAGCGCGAAGACCCCGTAGTCCAACCTCGCGAAGTCCGGCCGCCCCGACCACCCCTGGAGGGGGAGCAGCGCCCCGGCGACCACCCCCGCCAGCGGAGGGAGCCAGAAGAGCACCGCCCCGGAGAGGCAGGTCCCCATCGTGGAGGCGGTGAAGACGGTGCGGTGGGAGACGGGGAGGTGGAAGATCTTCGTCACGTCGAGGAACTCGTTCCCCCGGAACCCCATGGCCGGCGAGAGGACGAGGATCCCGTAGGCGAGAGCGAAGGCGAGGTGCACGGCCTCGTCCATGGCCCCGGGGGAGAAGTTGGACTTGTGGCGGGCGACCCAGAGGGAGGCCATCACGGTCCCCCCGAGCAGGAGGGAGGCCACGGTGCCCAGGCCGACGAGAAGGAATGTGACGAGCGTCCGCCCCGGGGTGGCCGTCGCCCGGCGCCTGAGGACCTTGAAGTGGAGCCGGAGGAGGAGGCCGAGCTGCACCCGGGCCGGGGCCGCCGTCACGCCAGCCACTCGAGGCCCCCCCGGTCCTCGGAGCCCCCGACGAGCCGCACGAAGACCTCCTCGAGGTCCGCCTCCCCGGGGAGCCCCGAGGCGGCCCGGAGGTCCTCCAGCGTGCCGCGGGCCACGATGCGCCCCTCCCGGATGACCGCCGCGAGGTCGCAGAGGCGCTCGACGGTCTCCATGACGTGGGAGGAGAAGAAGACGGTCACCCCCCGCTCCACGGCCCGCTCCAGCACGCGGCGGATGGCGCGGCCCGTCACGGGGTCGATCCCGTTGAAGGGCTCGTCGAGGAACAGCACCCGGGGCGCGTGGATCAGGGCGCAGGCGAGCACCACCTTCTTCCGCATGCCCATGGAGTAGTCCACGAGGAGGCGGTGGCGGTCCTCCGCGTCCACCTCCATGAGGGCGAGAAGATCCAGGGCCCGCCTCTCCGACTCGTCCGCCCCCAGGCCGTGCATGCGCCCCGTGAAGACGAGGAGCTCCCAGCCCGTGAGGCGCTCGTAGGTCTGGATCTCCTCGGGGAGGACGCCGAGGACGCGCTTGACGCCCACGGGGTCCGCCGCGGGGTCGATGCCGAGCACCCGGGCGCTCCCTTCCGTCGGCAGCATCATCCCGCTCAGCATCCGCAGCGTGGTGCTCTTGCCCGCCCCGTTGGGCCCGAGGAACCCGAAGAAGACCCCGCGCGGAACCGTGAGGTCCAGGTGGTCCACCGCGACCTTCCCGTCGAAGACCCGCGTGAGCCCGCGGCACTCCACCGCGGGTCCGTCGGGGGCGCGCCCGTCCGCGGCGGCCGGCGGCGGAGGTCCGTCCCCCCCGGCCGGGGACGCCGTCACGGGGAGCCCCCCGGCCGCGCGAACCAGGCGAGCACCACGGCCGCGGCGGCGGCCACGCCGAGGCTCTCCGCCCGGCCCCGGAGCGGGATCGTGAGCCGGTCGTCGCAGGCCGCCAGCGCCTCGGGGGAGACGCCCCGGGTCTCGTTCCCGAAGAGCACGGTCCGCCGGCGGGGCCGCGCCTCCACCGCGTAGAGGGACGCCCCGCCCGCGGTCACGGCCGCGGCGACCCGGTGGCCCGCGCGCCGGGCCGCCGCCGCGACCTCGGCCGCGTCGGGGCCCGCGACCACGGGGATGTGGAAGTGGGAGCCCTGCCCGGCGCGGAGGACCTTGGGGTTGAGCGCCTCCACGGTCCCCCGGGCGAAGACCACCGACGCGCATCCGAAGGCGTCGGCGGCCCGCACGAGGGCGCCCGCGTTCCCCGGGTCCTGCACGCCGTCGAGCACGACGCAGATCCCGTCCCGGTCCAGCGGGAGGGGGGCCGCGGGGTCCGGCGAGCGGAGGACGGCCACGACTCCCTGCGGGGTTTCCACGTCGGCCAGCGCTTCCAGCAGCCGCCGCGGGACCTCCGTCACCTTGGCGCCTGCGGCCAGCGCCTCCTCCCGGATCCGCGCCCCCGCCGGGGACTTCACCGCCCCCTCGGAGAGCAGGACCTCCTCCACAGGGGCGCCCGCGAGGACCGCCTCCTCGACGCAGTGGAAACCCTCCACGAGGAACCGCCCGGCCGCGGTCCGGCGCCGCTTGTCGCGGAGCCCCTTCAGCTCCGCGATCCGCGCCTTGGTGAGGGTCGGGGCCGCCTTCATCGCGGGGAGCATACATCCCGGCCCGTAGGATCGGGCGGATGCCCCGCACGCCGCGGAAGGTCCCGCCGGACCTCAGCGTCCCGGTCCAGCGCCTCGAGGAGGAGGTGCCCCGGGAGTTCGGGGGGATGCGGCTGGACGCCTACCTGCGCCGCCGGTATCCCTGGCGGTCGAGGGAGGTGTACCAGCGGATGATCCGCAGCGGCCTCGTCCTCCTCAACGACGGGATCCGCAAGCCCTCCACCTCGGTCCGCTGGCGGGATGTGGTGCGGATCGACTTCGAGGAGCCCGAGGACCTGCTCCACGATCCCTCGAAGATCCCGCTGCACGTCCTCTACGAGGACGAGATCCTGCTTGTTCTCGACAAGCAACCGGGGGTAGTGGTCCACCCGGTCGGGAAGAGCCGGTTCAACACCCTCACCAACGCGCTGCATGCCCGGTACAGGAACATGCGAGACCCGGCGCGGGATGTCGTCCCCCGTCTCGTCCACCGGCTGGACAAGGGGACGAGCGGCGTCCTGCTCGTCGCCAAGACCGACCGGGCCCGGGCCGAGCTCGGGCGCCAGTTCGAGGACCGGGAGGTGGGGAAGGAGTACCTGGCGCTGGTCCGCGGGCGGCCCCGCGGGGAGGGCGGCAGGGTGGACCTCCCCATCGTTCCCGAGGAGCCGGCGCTGCCCGGGAAGCCGAGGATGATGACCCTGCCGGTCGGGAAGGGGCCGCCCGCCCGGACCGACTGGAAGGTCGAGGAGCGGTTCCGCGGGTACGCGCTCCTGCGCCTGGCGCTCCACACCGGCCGCACCCACCAGATCCGCGTCCATTGCGCGGCGCTGGGGCTCCCGCTCGTGGCCGACGACCAGTACGGGGACGGGAAGGCGCTCTACCCCTCGACCGCAGCCGGCGCCGACGCCCCGGAGAAGGGCGAGAAGCCGCTGCTGGACCGCGTGGCGCTCCACTCCGCGCGCCTGGAGTTCACCCACCCTGCCACGGGCCGCCGCATGTCCGTCGAGGCCCCGCTGCCGGCGGACATGGCGAGGGCCGTGGAGGCGCTGCGAAGGTGATCTACTTCCACGTGGCCTTGTTCTTCTGCCACCAGACCCGCCAGGCGTCGATGGCGGCGAGGCGCTCCGCCTCGGGGACGGTGTCGCTGTAGCCCTTCTTCAGGCCGGTGATCTGCTCCAGGGCGTCGTTGGCGGCCTTCTGGATGGCCTCGGGATCCTCGGACTCCTCGTGGGGCTTCACGAGGATCTTGACGATCTCCCCCACCGCGGAGCGGGCCTTCGTCGCCCCCATCGTGCGGAGCGTGTCGATGATGACCTGGTCGGAGAAGTCCTTCAGGAGCGGGATCATCTCCTTCTCGTAGTCGCGGATGTCCAGCTCCCGGAGCGCCACGACCGCCGCCTGCCTCACCTCGGGGGCGAGGTCGCCCAGCGCCCCCCGGAGCAGCCCCCGCACCCCGCCGGTCTCCTTCAGGTCCACGAGCATTCCGAGCGCCGCCGCCCGGTCCGAGGGCTCCATCCCCTCCGCCACGACCTTCCGCAGCTCCGCCACGGCCTCCTGCCCGCCGATGTCCTTCAGCGCCCGCAGCGCCATGGCCCTCACCGCGTCCTTGTCCCCCTTCTCGAGGACCTTCACCAGCGCCGGGATCGAGGAGGACTGCTGGAGGGCGCCGAGCGTCGAGGCGGCGATGGCGCGCAGCTCCGGGTCCGGATCCTCGAGGAGCTTCACCACGTGGCGGGCGGCCACCGACTTGTCCGGGAACCGCAGGGCCGACTCCGCCCCGCGGGCCCGGGCCTCGGGGTCCTTCGAGCCCAGGTCGTCGAGGATGGTCAGGAGGTCGGTCGGGGGCAGGTCCTCGGGCTTCACCGCCGTGGGCCGCGCGGGTCCCCGCAGCCCCGTCGCCGCGTCCACCTCCTTCTCCTCCATCCTCCCGCTCTCGGCGATGAGGACGCCGCCGCGGGCCTTGAAGATCTCCAGCCGCTTCTTCTCCATCTCCTTCGCCCGGTCGGCCGGGGGCATCTCGGCCAGGGCCTCGCGCTCGTCCGCGGACCAGGTCGCGAGGACCTCGGTGTCGGTGATCTCCGAGGGGGAGGCGGGGGGCGGCGGCCCCTCGGGCGCGGCGGGCGCCTTCGCGGCCTCCGGCGGCGCGGCCGGCTTCCCGGGCGCGGCCGTCTCGGTGGGCATCGCGGGAGCCGGGGGGGCGGTCGGCCCCGTCCCCTCCTCCTTCGACTTCAGCGAGGCGAGGTCGAGCCCGCCCCCTCCCGGATCCTCCCCGGATGAGGGTTTCGCCGCCGCCGCCTTCGTCTCCGGGGCCTTCGCCGGCGCGGACGGCTTCCCGTCGCCGCCGCAGGAGGCCGCGAGCGCGGCCAGGACGAGGGGGAGGGCTCGGGGGAGGATCATGAGGGGCTCCGATCGCGCCGGTGCCCCGGATCCTAGGGGAATCCATCCGGGGGGTCAACCGGCGCGCGCAGCGGATCGCACGCGGGTCCCTCTGGAGGGGGCCTCCGTCCGGGGCGTAGGATCCCGGCCATGTCCGGGGAACCGAGGCGCTGCCTGAGGTGCGGCGGGGACGTGCGGGGCGGCCACCCCTCCGCCCGGAGGGGGATCTGCCTGGACTGCGCGCCGACGCTCCTGCCCTTCCGCCTGGAGGGCCCCGCCGATCCGATCCCGGCCGGGGGCCCGGCCGGGGTCCCCTTCACCTCGGGGTTCCGCCTCCCCGAGCCGGGCACCGACCTCGGGGGGATCGTGATCGAGGGCCCCCTGGGCTCCGGCGGCATGGGGAGCGTGCTCGCGGCCCGGGACCCCGGCCTGGAGCGCCGCGTGGCGGTGAAGTTTCTCCGGGAGGGCTTCGCGGGGGATCCCGAGTTCGCGCGGCGGTTCCGCAGGGAGGGGGCGGCGCTCGCCCGGATCTCCCACCCCCACGTGGTCCGGATCTTCCAGGTGGGGGAGTGGCGGGGCGCCCCCTACCTCGTCATGGAGCTCGTGGAGGGGCGGCCGCTCGCCCGCCTCCTGGACGGGGGGCCGCTCCCGCTGGACCAGGTGCTCCGCATCGCGGGGGAGCTGGCGGCGGCGCTGGCGGCGGTCCACGCGGCGCGCATCATCCACCGCGACGTGAGCCCCTCCAACTGCCTGCTGCGCCCCGGGGACCACGGCCTGTGCCTCGTGGACTTCGGCCTCGCCCGCAGGCTCGACCGCCGGACGGCGACCTCCGGACGCATCGCGGGGACCCCGCTCTACATGGCCCCCGAGACCGTCTCGGGCGGGGCCGTGGACTTCCGGACCGACGTGTACGCCTTCGGGGTCACCCTCTTCGAGATGGCCACGGGCGCGCCCCCCCTGGAGGGGGAGGAGATGGCCTCCTTCTTCCGGAGGGTCCTCCACGAGGACGCGCCGCTCCTGCGGACCCGGAGGCTCGACGCGCCGCGGGGGCTCGAGGTCCTCGTGGCCCGCTCCCTCTCCCGGTTCCCGGAGTTCCGCCCCGCCGACGGCGCGGCCCTCGTCGAGGCCCTCCGCGCGCTGCGGGGAGGCGCGGCGCCCCCGGCGGCGGACCGGGTGGCCGAGGGGGACGCGGCCGGGGCGGCGGTGCGGGCGCCGCCGCCCCACGACCCCGCCGAGCCGCTCCCCCTCCTCGGCCGCCACGAGGAGTACGGCGCGGCCCTGGAGGCGCTGGACGCGGCGGTCGAGGGCCGCGGCGGGGTCCTCCTCGTGGAGGGGCCCCCGGGAGGGGGGAAGTCCCGGTTCCTGCGGGAGGTGGAGCGGGCGGCGCGGGCGCGGGCCATGGAGGTCCTGCGCTGCGCCTCCGCGGAGTACACGGGGCTCCCCCGCCGCGCGCTCCGGGCCATGTTCCTCGAGCGGGACGGGGAGCCGGCGGCGGGTGCGGGGGCGATCCTCGAGGAGGTGCGGCGGGACTTCCCCGAACGACGGGCCCTCCTCCCCGCGCTGCGGTGGCTCCTCGAGGAGGGCGGGGAGGCCCGCGAGATGGCCCCCGGCAGGACGGAGATCCGGGGCGCCGTGCTCACCCTCCTCCGCCGGCTCCTCGCGCGGAGGCCGGTGCTGATCGCCGTGGAGGACGCGCACCACCTCGACGAGGGATCCCTCGAGCTCCTCGCCGCCGCCGCGGAGGAGGGGCGGGGCTGGCCGCTCCTCCTGGCCGCGACCTACCGGACCGCGGACGACCCGCAGCGGGGCCCCGCGCTCGAGGCCTGGATCCACCGGGTCTCGGCGCTGGCGCAGGCCCGCGTGCTCCGGCTGGCCCCGCTCACGGAGGCCGCCGTCGCCGCCCTGATCCACCGGGTGCTGGGCGTGCCCGAGGTCGAGGCCTGCCGCCTCGCCCCGGTGCTCCACCGGAAGTCCGACGGCAACCCGCTCTTCCTCGCCGAGAGCCTGCGCGTCCTCGAGCAGGAGGGGAAGGCCGGCCCCCGGGCCCGCGGGAAGGGGATGCGGGAGAGGGTCTCGACGCTGGCCATCCCCCCGCGCCTGCTGGAGCTGGCGGTGCGGCGCGTCTCCGGGCTCCCCCACGAGGAGCGGGACGCCCTGGGCGTGGTGGCGGTGGACCCGCTGGGGGTCGGGTGCGGGCTCGTGGAGCGCTGCCTCGACCTCCCCCGCCTCACCTCGCTGCGCGTCCTCCAGCGCCTCGCCCGCGACCGTGGCCTCGTCGAGCTCCGGGGCGACCGGTACCTCGTCCCGCACGGGGAGATCCGGGAGGCGGTCTACGGGGAACTCTTCCCCGAGCTGCGGGCCGCCTACCACGCCGAGGCGGCGCAGGTCCTCCTGGCCGAGGGAGCGGCGGAGCGGGAGCCCGGGCGGGTGGGGAGGCACCTCCGCCTCGCGGGGGACGGGGCGGGGGCGCTCCCCCACCTCCTGCGGGACGGGGAGAGGCTGCTGCGCTGCTTCGCCCCGGCCGAGGCGCTGGAGCGGTTCGAGGAGGCCCTCTCCTGCGCCGGGGAGCCGTCACCCGTGGAGGCCCGGGTGGGGAAGGCCCGGGCGCTGGCCGATCTCGGGGAGATCGACGCGGCCCGGGCGCTCTTCGAGGAGGCCGCCGCCGGGGGGCGCCCGGCGGCTCTCCTCGCGCTGGCCGCCTTCGAGAGGGACCGGGGCCGCACCGGGGCGGCCCTCGACCTCCTCCGGAGGATTCGCGAGGAGGACTGCGACCCGGGCCAGCGGGCGACGCTGCGGCTCACCCTCGCCCAGATCTTCGCCTTCCTGAACCGGAACTCCGAGGCGCTGGCGGCGCTGGACCGCGCCTTCGAGTACGAGGCCCAGGCGACGCGCCTCGAGCGGATGCACCTCTGGTCCACGCGGGGCACGACCTTCTGGCGCCTGGGCCGCTTCCGGGAGGCCAAGGAGTCCTTCCTGGAGGCCCGGGGGCACGCCGAGGAGGTCGGGCACACCGAGGGCATCGCCGTCATCCTTCGCAACCTGAGCCTCGTGTGCGTTGACCTCGGCGAGCAGGAGGAGGCGGGGCAATGGGCGGAGAAGGCGGTGGAGCTGGCCACCCTCATGGGCTCCGAGCGCACGCTCGCCTATGCGATGCTCGACCTGGTGGACCTGAGGCTCCGGGCGCTCCGGCTGGACGAGGCCGCCTCCCTCCTCGGGTCCGTGGCGGACCCGGTGCGGAAGGCGGCGGACCTGGAGGCGAGGTCCATCGAGGTTGCACGGCGCGCGGAGCTGGCCCTGGCCCGCGGGGACCCGGAGGGGGCCCTGGGCCAGGCGTCCGAGGGAATGGACCTTTCCGGCGAGTTCCCTGCGATGCTGGCGGGGTTCCTCGTGCTCCGGGCCCGCGCGCTGCTGGCGCTGGGCCGGCCGGGGGAGGCCCTGAGTCCCGCGAGGGAGGCGGCCGCCACCTTCGAGAAGACGGAGGACGCGTCCGGGGCGGAAGAGGCGACGGCGCAGGCGGCCCGGGCCCTCCGGCTCATCGGCCGGGAAGGCCCCGAGCGGGAGCGGTTCCGCCACCTCGCCGGGCCCCTCACCGTGGACGGGGCCATCGAGGCGGCCCTGGAGGCGGGGTCCGAGGAGGACCGCCTGCGGAGGACGGCCGCCGCGGAGCGCATCGCCTCCGACCCCTGGGCCCGGGCCGAGGTCGGCGCCAGGCTGGGTGGACCGGCGCGAGCCTAGCCGGGGATGTCCAGCGCGCCACGGACCCGCTGGAGGAGGTCCTTCGCCCTCTGGATCGCGGTCTTGTTGGGGTTCTTCCCCGGAGGCGCCGTCCCGAGCCAGTTCGGCCCGGGAGTGTGCCAGGTCGGGGGAGGCGGCGCGTCGTTCGGCGAGTTCCGGTCCTCGATGAGACCGTTGGTGACGGCGTCCGCGAGGAAGTGGACGTTCCCGGGCATGAAGAAGCCCCCCTCCCACATCGCGGGGGCGAGGGCATCCTCGCCCAGGGCCTCCGAGAGATGGTCGTGGAGGAGGACGAGGGCCGCGTAGGGCTCGAACTCGGTGTAGTGGGTGGCCCAGCCGGGGTTGCCCGCGTTCATCGCCTTCTGGTCGTCCAGGACGGTGACGAGGACCCCCGCGTAGTCGTACCACGGGCCGTCTGCCGGGATCTTCGTGCAGTTGTGTGCCATGGCTCCCTCCCTGCGGAGGGCCCCCGCCGGATGGACGCGGCGGAGCCTGCCCTCGCGCCCGGTTCCTTCCGCCCTTTGCCCGTTCCCACCCCGGGACGGCGCGGGGGCCATTCTGCGGGCACGGCGCGAGGGGAATCAACAGGAAACCCCCGCCGGGGTCACCTCGCCGACGGCGCGTGCCCCCGGACCGCGTCCATGAGGGTCACCCCGGCCGCGCCGAAGACGACGGTCGCGAGCCAGGTGGCGACCCCCGCGGGGAGGACGCCGCGGCCGCCGAGGTCGCAGGCGACGGTGTCGAGGACGAAGTAGCCCGCGCAGACCCCCAGCGCCGCCAGCACCGAGAGGAAGAGCGAGGCGCCCTGCCCGCGGAGGACGAGCGGCACGCCGACGAGGAGGAGGACGAGGTTCGCCAGCGGGTAGGTGACGCGGCGGTGGAGGAGCACGGTCAGGTAGCGCAGCCCCGGGTGGCGGTCCCGCAGGCGCCGGAGGTTCGCGGTGGAGAGGCCCTCCAGCTCCTCGGAGAGCCGCGCGAGCTCGATGTCGGCCGGGGCGAGGTCGGTCGGCAGCGGCCGGCCCGCGGGGACCGCCCCGGCGTCCGCCCTCCCGGGGCGGTCCGCGGGCGCCAGCAGCGTCCCCCCCTCGGGGATCCAGGCGCCCCGCCCGTCGGGACCCGCCCTCCAGGCCATCCGCGGGATCTCCACCAGGTCCCAGGTCCGATCCCCCGCCCGGAAGGGCGCGGCCCGCGCGCCCTGGACGACCCGCGCCGCGGGGTCCCAGCCCTCGATGGACCAGGTGTTGCCGGCCCCGTCGCGCACGTGGGGCAGGCGGTGCGCCGTGCGGTCGTCCTCGCCCTCCAGGGTCTGCTCGACGCGGATCCGCGCCTTCACCGCGAGCGGGGCGAGCCCGTCGTGGGCCGCCACGAGGACCCCGGTGAGGAGGGCGGAGAAGGCGACCACCGGGGCGAGGATCCGGGGGAGCGAGCGCCCCGCCTCCATCATCGGGTAGAGCTCGTTCCACCGCCGCAGGTCCACCAGCGCCATGCAGGCCCCCATGACCGTGACGAAGGGGGCCACCTGGAGGACGATGAGGGGCACGCTCGCGCCGTAGAACTGGAGCATGGCGCCCCCCAGCGACCACCCGGCGGCGCGGAGGACGTCCCGGGCGTCCAGGAACTTGTCCAGCCGCGCCACGAAGTCGAGGAGGAGGAAGAGCCCCACCAGCCAGAGCAGGGAGAGGCCGTAGAACCCGAGGAACCGGCGCAGGACGTACCGGTCGAGGCGCCCCGGGATCACCGCCGGGCCGCCTTCCGCAGGAGGATCCCGCCCAGCCCGAGGAGGACGATGTTCCCCCCGAGCATGGCGGGGGCGACGGGGGCGTGGTGGGCGTTCACGAGGTTGTTCCCCACCTGCAGGAGGACGAAGTAGAGGACCGCGACGCCGAAGGCGAGCACGGTCGCCGCGGCCCGCGACCCCTTCCCCACAAGCAGCGCCAGCGGGATCCCGCAGAGCGCGAATCCCAGCGGCGCCAGCCCGAGGGAGATGCGCCAGAAGATCTCCCGCTCCACGTCGATCCTCCGGTCGGACCCGGGGGGCAGGGTGAACATGCGGAAGAGCAGCTCGTCGTAGCGGAGCGAGCGGACCTTGGCCACGGTCCCCCGCACCGACAGGAGCTCGGACGCCGGGACGGCGATCGTGTTCTCCTCTCCCCGGCTGGTCTTCACGCTCCCCCCCTGCCGGGACACGATCAGGAAGTCCCTCAGCGAGAAGACCAGGGTCTCCCCCGTCGCGTCCCGCTGGAGGACCGCCCGGCGGGCGTGGATCTCCTGCGCCCCGGAGGAGCCCGATCCGCCGCGGCTGATCCGGAGGTCCGCGAGGGCGCCGTCCTCCACCCCCTCCCAGGAGATCCGGAAGTCCCCGTTGGCGAAGCTGCTTTTCTCCCCGCGCTCGACGATCTCCACGAAGAGCCGGAAGACGTCGCGGCGGAGCGCGTCCTGCCCCGCCATGGCCTCGGGCGCGGCCTCTCCCTGGAGCCAGAGGCCGGCGAAGGAGACGACGGCCCCCGCGAAGACCCCGGGCACCACGACGGCCCAGGTGTGGATCCCCGCCATGCGCATGGCCAGCACCTCGTTGTCCTCGGCGAGGCGCCCGTAGGTGAGGACCGCGGCGATGAGGAAGGCGAGCGGAAGCGTCAGCGCCAGGGTGACGGGCAGGAAGAGGGGCAGGAACCCCCCGATGAACTCCACCCCCACGTCGCGCATCCGGTCGAGGAGCCGCACCGTCTGCAGCACGAAGAGGATGGTGCTCAGCACGATGGCCGCGAGCACGAGGCTCGCGCAGAGGCGGCGCAGGATGTAGAGCTGGAGACGGAGCAAGCGGGGGGACCTCCCGTGCGCCGTCAGGGTACCCGGCGGCCCGGACGGGGCTCCGCACGGCCCGTGCCGAGCCTGCGCCGCTCCTTGGGGGAGGATGGGGAGGCCTCACCGCCGGAATCCCGGGCAGTCCCTTCCGGCATGCAGTACCCGACCCGTGATTACGGGAATTGCCGGCTCCTCACGCCCACCCTCCGAATCTCGTAATTACGGGTCGGGTACCGTATTGATCGACCCGTGGTCATGCCCTCCGTCTCACGGCTGTTCGGCCTGCTCCGCCCCTGGAGGGGACGGATCGCGGTCTCGGCGGGGATGGCGCTCGTGCTGGCCCTCCTCGCGGGCGCCTCGGTGGGGTTCCTCAAGCCCGCCATCGAGGTGGTCTTCGACCGGGCCGCCATGGCGCGGACGCTGGAGGCGGTCCGGTCCCACGCCCCCTTCCTCTCGGGGCTCGCGGACCGCGTGGAGTCCGCCGCCGCCACCGACCCGCTCGGGGCCCTGGGGATCCTGCTGGGCGTCGTCCTCGCCCTCTCCGTCGTGCGCGGGCTGCTCCGCTGGGGCTACGAGACGCTGGTGGGATGCACGGCCCAGGAGGCCGCGGCCGCGCTGGTGCAGCGGATGTTCCGGGCGCTGATCCGGCAGGACGTGGGCCACATCCAGCGCACGGGGGCGGCGGCCTTCCTCTCGCGGTTCACCGCCGACGCGGACGCGGTGGCGAAGGGGCTCGAGACGCTCGCGGGCTCGATCGTCATCGAACCCCTCTGCTTCCTCGCCTACGCGGGGGCCGCCTTCCTGATGTCCTGGAAGCTGGCGCTGCTCGCGGTGGTGGCGACGCCGCTCCTGGCCTTCGTGGTGCGCCGGGTCGGCCTCGCGGTCCGCAAGGCCACCCGCCGCGTGCTGGACCGCCGCCAACTGCTCACGTCCCGCGCCGAGGAATCGCTCCGGGGGATCCGCGTGGTGCAGGCCTACGGAGGGGAGGGGGCGGAGGAGTCGCGCCTGGGCACGGTGAATGCCCGGGTGCTGGCGGAGTTCCGGAGGCTCGTGCGGCTGGAGGCGGCGACCGGTCCCGCGCTGGAGGTGCTGGCGCTGCTGGGCGTCGCGGCGGCGCTGCTGGCCGGGGGGTCCCTCGCGGTGCGGGGCGAGGTGAGCCCCGGGGACCTCTTCGGCATCGGCGCGGCGCTGGCCGGGATGTACGCCCCGCTCCGGAAGGTGGGCGGGGCGCTCAACCGCGTGCAGGGGGCCCGCGCCGCGGCGGCGCGGATCTTCGAGGTGCTGGACCGGCCTCCGGCGGTGGCCGACGCCGCCTCCGCCCGCTCCCTGCCCCCGGGCCCCGGCAACCTGGAGATCCGCGGCGTCGCGGTGCGCTACCCCGGCGGCGTGACGGCGCTCGACGGCGTGACCGTCTCCGTCCCCGCGGGGACGCGGCTCGCGGTCCTGGGCCCGAGCGGGTCGGGGAAGAGCACGCTGCTCAACCTCCTCCCCCGCTTCCTCGATCCCTCCGAGGGGTCGGTGAGGATCGACGGCGCCGACCTCCGCGAGGTGCGCCTCGCGGACCTCCGCGCGGCGCTGGCGCTCGTCCCCCAGGAGGTGTTCCTCCACGAGGGGACCATCCGGGAGAACGTCCTCTACGGCCGGCCCGGGGCGACGGAGGAGGAGGTGCGCGCCGCCTGCCGGGAGGCCCACCTCGAGGAGGTGCTGGAGCGGCTCCCGGGCGGCCTCGACGCGCCCGTGGGGCCGGCCGGCGCGCTGCTGTCCGGCGGCGAGCGCCAGAGGGTCGCCATCGCCCGCGCCTTCCTCCGGAATCCCCGGGTCCTGCTGCTGGACGAGCCGACCCAGAACCTCGATGCGCGCGGCGAGGCGCTGGTCCAAGACGCGCTCGACCGCCTCGCCCGGGGGCGGACCACGCTGGTCGTCACCCACCGCCCCGCCGCCGCGGCGCGGGCCGACCGCGTGCTCCTGCTCGACCGGGGCCGCGCGGCGGCGCTGGGGACCCACGAGGAGCTGCTGGCGTCCTCGGACCTCTACCGGACCCTGTGCCGCGGCGCGGCCGGGGAGCCCGCCGCCGCGGCCGCGGGTACGATGGAGGGCGCATGACGAGGGACCGCGGCCCCCACCCCGCCCGGGTCTACCTCGGCGGCTCCATGACCGAGGCGCAGCTCTGCGTCGCCTTCCTCCGCGGCATGGGCATCCCCGCCGAGGTCGAGAACCCCGAGACCCTCTACGCCCTCGACGGCATCGCGACGCGGGCGGACCAGAGGGAGGGCTACGGCGTCGTCGTCCCCTCGGCCCGCGAGGCGGAGGCCGCGGACGCGGTCCGGGCGTTCGAGGAGGGGGCGGCGGGCGCGGAGGAGGGCGGCCGACCCGGGGGCGACGGGGAGGAGTAGGAAGCCCCTCCCGATAGAATGGGCCCTCCCCGAACCGGAGGCCCCATGCCCCGCACCCGCGCGAAGGCGCCCCCCGCCGCGAAGCGCACCGTGGCCATCCTCGGGGTCCCGCTCGACCTCGGGGCCGGGCGCCGGGGCACGGACATGGGCCCGAGCGCGGTCCGCATCGCGGGGCTCCACCGCGAGATCGAGCGGCTGGGCTGCGCCTGGGAGGACCTGGGCGACCTCGAGGTGCCCGCGGTGGAGACGCTGCGGGCGGAGGACCCGCGGGCGAAGTTCCTCCCGGAGATCGCGAAGGCCTGCCGCGAGGCCCACCGGCTCGTGCTGCGGGCCCTGGGGCGGGGGCGGGTGCCCGTCGTCCTCGGCGGGGACCACTCCGCCGCCGTGGGGACCATCTCGGGGGTCGCCCGCCACTTCCGCGCGCGCGGGGAGTCCATCGGGCTGCTGTGGGTGGACGCCCACGGCGACATGAACACCCCGCGGTCCTCCCCGAGCGGGAACGTCCACGGGATGCCGCTGGCCGCGGTGCTCGGGCAGGGGCCCCGGGAGCTCACGCGCATCGGGGGCTCCTCGCCCATGGTGAGGCCCGGCCAGACCGTCCTCCTCGGGGTGCGGGACCTCGACGCCGGGGAGCGCCGCATCATCGACCGCAGCGGCGTGCGCGTCTTCACCATGAGCGAGATCGACGAGAAGGGGATGCGCCGCGTCATGGAGGAGGCGCTGCCGCTCCTCGTGAACTCCACCGCGGGATTCCACGTCTCCTTCGACGTGGACGGCGTCGACCCCGCCCACGCCCCCGGCGTCGGGACCGCCGTGCAGGGGGGCCTCACCTACCGCGAGGCGCACCTCCTGGCCGAGATGTGCGCCCGCTCGGGGAAGGTCCTCTCCATGGAGATGATGGAGGTGAACCCCGTGCTGGACGTGGCGAACCGCACGGGCATCCTCGCCATGGAGCTCATCCTGTCGCTGCTGGGGAAGAGGATCCTGTAGCTACCTCCGCCGGACCCCGCGGAGGCGCTCCAGCTCGGCGTCGCAGCGGGCGCGGAGCTCCTGGATGCCGCAGGTGTCCCGGGCCTTCTTGTACAGCTCCTCGACCTGCGCGATGTCGCCGCGGTCCTCGATGACCATGGCGTCCTCCTCGAACTTCTCGAAGTCCTTGCGCGCCCTCTTCTCGATCCCGGCCTTCACGCGGTTGCACTCCTCACGGAAACTGCCCATGAACTCCGGGAGCACGCTCCGGGCCGCGGCGCGCTCGAAGCGCTCGTAGACGGCGAAGGCGCCCGCGTAGTTCCCGGCCTCCACGAACCGGATGGACTCGGCCTCGGCCGCCCGCGTGAGGTCGGACCAGGAGACGGCCCCCCCCGCCGCCCCGCCCTTGCGCTTCTCGAGCCAGGCCGGGGAGGGCTCCCCGGTCGCGCGGAGGCGGTAGAACTCGACCTCCTCGCAGCGGCGGTGTTCGGGGAACTTCTGGAGGAACTCGTCGCACCGCAGCGCGATCCCCCCCCCATCGTCGGGGTTCGCCTCCCGGTAGGCCTTGACCCTCTCCGTGTAGAACTGCTCCGCGTCCTGCTCCTGCTGTGCGGCCCGGCCCTCCTCCATCCGCTTCTTCGCCGCGCCGGCCTCCCAGACGACCTCCTTGTAGGTGTCGTGGAACGAGGGATCGGCCTCCGCCTCCCTGCGCATGGCCTCCTCGTATTTGCCCTGCTTCGACAGAGCCTGAATCTCCGCCACCAGCGCCGGATTGGGGTCCTTCTTCGCCTCCTTGATCCCGTACTTCTGGAAGAGCCCGATGGCGACGACGACCACGACCGCGAGGAGGACCAGCGCCATCGCCCCCGCGGCCCCCCCGCCGCCCCGCCGGGACCCGCGGTGGCGCTGCTCCTCGTCGCGGTCCCGGTCGCGGTCCCTGTCACGGTCGCGATCCCGGGGGGAGTGGCGGGGCGGCGGCCGGCGCGGAGCCGGCGGAGGCGCCGCGTAGACCGGGGCCGGGGGCGCCACCGGGGCGGCCCGGGGGATCGCGACGGGGGCCGCCGGGATCGGCGCCGCGACCGGGGCGCCGGGGATGGGGGCCGGCTCCACCGCCTCGTCGGCCTGGAAGGTGAGGCGCGCCTCCCCCACCGCGATGACGTCCCCCGTGGCGAGGTCCTGGCGGTTCACGAAGAGCCCGTTCACGCGCGTCCCGGTCGCGGACTCCAGGTCCACCAGGCGCCAGCCCTGGCCCTGGCGGCGGACCTCGAAATGCTCCTTGCCGACGCCCGGGTCGCGGAGCACGAGCCCGTTGCTGGAGGCCGACCCGACCCGCACGGCCTCCCCGCGGAGGTCGAAGCCGAACTCGGCTCCCTGGAACTGCACGACCAGCCTCGCCGCCATCACTTCTCCCTCGGCGGGTTCCCGTCCCCGCCCGTGCCCCGGCCCCCGGCCCCGTCCCAGGGGTCCGCCCCCGCCCCGTCGTCCGGGGCCGCCGTCTCCGGCTCCAAGGGGACCCCGAAGTTCTGGGTCCAGTGGCTGCCCGCGCGGCCGGTGCCCATCTCCTTCCAGTCGGCCATGAGGATGTTGCGGTGGTGGCCGGAGGAGTGGATCCAGCCCTGGTGGGCGCCCTCGGGGTCCCCGCTCCCGGCGTGGATGTTCTCGCTGCAGGCCACGGACTCGTAGCCCTGCTTCCGGATCCGGTCCTGGGGCCCGTGCGTGCAGCCGGGGACGAAGTGCTCGGAGGAGCAGCCGCAGGCCTGCTCCGGGATCTTCTCGCCCGGCTTCATCGCCCGCAGGCGCTCGTTGAAGTGGCTGAAGAACCCCCCCCGGGTCATGTCCACCCCGTGGGCCCGGGCCGACAGCACGAGCCTGTCGGCGATGAGGAGCGCCCGGCGGCCGAACATGATCCGGTACTCGTTCGTGACCTCGACCTGGCGGCGCTCGGGGTCGTCGGCCGCGGTCTTGCGGGTCGCGTTCTCCTTCAGCACCTTCACGTCGGCCTCGCGGCGGGCGAGCTCCTCCTCGTTGACGAAGTAGGAGCGCACGTCCAGGTCCCGGTCGAGATAGAGCCGCAGGCGTGCCACCTCCGCCTCCTCCGCCGTGGCCTCCCCGCCCAGCTCCTTCAACTGCCGCGCGGCCTCGTCGAAGTCCTTCAGGTGCCCGGCCGCGCCGGCGTCGGGCCTCGTGCGCAGCCGCGCCTTGTCCTCCCAGAGGTCGCGCACCGCCTCCACCCGCTTGCCCACCTCCCGCTGGACGGGGGTGTACTCCCCCATCCGGTCCTGGTAGGGGTAGAAGTACTTCACCTCGTCGAAGATGAGCTCCAGCGCGAGGGCCCGCCGCTTGTCCAGCTCCGCGCGAAGGGCCGCGAAATGGTCGATCCCCCTGACGAGCGCGGTCTCGTGGAGGCGCCGCACGAGCACGACCTCCCGCTCGCGCAGGCGCAGAATGGCCTCGGAGTTCCGGCGCCGCTTCCACTCGCCGCGGGAGAGGACCTCGCCCTTCTCGGCGACCCATCCCCCCTCGGGGACGGGGACGCCTTCGCGCTGGGACCAGAGGCGCTCCGCCTCGGCGTGGGTGGCCGGGCTGTCCAGCGCGGCGCAGATGGCCTCCACGGCCCGCGGGCGGAGCCCCTGGTCCCAGGCGAAGGAGGCGAGCGCCAGGCGGTCCTCGGGCCTCTTCACCGCCTTCTGGAGGGGGCCGACGAGGTCCGCCGCGGGGACGGTCTCCCAGGACTCGGGCCAGGGCTTTCCCTTCCAGGACCCGGGCGCGGCCCGCACGGCGTCCAGCAGGTCCGCCACCCGCCCCAGCCATCCGGCACGGGCCCGCATCTCCTCGCCGATCCCCGGGAACTCCGCGGCGGCTGCGGCGACCTCCCCGTACTGCCCCGCCGCGCCGCGGTAGTCCTTGAGCGCCACGAACTGCTCCGCCTCGCGGGCCCGGAGGTAGAGAGCCCTCTGGCGGGCGTAGCCCCCGGCGTCGGAGGCGGCCCCCTTCTCCGGGGCGCGGATCCCGGAGAGGCCGCCCCCGGACCCGAGGCGGGCGGCGACGCGCCGCCCCCCCCCCGTGCCCTCCAGCGGCGGCAGGGCCTCGCGGAGTACCTTCAGCGCCTCGTCCGCCCTGCCCAGCCCGCGCAGCTCGTTCTCCTTCCCCACGACCTCCGCGCCCCGGACCGCCGAGCCCCGCTCGACCCGGCGGTATTCCTCCCGGACGTCGGCCATGACGGGGTCGTCGGCGGAGAGCGACGCGGCGTGGGCGCTCCAGAGGGCGAGCGCGACGCCGAAGTTACCGTCGGAGAGGGCCGCGTCCGCCTCGCGCTTGCGCCGCTGGAAGAGGACGCGGGAGTCCTCCTGCGCGGGCGCGGCCGCCGGGGAGGCCGCCGCGCGGCGGCGGATCTCGGCGAGCGCCGCGGGGGAGGAGGACCAGCGGCGCACGAGGCTCTCCATCCGCCAGCGCCGCTCCGCGGGGGCGAGCCCCGGCGCTGCCGCCTGCAGGGCCTCCCAGTCCCTCCCCGCCTCCTCCCGCACCGTGCGGCCGCCGCGGACCGCCGCCAGGCGCGCGCGGGCCTCCGTCGCGTCGGGGGCCGCGGGGTGCGCGGCGAGCCAGGCGTCCAGCGCCCTCTCCGCCTCGGCCGGGTCGGCCTGGCGCGAGGCGACGCGGAACTCCTCGTGGTCCGCATCGTCGGAGGCCTTCCGGATCTCCCGGTCCCTGTCGCGGGCGGCCCCCACGGCCATCTCGTCCGTGGTCGCGGCGGCGGCCAGCGCCAGGACGAGCGCCGCCGCCCAGGCGGGCCCGGCCGAGGGCCTCTTCCGGGGGGCGCGGGGGGCCTTCGCGGCCGGGGCGGCGCCGTCCCCCTCGAAGCGGAACTCGACGCCCCCCAGCTCCACTACGTCGCCCGGGGTGAGCAGGGCCTGGGAGATCCCGTAGCCGTTGAGCGCCGTGCCGTTGCTGGAGTCGAGATCCCGGAGCACCCAGCCCCGCTCGGTCGGCTCCACCTGGAAGTGGCGCCGGGAGGCGCGCTCCTCGGAGACCTGGACGTCGCACTCCACCGACCGGCCCACGACGACCGGCCTCCCCGCGAGCTCGTAGCGGGTCTCCTTCCCGTCGGCGACGAGGACGAGGGTGGGCATGGCCCGGGCTCCGCGGGTACCGGGGGATCGATCCTAGCGGCGGCGGCACGGGCCCCGACCCAAAACCCCCGCATCCCCCTCTCCCGGGCCCGCTCCGTGCGGGACAGGGCCGGGAGCCTTCCACGGGCCTCCCGGGGGTGTATCCTCTCCCGGGGAGAATGCGGGGTCCGCGGTCCCGGCGGGACGTCCCGGGGCGGGAGGCCAGGATTTCATGCACTGCCCGTGGAGCGCGCGCCGCGCCGGCGCCGTCTCCCTCCTCGTCCTCCTCGCGACGGGGTGCGGCGACGGGCCTGCCGCCCTCCCCCCCCCCCCGGCGCCGTCCCCGACGCCCGGATCCGGGGCTCCGCCCGGGAAGGCGCCGGAGATCCCCGCGGGCCACCGGCGCATGCTCGAGGCGCTGCGGGTGATCCGGGACCGCACCGCGGACGACAACATCTTCCAGGGGGACGTCCTCGTCCGGAAGCTCGGGGGCGACCTGAAGGCGCTCCCCGCCGACGCCCCCGTGGAGACGCGCTGGCGGGTCCTCTCCCAGTACGCGGACCGGATGGTCTACTACGGCAGGGAGCGCGAGGGCCTCGACCGTTACCGCGAGGCCTACGACATGCTCCACCGCCTCGGCGACGGGGTCACCGGGGGGGAGAGGGCGGCGTTCCTCCTCCGGATGGCGGGGGCGTGGCTGCGGTTCGCGGAGACGGAGAACTGCTGCGCCTACCACAACGCACAGAGCTGCATCCTCCCGCTGGAGGGGCCGTC
>Ga0247727_10006423_pt1 | contig 23137 bp, 25 predicted proteins | sample WisWelCaveWW1625_FD_202498 | JGI IMG/M metagenome (GOLD analysis project Ga0247727, IMG submission 202498) | Biofilm microbial communities from Wishing Well Cave, Virginia, United States - WW16-25 | ecosystem: Environmental > Aquatic > Deep subsurface > Groundwater > Cave microbial mat | place...
AAGATCTTTTGGCGGCGTTGAGCCAGGAAGATATATTATCGGGAGAGCTTTTTGCCAGGCTTAACCCCAGCCAACTTCAACAACTGCTTGTCAAAATCAGCCGCCAGCAATCCGAGAGCCACTAACACACGCGGCGGATCAATGCCTCGCGGTGAAATTGGCCCGGCGTCAAAGCCCGGCGGGCCTTTCACCGCTTTGGGGAAATTTTTTGGCCGGTCTGGATGCGGCTCGCAATGTGTTTTACAAACTACGTTTTACAACTCACCCCCAACCCCGACGCTTCCGGCAAAGTCATTTTACCATTTTGCACTTGCACGCCGACAAACGGATCGTTGTTGATGAGCAAATGCCCGTCGAGATCGGCGTGATCAACCAGCGGCGCCAAATGCGCGGCGGCGGTGATGGCCACCGAGCTTTCGATCATGCAACCGAGCATGATTTTGAGATCGAGGGCGCGGGCGAGATGAATCATGCGCAGCGCTTCCTGCAAACCGCCGGCCTTCACGAGCTTGATATTGATGCCGTCATAAACCCCGGCGAGCGCCGGCAGATCGCGCGAGGTTTTGGAATCTTCATCGGCAAATAATGGCATCGAAATATTCCGTCGCTGCAATTGTTGGCGCAACCACAGGACGTCGTCGAGCCGATTCGCCGGCAGCGGTTGCTCGACGAACTCGATATCGAACTGCGCGAGCCGGCAGATTCTCTCCAATGCTTCTTCTTTCGTTTTCCAGCCTTCGTTGGCATCAACGCGCAACGGTTTGTCCGTCGCCTCGCGCACCGCCCGCATAATTTCTTCGTCCTGCTTCGTGCCGACTTTAATTTTCAAAATGGGCAACTCTTCGGCTTCGCGAATTTTACGTTGCATCATCTCCGGCGTGTCGATGCCAATGGTGAATGATGAAATCGGCGTTCGGGTTGGATTGAGTCCCCACAATTTAAATAGCGGTACGCCGAATTTTTTCCCAATCCAATCCAGCAAAGCCATGTCGATCGCGGCTTTCGCAGAGCTTTGCCCAGCGTGAAGCTTATGCACGTCTTCAGCAATTTCAACAAAGTGCAAAGGATTCGCCTTTGCCAAAAGCGGCTTTGCTGTTTCAATAAATTCCTGCAAGCTCTCCGGTGTTTCGCCATAGCGCCGGCTGAACGAAGCCTCGCCGATGCCGGTGATGCCTTCATGCTCCAGATCAACAAAAATATTTTCGTGATCATCCACCGACGCGAGAGAGATCGTCCACGTGTGTTTGAGTTTGAGACGGATGATGCGAGAGGAGATGATCATGGAGTTGAAGATTGTTCAAAATTTTTGAGAGCGGTTTCAATCTCAGCGACAAAGCGGGAATAAACTTCAGGAATTTTTGTGGCCAGCTTTATGATCTCCTCGTCGTTCAACATGAAACCATAGACATGAACAAATAAATGTCGGAAGGTGAGATACGGAAAAATGTCGTTGGCCAAATTTTGAGAAATGAACTTCTCCGTAACCGTTAAATTCAACAAATCTTTATGCCAGGACGGTGTATTTGGAATAGCAGTCCCCTTGGCTTTCAAAAGCTGCTTGAGAATATTTTCTATGCCGGAATAAACGTTGTGGAGAAAAGTTGCCAAGGCCGCTCGCTCAACAACCGTTCGTTCGGGACGAGCCAACGCAAATTGCAGATCATTTATGGTCTGCTTTATATTTTCCTCCTCGGCGACAACTTTATTTCTTATATTAGCCATAGATTCTCATTCCATCCTGCAGGATTAATTTATTGAAAAGAGTCGGCTTGGAAAGATCAACGAGGTCGACAGGTTTAGGCAATTGTTTTATCAACTCGGTATAAAAATCAATAAAACAACCCGACGGCACGCCTAAAACGCCGAGATCAATATCGCGCGCCGCGGTGCCTTCGGTTAATGTCGAGCCGAAGAGATAAATCGCCGCGACATTGTATTTGCGGGCGGCATCAATAATAATTTGTTTTTCGATTTCAGGGAGCATAATTTTTTAAATGATTAAATCCAGACACGAAAACGAAACATGATTAAAATATAAACGACTGAAGGAGTTTATGCAAGATAAATTATTTGCAATCAGGATATGAAAAGGCATTGACAAAATTTGCGGAATTCGTTATCATGCGTTGACTCAAATCACGGCGAAGTCGGACTTGGTCAGAGAAATTGTCTAAATTTGAAAAATCGCCGTGACCAGGTCCGACTTCACTTTAAATGGAGATTAGAGCATGAATTTAGGTTTAAACGGCAAAGTCGCGATCGTCACCGGCGCGAGTCGTGGCATTGGGAAAGGCATTGCGCTGGGCCTCGCAGCGGAAGGATGTCATCTCGCGATCTGCGCGCGGAATCGCGAGACCCTTGAAACGGCGGCGGCAGAAATTCGCGCGCGGAATGTTGAGACCCTCGCATTGCCGCTCGATGTCACACGCGCCGAGCATGTCGAGCAGCTCGTGCAACAAGCCAAAGAGAAATTCGGCAAAATCGATATTCTCGTCAACAACGTCGGCGGCAATCGCCGCAATCCGTTTGAGAAAACCACCGATGCGGATTGGGAAGCGGTGATCGATCTCAATTTGACGGCGCACGTGCGCGTGAGCCGCGCGGTAATTCCTCACCTGCGCGAGCAAAACAGCGGCGTGATTTTGTTTATCTCATCGATCTTTGGCCGCGAATCCGGCGGCGCGAATCTTTCCATTTATAACACGACGAAATCGGCGTTGATCAGCCTCGCGAAAGTGATGGCGGTTGAACTGGCGCCGCACAATATCCGCGTCAACAGTATTGCGCCGGGGTCGATTCGTTTTCCGGGCGGAAGTTGGGATAAGCGTTGTTTGGAAGATCCGGAAGAAATGAAAGCGTTTGTGGCGAGAGAAATGCCATTGGGAAGATTTGGCACGGTGGAAGAAGTCGCGAACGTCGCCGTGTTTTTAGCCTCGGAACGCGCGAGCCTCATGACCGGCGCGTGCGTCAATGTTGATGGCTGCCAATCGCGCTCGCTGATTTAGGCAATTGCGGAGCCAAAGTTAGAAAAAAATTCTAAAAGTTTCACGTTGCCAACGGATGCAAAAGCGACCAACGGATTTGAAAATAAAATCCGTTGGTCGTTTTTTAATCCGTTGGGCAATTTTTTTATTTTAAAACTGCCCGTAAGGGCTTCGGTTTTCGGCTTATTTGAAAAATTTGTGTAGTGTTTTAACAAAAGAAAATCGGGGAAAAGCAAGACAACTTACAAAATGCCTCGCGAGTATTTTGCTGCAATCTTTTTAGCCGTTGTGGAATTGCGTAGCGTCGCCGGCATGCCGAGCACCTTTTCAAGCTCTTTACCGGAGAATTCGGATTCGCTGAACAGCTTGCGGCAGAGCCAATAAACTTCGCGCCCATTGATATGAAAGTCGTCGGATTTCGTGGTGCATGCCAGCAGTTTCTTTTTCGCTGCGTCGCTGGGGTTGTCTGGGAGGAAACCGATATACAACGTATTGCCTTCCGCATTCAACTCGGCGTTGCTGAACGGTTTGTATTGTGCAATCGCCGCCAACTCCGACGGCGTGCGAATAAACGTTGCGACTTCGTAACCGAGCGACGCGTGCAAATGCGCGGCGATTTTCTTTTCGAGAGCCTGTGCGCTCTTGGAAGTCGAGTCGAAGATCACGTTGCCGCTGGCGATAAACGTCTCGACATTGGAATGCCCCATCGCTTCAAACAGGCGGCGAAGATGTTCCATTTTTACCGTGTGGCCGCCCACATTAATGGCGCGCAGGAAGGCAATGTATTGGGCATATTCGGTGGGCAACATTTATGTTGAGAAAAAACCGTATGCGCAACATAAATGTTGCGCCACCAGCATTATTTAAACCGCGTGATCGTGACGTCGAGATAGCGCGTGCGTTCCGGGGCTTTGCGCCATTGCACGAGAATCGGGCTTTGATAAGTTCCCTGCACGAGGCGACCTTTGCCGTTTTCCTCGCCGTTGGAGACGAGCAGGCTGATGTTGCGCTTCATGCCGAGAAAGCGCGAGGCGGGAACCGAGAGCACGCGCGAGACAATTTTTTCGATGACCGAGCGACCGACCTGCAGCGCGTCCATCAATTCATTGAAAATGTGTACGAGATCAGTGGTCGCGTAATATTTCACTTTTTCGGGGATCAACAACGGCTCGCTCAGGAAACTCCGGCCTTTGCGGGCGACGTAGCGCAGCGGGTCCTTCAAAACTTCCGCGAGATCTTTTTGAATCAGCAGATTTTCGAACTCGTTCACGGTCAGGCCGGCGTGCAGCTCTTTGCGCGGCAAAGCGATATCGACGCGGCCTTTGACAATGTCATGTTTTTCCAACAGCGCTTGCACTTGATCATAAAAGCCCAAACGCGGATACTTGAGATTGATCGAGTCGATGGAATGATGCGACACCGGAATCGCGAGACGGTCGGTGTGGACCACGGTCTCGTCGTTATAGGCCAGAATCGTGGTCTGGCGCTGGCGCCGAACCTCCTGATATTTGCCGTCCAGATCGATGAAGTAAACCGGCATGCCGGGATGATTGGTGTAGGTGACGCAGTTTTTCAGGCCGGCGCCGATGAAGGTCAAATGCGAGTCGGCGTTTTGCGGCTCACATCGGCGCTGCGCTTCGCTGAGTTCCGTCCGGAGCTGCATCTGATCGTGATAATAACCGGCGTCAGGCGGAAACAGTTTTTGGAAAGCGCGAAAAAAAGGCTCGAGGTGCATCTTACTATTCCGCAGCCGCGAGCAAATGGTTTGATCGAGATAGCCGGCCGTGGTGTGCAGCGAGCAATACAACGTTTTGCGATACTGCGAAGCCAGATCACCGAATTTTTCTCTGATCGTCGCCGCGACATTGATTACTTCAAAACGCTCCTGCGGAATGAGCGTCAATTGAATTTCACAGGGGTGCAAAGCCATCGTTGTTGGTTTTACCGTTAGTTCCTTAAAATGTGCAGATGTTCAAACGTCTCAAATATACGCGCATCATTAAAGCGCTGCTGAAATGATATATGCGCTCGGACGTCGATTTTGTTGCTGTTCGTCCTTAACAGACGTAACGGATTAAGATAACGCAAAGAATGATAAATGTCAAGCGCAAGTTTGCCATGATTGAATTGATTTCACCACAATTGAATTGACCGGTCGCTGCGAGCGACCGGTCAATAATTTCACGCCGTCGTTTCTTTTTTAACAAAGAGCATATTGTAGAGCAGCATCAACGCGGTCGAGGCGAAACCGATGCCGGCGACGATGTACCACATCATGGCCGGATTCATCGTCTCGCGCAAGTATTTTTGCACGAGCCATCCGCCAAGCGGACCGCCAACGAATGAGCCGATGGCGACCGGCAGGAAGGCAAAACCCATAAACGTGCCGACCTGGTCTTTCGGGGCTAAAGCCGAGACATATTCATAAAATCGCGGCGCCTGTGTGGCTTCGCCAAAGGCAAAAACGGCAACGCCGATGATGGCGGCAGTGACGGTTGGAAATCCGGCAATGATCAGCCAGCAGATACTGGCGAGCGCGAAACCCAGTGTCATTGCCGTGATCGGACGCCACTTTTTCACGAGCGCCGTCATTGGAATGCCGACGAGAATAATCGTCCAAGCGTCGACGGTCTCCAATAATTCAAAACGCGGAAATTTCAACACCTCGGTGACATAAAATGGAAATGAGAAAAAAATCTGCCAGAACATAATCCAAAAGCCGGAAAAAATGACGAGAAAGCTGATGAAGCGAAAGTTGCGAAACACGAGCAGCATGTCGCGAAAAACCTGACCGAGGGATTTCTGGTTGCCGCCGGCATCGCGCGCTTCCGGTTCTTTAAAGAAAATGAAGGTGCCAAGCAGGAGCAGCAGGGAAGTTATCGATGACATCACGAGAACGTATTCGATGCCGAGATTTTCGCGAACCTGCAATGCAAGAATCGGCCCGAGCGCGCCGCCGATATTCACGAGTGTGTAATAAATCGAATAGCCGAGCGCTTTCACCTCGGGGTGCGAAGTTTTGGCGACGGTGCCGACAATGCAGGGCTTAATGAGCGATCCACCGATAGCGGTTAAAATCAAAACCGATGTGATGTAAGTGGTTTTGCCCATCGCGTCGACGATTCCCTGACCCATTTGCAGCCCGCCGAGGCCGATCAGGAAATAACCAATGCAGAACATTGCAAAGCAGGCCATCAAGGTTTTGCGAAAACCGTAACGGTCGACGAAAGTGCCGGCGATGATAGGCAGCGAAAAAATTAAACCGGAATAGAGTCCGGCGAGCGCGCCGGCGGCCTGCGCGCCGAGGCCGATTTTATTGGCTAAATAAACGGCCAGCACCGCCTTCGAGCCGTAGAAGGCAAAGCGCTCGAACAACTCGAGAATATTGGCGACCCAGTAGGTGGAAGTAAAACCGTTGCGCCAAGTGACAGCATTGGTGTTGGACATGTTTTCCTCTCTCCGGTTATAAAGAGTATTCGCTTGCATTCAGGCCATCTGATCTCGCAATTAGACTTCGGACATTTGACCTCGGACTTCGGACTTTATTCATACAGCAAATACTTTTGCCGCAACTCTCGAAAACCTTTCACCTCTTTTTCAATACGTTCTAAAATCGCCTCCGGTTTTTTCCCGGATGCAATCATTTTCGCCACCCAGCTTTGGCCGCTCAAACGAGCCATGGAATTTTCTTTGATGACAAGCTGCTTTGGATATGACTCGTGCAGGGCGCCGAGCAGATGAATGCCGAACGCCACGGCTTGAAACGTTCGCGGCTGCGTCACTTCGATTTGTATGCCGCGACAGCCCGTGCCTTTGAATTTGGGGTTGCGCGCTTTACCGGGAATATCCGCCGGAATGAAATCAATCGGGCGCAAATCAACGCCAGCAACACGGCCGCGCAGTTTTTGAATCAGCTTATTCGAATCAAGCCACGGCGCGCCGACTTTTTCAAACGGCAGATTCGTGCCGCGGCCTTCGGAGAAATTCGTGGCTTCGAGCAAACACGTGCCGGGATAAACCAGCGCCGTTGCGAGCGACGTCATGTTGGGCGAGGGTGAAATCCACGGCAGGCCGGTTTCGTCGAACAGCATGTCGCGGCGCCAGCCTTCCATTTTTATAACATGCAAATCGGCTTTAATCGTTTGCGGCGATTCTTGCGGTCCGGTTTGCAGCCAGCCTTCGTCATTGAACATCTGCGCCAGCTCGCCGACGGTCATGCCGTGGCGCAATGCGATCGGATGAATGCCGACAAACGAGCGCTGCGCCGGATCAAGCACCGGGCCTTCGACGAGATCGCCGATCGGGTTGGGACGGTCTAAAACGTAAAACGGAATTCGTAATTCCGCCGCGGCTTCCATCGCCAGTGACATGGTGCTGATATAAGTGTAAAATCGCGCGCCGACGTCCTGCACGTCAAAAATCAGCGCGTCGATATTCTTCAGCATTTCTGCCGTGGGTTTGCGGGTTTCGCCATAAAGACTGTAGGCCTTCACGCCGGTTTGCGAATCGATGCCCGTCGCGATTTTAGCGCCTGCCTCAGCTTGCCCGCGAATGCCATGTTCCGGCCCGAAGAGCGCGACCAGCTCGACGCCTCCGGCCTGTTTGAATAAATCCGCAATGTGCCGGCCTTCGCGATCGATGCCCGTGTGATTCGTGATGATGCCGACGCGTTGGCCTTTGAACTCGCTGAAGCCGCCGGCGACGACGATATCGAGGCCGGTGTGGATGGCGGGTTTTTTCTGCGCGTGGAGCGGAGAAAATAAAAATATTATCGCAAGGGAAATGCGAGAGATTTGAGAAAAATAAGCAGGACGTATATCGGGCGAGAGACGGAAAAATTGTGCCATCGGACGGTTCCGTGCAAGGTTTCTCTAAATGATGATGCGCCTCTGTAGAGATATTGGAAATCACATAACGGACAGCCTGAGGCATTTATGCCTGGCCATTCGAGCGCAAATATTCCGGCGTTGGCTGGTAAGGTGAAATTTTGCGGAGCTCGTTCAACAAAATTTCGGTTTCTTTTTCGTCGAAACCTTTTTCGGTTTTAAATTTCTCCCAATTGGCATCGTCGAGCACGGAAATAATTTCGAGTTCGAGTTCGTCGTTGACTTCCTCCAGCCTGGTCTGCCATCTTGCTTCGATAAGTCGCCGGGCCCTCTCGAAAAGTTCCTTATGTTCTTCGTCAAGCATATACGGCGATGATTGCGGAATCGGATTCCACACATCCAGACGTTTGTTTTTTTTCATTGTTTTGTGCAGATCGAAGATCAAGTCGTCTGCCAAGTCGGTCGGCAAGCTCAAAATAAAACTTCTGAGTTCATCATTATTCATAACTCACCTCGATAACGTCAAAAAGTGTGCGTGGTAAAACCGAAATTCTTAACTCCAAAGACAAAGGATGCGCTCGCTCTTCAATCGGAACTTCTTCAACAAGTTTTGCCACCCCTTGATAAGGCATAATATAAAGAATAGGACGAAAGTCCGTGAGCAAGGCGCGCTTGAGAATTCTTCGAATCTCATCGTATTGAAGTTGTGTAATTTCTCCTGTTCCAAGCTTGGCTTTTGCACCTTCAAGAATGCTTTTCCTGAGCCGTTTTAAATTTTCACTATGCCGATCTCCGCGTCGAACGTCTTCACGCATCGCTTTATAAATTTCCCCCGGGCTTGATGACGGCGGAATACTCGCATGCGGGCCATAAGCGTATTGCGCCCTCGCATCAAACACTTCACTGCACCACACGTAATGGAGGCCTTTGTAATATCGCTCATTGATCATGTACGCGATATAAGCATTCGTCGAGTAAAGGACAAGCGGCATTTGTGCCCCTCGTGTTTTTCGGGTTTAGCTACGAAACACAAACCATTAACTAATTCTAAACAAAATTTAGGTGGCTGTCAAGCGAAAACTTGTGCACTCGCCATTTTTAAATACTAACACGACCACCAATACCCAAGCCCAACAATACACGAGGGCCGCCCAGGGCAATCCCAACGCCGTTTATATCCCAATTGTTATTCCGTTGTTTAAATCATCTAACGCAATTATATTGCCGCCAAATTGAAAATGACCAATCGCATCAATTGGGATGGTGGTATTTTGCTCGTCTTGCGTTTGACATATTGCGAATCTTCCGCTTGCCAGCATGAAGGCAATAAAAAACCTGATTTTCAAATTTTTATTCATGGCAGGATAAGGGGCGACAAAAGTTTACGGGCGTGAAACAGAATATTAACGGCACAAGAAATTTTCGGCAACCGGCAGCCGAGGCGATTACGACACAACGGGAACGGCGCGCAGCTCCGGCGGCGTCGGGCGATAAGGCGAAATTTTGCGGAGCTCATTTAAAAGCGCTTCGGCTTCTTTCTCATCGTAACCGACTTCGGTTTTGAAACGCTCCCAGTAAGCTTCGTCAAGCTCGGAAATAATTTCGAGCTCAAGATCATCGTCCACTTCTTCAAGTTTTGTCAGCCATTTCTCTTCGATGAGCCGACGAGCCTTCTCGAAGAGTTCTTTGTGCTCTTTGCCCAGCAAATAAGGTGATGACTGCGGAATCGGATTCCACACATCCAGACGTTTGTTTTTCTTCATCGCTTTACTGAGATCAAAAATCAGTTTACCGGCGAGCGTCGTGGGAAGACTCAATATTAAATTTCTGAGTTCATTCATAGTTCACCTCGATAACATCGAAAAATTTGCGCGACAGGGCTGAAATTTTAAGTTCTGACGATAAAGGATGGGCTCGTTCTTCGATTGGAACGTTTTGAACAAACTGTGCCACGCCTTGATATGGTATAATATAAAGCAATGGGCGGAAATCCGCAATAGGAGCGGTTTTGAGAATCTTGCCAATATCATGCAATATACGCATTCGTTGGGTAAAGGACAAGCGGCATTTGTGCCCCTCGTGTTTTTCGGGTTTAGCTACGAAACACAAACCATTAACTAATTCTAAACAAAATTTAGGTGGCTGTCAAGCGAAAAATTGTGCAATCGCCATTTTTAAATACTAACTCGGCCACCAATACCCAGGCCCAGCAATAAACGGATACAGGGACCGACAATCCCCACACGAGGGCCGCCCAGGGCAATCCCAACGCCGTTTATATCCCAATTGTTATTTCGTTGTTTAAATCATCTAACGCAATTATATTACCTCCAAATTGAAAATGGCCAATCGCATCAATTGGGATGGCGGTATCTTGCTCGTCCTTCGTTTGGCATATTGCTACCTAAAACCTGCGTGAAATTGGTTGAATTTATACTAACGGTTCAAGTTTCCGAATGTGATCTTGTGCGTATTCAAAGGTTTCACGATACGGACTGTTCTAATGACAGTTCAGCATGCACACTGTTGGCAATAAACGATTTTGTCGGAGCACTGGCAAACGGATAATCATCTTTTAGGATTCTTACGATTCGCTCTATACCGGCACGATTTTCGTAAAAGTTGAAAACACCAAATGGTGTTAGTGCCAGGTTTGTAACAATCACATGGAAGGCATGAGCATCAACGGTAAGCAATTTGAGTTGCTCTTTTCGCTTCTCTGTAAGTTTCTCCCGAAGAACGACGAACCGATGTGCTTCAGTACAAATCAAAGGATGATAGGATTTTTTTCCTTTATGACCTGGATTGTATCCCTTTACAACTCCTTCCTGGTTACCATATAAAGTTTTTGCCGTAGAATCGAAATCAAGACAGAAACTCGAGCGTATAGACGGAAGCGTCAGGAAATATTCGCGAAGCACATTATGTGTTGCATGGAAGTCGGGTTGAATCTCAGACGCACTTCGAACTAAAAATCGACGAAGAGTTGTCGCGTTTGGAAAAGATGGTAGCCCAAGTTAATTATGCCATCACGATAGCATTTTTTCAGGTTATTTTCAACAAAAAATACAAATTTCACGCAGGTTATAAGTACTTACGCGGTGAATGAATTCGAAGTCTGTGGCTTCTCTACTCCGGTGGGCGCAATAGCAAAGGAGGCCGCGGGCGACCTCGCCTCGGGAACGCTTCCAACCGAAGTGGGTTTGCACCAGAATTATCCGAACCCGTTCAATCCGTCGACGCAGATCAGCTTCGGATTGCCGGCAGACACCCATGTCACGCTGAAGATTTATAACATGCTTGGCGCCGAAGTGGCAACGCTGGTGAATGAGCGTCGTCTCGCCGGCACGCATACGGTGACGTTTGAAGCGGCGCATCTGCCCAGCGGCGTTTTTGTTTTCAAAGTTTTTTTAACTATTCGGCTTCGTAGCCTGAAGGCATGTTCGTCGATTCTTTTTCATCTTTCTCAAACAGCGTCAGCGCGATCAAAATGATCATGCCGCAGGTCACGCCGATATCGGCAATGTTAAAAATATACGGCCAGCGCCAGCCGGCAAAACCGATTTCGATAAAATCGACGACCTTGCCATAAGCCAGACGATCGATAAGATTGCCGACGGCGCCGCCGAGAATCAGCGCCAGCGCCAGGCGAAAAGCGAAACGGGATTGACGCATGCGATAAAGATAAACCAGCAGGGTGAGGCTAGCGATCGCGGCGAACGCCGCATAAAGCCACGCGTGGCTAAAATGAAAACCAAAAGCGATGCCGGGATTTTGCACATAGACAAAGCGCAAAATGCTGCCCAAAGCCTCATACGTTTCGTGAAGATTAAAACGGCTTTTGATGATGACTTTCGAAATCTGATCAAGGACGATAACGAGCAATGAGTAAAATAAAATGGCCATTTTTTGTAATCATCAGTGTTAAAATCGAACTGCGACGGCAAAGCCTCGGCTTCCGAATAATGTGTTATTAAAATTCCCAACTTTTAGCACCAACGAATTAAAAGCTGCCAACCGATTTTGCCCAAATCATTCAGTGTTTTATCCGTTGGTCGTTTTTCATCCGTTGGGAAAATTATTTTTATGCCTGTTTGGTCCGAATTGTCTTGCCTACAATACGAATTCGGACTTTTTAAAGTTACTGCTGAAGCAATACCGCATTTCATATATGCTTCAAAGCATGATCGCGCAATGCCATAATGAGTTCTTGCATGTCCTTCGGCAGCTCGCTTTCAAAGCGCAATTTCTGTTTCGTGTGCGGATGAACGAAACCGAGCAGGCGCGCGTGCAAGGCCTGACGTTTAAAATTTTCCAACAGGCCCACGAGCAGACGCGTGTCTTCCACGTTCAGTCCGGTGATTTTGCTTTTGCGGCCGGCGTAAACCGGATCGCCGAACACCGGATGGCCGAGATGCGACAGGTGCACGCGAATTTGATGCGTGCGGCCGGTTTCCAGATTTAAACGCAACAGACTGAGATGGCGAAATTTTTCCGTGATTTCATAATGCGTGACCGCCCATTTTCCCGGCCCGGGCGAGACCACGATTTTGCGCCGATCGCTGCTGCTGCGCGCGAGAAAACTCGCTACCGTGCCGCGCTCCGGCTGCGGGTGTCCCCAGACGACGGCGACATATTCGCGCTCGGTGGATTTTTCTTTGAATTGCGCCGACAGCGCCGCATGCGTTCGATCATCGCGCGCGGCCACGAGCAGGCCCGAAGTTTCTTTGTCCAGCCGGTGCACGATGCCGGGGCGGCCCGCCCCGCTCATTTGCGACAGCGTTTCGTAATGATAGAGCAGCGCATTCGCCAGCGTGCCGGAAGGGTGGCCGCACGCCGGATGCACGACCATGCCGGCGGGTTTGTCGACGACGATCAAATATTGATCTTCGTAAACGACGCGCAGCGGAATGGCTTCGGGAATGAGTTCGCTGGGAGGCGGCGCGGTGATACGAACGACAATTTCTTGGCCGGGAGAAACCTGATAACTCGGCCTGGTCGTCGCGCCCGCGACGGTGATAAAGCCGTCGGCGATGAGTTGTTGAATACGCGAGCGTGTGAGGTCGGGCAAAAATTGCGTGAGATATTTGTCGAGACGTTCTTTGCGTTGGTGTTCGGCGACCCGCAGTATCCGTATTGTCTCCGGGGAAAGGTTTGGTCGGACCGTTTCAGTTGGAATTTTTGACATTGCGCCAGTTGTCGTTCTCATCACTCGGCGCCGGCGGCTGCACCGGAAATTTGGCGGGAGCCGGCGCTTCTGCTTTTTGCCCTTCGAACAACACCAGCGTGACGAGAATGATCATCCCGATGGTCACGGCGCTGTCGGCCACGTTAAACACCGGCCAGCGCGTGTTGTTAAAACCGACGTCGATAAAATCGATCACCTTGCCATAGGCAAACCGGTCGATGAGATTGCCGATCGCGCCGCCGAGAATGAACGCCAGCGACAGGCGGGAATGAAACGGCTCGCGGCGCATGCGATACAGATAAATCAGAATAATGACGCTGGCGACCGAGGCAAAGATCGTAAAGAACATCGGGCTGCCAAAGCTGAGGCCAAATGCCATACCGGGGTTTTGAATATAAGTGAAGCGCACAACGTCGCCCAGCAGCTCGATGGATTCGCCAAGATAAAACCTTTCTTTAACGGCCAGCTTGGTGATTTGATCCGCCGCCACGACCAGCGCCGTAAACAACAGAACCCACATGCCCTGCAATGATGACAATAGAGACATGAAAAATAAAACGTAAATAAATAAAACGTAAAAGAGCCTCCCACGGATTGAAAAAGCCCGCCGATGAAATACTTTATCCGCGGGCTTTTTCAATCCGCGGGAGAAGTAATCAAATCTTCACCAGTAACCTGTAGCCGCAATCATTTCAGGCCATCTCACCGTAAGGCCCCTTTTCCTCATTGGCCTTGCAGGTGATGCAGAGCACGGCGTGCGGCACGGCTTCCAGCCGCTCGCGGCTGATCGGCTGGCCGCAATTTAAACAATCGCCGAAGCCGCCGTTTTGCACGCGCCCTAGCGCCTGATCGATTCTGGCGAGCAATTTATTTTCACGCGTCGCGAAATAATAAGCCTTCTCGCGCTCCATCGTATCGGTGCCGAGGTCGGCCATGTGAAACGCGTAAGCTGAATTCTCGCCGGAGGCTTCTTTCATCGTGCCGGCGCCGTCACCGTTTTTGAAGCCGTCCAATTCCTGCATTAACTCCGTGCGCCGCTCGATGAGCAACTGGTTGAAATTCCGGAGCTCGTCCGGGGTGAATCTGGAATTGTGGTGATGCATTGAACCCTCCTCGTTGGTTCGATTCCCCAAATGTGAAATACATTTAGAAACCGTTATTTAATCCTCAAATCCGCTCAATGTAGATGATCGTTTTATCGCCGCTAATCTCCCACTCTTCGCGAGGCGCGTGCGGCCTGGTCACGCCGTTACGCTCCAGCGTTTCCGCCAGCGTTTCGTTTTTCACATACGCCACTGAATGTTGCAGCGCGTGATGCGGGAGCTCAGAGGTTTCGTAGTAAATCCGGATGTGATCGACAACCTCGAAACCGGCGTCCTTTCGCATGTTCTGCACGCGATTGACAAACTCGCGCACCAGCCCTTCGTTGATCAAGGCCTCGTCCAGATTCGTGTCGAGCGCGACCGTCCACTCGCCCTCCGTCGAAATCGCCAGCCCCGGCGCCTGCTCGGCTTTAACGCGAACGTCATCAGGATTGAGCGTCACCGTTTCGCCGGATAGCGTCAACGCCAGCGTGCCGTTGGCCTCAAGCTGGCGAATTTGCTCCGGGGTTAAATGACGAATGACGTCCGCCACGGCATTGGCATTTTTGCCGAATTTGCGGCCAAGCGATTTAAAAATAGGCTCAGCGCGAGGAACCGTGAGCGCGTCGGTGTTAGGAATCAACTCCACCGCTAAATTTTCTCGCGCTGGCAACAACTTAAAGATCATTGGCTGTCAACTTTTACGGCTTCCACATGTAGTGTTTCGCCATCAAACTTATCTTCATCTATCGCTGCCGCGTTGGGAGCATGACCAACTATTAGGCTTATACTTAAAGTCTCGTTTTTAATGTAATCAGCGAAAGTAGTTATGGCGTTAGACAGTTTTTCGCTGGCTAGATAGTAAGTGACGATGTGATCTGTAATCTCAAAACGAGCAGTCTTGCGGAGTTCTTGCACGCGTCGAACAAACTCACGAGCTAAACCTTCCGCATGAAGGTTCGGGGTGATCGTTGTTTCAAGGGCGACAACGAATCCCTTTTCCGCCTGAATCGCAAATCCTGGTTTAGGCTGTGGATTGATTATCACTTCATCCGGCGTAAGCTCAATATATTTTTCCTCAACGGTCAATGCTACGTTTTGGCCAGATCGAAGCGTTTTAACGGCGGTCTGTGATTCAACCGCAGCGAGTGCGGCCCGTAGTTTTGGAAAGAGTGGGCCAAGCTTTGGACCAAGCACAGGATTATTGGGCAAAAGTCGATATGTAATAAGCTCGGCTTCATTATCAGCAAACACCATTTTTTTTACATTTAATTCCTCGGTAATTAAGGGGCTCATTCGTCGAAGACTAGTTAGCTTTTCGGGCGGTGAAACCACGATGACGCTACTTAACGGTTGCCGGACTTTAAGCTTGCTGGCAGCACGCACCGCATGGCCGAGTCCTACCACGAGTTGTGCGGCACTCATATCATCCAACAATGTTCTATCGGCTTCCGTAACTGTCTGTGCTTGCGGCCAATTGCAATGGTGAATGCTCAACGGCGCTGACTGATCGACTTCGCGAACCAAATTCTGATACATACGCTCAGTTACGAACGGCACAAAAGGTGCGAGCAATTTGGTTAGCGTTACCAAAATTTCGTATAGTGTCAAATAGGCAGTTTGCTTATCCGTATCAAGCTCGGATTTCCAGAAACGTCGGCGCGACCGACGAACATACCAATTGCTAAGATCATCGATAAATTTCTCAATGGATTTTGTTGCTTTATAAGCATTGAAGTCATCAAGAGCTGCAGTGACTTCACTAATAACTTGTTGCAAACGCGCCAAAATCCAGCGGTCGAGATCGCTTCTCTGTTCTAAATTCCGGTTTTCTAACTGCCATTTATCTATGTTGGCATAAGTTACGAAAAAGGCATAGACATTCCACAATGGCAAAATAAAACGTCGGCGGGTTTCGTCAGCCGTGTGATAACCAAACAGTATGTCATTTTCATACCGCTGATTGCAGAACATCCAACGCATGACATCCGCACCGATGCTATCTGCCGCTTCATTGAACTCGATTGAATTGCCCGACGACTTGTGCATTTCGCGCCCATCTTCAGCGAGCAATGTCGCATAGCCGAGAATTGTTTTGGCCGGCGGCTTGTTTTCTAAAACCGCAGCCATCGTCAACAAAGAATAAAACCAGTTGCGAAACTGGCCCGGGAAAGACTCCGTAATAAAATCTGCGGGGAACCATTTCTTCCAGAATTCCATATCGGTTTGGTATTGCATCGTCGAAAACGATACAATACCGGCATCCAACCAGGGATTGCCCACATCTTTGATCCGAGAACAACGGGCGCCGCATTTTTTGCACGCAATCTTAACGGCATCGATGTATGGCCGATGAGGCGTGTGATTCTCGAAGCGCCCCCATCCTTCGACGGCGCGCGCTTTTAATTCTTCACGGCTTCCCATCACCTCGAACGCGCCACAATTTTCACATTCCCAAATGGGCAATGCCAACCCCCAATAACGTTTTTTAGAAATCAGCCAGTCGTACATATTGCGCAGCCAATCAAGCTCGCGATCACAACCAAAATCGGGAATCCAACGAATCTGTTTGGTAATCGCCATTAAAGGTTCACGCAGCTCGTCCATTCTGATGAACCACTCATCGACCAGCCGAAAGACGAGTGGGGTTTGACATCGCCAGCACTGCGGGTAACGATGTTTATACTTTTCCACTCGATAAAATAACCCCTTTCGTTTCAGCTCTTCGATAATCGTTTCAGTTACTTTGGCGACATGTTTTCCGGAAAGCCAGTCAAACCCGTCGATAAATTCTCCGCTTTCATTGAGCGGCGCGATAACCGGCAAACGATATTGTTTGTACAAGCTAAAATCCTCCTGACCACAGCCTGGCGCGATGTGAACTATCCCGGTGCCTTCGGCTTCGCCCACTTCATCCCACAGAATAACACGATGCGCTTTAAAGGCACTTTCGGAAATGTCCGTAAAGAGTCGTTGCAAAGCGGCCTCACACCAGCCACCTGGCTGGTGTGCAGCAAAAATTTCGTCAAATGGCCCCGTATATTTCCATCCTTCCATTTCTTTTCCGGAAATTTCTCCCAATACTTCAAAATTGCCTTTCAGTATTTTTGTTGTGCCTTTAGAGAGGTAAAAAATTTCTTCGCCCTGTTTGATTTTGACATAAATGAGCGCGGGCCCAACAGCGACAGCGATGTTGGCAGGAAGTGTCCATGGTGTAGTCGTCCAGACAAGCAGCGACTCATCTGGGCGATTGAGCAAAGGGAAACGCACGGTCAGGCCGGGATCGACCATATCAGCATAACCCTCGGTAACAATTTCATGCTGACTGATGCCGGTTCCACATCGCCAACACCACGGCATCACATCAGTGCCTTTGTAGATCAAGCCTTTGTTGGCGCACTTTTTCAAAAACTCCCAAATGTCATAGTTGTTTTTATCGCTGAAAGTAAAATAAGAACCTTCGAGTTGTGGCAACCCTAACTGGCCAACGATTTGTTCTACCGTGCCGGTAACAGAACCATGCGGCCCTTCGAGAGTAATCGTCGCATTGGGATCACTGCCCAATTGATCGCGAAGCCGCTGCAGTATTTCCGGGTCGTTCCAATCCATCCACATTCCCAGCCGAATAGACTGCTCGGTCTGAATCGCTGCAAAGTTGAGCACACGTTGCTTGCACAGTATGACAAAAGGCGCAATGCCATATTCTTCGATCTCTCTTTTTGTTTTAAAGCCGAGATCTTTCTCAACATTCACCTCAACCCATAAACCCTGGCAATCGAAGCCGTTTTGCCAACGCGAATCGCAGCCGTGCATGGCCTTGTAGCGTTGCCACAGGTCTTTGTAAGTGCGGCCCCAAGCATGATGTACACCCATTGGATTGTTGGCAGTGATCGGGCCATCTAAAAATGAAAAAGTTGGGCCGCCTTTGCGAAGACGCCGCAGTATATCAAAAGCGTTAGTCTTTTTCCACCACCGCAATATCTCGCGTTCAAGGGCTGGGAAGTCTGCTTGGGTGATGACAGGTTGAAACATTATTAAGTCCTCTAAATTAAAACGCTCTTTCAAAACAAAAATGCCTCACATACCTGGTGACGTTAAATATTGCCAAGCTTTTGTTATGACTGGATAGCAAAAACACCAACTTAAAATATAGCACAAATTTCGAATGAAGCAACTGGAGTTTTCTTATGATTTGCCGCTTCAATTTCCTTTTCATCAGACAGATGACCTGTTCTCAGATATAGGGCATGTATTGTCCCACCAACTTCTTTATGCGCCAATTTTACTTTGCTGGCAAGAGTTGCCGAATCCGTCCCTCCAGAAACTAAAACTAGAGTATTTGAACGTTTTCCATTTTGAAAGTCCACACACTCTCGCGGCAAAGCGCATTGAATTTGTCCACGCCGAATTCGAGGATTTGATCTTTGCGCGTGAAGCCGAGCTTCTTTTCGACTTCGATTTCGCCCGGCAGGCCGTGCGTGTCCCAGCCGGCTTTGCGCTCGACGCGATAGCCCTGCATGGTTTTAAGGCGACAGGCAAAATCTTTGATCGTGCGCGAGATGACGTGATGAATGCCGGGGCGGCCATTCGCGGTGGGTGAGCCTTCAAAAAAGACGAAAGGCCGATCCGCGTCGCGGGAGGCGACGCTCTTTTGAAAAATAGCGTTTGCTTTCCAGAAGTGTAAAACTTCTTTTTCAATAATCGGAGGGTTGAGGTGCTGTGGAAACGGTTTAAACATCCTGTGCTGCCTTTGGTTCGGAGTAACGCCTCGAATTATAGCAAGCGTTCGGTTATTTGTTATAGACAAAATAAATCTTCGTTATGATTTTTGCCCGCGCAGCTTGACTAATTCTTCACGTAATCGCGCGGCCTCGGTTTCTGCTGTTGCGGCTTTTGCTTCAGCCCTTGCAGCGTTTGCTTCTGCCGTTGCGGCTTTTGCTTCTGCCGTTGCAGCTTTTCTTTCTGCCGCGCGGCGAGCCGCTTCGGATTCCTCGTGTGTCAGAAAATACTGGCCGGTGCGGGGATTGTAAAAACGCAATTTCCCTTTTTTGACGACTAAATCCAAATCCAACACTTCGCTGTGCAAACGCGTTCCCAGCATCGGCGCGTAATCGTAATCGCTGCCTTTCAGACGAAAGCCGTTTATTAACCCGCTCGACACTTCGCTGGTCGGATCAAACAAAAAATACTCTTTAACGCCCCAGCCGGAATAGACCACGGGTTTGTTGCCGAAATCTTCCACCTTCGTGCTCGGCGAGACCAGCTCGATGATCAAATCCGGCGCTTTGCCTTCGTCGTCGATGACGTAGGAGGTGCGGTCTTTTTTCTCGACGCCTTTCACCACCATAACGTCGGGAGCGAGGAATTTCCACTCGCCGGTGTCGTCGCGAAAGTGTACGAGAATGTTGCCGGTGACGTAAGTCCGGGGATCGTCAATAAAAAGAAACTCCAGCGCGTTGAGCAAAGCAATCATTTGCTTGCGATGCTTGTCGTTTTCCGCCATGGGTTTTCCATCCGATTCCGGAAAGTGCAGCGGCCTTGCATACTGGCGCGAATGAAATGTTGGGGCAACTGCCGTCGACATATTTTTAAACCTCCGGGCCTAGCCCGAGAATATTTCACCTAAGCCTTATTGAGCAACACCCTCAAGTTCAGCTTCACGCTCGGAAGCCAACTCACGCACAATCCTTTCCGCGACGGCGACCGGATCGCCTTTGACCAATGACTTGCGTATTCTGATCGGGCCGGGAATATCTCGCAAGGGCGTGTCTTCGGCGACAATCGGAATGAGAGGCTTTTTAAGCGCCAGCGCCGCGCCCAACTCAAGCGCCATCCAGTTGGAGCGCGCAGTCTCGGGCGTGACAACAAAAACGATGTTCCGGCTTTGGCGTAATCCTTCTTCCAGTTTCTCACGCCATGACTCGCCGGCCTTGATTATTTCATCATACCAAACTTCCATGCCCTGTTTCGAGAGGGCATCGACAAAACGCTTTGTCCATTCGTCATCGGCACGATGATACGAAAGGAAAATGTCATACTCATGTTTTGAGGACATCATTGGATTGCCTCCTTATCTTCCACGAACTCTTTCTTGAAGCTCGGAAAGATACTTGTCAAGTTGATTTATATCGATAAACTCACGCCGTTTGAAAAAGACCGGAATACTCGGATGTGTCTGCACTTTTTTCGGAGTTAAACCATGCAACACTGCAATGATCGGTATTCTTTTTAACCACGCGGCGCCGACTTCCGACCAAACAAAAGGACGTTTCAACGACCACGGCGTGACAATGACCAGCAACTCATTCGCTCGGTCCAGCGCCTCAAGAATCCGTTCTTCAAAATCTTCCCCGACGGAAAGATGCGCCTCATCAAGAAATGTCTGCGCGCCGTGTGTTTCGATTTGCTCCGCAATGCGTTTAGCCAACCACGTATCGGTTGCCGAGTGGCTAATGAAAACAAGCCATTTTTCTTTTGCGTCTCGAGGCTGATTTTGTCCCGTCGTCTGATTCATTTAAACTCGAAGTTTCACGCAATAATCCCAATCTCCTTCGCCATTTCATACGTATCAAACAGCGAATCCTGCCAGAACCATTCCATTTTCACCCAAAAGCCGGACAAAACTTTGGAATAAAATTTTCCATCTTTTGGCAAGACCGGGTGATAGCGCCGGTCATCGCCGAGCGCATAAAGCGTCGCGCGTTGCTGCGGCTGATCGATAAGCCAGTATTCCGGAATGCCGGCGGCTTCGTATTCGATATATTTCTCGTGCCAGTCGCGGATGATACTGGAAGGCGAAACAAATTCGACGACCAGATCGGGAGCGCCGTCGATATAAGTTTTGTGGACAATATCCATGCGCGATTTTTCCACAAAAACAATATCCGGGCTCCGTCGCAGCCCGATTCGCAGCCGCACTTGAAAATGTCCCGAGGAGGAAACCCAACCCAGTTTGTTCTTTTTGACAAATAAATCAATCAGGTTCCCGAGCGTTGTTTCGCCGGAATCATGCTCAAATGATACAGGGGTCATGACGGTAACCTCCCCATCGATGTATTCCGCCTTCGTATCTTCGTCGCACCACGCTTCAAATTCTTCTTCCGTGGCAAAACGCGGCGGCGATATGGTGATGAATTCATCTGCTATGATCGTGCTCATGGTGATTGCACCGCTTCAATTTTTTTGCACAAACATTACGCAATAATCCCAATCTCCTTCGCCATCTCATACGTATCGAACTGCGAATCTTCCCAGAACCATTCCATCTTCACCCAAAAGCCGGGCAGAACTTTCGAATAATATTTGCCCTCTTTTGGCAAGACCGGGTGATAGCGCCGATCATCGCCAAGAGCATAAAGCGTCGCGCGTTGCTGCGGCTGATCGATAAGCCAGTATTCCGGAATGCCGGCGGCTTCGTATTCGATATACTTCTCATGCCAGTCGCGGATGGTGCTGGAAGGCGAAACGAATTCAACGACCAGATCGGGAGCGCCGTCGATATAAGTCTTGTGGACAATATCCAGTCGTGATTTTTTCACAAAAACAATATCTGGAACCCGCCTTAACCCAATTCGTAAACGAATCTGCGCATGTCCGGAGGAACTCACCACTCCCAACTTATTCTTTTTAACAAATAAATCGATCAAATTGCCGAGAGTCGTTTCGCCAAAGCCATGTTCCATCGCTTCAGGAGTCATAACGAGTATCTCTCCCTCGATATATTCGGCTTTTGTGTCTTCGTCGCACCACGCTTCAAATTCTTCTTCCGTGGCAAAACGCGGCGACGACGTAGTGATGAATTCATCTGCTATGATCGTGCTCATTGTAATTGCACCGCTTCATTTTTTTATACAAATATTACTCTAAGATTCCACTTCCTTCGCCATCTCAACCGCATATAACGGCTCCGTCAGCCAAAACCATTCGACCTTGACCCAAAACTCCGGCACAACGTGAGAAAATAGTTTGCCCTCGCGCGGCGCGAGGGGATGATAGGAACGATCATCGCCGAGATAATAAACTGCGTATCGTCTCTGCCGGCGGTCAACGATCCAATATTCCGGAACGCCGGCCGCTTCGTATTCGGCAAATTTTTCTTCCCAATCTCTGGTCTCGCTTTCCGGCGACACAAATTCCATAATCAGATCGGGAGCGCCGTCAATATAATTTTCGCGAAGGATATGTGCTCTTGATTTTTTGACGAAGATAACATCCGGGTTGCGCCGAAGGCCGCTGCGCAAACGCACTTGCGTCACGCCGGTGTTAAATACAAACCCCAAATCATTATTCCCAACAAAGATTTCCAGCAAGCTTCCGATCCGCGTTTCATAAAGGCTATTTAAAATTGATTCAGGTGTCATGACAATAACCTCTCCGTCGACATAATCCGCCTTCGTGTCTTCATCGCACCACTCTTCGAACTCTTCTTCGGTGGCAAAGCGCGGCGGCGACGCGGTTTTAATTTCATCCAATAATATGGCGCTCATAACGATTCTCTCAACTTGAGTCACATTTTCTCGATAACCCGTTTCATCATCAGCGTCAACTTCGGCTCGGCCTCGCCCGCGATTTTGATGATTTTGGCGATATTCACCGCTTCGAGCGCGTCGGGAAAACACGCATCGGTAACGACGGAAATGCCGAGCACGCGCATGCTGGAATGGACCGCGACGATGACTTCCGGCACGGTGCTCATGCCGACGACGTCCGCGCCGATGCCGCGCAGAAAACGATATTCGGCGCGCGTTTCCAAACAGGGGCCGGAGAGCGCAACGTACACGCCTTTTTGCACGCGCATTTTTTCTTCCAGCGCCACTTGCTCCGCGAGCGCGATCAAAGTTTTCGTGTAGGGTTCGGACATATCAGGAAAGCGCGGGCCGAGCGTGTCGTCGTTGGGCCCGATCAGCGGATTGTCGCCGAGCAGATTGATATGGTCGGTGATGATCATCAAGTCGCCGGGCGTGAACAGCGGATTCATGCCGCCGCAGGCATTGGAGACCACCAGCGTGTGGCAGCCGAGCGCTTTCATGACGCGCACCGGAAAGGTGATCTGCTTCA
>Ga0247727_10006424_pt1 | contig 23136 bp, 24 predicted proteins | sample WisWelCaveWW1625_FD_202498 | JGI IMG/M metagenome (GOLD analysis project Ga0247727, IMG submission 202498) | Biofilm microbial communities from Wishing Well Cave, Virginia, United States - WW16-25 | ecosystem: Environmental > Aquatic > Deep subsurface > Groundwater > Cave microbial mat | place...
AGAGGGATTCAAATCAGCATGGACGGACGAGGCCGTGCGGCGGACAACATCTTCGTGGAACGCCTCTGGCGGTCGGTTAAATACAAGAACGTGTACTTAAAAGGCTACGAGACGATCCCGGAGGCGGAGGAAGGTCTCAAGGAATACTTCAACTTCTACAACACCGAGCGGCATCACCAATCGCTCGGCTACAAAACCCCATGGCTTGTTTATTCGGGGCTGGAGGTGGGTCAAAACCAACGGACAACGGCCTAAAAAATCTATCTTAGTTCACTACTAAAAATGGTCTAGACAAACTGAGCCACTATAGACAACCTCGAAAAGACAATAAAAATATTTAATCTACTAATTACTAAATCTATAAAATACTGTCTTATTTTAATTAAAAGTATACACTACTAAACTTGCATATTCAAAGCGTTGAAACAAAATAAAAACCTCTTCGAGGTTATTTCGAAGAGGTTTTAAGAACGTCCGAATGACGGTTTATTTATAAGAGGGCTCGTTACCCGGTTTCCATTTGATATTACAGCCTATGCTTGGTCTCTGTGTCAAACCGGGCTTTTTATCCTTTAAAACGGCCTCAATAGCCAAGCGAAGATCCTGGCCTGTTACAGGCTTACCATTACCCGGCCGGCTATCATCCAGCTGACCACGGTAAGCCAGCTTCCTTTCCTTATCGAAGAGGAAAAAATCAGGCGTGCAGGCCGCTGAGTAGGCTTTAGCCACACCTTGAGTTTCATCGTAGCAGAAAGGGAAATTAAACCCCTGTTCAACCGCCATTTCTTTAAGGCTTTTGGGAGAGTCATCGGGGTATTTAGAAGCGTCGTTCGAGCTGATCGCAATAATCCCAAGGCTTTTATTCGCATAATCCCGCCCCAGACGCGCAAGTTCTCCTTTTATGTGCTGGACATACGGACAATGACGGCAGACAAACATCACAAGAAGCGCTTTTTGGGCCTCAAATGAAACGAGTGAAAATGGTTTTCCCGTCACGACGTCATTCAAATTAAAATCAGGGGCTTTGGTTTCTAAAGCGATCATCATAGAAGGCGTTAAGACCATTTCTTCTCCTTATTTTTATTTATTCACGGCCTTGAAAACAGAACTTTTAGGTGCTATAGTCATCATTAGGTTATGGCCTTGACCATAACAAAAGAGATCCCCAGGCAACGCGGGAGGGACAGGGCGAGAAAAAAACTCGCCCTACTTTTTTGCTATCTCGTCACCTGAATATACAACCGTTTTCTCATCCAACGTCACCGTTACCTGCCTGATTTCCTTGGCCGGCAAAAGGCGCAGGTCAAACTGAAACCACACGCCGATAAAGGAACCCCGCTTCACCTCTAGGGACGGCATGAAATCCTTTATCCCATGCACTTCCATCGTCTCTTTGGGCGATCTCTCAAAAACCACTATTCTGAAATTAACGTAATTCCCCGGCGGCACCCGGTTATTATTAAAAAAAGAAAGTCCGGATTCTTCTTTTGTGATATCGACCTGCTTGTCCGGCTCGATAATCGTAAGCCACTGCCCCTTGTCATTCTTCAACTCAACGCTTTTAATGGTAATGACCGAACCGGCTGGGACCGCCGCGGCAAAAGAGGGGCTGACAGAAAAAATCAGAGCGGAGGCAAGAAAAAAACCAAAAAAAAGTCTCGGCACGCGGTTACGACAATTCTTTGCCCGTAAGACGTTTGTACACGTCCCGATAAGCATGCGCTGTTTTGTCCGCGATCTTTTGCGGAAGCTCGGGACCGGGCGGCGTTTGGTCCCATTTGGATTCTAAAAGAAAATTACGCACGATCTGCTTGTCGAGGCTTGGCTGGTCCTGACCTGCTTTGTAGGTTTCCTTGGGCCAAAAACGCGAACTATCCGGAGTAAGCACTTCATCGATTAAAATAACCTGGCCGTTAAAAATACCGAACTCAAACTTAGTGTCCGCAATTATAATACCGCATGTTTTCGCGAATTTGACCCCTTCTTTATAGAGCTTCAAAGAAAGGTCCCTTGCTTTTTCGGCCACTTCCCTGCCTGTGAGTTTAGCCGCCTCTTCAAAGCTTATGTTCATGTCGTGCCCTACGGTAGCCTTTGTCGCGGGCGTGAAGATGGGCTCCGGAAGCTCCTGGCACTGCGTAAGACCCGCGGGCAATGCATGGCCGCAAACTTTGCCCGTTTTCTGATAATCCTTCCAGCCTGAGCCCGCCAAAAATCCGCGCACCACACATTCCACCGGCAAGGGATCCGCACGGTGGACCAATACCGATCTTCCGCGCAAGTCCCGTAAATAAGGGGTCAGACCCCCTGAGGCAACGGGGTCTGACCCCTTGTTTGATCCTGCTATCTGGCGCACTATCTCTTCCACATCCGCCGTAATCACATGGTTCGGCACGATAGAACGAAATTTTTCAAACCAAAAAAGAGAGATTTGATTCAAGACCCGGCCTTTGTCAGGAATGGGGGTCGGCAGCACGACATCAAAAGCGCTCAAGCGATCGGTCGTGACAATAAGGAGCTTATCCTGACCTACGGCATAAATATCGCGGACCTTGCCCCGGCTTAGAAGCGGGAGCGGCAGTTTTGTCTCCCATACGGTTTCAGGCTGTGTCATAGGCGTCGTCATTTTCTCCCTCGTGGATTTTGCATTTTATTGTACCAATTTTTAAAGAAAAGCTCCACGCCGGAATGGCCGGCCGTCGCTTTCTTTAAGCGGTCGGCGATCGCCAGGCCTATCCCCCGCTCGGGCACAGATTCGGCCACCATTAAATCAAGTCCTCTTTTGTCCAGCGTCCGGATAGCCTGGAAAAGATTCGCCGCTGCCTCGCACAAATCACCTTTCGAAGTCAAAGTTTCGGAAGCAGTACAAAGCCCCCTATCCGCCTTCTTCTGAAAAAAAAGAATACCTACCTTAGGCCAGCGGACATTTTTCCCTTTCAAACGAGAACGCCACGCTTTTAATTGCTCTATAAAAGATGGAATTTTACGGTCCATCAAAACAAACAGTGTCCGGGGCGCATAGTGACTTTTCAAAAGCCCTGGCGATTCAAAATCTTTTATTTTTGTTTTTCTTATTTGAACAACCGTAATAAATTTTCTTATTTTTTCGACGGGCACGCCGCCCGGCCGAAGTACTATCGCTTTCCCATTTTCTATCTTTAAAACGGTGGACTCAAGCCCCACATGCGCGGGCCCGCCATCCAAGACAAGACCGATCTTTGTGCCTAAATCTTCCCAGACAGCCTGAGCTCTGGTCGGACTTGTGTAACCAAAAAGATTTGCGCTGGGTGCCGCGATCGGATGGTCCAGGGCCCGGATGAGGTTTAGAGCAAATTCATTTGCTGGCATGCGAACCGCTACCGTCGGCAAACCGGAAGTCACGATATCGGGCACTATCTTTGATTTGGGCAAAACGATCGTCAAAGGTCCGGGCCAAAATGCTTCGATAAGACGCCGGACCTTTGGATCGGGCATTTCCTTCCAAAGCGAAAACGCCTGCCGCGGATTGACCACATGAAGGATCAAGGGATCAAAATGAGGACGTCTTTTTACCTCAAAGATGTGGGCTACGGCTTTGGGGTTCAAAGCGTCCGCACCCAATCCATAAACAGTCTCGGTAGGAAAAGCCACAAGACCACCTTTCTTTAGGATCCTTGCGGCGCGCAGGATATTGGCGGGATTAGCGGCGTCGAGAAGAGGGGCCTTCAAAACCGGCCCTTGCGAGAGGCTACCTCAGAAAGAAGCCTGTCGAAGGGGAAATTTCGGCCGGGACATTCAGTGTGCTTGCCCTTGATGTCCTCGTGTCTTCTTATATTGTTCAAAGGAATATTGTATTCCTCCTGAAGCACAAGAATCAGATTCACAAGCGAGCTTAACTGCGACGGCGACACATTTTCACGGTTAAAATCGCCGACGAGACAGATTTGGATATCGTATGGACGGTTGGCTTTTACCTGCTTTCTCCACCGCCAGCCCACTTCTACCCCTCCATCCTTCGTTTGGGAACCATTCCCGATCACAAAATGGTAAAAAAGGCCTCCCATGTGACGCCTGCGGTGATTTTTATCGAAAGATTTTGCGCTGCCCTGAAGTGTGGCGCTGTGATGCACTGTGATGGTTTGCCAGGAATACTTGTAGCTTTTAGGCCCCACCAAAGACCGCGCCTGCTCCAACGACAGAGGTCCGGATACGCCTTGTGAAACCGACGCGAAGCCGGGAGAAACTTTGCCTGGAATAAGAAGTCTTTGCCCCACCTCAAGCGTGCTGGGGTTATAAATATTATTAGTGCGCATCAGCTCGCTTACATCCACACTATACATCTTCGCTATCCTATAAAGCGTCTGACCACGCTCAACCGTGTGATAAAACCCGCCGGGCTGCGAGATAAACGCCTGCTGATAGGGCGCGAAGGCCGCCGGCGCCTGATATTTTGGCGCGGTGGCGCAGCCATTTAAAGCAAAAGAAATCATAAGAAGCGCTAGCAAATAGCGCACAAGTTTCATTAAAATTTAATACCTTTTATTTTTAAACCAGGGCCATATAAACGTAAAAAAAGCTTTTGACGCACTTCATCTTTACTGAGATTTTCGGGAAAAGAAGCCAATGCCATATCTCTGGCCGCATCAAACATCAGGGCGCCCATAATAAACCTTTGCTCCCCCGAATGCTGCATTAATTTATGATCGAATAACTTCTGAAATTCCGGAGAGGTGTCATTCATGAGAGACACTCTTTAAGCAAAGGACCTACCTTTAGCTTATCGGCCCAAAATGATAAATATTTTTCATCATAAACTCCGGAGACAAGATTTTTAACATCACTCAACTGCATAGAGGAGTGAGAATCGAACGCCCACAATAGTTTTGAAAGAATCAGATCCTCCTTGCTTACAATAAACGTGGTAAAATCCATTATCTTGATTTTTATTTTTCTGTCAAATTCAAGCTGACGGTACTCATTGTCCTTCTTTACAATCAGATCTACTTTTATGACGCTTTCATTATGAATTAAATTAAACATTGATTGTTTCGCAACAGATTCCTTCACGGCGCTCTCATCCACATAGTAATCTTTTGAGAAAGCTTCAATCACACGACCCGTATCTTCCCTTTTCAGATTAACCACCATATCAATATCCCTTGTCATCCGCGGTTGGGCGTAATAATTCATCGCCATGGAGCCTGTCAGCATAAAATCAATACTAGCGCTTTGCAACTTTTTGGAAACATCTTTGACCACATCAATCTCATTCTTCAATTTTTTATTTTCTCCCAAAATCATCATGGAGTCGGACAATATCATCCTCTCCCAGATAATCACCAAACTGAACTTCGATAAACACCAAAGGATCATTTCCCGTATTATGCATGCGGTGAACTTCGCCGCAAGGCACCTCCAAAAAAGTACCCTTCTCTACCTTTATCTCTTTTTTACCAAGCGTGGCTAGCCCAATCCCAGAAATTATGATCCATTTCTCCGCTCTCTTCAAGTGTCTTTGAAGGCTAAACCGAAGATCGGGGTTTACTTCAATACGCTTTACCTGAATCCCCGGTTCTTTGTGCAGTATCCGGTAGCTGCCCCAAGGACGCGTATCAAAATTCATTGTCAAAATCCATCCCGCCGCCTCGACGAGCCCTTTTTTTGGCGATCTTTTCGATCACGCGTATCCTCTGCGCCGCATAAAATTCCAGAAACGCAATCACACCAATCACTGACATAAAGATAATTCCTACTAAAACCGCTCCAAACAGATTGACTTGTGTTGTAAGAATCGCGATGTGTCCAATCGTAAAAGTGATAAAATAAGAAAATATCACGGCCACTCTTTCGCTCATCCCCATCTTCACGAGCCGGTGCGCAAAATGGTTCCTATCCCCCTCCCAGGGAGCGATGCCCCGGACCAAACGAACCAAAATGACAGATATTGTATCATAAATCGGTACTCCAAATATCAGGATGGGTATAAAAATAGTCACGTAATTGGTGTGCGGCGCCTGGTAATGACATAAAAGCGTAAAAGCCGCCATCATGTAGCCTATAAAAAGACTGCCGTTGTCGCCAAGGAATATTTTCGCGGGTTTGAAATTATGCGGAAAAAATCCCAAAAGCGCTCCCGCGAAAGTAGCCAGAAAAAGCCCCACAAGCGGTTGGTCAAGGATCTGCGTGATCCAAAAGAACATGACGGATGAAATAAAGGCAACGCCCACGCAATGGCCGTCCAGAGAATCGATAAAATTAAAAGCGTTGATGATAAGAAGGATCCAGATAAAGGTGATCAAATACCCAATGGGCCCCAATTGCGAAAAAAGATTTATGGTCAGCCCAAGCCCCATCAAAATAAAAGTGGCGGTGATCTGTCCCAAAAACTTTCTCCCGGGGGAGAGATTAAATTTATCATCCAAAAGACCTATCAGATTGATCAACAACCCCCCGAGGAAGATTCCCGTGACCTTCGGAATCAGCGTAATCATTCCATTGACAATATTTTGGATCGAAGGACCCACAACAAAACTTTTCCCAAACACGGACACCACCACCATCCCGGCCAGCACCACAAACCAAAAAGACATAAAAATACCCATACCGCCTAAAAACGGTATGGGTTTTTTATGAATCTTCCTGCCTACCGGGTAGTCCAGAAAGTTGAATCGATGGGAAAGGTTTATTAAAAAAAATGTAAAAAAATAAGCTAGTAGTGCGGCGGCACCAAACGCGGCAATATTAAAAATGGCCAAAATGATGATCTCATTCATAGAGTTTTAGTTTATCAACTTTATTAAAAATATCTATAATTAGTTAAGATTTAATATTTTTTTCCAGGCGTTTACGGCGATGGTTTTATCAAATCGCTTTTCAAAGGCTTTGCGCGCATTAAGGCCCATAGAGATCGCGAGCTCTTTATTTTCAGAAAGCTCACAGAGTTTCTTTGCAAGACCTTCGCCATCCCCCATCTTAACTGTAAATCCGCAATTTTCTTCCCGGAGAATGCGTGGAACTTCCCCTCCATCATCTCCTATGTAGACGGTGGGTCTTTGCACTGCCGCTATTCCATAAAATTTGCTCGGTACTATGAGGCCCTCAAGCTCGGGGTAAAGAGAAATAAGATGAACATCCGCCGTGCTTAAGCTTTGAGATAAAATTTCATGAGGCTGATAAGGCTTAAAAATAAAATTGCGGAGCTCTTCCTTCCAAGTCCGCTCTTCAAGCCAACACTTCTTTGGGCCATCTCCGATAAAAAGAAAAAGAAAGTCTCGGCGGTCCTTCAGAATTTTGACCGCCTGAATAATTGTCTCAAATTCATGCGCGCGGCCCATATTGCCCGAATAGGCAATCACGAATTTTCCGTCAAGGCCCCATTCCTTCCGAAGCTTATTATTTTCATGAAAGACAGGTTTCACTCTTTCTCCGTCTATCCAATTGTGAATCACTCTGATTTTCTGGGAAGAAATGCCTTCCGATATGAGTACAGCTGCCATCCTTTCACCGATCACGACATTTATTTTTGCAGATTTCAAAGATATGCTTCTAAGCCATTTTAAAAAACGGGCGATAAGGCCTTTAACACCGTAGACCTTAAGCGCCACCGCAATCTCAGGAAACAAATCCTGCAGCCAATTGATCAGCACGGCACCACGCAGTTTGACCACGACCACAGCCACCACGGAAAGCAGCGGCGGGTCCGTCTTTGCCACTACTGTATCTCCGCGAGAAAGCAACGCAAGAAGTTTGCAGAAAACGCTCAGATAAAAAGTCAGGTAATCCAAGGCCCTGCCGAAAAGACGTACGCGACCAAAGCTCGTAGACCACACCCTATAAATCTGAACATTATTAATTTTTTCATGCTTTGGAAGACCCGCCTTTGGTTCGTCATACCGTTGGCGGCTTGTGATGACACGGACGTCGGTGCCCTTCCCCGCTATTTCAAAAGCCAGATCACTTAAAATCTGGCTCGTAGCGGAATGGTCAGGGTGGAAAAAGCGGTTGATGAAAACGATTCTCAAACTAAATGCTCTTTCTATTCACAAAATAATTGCCCATAACTAGGACATCCATCTTCGTCCTCAGAAAGCAATCTAAGGCTTCGTCGGGTTTGCAAACAATAGGCTCGTTTTCGTTAAAAGAAGTGTTCAATAAAATAGGGACATTTGAAATTAATTCGAATTTCCGGATAAGCTTATAGTAAATCGGGTTCTGCTTCTCCTCTATCGTTTGAAGCCGGCCTGAGCCGTTCACATGGGTCACCGCTGGAATTGCGGATCTTTTTTCTTTTTTTATCTGATAAACCTGAAGCATAAATGGCACATCATAGTCGGTTTCAAACCAGTCTTTAACTTTTTCTCTTAGGATTGACGGCGCAAAAGGCCGGAACGATTCCCGGCGTTTGATCTTAAGGTTCAAAATCTCCTTCATGTCAGCCCGCCGGGGGTCGCAGACAATGCTGCGGTTGCCCAAAGCGCGCGGACCCCATTCCATGCGACCCTGAAACCAGCCTACCACTTTTCCTTCGGCAATAGCTTGAGCGGTTTTCTGACACAGGCCGTCCTCGTCCTCTATCTTTTCGGCGACACACTCTTGCCGTTTCAAGTCTTCCGCCTTAGCGCTAAGTAAGCTCGCGATTTCTTCTTCCGCGTACTCTGCGCCCCAATAAGCGTGGTCCATCACAAAAGATCTTTTATTGCCTAAAATATGATTCCATACGTAATAAGCGGCCCCGATCGCTCCGCCGGCATCTCCCGCGGCTGCTTGGATATATAGTTCTTTAAACGGTGTATTTTCAAAAATCTTGCCATTCGCCACACTATTCAGAGCACATCCGCCCGCCAAACATAAATTTGTCTCTTTTGTTCGAGTATGAACATAGTTCAAGATATGAAAAAAAGCTTCCTCGTACATTGTTTGCATGGAGGCAGCCACGTTCTGGTAATATTCATTCATCGGCTCTTCCAGCCTCCTGGCTGGACCCAGCAGCTCAAGAAGTTTATCGGAATAAACGCGTCCAATATGCGGCTCTCCACCTTCCCAGCTCATTGATACGCCTTCGGCGTGGTGAAGAAAATATCTTAAATCGAGTTCGAATTTCCCATTGTTTTTCAGCCTCACAAGCTTGCGTATTTTTTTCAGCTCTGTCGGCTTTCCGTAGGCGGAGAGTCCCATTGCTTTATATTCATCCCCATATTTTGGAAAACCCAGATACTGTGTCATAGCGAGGTAAAAAAGGCCTAACGAATGAGGAAAATTGACTTGATCCCGAATTTGGATCTTATTTGATTTTCCGACTCCCCACATCATACTGACAAAATCACCAAATCCGTCCACGGAAACCAGGGCTGCTAAATCAAATACCGAGACAAAAAACGCGCTGGCTAAATGAGCGCGATGATGCTCGACATTATGAACCTTGGCTTTTACCGTGCTGCCGGAAATCCCCGGCATGTCTGTCAATGATCGTCTAATATCCATGATTCTACCGGCATTTCTCATGCGATCTCTGATAACGCCAAGACTGGTGTTATTAGAGACCGCAAAAAGGGCTTTCTTGATCAGGTTTGTATTGGGATTACGGTTTATCGCGATATGATCGATTTGATCTATCTTTAAGTTCGAGGCTTCAAGACAATATTTTATAGACTCACTGGGGAAACCAGCCCAGTGCTTAATACGGCGAAATCTCTCCTCTTCGACGGCTGCAATGAGCCTGCCATCCATCACCAGACAAGCGGAGGAATCGCCATGATAAGCATTAATTCCAATGATATTCATAAATAACTTGAAAGCTTAAACAGAAAGACTGGCTTTGTTTTTACAAAATGTGTTGAATTCAATAACGCCGGTTATAACGCACCACAACATCGCCGGCCAGGCAACCAGCACGTATCTATGGTTTACAAACCCCAGAATAGGGCCGATCAAAATTGTCCTTAAAACAATAAAAACTACCATCACTAAAGTCATATAATCGTAAGTCCTTAACTCACCCCTCCTCATGCGCTTAATGAGAGCAAACACCGAAAAAATAGCCAAAAAGTAGATGAATAACTTAAGCAGTAAAAATCCTCCTAAAATTGGACGCCTGATTGGCTTTGAAATTGTGGATAAATAGTTAAGTAATTGGCTATTTGTTTCTAAATTGATCCACAGATGAGCTGCTCTCCAAAACCCGGTAAGTAAAAAATTAACCGAAAAATTCTCTTTGATCCTTTTCTCCGCGATCACTTTAAAAATTTGATGAGTTTCCAAAGTATGCTTCTTCTTACTCTCTAAAATTTCAAACGCCCGACCAATTTGTTCCTTTTCATAAGTATCCCCAAAAGCATAGCTCGGCAGTTTATGGTAGAAATTATCGTAGACATTTTCATAATGGTTATGCGGGGCATCCTCTATCAATCTTTGAAAAATCTTTTCACTGCTAAACCACGTGTTCAACCAAAGCATCTGTCCTTTTCGCTCTATTTGATATATTTTATATAGACTATGAATTTGCACTTTTCCACTAAAATAATATCGATATGCGACATTAAAAGAGAAAAAAATCAAGAATACAGCGATAAAACATGGGGCGTATTTCCAAGATTTACTCTTTAAAACCTTCGAAACTGCAGCAAAAACCATTACAAGGAAAACAAGAACTATCATCTCAGGCCTAAATAGAAAAGTTAAGCAGAGAAATAAAGTAGCTATAAAAAAAGATGCCCATTCCGCCATTCCTTTTTTTGCGATTAAAAATAAAAATAGCCCTATCAATCCAAGACTTGTGAACGACGCTGTGACGGAATCCGGGTATAAAGACCTGGCATATTCAAATGCCCATGGCTGCAAACCAAGCGCCATCGCAATAAGATAAAGCCAGAAAGTATTGCCAAGAAAAACGCAGGCGAAAGCAAATAAAATGCCTAGTACGATAACGATCAGAAAAAACTGGACTAATGCGCATCTGATTCTTATATGTTCAGGTTGAAATCGATACATATTGCAAAATGCTATAAAAAACGGGTACCCGAATAAACGGGGTTTTGGAGTTCCCATCACTTTGCCCTCGAGAACATCTTTTTCTAAAACTGTCGCCTTCGGCAGATTGCCGTACTTAATAAAATGAGTCGCCATCTGCACGTACTGAGGTTCATCTCCGCCATATGCTTCAGAAAAAGGACTTCTTGAAAAAAGCAAAAACTGCCCAACAAGACAGACGGAAAGCAAAAGGGAAGATATTAAAATATGAGACTTAATTTTTCCCAAGAAACCACTCACAGGTTCTTCTTAGACCTTCTTTAAAATCAACGGTAGGACGCCAACCAAGAATCTTTTTCGCTCTAGAGATATTCGCATTCGTTCTGTCCGGGTCAGAAGGCCTTCTTTTTTCAAAGATTGGCTTTAAATGTTCCTTTTTCATGATCTTGGCCAATTCTTTGTAAAGTTCAATTACTGAATGGTCTTTACCAGAAGCTATGTTGAATACATGGCCTTTCGCTGCGGGAACTTCCGCCGCCAAAAGATTGGCATTCACTACGTTCTCGACATAGGTAAAATCGCGGCTTTGCTTTCCATCGCCATAAATAATCGGTGCTTTATTCTGCTTAAAACGGTCTATAAAACCCGGTACAGCTGCGGAGTAAAGCGACTCTGGATTTTGGCGGGGTCCAAACACATTAAAATATCTTAATGATACTGTTTCCAATCCATAATTTACGTAGTAAGAGTAAGCGTAAAGTTCACCAGCCAATTTGGCCACCCCATAAGGAGACAGGGGTCTCACAGGGTCATCTTCTTTCATAGGAAATTTTTTTACATCGCCGTAGGCTGAACTTGAAGAAGCATAAACAAAACGATCTACTCCTTCTTCTTTCGCGACCTGAAGCATATAAAGAGTCCCCGTTGCATCTGCATCGTGGCTTGCGAAAGGATTAATCACCGATTTGGGAACCGACCTCAAAGCCGCTTGATGGATGACTATACTCACACCTTTCACGGCTTTTTGACAGTCCTTAAATCTACAAATATCGCCCTTTATTATCTCTATATCTTTTTTGAAAGGTGCCAAGCATTCCATTTTACCGGTGGAAAAATTATCAAACACCCTCACTTTCCTGCCTTTCTTGACGAGAGCTTCGACAATGTTTGACCCGATAAATCCGGCGCCGCCCGTTACAAGATAAATTTTCATTTTTTGCCCCTGTTTAAAAGATCGTGCTTTTTGGCCACTATCATCCGGTAGTAGACCGATTTCATCATTGAAAATACAAGCCCTTCTTTTCCATCCAAAAAGCCCAGGCGAAAGAAATAGCTATATACAAAATAGCACCAATCCCGCGCGGGGAGCTCCCATGAGATCTTCTTAAAAGTTTGGCGGCGAATCAGCGGATCGCTCGAAAAGAAATCCACAAACCTCACAGGATTCTTGGAAAATTCCTCCAATTCATACGCCGCCTCTTTTGAGGAATAGCGGTTTTGCCTGTCAAACCATTCGTCAATGCCTTTCAAGTTTTCATCCATCAAATCGTTCTTAAGGCTAAAGATTTTGCCGTCAACCATTTGCGTCTCGGCGTGCCCTCTATCCGAGTAAGAAACCCTGTCTTTATGAACAAGGCGCACCACCCAGCTGGGGTAAAGACCGCTATGGCGAAGCCAGCGACCCCACATGTAAAAACGCCTTTTAAGCCTGAAAGCACCGGCATCCTTAGGCATCAGTTTCATGATGCCGCCGATCTCATCAGCAAGCTCCTTCGTCACCCATTCATCCGCGTCCAAGATAAGTACCCAATCATATTTTGGCTGCGTATTTTCCAAAGCCCAGTTTCTTTGGGTACCAAATCCTTCAAATTTATGCTGAAAAAATCGGACCCCTTTTTCCCTACAAATCTTCTCAGTATTGTCGCTACTGAACGAATCCACCACTATCACATCATCACACCACTTCACGCTATCGAGGCAAGACCGCAAATGAACTTCTTCATCCAGAGTAAAAATCATGACTGTAACGGGAATCATGCCACTCTTTTTTCCGATGGAGTAAAAAATTTCTTATATTCGGCCTCCATCTTTTCTGAAACGAATTTCCATGTAAAATTTTCCTGGACGACCTGCTTCCCGCGCTCACCCATGCGCTTGAGAACTTCGAAATCCGACAAAAGACCGTTCAAACCTTCAGCGAAGCTCTTCGGATCGCCGCTCAATACAACACCCGCACCTGATTCCCGAATTGAATCCGCCAGCCCCACCTCCCCCGTCACAGCCACGGGACATCCTTGGGCCATAGCTTCAAGAACCGTATTACCAAAATTTTCAGAATAAGAAGGAAGCGCAAAAACCTTAGCAGCCTTATATAATGCTATTTTATCCCCGCCATAAACAGGGCCCACGAAATAAACGCGCTCATAAACACCTGAATCTCTTGCCAACTTCTCCAAAACAGGCTTATAATTTTCCTCATCGTTTCCCGCGATCACCAAATTGACACCCGGTATGTACGCCATTGCTGGTATCAGCCGATCAAGCCCTTTTTTCCAATTAATTCTTCCCAAAAATAAAATAAAAGGCGATTTTTCTTGGATCAAATCTTGGACCCTCGAAGAAGGCCCTGTATTCTCCTGCGTCTCACTCTCTATTCCATTCGGGATAACATAGATTGGTGGAAAATTAAATTTAAAATTCTCCAGTTCTTTTTTCTCGAGTTCGCTTGTGACATGAATAGCAGCGGCTTTTTCGAGATTGTGCCTTTCTATTAACTTGATCCAGGCGAATTTCGTCCATTTGTTCTTCTTTTGGATCAAGTCTTTAACTAACATCCCGCGAGGGCTCACGATATAGGGAACTTTTGCTTTCTCTGCCAAACGAGCCCCTGTCCACGTTGGCCAGAGAAAAATTGAATGTAGATGAACCAAATTAAAACTTTCTATTATATCTCGAAGTTTTCGTTTCAAATCCGGCGTCCAATATAATTTTCTAAAATATTTAGATCGGAAATACCACACTCTTACACCGTCAATATCCACAGGAACCCCAACGGGTACATTTGAATCGTTCAAACCATCAACGTTCGTAGTAAATACATGGACCTCATGACCCAAATTCGCAAGAGCTTTACACAATCCATGAACAGATTGAATCGTTCCTCCATAACGCCAGGCAGGAAGGTAGGAGGGGACTATATGAAGAATTTTCATAATTGCGGCTTCAGGGTCAGGATACGCAACATCGCAAGCACCATTCCAAATGTCATACCGGTCATGATAGCAACAAAAGGGTCCCCATAAATCTGGTGGGAAGCCCCAAAAGAGACCAAGTGTGTAGCCGCCAACGCTACTAAAAAAGCAGCACTAACAAAATCGTTTCCGGCGAAACGCCGCCGTCCAATAACTCTAAAAATACTTCCAAGATAAGAAAGGATAAGAACGAACAGAGCCAAAACTCCCTGAACCCCAAGCTCCGAAAAAATCTTTCCGGGACCAGCTTCTATTCCGGCCCCTTCGCTAATATGTTCTCTAAAATGGCCGCCACCTTGCGTGCTCGCTCCAAGACCCGCCCCAAATATTCCATCTCTCTGAATGGCCCAGTTGATAGAACCGATGGTATTCTTGGTTAATCTTTCTTCCGTGGCCGCGTAAGCAGATTTGGCGGATCGCAAATAAAGCTCTAATTTCTCCTGACTTTCTAAATAGCGCCACCCGATCCCAAATAACACCAGCAATGCAAGCAAGACTTTTAGCATTCTCTTAACATTTTTTTTCATAATAAGAAAAAGGAAAATCAATATAAAAATAAATACCGCTAGAAAAAATTTTCTTCTGCCCGATGCCAGTATACAAAAAACCCCGAAAACGGCAGTGCTGGAGAAAAATAAAGTGCCAAATAAATTTAAACGCCTCCTTGCGATCAGAAAAATACATCCGATCACCACCATCATTGCATTCCAGCCCATGATTTCAGGAGAACGAAACACCCCGTTGAGCATTTCCAATGGTTGTCCTGAATGGAACTGCAAATACGCGCCTTCAAAATTCATGGTCTTTAGGACCGGCCACTGACTCTGCAAACCCATAAAATGAGGCACTACAGTGACAAGAAAAATAAGCTCTGTAAAAATAAAAAATTTAACCGAACTTATAAGATCCTCCGATCTGCGCAGAAAATAATACCCCGCCTGCGCAGCGACAATAATACCCAAATACTGTGCTAGACTATACAGAATAAGCGGCAACGCCGAGGCATTACGGATAAATGCATTTAGAAAAGCAAAGGCCACGCAAAACAAATAAAAAAGTGTACCGACCTTTAACTGGGGATAATAATAAAAAATTCTTTTTGCGCCACTCGATCGAGACATGAAAAAAAACCGAAGATAAACGACGCAAAATATGGGCACAAAACATACGGATATAAACACAGGATTGTCGGGCGTCAGCTTCCTGACAGGGTCTCCCAATAGCGTAACTAGTAGCATAAGCCACAAACCGAACCTGTAATTAACCAGTCCCAAAAAGGTGGAAATCCACGCAAAAATTATATACAGGCTAAGAAGCATTGTTTACTCCTGATGTGGTTTCGATATATTTTGGACCTTTCAAGCAAAAAGTGACCGCCCACAGAAATCCAAAAAATTCTGCAATAAGAGTGATCAGAATCCACCATGGCTGACTTACATAACATTTTCTAAATGTTGATCTGACAAACCGATTTACGCTAAGAGTGAATGCGCTCCCTATGTCTTTCGAACGGAACAAATAATAATATTCTCCAACGCTATGATAGGGCATGATGGTTTTCCTGAAATCGCCGTAACTTCTCGTCCCGCCCGCGATTTCTTTTAAATGCCTGATTTGGGCATCTTTTGAAAAGAAAATTTTTCCGCCATGACTCATCAGCCTATGCGCGAATTCAGCTTCGAAGCGGTAAGCCACTTTTACAAAGTTTTCGTCGAAACCGCCTATCTTAATGGCTTGCTCCCTAAGAACCGAAAGATTCCCAGCCATAACCCTTTCCGAATCCTGGCATGAATCTTCGGTTGGCGCACCTTCTTCGGCAAGATCCCATGGCTGAATCACTTTACCGGAAACGGCCCATATTTTTTGGTCGACCCGATATACATCCAAATGACGCCTAACCAAAGCGTCATCGGGAGCCGAGTCATCGTCCAGGAAGAGCACCACCTTTCCTTTTGCTTCCAGCAAACCCTGATTCATAGATCTCGGGATCGAAGGCTTCGTAAGCCTAAACCATCGCACCAAACCATTAGCGGCCCATACACGCAATTTATCTTCAATTTGTTGATCGTGGCGAGGCGTTTGATCCATTATCAGTATTTCCAGCGGCGGCAACTCCTGAAAAGCTAATTTTGAGACGAGATTGATCAAAGATTCTCCCCTGTTGTAGGTGGGGATAACTATTGAAAGTGACAATTTGTCAGTGTTCAATTGATAATTCTCTAGCTAATACTCCTGCTTGCTGGATAATACTTAATTCATTACGAGCCCTATCATAAGCTTTGTTACGAAAAGATTGGATATGACTTTCTTCGGCCGTCAATAACATGCGTAACCGTTCGGCAAGAGCGCTCGCATTTCCCTCTTCAAAAACAAAGCCAGCGCCGCCAATAATCTCAGGGATAGCCCCGCAGGTACTTCCCACGACGATTTTTCGGCAAGCCATGGCTTCCGTCAAAACACGGCCATACTGTTCTTTAAACTTCTTACCCGAAACGGATGGCAAGACCACAATGTCTGACGCGTTAATGTAATCCGGCATCTGATTGTGAGACGCATTGAAATAAACAGTTCTATCTGATATACCCGAAATTCTTATTTGCTCTAGTAACTGATTGCCGTAGCCAGAGTTATAATCATCAAAACGGTCGATAAGAAATTGCCACTTTAAATCCTTTATCATACAAAGAGCCTTTAGAAGTAAATCTATCCCCTTTTCTGGGGATAATCGTCCGAAATAAGCGATGGTCTTTTCTTGTAAGCCCAAACCTTTACGGATTTCCTCCGTTTTCTCGTTAGAATATGGATAAAAAAAAGCAGGATCGAATCCTAAAGGTATTTTTACAACACGACCTTCAAAACCCATTTTCGTCATAGCCTTCAACCCATCTTGACTCATAACAAAAACACGACTCAAGTTAGAAGCCGTTTTTTTTGAAATCGCAAAAGCCAGAAATTTTGATAGTCCCTGAACCATCCGACCTCCAAAAAGAGCCTGTAAACCTTCCGATATAAAATCCCTTTCCATGTTCTCATTGGTAAATGCCCAAATTTTGGTGTGGCGGGAACCCACAATCATGATAATGTCCAAAACCAAGAGGCTTGCGGGATCCGATTCGATTAACACAAAATCCGGATTCATATCCCTTACTATCTTTTCTAAACCCAAGAATCGCTGAAAACGCAAATATTTTCCCCTCGAATCGACCGCTGTTATTCGATAAGAACCATCGGTTGAAAGAGAGCATTCTTTATACTTAAAGCCTATTAACTTTTTCTTGGGAATAACCAAATGGATATCTATGTTATATGCCGTGGCCAAAAATTTATAAACGGATCTATTTATTTCTTCGAAACAAGAAGTAGAGACAATAAGAAAACGTATTTTACTCATGCCAAAATAGAATCGACTTCATTCAGGCGGTGAAAGTAACTGCTCAAGCGTATCGAAAGTAAACCATTTCTTAGGATATACGGAAGACACGTAAAGCTCCTCGCGTGATATCAATTGTCTCCATGCGGAATAAAAATCGCCCTCATTTCCGACTAGGGAAGCGACTCGTGCAGGGTTTAAAATTTGTATGCCGGAACAATATATATCGGTTGGTTTGTGGCGATCAATGCCTACGACCAAACCGCTACCGATATGCTCTATGTAATCCCCTTCGACGTTTGCAAGAGGACGAACAGGCACCAGCATGCAAGCAGGCTGTTGAAGCTTCAGATAATCTTTGGCCAAGAAATCAAAATCAAGCTCAATAATATTGTCGCAGGTCAAAACAATCACAGGCTCGTCCACATAACGCATGAGAGTATTATGGATCCACCATGAATTAGTATGGCCCTCCGTATTTAAAATAGAACTTATTCCGAGTCCGGCCGCATATTGGGCCAGCATGGCGCTCTTATAAGCTACCGTTATATGAACACTGTCAACGTATTGACTGAGCATTTTTAAGCTATTGCCCACCAATGTGTCGCCCTTATAAGGTGACATGGCTTTAGGCATGATATCCGTCAACGGACGCATCCTGTTGCCGCGACCTGCCGCCAAAATAAGCGCATGTTTGAAGAAATGTTGCATGGCTGTTGTGTTACAAAATCACCTCTTCTAGGGGCGGGTTATTAATAAGGCTCCTGATCTCATCCTCGCTCAAACGTTCGGCATTCCGTGAAGATAAGACTTCAGGAAGAGGTTGAGGGGCTTTCTGATTAAAAGAAATGATGTAATGCTTAATGTTATTGAAAAGTGCCGTGGTTGTGTATGGTAATTCTTGGTCACCAACTAGAAATTCTTCGTTTCGCTCTCCAGGTCTGGACTCCACCCTCCTGTAATTGGCGCCTTCCTGGGCGACCCATATCTTTAAAATATCTTCCATCTTGGCCGACTTCATGTAACGCCCGACAACCTTGCCGTATAGTTCAGGCGCGTGACTCAACGCCGTCAGAACAAGCTGCACGGCATCATCCACGGTAAAGAAAAACCGAAACATATCAGCACCCGTTGTTTGAATCATTTTGGCATCTCTCAACATCTTCCTCCAAATACAAAGAACGGAGCCGGTCGACCAAGCCACATTGCCATAACGAACGCAGAGAAATCGCGTATTACTCACAGAGTCTATCGCACAAAACATTCGCTCCATCAAAGCTTTGGTCAATCCATAAGTATTGCGAATGGGTGGGGCCGCCTTGTCAGTCGATATTCCAATTACAAGCTTTACCCCTTTTTCAATTGCTACTCTGGCTACATTTTGAGAACCAACTACATTTACATCTACCGCTTCCATGGGCTGTTTTTCAGATAAATCTACAAATTTAGTCGCGGCGGCGTGAATAATAACTGAGGGATTGATTTGATTAACAACATCTCTAAAGGACTCTATACGACTCACGTCAGCAGCATATACTTTGCAGCCAGAAAATTCCATAGCGGAGAGATTTTGTTTATTATTTCTTCCCACAAGGACTACATCATGCCCCATCAACTTTAAAGCCTTCCCAAGCCTCTTGCCAAGAAATCCCGTTCCACCGGTTATCATAATCTTTGACATGAAACTCCTTTCAAGTTAAGCTCATTTAGAACTCTTTATTTTACTCTTTTCAAATTATTGATAAAAAGAAAACACCAAGCTCTGAACAGGAACGGATTAAATTGCACTGCCCGAAGAAAATATTTTTTGCTGACATTGCCCGGTCGCCCATTTAGGACTCTGCCAATAAAATAATTGCCTTTGGCTAATCTCAGTCGCGTCCATTTCGGCGTTCTTACCGGCCGAATATTAGAAGCTCTGGCAAGTAATCTTGAATCTGTTTCCCTATCCCTACCAAGTTGTAAAATAATTTTAGTTAATTTTATCTGCTCTTTCCTCATGCATCCACTGACAGATGCCGGTAAAACACGGTATCGATAGAGTATTTCTTGAACGATATGGAACTCACCATAAGTTGTTAGCCGCCTCCAGAGATCTAAATCCTGAGCATAGTAAAACTGCCATCTATAACCGCCCGCCCTTTCATACAACATTCTAGGAAACATTGCCGTAGGGTGATTGGGAAGATTCCTCAACACACCTAAATTATCCGCATTTAACAAGCGGGAGGACTCTCTAGGAGGCTCATTTCTTTTGATAGCAAACAGAATCTCCCCGTCTGGCCCAACAGCTTCAGACCAACAAGACAAAAGAACAACATTTGGATGTAGTTTGAAATAAGATAACTGTTTTGCCAAGCGCCCTGGAAATGAAATATCTCCGCAATCTTGTCGTGCAATAAACTCTCCTGCCGCCTCAGAACATCCCCGAATAAGCGCTCTTGTTAATCCTTGATTTTCTTGCTGAATAAGTCTAATACGACTGTCTTTCTTTGCATATTTTCTCAATATCTCACCCGATTCATCTGCTGATCCATCGTCAACAATTATAAACTCAAAATTAACTCCTTCTTGAGAAAGGATGCTTTCTACTGATTCACAGAGGTATTGGGCGCCATTATAAACGCCCATAACAATCGAAACATCCACTTTTCTGTCTAAAATGTTCCGGTCAGAAGCCATCGTCTTTGCTTTAAAGGATTGTTGGTAAAACCTGGCCAGCTAAATCTAGGTAGGGACCGTCGATTTGAACACTCATCAATTCGACCACAGTTTACAGTAGCAACATAAGAGAAATATTTAGCGCATAATTGTTCATCCGCTTCAATATAGCCATTAAAGGGATATGAAAAGGATAGAGGTTTTTCTTTTAAAATATGCTCAAGAGTCCTGCTAGAAGTATCTAGTTCATCTTCGAATGCACGACCATCCATCCAGGGTCGCCAAAGATGCCGGTGCCCATGACTCCCTATCTCATGGCCCAATGCGTGCGCCTCTCTCAAATGCCCGGCATTCGGATATATTCGTTTTGCCAATGCACGCAACTCTTGTTCTGTATGAAAGTAGTTCTTTGCTTCATTTAGAAGGACTTCTATTTGCGACAATGATAATTTGCTTATAAGATGATTTATAAACTCTCGTGGTGCAAAATTTTTAGCTTTGGGATCCATCTGAAATATACGATAAGCCAGTTCTTTAAATTCTCCTGTATGCTTTTCATCACGCATATGCCAATAAATAGCGTGTTCCCATAAAAGATCTTTTGCATCAACTAGTGCCGTCGTCTGAAAAAAAACAGCCTTTATACCCAATCGTTCGAGTACTTCCAATCCGTTTGTATAATTATCCAGAAAACAATCATCAAAGCTTATAATAAAACCACATTCGTCAGGTTTTGGGAATTTGCCTTCCATTAACTGTTTAAATGTAAAAAATTTAGCCCCTATTTTTATAAAAAAAAGCATTTCTTTTGCGAACGCATCTGGCGGGATAACGGGAGACCCCCCCCTTGTGAGAAAGCTATTATTATGAAGATTATCGACCCGATGATAAACTAAACACGTCACCACCCCTCTCAGACGCTTAATCCAAAAACCGTCAAAAAAAGGATTGAAAAAAAAGAAGTCTTTAGATCTCTTCAGAATCCTAGCTATATAATTTTTCTCTATCAGACTGTGTCTCCGATTAACTTTATTCCGCGATCTCGAGCTTCTTTATTTCTCAAATAATCACGAACAAGACCTTTCTTAAGAAAATGATTCACTTTTACTCGTAAATAAGGTTCATAAACATAGCCGGTTCTTTTTAAAAAAAGTTTCCCACTTTCCCATTGTTTAACCCGCTTAGCACACCCCTCGACAATTTGCTTAATAGCCACTACCATTAGATCGATCCCCAGCTTGAAAGACTTGGCTTCTACAATTTCGAAAATGTCCCCCTCCTTCAAATCAGGTCTAGCTGTTAGGATAATATCTCCACTATCAATCCCCTCATTAATATAATGGATTGTTACTCCAACAAGCTCAGGATGACCTTCCAAAAGTGCGAATAAATCACAATTACCACCGCGCGTATAAGGCGACAATCCCGTGTGCAAATTGACAATTCCAAATGGAATGCCTGGAATAAGCTCCAACATCGGCTTGCGTAATAAATTTGTACCATTAACACACACAACATCAGGAGCCAAATTCTTAACAAAACTGACGGCTTCCTGGTTATTAACATCCGTTATCCGTATTGTGGGAATATTATTCGGAAAACACGGGGAAATATCATTTTTAAAAAAGATGTTCTGAATGTAAGATCTTGATCTTAGCCAATAAAAATAATGAAAAGAGCAGGCCACAATATATCTAAAAAATCTAGTGGGATTAAAATAACGCGAAACTCTCACCCATAAATTTCTACTGGAATTCGGTCCTTTATACAAAACCAGTCCGATGAGCTCAAATTCATCTTTTAGGCGCTGGGCCAAATAGCGCTGATAGAGTCCGTCACAACACATCAAAATAACTTTTGGTCTATTTTCCAAAGTTGTTTATCTTTTTGAAAAGATATTTATATAAATATTCTCAGCGTTTTTGCTTTTCATTCTATAAGAGCTCGTGCAAATATGAAGCGTCTCTTGATGAAATGGACATAATACGAGGGGTTGAGTTAAACGCTATTGGTCATGGCTACGGATCCTTGGTCACTCTACCGGGTCAACCACTGCTCCTGACCCTCCCCAAGCACACATCTCTTCGATTGAAACGCCAAACTTGGATCAATCAGGTTGGTACTAGAATATAATTTCTGTATTGAGAGACTTCAAATCTAGTATGCAACTCTAAACCTTTATCTGTGATTTCATAAAATTGGTAGTTTGCTTGATGTAGAAACTCTAGATGATTTAACTTATCTACGTATAATGGCAACGCTTCTATTATTAAAGTGGGTCTTTTTTTTAAAATCAGATTCTCAATCGATTTTAATACTTCGTACTCAGACCCTTCCACATCGACTTTTATCAAGATCTTTTCAGCATCAACGACAAAAGATTCTAAACAGTCCCCACTTATTGCTAAAACTTTATTTGTGTGAACCGGTCTGTTCAACCGTACAACGTGTTGATGTGTAAGCGAGGATTGGTCTGGAAATCCTTCAGGTTCATAAAAGTCAAATAGCCCCCCTTTTGAGTAAATTGCACAGTTGAAAGAAAAAACGTTCTTAATCTTGTTTGCGGATAGATTTCTAATTAATTCAAGAAACGTTACACCTGAAGGTTCAAATGAAATTATATTGCAAGATTTCTGTTTTTTATTTTTCTCTATTAGTGATGAGAAGAAAAGGGAATGAATCCCAATATTGGCCCCTATGTCGAATATTACATCGTAATCAAAATCCGTAGTTTCTAGATACCTAAAAACTTCCTGCTCATAAGGCCACCTGTTTCTCAACATAGCTATACTTAGTAACATTATTAAATAGACTATTCATCAAAGAACCCTTGCACCTTTTTGGGACGCTTTTGAAGCGAGCGCAAAGAACCCAAGACCGCCCTCTTGAGCTCTGGATGGTCCCTCAAAGGCC
>Ga0247727_10006425_pt1 | contig 23130 bp, 25 predicted proteins | sample WisWelCaveWW1625_FD_202498 | JGI IMG/M metagenome (GOLD analysis project Ga0247727, IMG submission 202498) | Biofilm microbial communities from Wishing Well Cave, Virginia, United States - WW16-25 | ecosystem: Environmental > Aquatic > Deep subsurface > Groundwater > Cave microbial mat | place...
TCGAGCACATCATCCGTTGATGCGGTTGAGAGCTTTGCCTTGGCGATGGCCACTGCAACCGGCGAAGCATCAATTCCATAGGAGTGATGCCCGAGAAATCGGGACGCAAAGTTGGTGGTCCCGCGACCGCAGAACACGTCGAGCACAACTTGCGGTTTCTTATAACCGCTGAGCACCTGTAACGGGAACTCCAGCGGAAACATCGTGAAGTACGGACAAGCCGCATTCAACTTAAAGCGTGGGTCGAGAGAGGACTTCACCGTAGTCCCTCCGATTCGCGATCGCTAGCCGCCCAGGTTAAGTCGCCCACCTCTAGCAAGTAGGTCGTCATTTTGCGGGTACCACCGGACGCCTGGACTCAGTCGCCGGGGGCTCCCGACCGCTTCAGATTATGCCTTCGGCCTTGCAGGAATTGCCCTCAAGTTTTCACTTTATGGGTATTCCTACACACATCTTGATGATCGAGATTGGTGGCTATGGGTGGACTCGAACCACCGACCTCAGCATTATGAGTGCCGCGCTCTAACCAGCTGAGCTACATAGCCTTATTCACTGATTGCCCCCGAGCGCTGGTCGCTCGGGAGGGCGCGCATTCTCGGGCGGCCGGGTCGCCCCCGTCAATGCGGCGTCCTTCCTTCCTAGACGTTGAAGCGGAAGTGCATCACGTCGCCTTCCTGCACGATGTAGTCCTTGCCCTCCAGGCGCCAGCGGCCGACGTCCTTGGCGCCCTGCTCGCCTTCATGTTTGACGAAGTCGTCGTAGCCCACGACCTCGGCCCGGATGAAGCCCTTCTCGAAGTCGGTGTGGATCACGCCCGCGGCCTGGGGCGCGGTGGCGCCAACCTTCACGGTCCAGGCCCGGACCTCCTTCACGCCGGCGGTGAAGTAGGTCATCAGGCTCAACAGGTCGTAGCCGGCACGGATCACGCGGTCGAGGCCGGGCTCGGTCAGGCCCAAGCTGGCCAGGAATTCGCCCTTGTCGGCGTCGTCGAGCTGGCTGATCTCGGCCTCGATCTTGGCGCAGACCGCGACCACGCCCGCCCCTTCCGTGGCGGCGTGGGCCTTCACCTGGTCGAGCAGCGGGTTGTGGTCGAAGCCGGACTCATCCACGTTGGCGACGTACAGGATCGGCTTGAGCGTCAGCAGGTTGAGGTCGCGCACCATCAGCCGCTCCTCGACGCTAAGCTTGGCGGCGCGCGCGGCGCGACCCGCGTCGAGCTGGACCTTCAGGCGCTCGAGCACCGGCAGCCTGGCCAGCGCTTCCTTCTCGCTGGCCTTGGCGGCCTTCTGGGCGCGCTGGTGGGCGCGTTCGACCGCGTCCATGTCGGCGAGCGCGAGCTCGGTGTTGATGGTCTCGATGTCGTTCAGCGGGTCGACCTTGCCCGCGACATGGACCACGTCCGGGTCGACGAAGCAGCGCACCACCTGGACGATCGCGTCGGTCTCGCGGATGTGCGACAGGAACTTGTTGCCGAGGCCCTCGCCCTGCGAGGCGCCCGCCACCAGGCCGGCGATGTCGACGAACTCGACGGTGGTCGGCAGGATCTTCTGCGGCTCGACGATCGCCGCCAACACCGCCAGGCGCGGGTCAGGGACCGGCACCACGCCCACGCTCGGGTCGATGGTGCAGAACGGGTAGTTCTCGGCCGCGACGCTGGCCTTGGTCAGCGCGTTGAACAGCGTCGACTTGCCGACGTTGGGGAGACCGACGATGCCGCACTTGATGCCCAAGGGGTCTGTTCCTTATGCCCCGCTCCCGGGTGGGGAGCAGGCGGTGAGAGGGGGTGCTGGAGCGATGCGCTACGGGAGCGCCGAACCGTTCGCCGCGGAGTGGACCTTGAGCATCGCCTTCTCCATCCCGTCGCCAACGATCGCCTCGACCGCGTCAGCGGCGCGCGCCACCGCCTCGTCGAGCAGCGGCTGCTCGTCCCGGCGCGGACGCTCGAGCACGTAATCGATGACCTCGGCGCTGTTGGTCGGGCGGCCGATGCCGACCCGCACCCGCCGGTACTGGTCGCCGAGGTGCTGGTTGAGGTCGCGCAGGCCGTTGTGCCCGCCGTGCCCGCCGTCCCACTTGAGGCGCACCAGCCCGGTGGGCAGGTCGATCTCGTCGTGGACCACCAGCACCTGCTCGGGGACGAGCTTGAGGTAGCCCATCACCGACTGCACCGACAGCCCGCTGCGGTTCATGTAGGTCATCGGCTTGAACAGCCGGACCTCGCGCCCGCCCAACGAGGCCTTGGCGAGCTCGCCCTGGAACTTGCGCTCCGCATCGAAGCGCGCCCGGTGGCGGCGCGCCAGTTCGTCAGCGACCCAGAACCCGGCGTTGTGCCGGGTGCGCGCGTGGTCGTCGCCGGGGTTGCCGAGCCCGACCACCAGCTGGATGTCGGCGAGTTCTGCCATGCACCGATCCCGGGAAGCAGGAACGGAACGGGGCGCCGCCTCGCGGCGGCGCCCCGCCCGTGGTCCTTACTTCTTGGCCTTGTCGCCAACCTTGTCGCCAGCCTTGTCGGCCGCCGCCGCCACCGGTGCCGCCTTGGCATCGCCAGGCTTGGCCGGGACCGCGGCGCCGTCGGCCGCCGCCTTGGCCGCCGCCTTCTCGTCCTGGATCGTGGCGGTCTCGGGAGCCGTCGGCGCGGCCGTGGCCAGGTCCTCCTCGGTCGTGACGCGGGCGTGGTGGATCGCGACGACCGGCAGGTCGTGCTCCTTGCCCGCCGCCAGCGCCGTCAGGCGCACGCCTTCCGGCAGCTTCAGGTCCGAGAGGTGCAGCGACTGGTTCATCTCCAGCGCCACCACGTCGACCTCGATGTACTCCGGCAGGTAGCGCGGCAAGCACGCGACCTCGACCTCGATCATGTTGCGCGACACGACGCCGCCCTGGGTCTTGACGCCGACCGAGACCGACTCGTTGAGGAAGTGCAGCGGCACGTGGATGCGGATCTCCTCGTTCTCGCTGACCCGCTGCAGGTCGATGTGCACGAAGCGCGGATCGACCGGGTGGCGCTGGACGTCCTTGAGGATCGCCTGCTGGATCCCGTCCGGCAGCTTGATGGTCAGGATGTGCGAGAAGAACGCCTCGTTCTTCAGGTTGCGCGCCAGCTCGTTGTGGTCGAAGGAGACCGACAGCGGGTCCTGGTGGGCGCCGTAGAGGATGCCCGGGACGCGGTCCGTGCGACGCAGGCGGCGGCTCGCACCTTTGCCCTTGTCGGCACGGACGTCAGCGTTGAGCGAGAAATCGGTGGCCATGTTCGTTCACTCCATTATCTTGTCGTTGGTATCGACGGCACCCGCGACCAGGGCCGTCCGTTGCGAGGCGAAAGGTGAAGGCCGGAAGGCGAAAGGGTGATCTACCCTTCGACCCTCGTCTTTCCCCTTTCGCTTCAATCTATGTACAGCGAGCTGACGCTCTCCTCTTCCGCGATGCGGCGCATGGTCTCGGCCAGGATCTCGGCGACCGAGAGCTGGCGGATGCGCGGCACCGCGGCGGCGGCGACGGCGAGCGGGATGGTGTCGGTGACCACCAGCTCGTCGAGCGCGGAGTCCTCGATGTTCTTGACCGCCGTGCCCGACAGCACCGGGTGGGTGATGTAGGCGACGACCTTGCGCGCGCCGTGGTCCTTGAGCGCCTTGGCGGCCAGGCACAGCGTGCCGGCGGTGTCGACCATGTCGTCGACGATCACGCAGGTCCGGTCGGCGACGTCGCCGATGATGTTCATGACCTCGGCCTGGTTGGGCTGCGGGCGGCGCTTGTCGATGATCGCCAGGTCGGCGTCGTCCATGCGCTTGGCGATGGCGCGGGCGCGGACCACGCCGCCCACGTCCGGCGACACCACCATCAGGTCGGCGTGCTTGCGCTTCCACAGGTCGCCGAGCAGCACCGGCGAGGCATAGACGTTGTCGACCGGGATATCGAAGAAGCCGGTGATCTGGTCGGCGTGGATGTCGACGGTCAGCACCCGGTCGATGCCCGCGGCCATGATCATGTTGGCGACCAGCTTGGCGGTGACCGGCACGCGCGCCGAGCGCGGCCGGCGGTCCTGGCGGGCGTAGCCGAAGTACGGCACGACCGCGGTGATGCGGCCGCAGGACGCGCGCTTGAGCGCGTCGGCCATCGTCAGCAGCTCCATCAGGTGGTCGTTGCTCGGCGGGCAGGTGGACTGGACGATGAACGCGTCGCGGCCGCGCACGTTCTCGGTCAGCTCGACCTGGACCTCGCCGTCGCTGAACCGACCGACCTGCACCTTGCCGGGCTTGATGTTCAGATGCGCGCAGATCTTCTGGGCGAGCTGCGGCGTCGCCGAGCCGGCGAAGACCATCATCTTGCTGTTCGCCACACCTGACTCCTCAGCGTCCGAACACCTGGCCCCTGCTTCCGCGCGCCCGTCAGCCTGGCACTCGGGATCTTGGTTGGGGCGGAAGGATTCGAACCTCCGGATGGCGGGATCAAAACCCGCTGCCTTACCGCTTGGCGACGCCCCAGTATCCGATCAAGGGTCCGCGACCCTTCAACCCGAACCGTGGAGCGGCGAGCGGTCCAGGCCCTTGGCCACGAACCCGCGCCACCCCGTCGGACGCTGCGCCAGGACGCGCTCCGCTTCCGCGCGCGCGCCGAACGCTGCGAACACGCAGCCCCCGCTGCCGCTCAAGCGCGCCGGTGCGCGTCGTGACAGCCAGCGCAGCGCCGCATCCACCGCTGGGTAGCGCGCGCGCACCACCGGTTCGAATGCGTTACCGCAACGGCCGGCGAAAAGGGCGCGTAGTGTGACGGCGGGAGAATCCCGTGTCAATTCAGGGGCTTGGTACATCTCGCGGGTGCTGACCGCGACCGGCGGCACCAATACCAGGTACCAGGGCTCGGGCAGCGTGACTGTGGTCAGCTGCTCGCCCACCCCTTCCATCCAGGACGCCCGGCCATCCAGGAACAGCGGCAAGTCGGCGCCGAGCTGCAATCCCAGGCGCGCGAGCTCGCCAGGGGCCAATCCCAGGCCCCACAGCCGGTCGAGCCCGGCCAGCACCGCGGCCGCGTCGGAACTGCCCCCGCCCAGACCCCCGCCCAGCGGGAGGCGCTTGTCGATCGCCAGGTCGGCGCCGAGCCCGGTCCCGACCGTGGCCTGGAGCAGCCGCGCGGCCCGCACCGCCAGGTCATCGGCCTCGGCCACCGCGCTCGGCCCCAGCACCCGGCGGACCACGCCGTCGCGGCGCAGCCGGAGCTCGATCAGGTCGCAGCGGTCGATGAACTGGGCGCAGGACTGGATCAGGTGGTAGCCGTCGGCGCGCCGGCCGACCACGTGCAGGAACAAGTTGAGCTTGGCGGGCGCGCGCAGCGCCACGCTCATAGGTCGAGCTCGTCGCTGAACGCGTCGGGCGCGGCGCTGGCGGGCGCGCCGATCCGCCAGCGCTCGGCGACCACCTTGATGCGCACCCCATCGCGCTCGATCGTGAAGCGCTTCGGCAGCTCGAGCTCGCCGACCTGCTCGAACTCGGCGTAGCGCATCGTCCACCCCTGCTGCACCAGCTCGCTGGCACGGCCGCGACGGTCGACGGTCGCCTCGGCCGGGAGGCCGGGCGCGGGGATGCCGACGATCCAGTAGCGCATGCTCAGCACCGGCACGCTCCAACCGAGGCGTTCGGCTAGGTCGCGCTCTGGGTCGGCGATGCTGAAGGTCTCGCCCTGGTGGGTCTTGACCCACAGCGCGTTCGGCTCGCCCCAGATCCGCAGCCCGCCGAGCCCGAACGGGCCGCTAAAGCGGAACTCGAGCGCCGCACCGGTCTGGATCCAGCTGAGCGAACCTGAGTAGTTGTCGTCCCGGGTGGTGATCGCGACCCGGCCGTCTACCTGCCAGCGGTCGAGCGGCTCGAGCGCGGCGCGGCGTGCGGCCCAGGCCGGCTCGTCGGGTGGCGCGGTGGGTCTGACCATGGTCGTGCAACCTCCGATCGCGAGCACCGCGACCAATGCCCAGCTCCGCCGCGTCATCGGACCAACCGCGCGACGGTCGCGGCCAGCACCCGGTCGTGCGGCGCGCGGGCCCGCGCCGCGTCCCACACGCCGCGCGCCGCCGCGCGCTCGCCGAGCGCCCACAGCACCTCGCCGAGGTGCGCGGCGATCTCGGCATCGTCCTCCAGACGGTAGGCGCGCTCCAGGTAGGGGCGCGCGCTGGCCGCGTCGCCGCGCCGGTAGCGCAGCCACCCGTAGCTGTCGAGGATCGCCGCCTCGTCGGGCGCGACGGTGAGCGCCGCCTCGAGCAGCGTCTCGGCCTCGTCGAGGTCGCGGCCCGCATCCGCGAGCGTGTAACCGAGCGCGTTCATCAGCATCGGATCGTCGGGCGTGGCGGCGAGCAGCACACGCAGGTCGGCGAGCGCGGCGCGCAACGACCCGGCATCGACCGCGGCCAGCGCATGGGCGTAGCGCAGCGCGGGATCGCGCGGCGCGGTCCTGAGCGCCGCGCCCAGCAGGCGCTGCGCCTCGCGCGCCGCGCCGTGGCGCCGCAGCAGCTCGGATTCGATGCGCAGCAGGGTCGGCGCCCAGCCCGGATGCTGGACGCGGGTCGCGGCCAGGAACGCGCGGGCGGCCGCCAGGCCTTCGGCGGCGGCCAACACGCGGGCGATGCCGGCGGCGGCGGCGGTCGCGTACTCCTCGCCCGTCACCTCGCGGTACCAGAGCAGCGCCTCGGCGCTCGCGCCCCGCTCCTCGGCAATCCGCCCGAGCTCGAGGCGCACGTCGTCGCGCGGCGGCGCGTCCGAGACCGGCCGCAGCGCCTCGCTCGCGCCGTCGAGGTCGCGCTGCTGCGCGGCGACCGCCGCCAACGACAGGCGCGGCAGCACGGCGTCGGGCTCGCGCACCACCTCGGCGGCGAGCGCGCGGCGCGCGCCGTCGGGGTCGCCATCCTCGGCGCGCAGCATCTGGTAGGCGAGGCGCAAGGCCTGCGAGGCGTCGGGGCGCGCGACCCGTGCCCCGAGCGTGGCGAGCGCCGCGCCACCCGCGCCGCGCCGGACCGCGACCCGCGCCGCCAGCAGCAGCGCGTCGTCCCAGTCGGCGTCGAGCGCCAGGGCCTGGGCGCAGGCGCGCTCGGCGGTCGCGAGGTCGGCGGCCCGCCACGCCACGCTGGCGAGCGCGAACTGGATCATCGGTTCATCGGGGAAAGCCGCGGCGTGGGCCGCCAGCACCCGCTGGGCACGGGCCGCCGGCTCCTGGTCGAGCAGCAGCCCGGCCGAGGCCAGCGCCCCGGAACCGGCGCGGACCACCGCCAGGTCCGCGATCGCGAGCTCGAGTTCGCGCGCCTCGAACGCCAGCACCGCGCGCCGGGCGCGGGCCCGTGCGTCGACGGGCGCGACCTCCACCCAGCGATCGACCAGCGGTCGCGCCTCGGCGCCGCGCCCGACCGTGGCGGCGACCGCGGCCGCGCGCCCCAGCAGCTCGGGGTCGTGCGAGCCGCGCGCCGCGATCAGGTAGTCGTCGACCGCGCCCGCCGAATCACCCGCCGCCAACGCGGCCTCGGCGCGCAGCAGTGCCGCGGTCGGCGACGGCGCAGGGCGCGTGGCGCAGCCGACGAGCAACAACAACGGCAGGAGCAGTAGCGGGTGGCGCATGCGTTCGCCGCGCACTATACCGCGGGCCCGCGGTGCCGGCCGCCGCGGGCTTGTCCGCCGCGGTCGCGGCCCGCACAATCGCGCCACACTCCACGGCCCATCGGCATGCCGCTCGTCAGCCTCGGCATCAACCACCAGACCGCACCGCTCGAGGTCCGCGAACGGCTCACTTTCGCCGCAGACTCGATCGCGGCCGCGCTACGCGAGCTCAAGCAGCGTCCCGGGATCGGCGAGGCGGTGCTGGTCTCGACCTGCAACCGCACCGAACTGTACTGCGTGCTCGACGCGGGCAGCGAGGGCGCGCTGGTCAACTGGCTGCTCGCCCATCGCAGCGCCGACGATCCCGAGGTCAGGCTGCGGCTCTACCAGCACGCCGACGACGCGGCGGTGCGACACCTGCTGCGCGTCGCCTGCGGCCTCGACTCGCTGGTGCTCGGCGAGCCGCAGATCCTCGGCCAACTCAAGCACGCCTACGAGACCGCGGCCGGCGCGGGCGCGGTCGGGCCGCAGCTCAACCGCCTGTTCCAACGCTGCTTCGCGGTCGCCAAGCAGGTCCGCACCGACACCGGCATCGGCGCCAACCCGGTCTCGGTCGCGTCGGCGGCGGTCGGCCTGGCGCGCCAGGTGTTCGGCTCGCTCGCCGAGCGCACCGCGCTGCTGATCGGCGCGGGCGAGACCATCGAGCTCGTCACCCGCCACCTGCGCGGCCACGGTCTGGGCCGGCTGGTGGTGGCTAACCGCAGCCTCGACCGCGCCCACGACCTCGCCACCCGCCACGGCGGCTACGCGATCGGGCTCGGCGAGGTCGGCGCCCACCTCCACGAGGCCGACCTGGTGATCGCCTCGACCGCCTCGCCCGAACCGGTGCTGCGCGAGGCGACCGTGCGCGCGGCGCTGGGCCGCCGCCGCCGACGCGCGCCGGTGCTGATCGTCGACCTGGCGGTGCCGCGCGACGTCGAGCCCGAGGTCGCGGCGCTCGACGACGTGTTCCTGTACACGGTCGACGACCTGAAGGGCGTGATCGACGACAACCTGCGCGCGCGCCGCGCCGCGGCCGACGACGCCGAGCAGATCCTCGATGCCGAGGTCGCGACGTTCGGCGACGCGCGGCGCGCGCTCGACGCGGTGCCGGTGATCCGCGCGCTCCGCGCCCACGGCGACGAGGAGCAGCAACGCGCGGTCGCCGAGGCGCGCCACATGCTCGACGCCGGGCGCCCGGCGCCCGAGGTCCTGGAGTGGCTGGCCCATACCCTGGCCAATCGCCTGCTGCACGCGCCGAGCGCCAACCTCAAGGACCTGGTGAAGGACGACCCGCACGCGGTCGAGCTAGCGCGGCGCCTGTTCGGGCTCGAGGATCCGCGGTGAAGGACTCGCTGCGGTCGAAGCTCGAGCGGATGGTCGAGCGCGCCGAGGAGGTCGAACGCCTGCTGGGCACCCCCGAGGTCGCGACCGACGGCGACCGGCTCCGCACCCTGTCCCAGGAGCACGCCGCGCTGGCGCCGCTGGTCGCGGCCTGGGGCCGGCGCGCCTGGGCGCTGCACGCGCTGGCCGCCGCCGAGGAGCTCGGCCGCGACCCCGACCTCGAGCTGCGCGCGCTGGCCGTGGACGAGCGCGCCGCGGCGAACGCGGCGCTCGCGGCGGCCGAAGCGGCGCTGCTCGTCCAGCTCACGCCCCAGGACCCGCATGACGAGCGCAGCATCTTCCTCGAGGTCCGCGCCGCGGCCGGCGGCGACGAGGCCGCGCTGTTCGCCGGCGAGCTGTTCCGGATGTACGCCCGCTACGCCGAACGCCGCGGCTTCGGCGTCGAGCTGCTCAACGAGAGCCACGGCGAGCACGGCGGCTACAAGCAGGTGGTGGCGCGGATCGCGGGCCGCGGCGCCTACTCGCGCTTCAAGTGGGAGTCCGGCACCCACCGCGTGCAGCGGGTCCCGGCGACCGAGGCCGCGGGGCGCATCCACACCTCGACCGTCACGGTCGCGATCCTGCCCGAGGTCGACGCGGTCACCGAGGTCGCGATCGACGCCAAGGACCTGCGGGTCGACACCTTCCGCGCCTCCGGCGCCGGCGGCCAGCACGTCAACAAGACCGATTCCGCGATCCGCCTGACCCACCTGCCGAGCGGCATCGTGGTCGAGTGCCAGGACGAGCGTTCGCAGCACAAGAACCGGGCCCGGGCGATGGGCCTGCTGGCGGCCAAGCTGCTCGACGCCGAGCGCAGCAAGCAAGCCGCGGCCGCCACCGCCTCGCGGCGCCTGCAGGTCGGCAGCGGCGACCGCAGCGAACGGATCCGCACCTACAACTACCCGCAGGCCCGCGTCACCGACCACCGCATCGAGCTGACCCTGCACCGCCTGCCGGCGATCATCGAGGGCGACCTCGACGAGCTGCTCGATGCGCTGGCGCACGAGGCCGAGGCCGAGGCGCTCGCCTCGCTCTCCTAAGCGGCGATGGTCGAGGGCGCGGGCGGGCCGCGCCGCGTGCCGGCCCGCACCGTCAGGTCGTAGTAGTAGGCGACCAGCACCGCCTCGACCCCGAGGTTGACGACCGCGCCGCACAGCGAGCCGACCACGAGCTCGGCGAGCGGCGCTGCGCCGACGCCGAGCGCGCCCAGCGCCGCGACCACCGCGCCGGCGATCAGGCTCGCGATCAGCATCGCCAGCAGCAGCGCCGCCCCGATCGCCAGGTAGAGCGCGAAGCTGCGCCACCAGTGGCCGCGCGTCAGCCGCCAGCTCGCGCCGAGCGCCGCCAACCCGCGCTGGCCGTCGAACAGCGCGGCCTGGACGAAGAACGAAAGCGCGACGCCGACGAACAGGCCGGGCAGGACCAGCAGCGCCAAACCGAGCCACAACGCGACCAGGTAGCCGAGGCAGGCGAGCAGCAGCGGCGGCAGGAGCCGCAGCACCGCGGCCAGCGACGCGAGGCCGTCGCCGCGCTGGCCGCGAGCCAGGGTCCCGACCAGGTGCAGGACCGTGGTGTTGACAGCGAACGACAGCACGCCGATCGCCAGCAGCAGCGTGCCGAAGCGCTCGAGCAGCTCGCCGAACCGGCCCGCGGCGAGCAGCCGCACGACCTCGGCCGTGTCGGCGCCGAGCGCGAAGTGCACCGTCAGATTGACGCCGAGCGCGCCGATCACGGCGAGGCCCAGCGCCTGCGGCAGGGTGGCGTTGAAGATCGCCAGGCCACGCTCGACGACCTGGTCGAGCGGCAGCGGTCGGTCCTGGTCGAGCATCGTCCCCTCCTCAGCCGGGCGCGTCGTCGCGCAACCAGGCGGCGACCGACCAACGCTCGCGGCGGGTCGCCAGCACCTCGTGCTCGACCGCGGCCGAGAGGAACGCGACCAAGGTGCCGCCCTCCGGCAGCACGTCGCGATGGCTGCCGTCGGTGGCATGGAGGCGGAGCGCGCCGCCGTCGGCGGGGTCCCAGCCGGCATTGAGGTGGAGCAGCAGCGACACGACCCGTGCCCCGCCGTCGGCGAACCGTTCGCGGTGGCGAGCGTAGCCGGCGCCCGGCGCGTAGCGCGCCAACTGGACCTCGAGCGAGCGCAGCCCGAGCAGCGCGACGCGGTCGAGCGCTAGGCGCAGGGCCTCGAGCGTGGCGTGCAGGCCGGCCAAGGCCGCGTCGGGGTCGCCGGCCGCGACCCAGCAGCGCACGCCGCCGCGGGTCGCCGCCTCCTGTTGCGGCGAGCGGCCGATCCGGCCCGGCGCGAGGCGTCCCGCGGCATGGGCGGCGGCGGCCTGGCGCCAGGCACCCACCGCGGCCGGGTCGAAGGCCGCCGGCAGGACGACCTGGTCCTCGACCCGGAGCCCCTCGGCCGGCCGGCCGGCCAGCCCGACGGTAGCGCCAGGGTCGTGGTTCCCGAGGAAGTTGGCCATTTTGTTGCGCGGAATCGCCTAGCCTATTGATTCTGCTTGTGAAGTGGTCATAATCGCGCCCGGCTTCAACCGCCAGGTGTGAACCCCCTCCCCCTTCCGGTGCCTCCAGGCAACGGGAAGAGTCCGGGGGTTCATGCGTTTAGTCCACCGTTCACATTAACCGTACGTACAGGTGATTAGCATGAAGAAGTCCCTCGCCATCGTGGCCGCTGCGCTGGCCCTGTCGCTCGCCGCGTGCGAGAAGCAGGAAGCTCCGGCCGCCGCTCCCGCGACCGTCGCTGCTCCGGCGACCGCTGCTGCCCCCGCGACCGCTGCTGCTCCGGCGACCGCTGCTGCCCCGGCGACCGCCGCGGCTCCGGCGACCGCTGCTGCTCCGGCGACCGCCGCGGGCGGCTAACGGCTCACGCCGTAGCGCCGCAAGGCGTCGGGTTCCTAGGACCCGGCGCCCTGCAAGACCGAGGGCAGGCATCGCAAGGTGCCTGCCCTCTTCTTTTGTGCGTCGCGCGCAGCGCCGCGCGCCGTGCTCAGGCCGCGTCGCTCGCGGGCTTCGGTCCGAACACCTTGCGCAGCTGATCGATGCCCTTGGGCTGGACTTGGATGCTGAAGTCGGTGCCCGGGTTGAGCGCCAGCCCGGTGGTCGAGCCGCAGTGCATCACCACCATCGGCGCCGCCATCTTGTTGAGCGTCGGGTAGGCCGGGTACTTGGCCTGGGCCGCAACGGCGTGCGCCTCGGCACTGAACGCCGGCAGGAAATCGGGCATGCCTTCCTCGCTGGACTTGACGATCAGGGTCTGGAGCTCCGGGTCCTTCGTCTTGCCGTCCCAGGGCTTGTTGCACATCACCCAGACCTCGGAGCGCAGCAGCACCTCGTAGAGCGTGCCGAGCGAGCACAGCTCGCGGCGCACGCCGTCGATCAGGTAGTCGATCTCGTTGGTCGGTTGCGGTCGGTCGCTCATCTGCTCGTTCTCTCGTGTCGATGGTTGGTGGGATGGCGGTGATCGATCAGCCGAGCGCGTGCTCGAGGTCGGCCGCGAGGTCGGCGACGTCCTCGACGCCGACCGAGAGGCGGACCAGCGCATCGGTGATGCCGAGCGCGGCGCGGACCTCGGCCGGGACCGAGGCGTGGGTCATGGTCGCGGGATGGTTGACCAGGCTCTCAACCCCGCCCAGGCTCTCGGCGAGCGCGAACAGCTCGAGCCTCGACAGCATCTCGCGCGACGCGGTCATGCCGCCCTTCAGCCATACCGAGACCATCCCGCCGCCGGCGCGCATCTGGCGCCGGCAGAGCGCGTGCTGCGGGTGGCTGGCGAGGTCCGGGTAGGCGACGCGCTCGACGCGCGGGTGACGCTCGAGCAGCTGCGCCAGGCTGAGGGCGTTGGCGCAGTGGCGTTCCATTCGCAGGTGCAGGGTCTTGAGCGCGCGCAGCACCAGGAACGAGTCGAACGGCCCGGCGACCGCGCCGACCGCGTTCTGCAGGTAGGCGACGCGCTCGGCGAGCTCGGCGTCGGCGCCGACCACCACGATCCCGCCGACCACGTCGGAATGGCCGTTGAGGTACTTGGTCGCCGAGTGCAGGACCATGTCGAAGCCCAGCGCCAGCGGCTGCTGCAGCCACGGCGAGGCGAAGGTGTTGTCGCAGACCGAGGTGATGCGGCGGGCGCGGGCCAGCTCGCCGACCATCGCCAGGTCGACCAAACGGAGCAGCGGGTTGGTCGGGGTCTCGACCCAGATCAGCCTGGTGTTGGGCTTGATCGCGCGCTCGAACGACTCGCGGCTCAGGCCGTCCACGTACGTGAAATCCAGGCCTGCCGAGACGCGCCGGACATTCTCGAACAGCCGACGGCTGCCGCCGTACAGGTCGTCGACCGCGACCACGTGGCTGCCGGTCGGCAGCAGGTCGAGCAGCGTGGCGGTCGCCGCCATGCCCGAGGCGAACGCGAAGCCGCGCGTGCCGCCCTCGAGGTCGGCGACGCAGCGCTCGTAGGCGAAGCGGGTCGGGTTCTGGGTGCGCGAGTACTCGAAGCCCTTGTGCTCGCCCGGGCCCGACTGGGCATAGGTCGAGGTCAGGTAGACCGGCGTCATCACCGCGCCGGTGGTGGGGTCGGGGCTCTGGCCGGCGTGGATCGCGCGGGTGCCGAACCCGTGTCGCTCGTGTCGCTTCATCTGTCCGTCCTTCGAGGTGGTGGGGGTCGGCGTCAGCTCGCGCTGCGCCGCAACCAATTGAGCACGTCGCTGCGGGTGATGAGGCCGAGGAAGCGGCCCTCGCCGTCGACCACCGCGACCGTCGGGTCGATGCCGATGCGCTCGATCAGCGCCGCGACCGACGCGCTGACCGGCACCACCGGGAAGCCGGTGTGGAGCGCGGCGGCGACGCTGGTCGTGAACTCGACCTCGGGCGCGTCCTGCACGGCGCGGATGATGTCGAGCTCGGTCAACACGCCGAGCAGACGGTCGCCGTCGATCACCGGGATCTGGGAGTAGCCGCCGTTGCGCATCCGCACGTGGGCGGTGGCGAGCGTGTCGTCGGGCCCGACCGTCACCACCGCGCGCTCGCCGTGCGGCCGTGTGATCAGGTCGCGCAGGTCGCCGTGCTTGGGGAGCTCGACCAGCCCGAGGTCGCGCAGCCAGAAGTCGTTGTACATCTTCGACACGTAGCGCGTGCCGGTGTCGCAGGCGAAGGTCACGACGCGCTTCGGGCCGGTCTGCGCCCGGCACCAGCGCAGCGCCGCGGCGAGCAGCGTGCCGCTCGAGGAACCGGCGTTGATGCCCTCCTTGAGCAGCAGCTCGCGAGCGGTGGCGAAGGCCTCGGCGTCGGGGATGGTGTAGGCGACCCTGGTCATCGTCAGGTCGCAGATCGGCGGGATGAAGTCCTCGCCGATGCCCTCGACCAGCCACGAGCCGCTCTTCTCGGAAAGCGTGCCCTGGTTGACGAACTGGGCGAGGATCGAGCCGACCGGGTCGGCGAGCACCAGCTCGACGTGGGGCGCGACCCGCTTGAAGTACGCGGCCAGGCCGCCGATGGTCCCCGACGAACCGACCCCCAGCACGATCGCGTCGAGCTGGTGGTCCATCTGCTCCCAGATCTCGGGGGCGGTGGTCTTCTCGTGGGCGGCAGCGTTGTCGGGGTTGAAGAACTGGTTGATGAAGTACCAGCCGTGCTGCTTCGCAAGCGAGTCCGCCAGGTCTTGGTAATACTCGGGATGGCCCTTGGCGACGTCGGAACGGGTCAGCACGACCTCGGCGCCCATCGCGCGGCAGTTGTAGACCTTCTCGGCGCTCATCTTGTCGGGGATCACCAGCACCAGCCGGTAGCCCTTCTGCGCCGCGACCAGCGCCAGCCCCAGGCCGGTGTTGCCGGCGGTGGCCTCGATGATGGTCGCGCCGGGCTTGAGCTCGCCGCGGCGCTCCGCGCCCTCGATCATCTCGAGCGCCATGCGGTCCTTGATCGAACCGCCTGGGTTCTGCGACTCGAGCTTGAGGAACAGGCGGCAGGGACCGACCTCGAGGCGCTTGACCTCGAGCATGGGCGTGCGCCCGATCATCTCGAGCACCGAGCGATGGACCTGCATGGGGGTGGGACCGGACGGCGTCCGCGGCGGCGGCGGGGCCGGTATTCTATGCCATCCCGTCACCGCCCCCGGACCCCGCCCTGGGAACCACCGTCGCCGCCCTGCTCGGTTCGGCCGTCGCCGCGCTCGCGACGGCCAGCGACAGCCCGCGCCTCGACGCCGAGCTGCTGCTGGCCGCGGCCTGGCCGGGGGCGGTGCGCAGCGCGTTCCGCGCCGATCCCGACGCGATCCCGGACCCGGCGGCACGCGAGCGCTTCGCGGCGCTGGTCGCGCGCCGGGCACGTGGCGAACCGCTGGCCTACCTGACCGGGCGACGCGAGTTCTGGTCGCTGGAGCTCGCGGTCGACGCACGGGTGCTGGTGCCGCGGCCCGAGACCGAGCGCCTGGTCGAGCTGGCCCTGGCTCGGGGCGCGGCCGACCAGCCGCTCGCGGTGCTCGACCTCGGCACCGGCAGCGGCGCGATTGCGCTGGCCCTGGCCCACGAGCGCCCGCGCTGGCGGGTGACCGCGGTCGACGCCTCGCGCGACGCATTGGCGGTCGCGACCGGAAACGCCCAGCGGCTGGGGATCGCGCTCGAGCTGCTGCCCAGCGACTGGTTCGGCGCGCTCGCCGGGCGGCGCTTCGACCTGATCGCGTCCAACCCGCCGTACGTCGCCGACGGCGATCCGCACCTCGTCGCGCTCGCGCACGAGCCGCGCGGCGCGCTGTGCGCCGGCCCGGACGGGCTCACGGCGTTGCGCGCGATCGTGGCCGCCGCACCCGCCCACCTGGCGCGCGGCGGCTGGTTGCTCGTCGAACACGGCGCCGACCAGGGCCCCGCGGTCCGGGCGCTGCTCGCCGCGGCGGGGCTCGACGGCATCGAGACGGCGACCGACGGCGCGGGACGGGCGCGCGTCGGCACAGGTAGAATGCCGCCATGACGGCCCCCTGCCCGGCAACCGACCTCGACGGACGCGATGGCCAACTTCATCTATAACGAGGACGGCGACGCCGTCGGCTTCCACGACGACGCGTTCATCTACAAGCTCGACGGCGCGGCCGTCGGCCAGCTGAACGGCCCCAGCGTCCACAAGCTCGACGGCTCCTACATCGGCGAGCTCTACGAGGACATGATCGTCGACCGGTTCTCGCAGGACCTCGGCGCCATCGAACCCGCCACGCCGCCTCGGGGCAGCCCGGTGCCCATGCCCGCCAACCGCGGCATGATGAGCTACGGGTTCCCCGACGTCTTCGACCTGCTGCTGAGCTGAGCGCGCGGCCGGCCGGGTCGCCAGGGGGGATCGCGATGGCGATGGCGCTCGATGCGGGGTTATGGCGCTCCACGCTGCCCGATGGCTGGGAAGCCGAGGAGGAGGAGGAGTCGCTGCTCGTCTACCACCCGGACGGCCCCGGCACCCTGCAGTTCACGTGCTCCGAGATGGAGGATGGCCTCGTCGACGACGAAGACCTCCGCTACTTCGCCGACGAGCTGCTGGCCGAGGGCAAGGAGCCGGCGCTGGTGCGAATCGGTCCGCTCGCCGGCCTCAAGTTCGAGTACGACGACCCCGACACCGCCGAGTGGGTGGTCGAGTGGTACCTCGCGGCCGATGACCTGTTCTTCTTCGTCACCTACTCCTGCCCGCGCGTCGCGCGCGGCGCCGAGGACGGTGCGGTCGACGCCATCCTCCACGCCCTCGAGCTCGACAAGTGAAGGTCACCGCGTTCTGGACCGCGCTGCTGGCGCTGCTGATCCTCGGCCTGATGCTGCGGGTGGTGGTGCTGCGCTTGACCCGCCGGGTCGGGATCGGCGACGGTGGCGATAAGGAGCTTGCCAAGGCGATCCGGGTCCACGGCAACGCCATCGAGACGGTGCCGATCGCGTTGCTGCTGATGGCCGGCTACGAGCTCGGCGGCGGCCTGCCCTGGCTGCTGCACGCCGGTGGCGCAGCGCTGCTGCTCGGGCGCCTGGCCCACGCCTTCGGCCTATCGCGCACCAGCGGCACCAGCCCCGGCCGCCTGCTCGGCTCGCTCGCCTGGGCCGCGGTGGTGGTGACCATGAGCGTCGCGATCCTCCTACAACGGCTCACCTGACGGAGACCTGCTAGATGGCCAACCCCACCGTGATCATCGAGACCAGCGCCGGCACCATCAAGGTCGAGCTGTTCGCCAAGGAGGCGCCGCTCAGCGTCGCCAACTTCCTGCAGTACGTGGACGACGGGCACTACGACGGCACGATCTTCCACCGCGTGATCGCCGACTTCATGGTCCAGGGCGGCGGCTTCGCCCCCGACATGAAGCAGAAGGCGACCCACGCGCCGGTCAAGAACGAGGCCAACAACGGCCTGCAGAACGAGCCCTACACGCTGGCGATGGCCCGCACCCAAGTAGTGGACTCGGCGACCGCCCAGTTCTTCATCAACGTCGCCGACAACGTGTTCCTGAACCACGGTGGCCGCGACTTCGGCTACTGCGTGTTCGGCAAGGTGGTCGACGGCGAGAAGGTGGTCGACGAGATCGCCGAGGCCAAGACCGGGGTCAAGAACGGGATGAAAGACGTGCCGGTCGAGACCATCCTGATCCGCGCCGCCAAGCGCGGCTGAGTCAGCTGGCGTCGAACCAAGGCGGAGCGGGTCGTCCCTGGGCCCGCCAATCTGCGCCGCTCCCGGCGGCGCGTGCCAGTCGAGATCATCCTGCACCGCACCGCCCAGCGCGGCTGAACCGGGCCCGCTGCTGGCTGGTCAGCGGCCGAGCAGCACCGCGGCGAGCGCTGCGGCCTGGCCGCGGATCTCCGGCACCGCGGTGGTCTCCCACAACGACCCCTTGCGGCACGGGCCCAGCGTGTAGAGCGGGTGGGGCGTCGCGCCCTGCGCGTCCTCGAGCCGGCCGTCGGCGTCGGTCGCGAGCCCCAGGTGCAGCGGGTCGGCGTGCGCCAAGCCGTGGCGCATCAGGTTGCGGACCAGCGGGTCAGCGAGCTTGCGGTAGTTGCTCTCGGCGCCGGTGCAGTTGAGCACCCGCGCCGCGCGCAGCACGACTTGCTCGGCGCCGCGCAACTGGATCCCGACCTGCAGTCCGGCGCCGCCCAGACCTTCGTCCTCCTCGATGCTGCGCAGCCGACCTCGCAGCGTGGTGAGCTGGCCGCGCGCGGTCAGCTCGGCGACCAACGCCGAAGACGACGGCGGCATGCGATGGCGCGCGACCTCCCACCAGGGCCGCACGTGGCGCAGGAAACGCTGCTGCTCGGAGCGCGGCAGCGCCTGCCACAGCGCGACGGTGCGCGGCCGCAGCGCGTTGATCACGCTCGGCCAGGGCACGCCGGCCGCCGCCGCCTTCGCGAGCTCGGCGCGCACCAGCGCCAACAGCGTCGCGATCCGATGCGGCGCCTCGCCCGGCACGAACTCCGGCCAGACCGGTGTGGCCTCGTGCGGGAACGGCCACAGCCCGCGGCGCGAGACCGCGTGGATCGCCCCGTGGTGCCCGTTGCGGGTCAACGACACCAGCATGTCGACGCTGGTGAGCCCGGTGCCAATCAGCAGCACCGCGTCGTCGGGCTCGAGGCCGTCGACCGCGCCCGGCTCCCAGGCGCGGTTGAAGTAGCGCGGCGAGTCGTAGCCTTGCGGGTCGCGGACTACCGGGTGCGGCGGCGGGAAGTTGCCAAGCGCCAGCACCAGCGCGTCGGCCACCACCAGCTCGCCGCCGCGCAGCAGCAGCTGCCAGCCGTGCACCGCAGGCCGCGCGTCCACCGCCTCGCCCGTGACGCGCCTGAGGCGCGCGCCGTCGGCGGCCGCCGCCTCGGAATCGCGCAGCCGCTGCTCGAGGTACTGGCCGTAGAGCTGGCGCGGCGCGAACCACTCGCCGGGCGCCTCGCGCGGCGCCAGGCCGCGGGCCCTGAGCCAGGCCACGAAATCGTCGGGCGCCGCCGGATCGAAGCTCATCTGCGCCGCCGGCACGTTGAGGATGTGGCGCGGGTCGAAGCTCGAGTACGCCACGCCGCGCGCGAGCTGGCGCGGTTCGCGCTCGACCAGCGTCACGTCGAGCGGGCCCTTCCCTGAGGCGGTCGCGCGGCGCAGCAACTGCAGCGCGAGGGCGGTGCCGGAGAACCCGGCGCCGACGATGGCGACCCGCGACATCGTTACCTGAGGCCCGGGAACAGCCCTTTGAGACCGATGGCGATGAACTGGACGCCGACCGCGACCATGATCAGGCCCATGATGCGGGTGAAGACGTTGATGCCGGTGCGGCCCAGGGCCTGGGACAGCCAGGGCGCGAGCCGGAACGCGGCCCAGCAGACGATGCCGCAGGCCAGGATCCCGACGCACAGCACCACGTAGTGCAGGGTGTTGCCAGGGTTGTTGGCGGTGTAGAGGATCACCGCCGAGATCGAGCCGGGGCCGGCCAGCAGCGGGATGCCGAGCGGCACCACCGCGACCTGGGCCTTCTCGACGCCCTCCTGCACCTCCTCGGCGGTCTGCTTCATGGCGCTGGTCTGGGCCTGGAGGTTGGAGAGCGCCATCAGCAGGATCAGCAGGCCGCCGCCCACCCGGAACGCGGGGATCGTGACGCCGAAGGTCTTGAGGATCAGGTCACCGATGAACAGCGCGGCGAGCAGCACCGCGCAGGCGGTCAGCCCCGCCACGCCCGCGGTGTTGCGACGCTGGGCCGGGGTCTCGCTCTGGGTGAAGGCGATGAACATCGGCACCGCGCCGATCGGGTTGAGCATCGCGATCAACGAGACGAAGAACTCGAGGTACTCGGTCCAGGGTTGCATTCCGGCGCCAGGCTGCAGCATGGCGCGCAGTCTACCGGAGCGCCTCTGCGTCGGGCGACAGGCGCCGGGCGACGGGCACAGCGAGCGCGCGGGGCGAGGGATAGAATCGGCACCGATGTCCGCCGCACCTGACCGTCCCGCCCTGCCGCCGCGCCACGCCCGCCAACTGGCGCTCGACGGCTTCGGCCCCGCCGCCCAAGCCGCGCTCGGCGCGAGCCGGCTGCTGATCGTCGGGCTCGGCGGCCTGGGCGCGGCGGCTGCGCAGTACCTGGCCGCGGCCGGCGCCGGCACCCTGGTGCTCAACGACTTCGACCGCGTCGACGCCACCAACCTCCAGCGCCAGCCGCTGTACCGCGAGGCCGACCTCGGCACGCCCAAGATCGAGGCCGCGGCACGCGCGCTCGCCGCGCTCGATTCTGGGGTCGCGCTCGAGCGCCGTCCGCAGCGCCTGGCCGGCGCTGGGCTTGCGCACGAGGTCGCGGCCGCGACCGTGGTGCTCGACTGCTCCGACAACTTCGGCACCCGCTTCGCGCTCAACGCCGCCTGCGTCGCGGCCCGCGTGCCGCTGGTCTCGGCGGCCGCGGTCGGCTGGGATGGGCTGCTCGCCTGCTTCGACGCCCGCGACCCCGCGAGCCCCTGCTATGCCTGCGCCTTCGCCGAGGACGACGAGACGCTCGGCGACTGCGCGGCCCACGGCATCCTCGGCCCCGTGGCCGGCGTGATCGGCACGCTGGCCGCGGTCGAGGCCGTCAAGCTCGCGACCGGCACCGGCCAGCCGCTGGTCGGGCGGCTGCTCGCCTACGATGCGCGCGGCGGCGCGACGCGCCTCAGCCGCCTGCCGCGCGACCCGTCCTGTCCCACCTGCGGAGCTGCGCGATGAAGCGACCCGACGCCCCACCCCCGACGCCGTCGGCCCCGCCCCAGCTCGGGTTCCTGCGCGACCAGAGCGCGGCGGCGCGGCTCGAGCGCTACCTGCGCGACGCGATCCCGCTCGTCAACCACATGGACGTGCGGGTGCTGTCCGCCGACATCCGCGGCGTGGTGCTGGAGGCGCCGCTCGCGCCCAACCGCAACCACGTCGGCACCGCGTTCGGCGCCAGCCTGCACGGCGTCGCGACGCTCGCCGGTTGGGGCTTGGTGTGGCTGGCGCTAGAGGAGCACCCCGAGCGCGAGGTGGTGGTGGCCGAGAGTCGGATGCGCTACCGGCTGCCGGCCAACGCCACCTTCCAGGCGCGCTGCGCGTTGCCGCCGCCCGAGAGCCTGGTCGAGCTGGGCGTGAACTACGCGGCGCGCGGCCGCGCCCGGGTGGTGCTCGACGCGCACATCCTGTGCGGCGGCAACCGGGTCGCGGAGTTCGAGGGGACCTTCGTCGCGGTGCGCGGCAAACCGCGCTGAACGCTCACTGCAGGCCGCGCGGCGCGCGGTGCGCGGGCGCGGCCAGGAACATCTGGTCGACGTCGACCGCGTCGAAGCGGTAGGACCGGCCGCAGAACTCGCAGCTCACCTCGACCTGCCCATGCTCGGCCAGGATCGACGCGGTCTCCTCGGCGCCCAGGCCCTTCAGCATCTCGACGATCCGCTCGCGGGTGCAGGAGCAGCGGAACGCGACCGGCTGGGCGTCGAGCAGCCGCACGTCGTCCTCGTGGTAGAGGCGGTGGAGCAGCGCCGGCGGCTCGAGCGCCAGCAGCTCGGCGGGGGTCAGGGTGTCGGCCAACACCGTGGCGTGCTGCCAGGCGTCGGGGTCGGGGGCGGCGCTCGGCACCACCTGGAGCAGGAAGCCAGCGGCAGCGCGCCCGTCGGCGGCCAGCCAGAGCCGGGTCGGGAGCTGCTCGGAGCGCGCGAAGTAGCCCTCGAGCGCCGCGGCCAGCGACTCGCCGTCGAGCTCGACGATGCCCTGGTAGCGCTCGACGGCGCCTTGGGCCGTGCCGTCGGCGCTGCGCTGCTCGACGGTGATCACCATCTTGCCGCTGCTCAGGCCGCTACCGGTGAGCGCGGCGAAGCCCAGGCCCTCGACCGCGCCTTGCCAGCGCGCCAGGCCGCGCAGGTGGCGCTCCGAGTCGCACTGCACCACCAGCAGATGGACCGGCCCGTCGCCGGTGACCTGCAGGGTCAGCGCGCCGTCGAACTTGAGCGTCGAGGCGAGCAGCGCTGTCGCGGCGAAGGCCTGGCCGAGCAGGTCGCGGACCTCGCGCGGGTAGGCGATGCGCTCGAGCGCCGCGGCCCAGGTCGCGTCGAGGTGCACGACCTCGCCGCGGACCGCGCGGTGCTCGAACAGGAACTTGGAGAGCGCGTCGCCCTTCATCCTGGGGCGCGGCTCAACCGGCGAGCTTCTTCTTGAGCAGCTCGTTGACCAGGCCCGGGTTGGCCTTGCCGCCGGTCGACTTCATCACCTGGCCGACGAAGTAGCCGAACAGCTTGTCCTTGCCGGCGCGGTAGTCGGCGAGCTGACCAGGGCTGGCCGCGATCACGGCGTCGATCGCGGCCTCGAGCGCGCCCGCGTCGCTGACCTGCTTCAGACCCTTGGCGCCGATGATCGCATCGGCCTCACCCTCGCCCGCCACCATCGCCTCGAACACCTCCTTGGCGGTGCGGCCCGAGATCGTGCCGTCACTGATGCGCGCGACCAAGCCGGCGAGCGACCCGGCCGACACCGGGCTCGCGCCGACCTCGAGGCCGCGCGCTTTGAGCGCCGCCGCCAGGTCGCCCATCACCCAGTTCGCGCACAGCTTCGCCTCGCCGCCGACCTCGGCCACGACCGCCTCGTAGAAGGCCGCGAGCGCGCGCGAGCCGGTCAACACCTCGGCGTCGTAGTCGGACAAGCCGTGCTGCGCGACCAAGCGCGCGCGCAGCGCGTCGGGCAGCTCGGGGAGCGCAGCGCGCGCTGCCGCGACCTCGGCCTCGCCGATCACCAGCGGCAGCAGGTCGGGGTCGGGGAAGTAGCGGTAGTCGTTCGCCTCCTCCTTGGAGCGCAGCGCACGGGTCTCGTCGCGGTCGCTGTCGTAGAGGCGCGTCTCCTGCTTGATCTTGCCGCCGGCCTCGATCAGGTCGATCTGGCGCTCGACCTCGTGGGCGATCGCCTTCTCGATGAAGCGGAACGAGTTCAGGTTCTTGATCTCGCAGCGGGTGCCGAGCGCTTGGCCCGGTTTGCGCACCGAGACGTTGGCGTCGCAGCGCAGCGAGCCTTCCTGCATGTTGCCGTCGCAGATCCCGAGCCACACCACCAGCTGGTGGATGCGCTTCAGGTAGGCGACCGCCTCGGCCGCCGAGCGCATGTCGGGCTCCGAGACGATCTCGAGCAGCGGCGTGCCGGCGCGGTTGAGGTCGATTCCCGACTGCGCGCCGAAGCCCTCGTGCAGCGA
>Ga0247727_10006426_pt1 | contig 23128 bp, 20 predicted proteins | sample WisWelCaveWW1625_FD_202498 | JGI IMG/M metagenome (GOLD analysis project Ga0247727, IMG submission 202498) | Biofilm microbial communities from Wishing Well Cave, Virginia, United States - WW16-25 | ecosystem: Environmental > Aquatic > Deep subsurface > Groundwater > Cave microbial mat | place...
CGGCGTTGGCCGCCATCGTCTTGATTACGCTGTAAATAGGTAACTGCTCAGGCCGTGCTGGCAAATCGTGCGGGAAATCCACAGATTACACAGATTGCACAGATTTTTCCATCTGCGAAATCTGTGTAATCTGTGGACAAACACCCAGGGCTGAGCAGTTACGTAAATAGTGAAATCCGTGTGCTAACCGATCGTTGATTAGAGGAGGCCCTATGCTCACTGCGGATCGTGTCACCCGCACCACCTGCCCGTACTGCGGCGTCGGCTGTACGCTCGACCTGCACCTGAAAGATGATTTCATCTTCCGCGTTACCTCGCCGTTTGAGTCGCCGGTGAACCACGGCAACCTGTGCGTCAAGGGCCGCTTCGGCTACGACTTCATCTACAGCCCGGATCGGGTAGCCGCGCCGCTGATCCGCAAGACGCCGCAGACGCCCGGCCACCGCACGCAGGCCTTTGACCGCAGCGAGTGGCGCGAGGTCGCGTGGGATGAAGCTCTCGACTACGTGGCGGATCGCCTGGTGGAGATTTACAGGCGCGACGGCTCGGACGCGCTGGCGGTCTACTGTTGCGCCAAGGCGACCAACGAGGACAACTATCTCCTGCAAAAGATGTTCCGCGCGCTGTTCCGCACCAACAACGTCGATCACTGCACGCGCCTGTGCCACGCCGGTTCGGTGACGGCGCTGTTGAAGGCCCTGGGCACCTCCGCCATGAGCAACACCGCCGCCGAAGTCATCAAAACGGATTGCTTCATCGCTACCGGAACCAACACCAGCGAGAACCATCCCATCATCGCCCTGCAAATGAAAGACGCGGTGATGAAGCACGGCTCCAGGCTGATCGTGATCGACCCGCGCCGCATTGAGCTGTGCGACTTCGCCACGCTCTGGCTCCCGCTCAAGCCGGGCACGAACGTCGTAGTCTACTCGGCCATGGCGCACGTCATCATAAAGGAAGGCCTGGTCAACGAGACGTTCGTCGCCGAACGCTCCACCGGGTACGAGGCTTTCAAGACATCGGTGGAGAAGTTCACGCCCGAATACGCTGAGGCCATCTCCGGCGTGGATCGCAACCTGATCATCGAAGCGGCGCGCATGTATGCCACCGCGAAGAACGGCGCGATCTACTGGGGCATGGGCGTCTCGCAACTCTCGCAAGGCACGGCCAGCGCCATCGGCTTGATCCACCTGGCGCTCCTCACCGGCCACATCGGGCGCGAGGGCACCGGGCTGAATCCCTTGCGCGGGCAGAACAACGTGCAGGGCGCGTCGGACGCGGGCGGGATGCCCTTCCACTATCCCGGCTACATGGAAGTGGACAAAGACGAGAACGCGGTGAAGTGGGAGAAGGCCTGGAATATCGAACCGGGTGGCCTCTCGCGCAAGCGTGGCCTGACCACGACGGAGATTCTCACCAACGCCAGGCCCGGCAGGGTACGCGCGCTCTACATCATGGGCGAGAACCCGATGATGACCGAGCCGAATCTGAACGTCACTCGCCATCACATGGAGCAACTTGAGTTTCTAGTGGCGCAGGATATCTTCATCAACGAGTCTGGCGCGTTCGCTGACGTGATCCTGCCCGCCACCTCGTGGGCCGAGAAGGAAGGCACCGTTACCAACACCGACCGCCGGGTGCAACGCGTGCGGCAGGCGATTGCGCCGCGCGGCCAATCGCGCCCAGACTGGGAGATCATCTGCGACGTGGCCCAGCGAATCGAAAAACGCCTGGGCCGCCCGAACACGGCCCGCTGGAACTACGAGGAGCCGGAGGAAGTCTTCCGCGAGATGGCGAACGTGGCGACGATGCTGAAGGGCGTCACGTATCGGCGCATCGAGAACGTCGGCCTGCAATACCCGGTTCCCGACGAGAACCACCCCGGCACGCCCTACCTGTTCGCCGAGACCTTCCCCTCCGGGCGCGGCAAGTTCTTCCCGCTGGAGTACGTGCCGGCGGTGGAAGAACCCGACGACGAGTACCCGTTCATCCTCACCACGGGCCGCTTGCTGGAGCACTGGCACGGCGGGACGATGACGCGCCAATCGCAGTTGGAGGCGCTGTACCCTGAGGCGCTGGTGGAGATACACGAGGTGGACGCCGCGCGCCTGAGCGTGAAGACGGGCGACGTGGTGCGCGTGGCTTCGCGGCGCGGCTCCGTCGTCCTGCGCGTGCTGGTCTCGCCCAAGACCAGCCCCGGCGTGGTCTTCATCCCCATGCACTTTGCGGAGGCCGCCGCCAACGTGCTGACGATTGACGCGCTGGATCAGCAAGCCAAGATACCGGAGTTCAAGGCCTGCGCCGTGAGCATTCAAATTGCGCGCGAGGACGAATTGCCGAACGCGGTGGAGCCGCTGGCGAGAGGGCGATATTGATTCGGTCCGGAGAGTGTGAGAGTATTATCGCTGGAGGACGACGATGGACACCATTCACAGCCTCTACGAAAATCAGGTCAAGCCCTTATCGGTGGCAGAGCGCATGGAACTGATGCGTCTGATCGTGGACGACCTGGCGCAATCTGCCCCACGCTGGGTCGTGGACATTAGCGATATATGGGATGAGGCCGACTTGCGCGATTTGAGTCGGGCCTCACTGGCTTACGCTTCTGAGGCGATGGTGGAGGGGGAAGATGACGCTGAAGCCCGGTGATGTCGTCACGGCGGATTTTCCGGGCGTGACCGGGGTTAAGCGCCGCCCGGTTGTCGTTGTGTCAACGTTGGAATACCACACGCACCGCCCCGATGTGATTGTGGGCGTTATCACCTCACAGGTTGCAAACGCCACCACACCCGTCGATCATTTATTGCAGGATTGGGCCACGTCCGGATTACACCATCCCTCGGCCTTCCGGGCGTTTTTGGCAACTCTACCCGCCACGGCGGCGAGCGCTCCCATCGGCCACTGCTCAACGCGCGACTGGCAAGCCATTCAAGTTTGCTTGTCGAAGGCCATCGCCGCACAAGGAACGTCCTAACCCACACTTTGCCGAGGCGGCCGCCAACGCTAAAAGGAAAACACCGGATGAAACAAATCCTGCCCGGCCTGCACTTCATCACCGGCCTGCCGGTGGGCAGGGTCTACGTCATCGAAGACCCGGACGGCCTGACGTTGATTGACGCCAGCATCTCCGGAGTCGCCAACACGATCCTGAGCCAGGTCAAGGGGCTGGGCCGTTCCGCGCGCGAGGTGAAGCGCATCCTGATCACCCACGCCCACCCCGACCACGTGGGCAGTCTGCGGGAATTGAAGCAAGCGACCGGCGCGCAGGTCGCCGCCTCCGCCATCGAACAGCCGGTGATCGAAGGCCAAATCCCGGTCCCGCGCGTGGACCCGGCCAAACTCAAAGGCCTGTTCAAGTTCCGCCCGCCGCGCACTGTGATGAAAGCCACGCCGGTGGATCACCCACTGCGGGGCGGGGAGACGCTGGACTGTATGGGCGGCCTGCAGGCGGTGTTCACACCCGGCCACGCGCCGGGCCATCTCGCATTCTGGCAGCCGCAGAAGCGCATCCTGTTTTGCGGGGACGTGCTGTTCAACGCGCCCAAATTCGGCCTGCCGCCCGCGTTCCTCACGGTGGACATGGACGAGAATAAACGCTCCATCCGCAAGCTGGCGGAGTTGGGGCCGGAGGTGGTGTGCTTCGGACACGGCGACCCGCTCACTCAAAACGCCGCCCAGACGCTGACCGCGTTCGCCCGTCAGATCGGCTGGCTATAGAATTGCCTCTTGAAGCCGTGTTTATCCGCGCGCTTCGCGGTCCGTGTCCCACAGTAAGGAGGTTCGTATGTTCCATCACATCCTCATCGGCTACGACGGCTCGGCGCACGGCAAGAAGGCGCTGGAATACGGCATTGACTTCGCCATGCACACGGGCGCGGAGCTGACCATCGTCACCGCTTTCCCGAAGGTGCCGGATTACATCGGCTCACCGCAGTATAACCAAATGGTGGAGCGCGCCACGCGAGAGGCGCAACAGACGGCGGAGATGGGCGCGGAGCAGGCCCGCGCCTGCGGCCTCGAGCAGGTGCGGGTCGAAGTGATCGAAGGGGCGGCGGCGGAATGCCTCCTCACCGTGGCGGATACGCGCGGGTGCGATTGCATCGTCGTCGGCTCACGCGGGCACGACGGCCTGGCCGGGCTGTTGTTGGGCAGTGTCAGCGACCGCGTGGCGCATCACGCCAAAGTGCCGGTGCTGATTGTGAAGTGACCGGTATCATCATTCGGCCCGAACAACCCGGCGACCTAGCTGCCATCCGCGCCGTCAACGCGAGCGCCTTCGGCCGTTCGGCCGAGGCAGACGCGATTGAGGCCTTGCGCCAACGCGGGCAGGCAGTCATTTCGCTCGTCGCGGTTCAGGATGAGATCGTCGTTGGTCACCTCCTGTTCAGCCCGGTGATCCTGGCGGCCGCAAGCGGAGCTTTCCCCGGATTGGGCCTCGCGCCGCTGGCCGTCTCCCCCGGTTTCCAGCGGTGCGGAATCGGAACTCAACTAACACAGACCGGGATTGACGCATGTCGGAAGATCGGCTGTGAATTTGTGGCCGTGCTGGGCGACCCCCGCTACTATAGCCGCTTTGGATTTGAGCGGGCCAGCCGATACGGCCTCCGCTGTGAGTGGGATGTGCCGCTTGATGCGTTTCAGGTGCTGGCCCTGCGGCCCGGCGTGCTCGATGATCACACGGGTGTGATCAAATATCAACCGGAGTGGGATGGCGTCTGAGGCCGCTCGGCGTTTATCCGCGCCCCATTTCCCGCCCACATGGGGAGCACCGATAAACGTGATCATCAAGCCAGGAGCGATCCGCCATGCCAACTGATCCGCAGGCAGACGTACTGACGCAATCCACGCTGGCGGCGATTGAGCGCCTCAACGAGGCCATCAACCGGCGCGACCTCGAGGCGGTGATGGCGCCTATGACCGATGACTGCGTGTTTGAGAACACCTATCCGCCCCCGGATGGCGAGCGGTTTGAAGGTCAGGCGGCTGTCCGCGCTTTCTGGGCGCAGTTCTTTGCGTCCTCATCACAGGCGTTTTTTGAATTCGAGGAAATCTTCGCGCACGGCGAGCGGGGCGTGGCGCGCTGGCGCTACCGCTGGGTGGATGCGACGGGCCAGGCCGGGCACATTCGCGGCGTGGACGTGTTCCGCGTGCGGGCCGGGAAAATCGCCGAAAAGTTTTCCTACGTGAAGGGTTGAGAATGCTGACGATTGAGCAATTGAACGCGCGCGGCCAGGGCTACCTGCCGGGCTTAATTGGCCTTGAATTTCTGAGCGTCGAGCCGGGCCGCCTGACCGCGCGGCTGGCGATCCGCCCAGAACTTTTGGCCCGAACGGCTACCTGCACGCGGCCACCGTTATCGCGCTGGCGGATACAGCGTGCGGCTACGGCGCCATCGCCCATCTGCCCGCCGGGGCGCAGAACTTCACCACCCTTGAGCTAAAGAGCAACTTCATCGGAACCGCACGGGAGGGCGTCCTCCACTGCCTGGCCACGCTGGTGCACGGTGGGCGCACGACTCACGTGTGGGATGCCCAGGTGTCGGCCGAGGCCACAGGCAAAGTCATCGCGCTGTTCCGTTGCACGCAATTGCTGCTATACCCAACTGGAGCTGAACCACGGTCAGCACGAACAACGCGCTAAACTGATGTAATCCTGAAGAGGCCTTTACATGACAACGAGTGATCGCACTGCCAACCGCTTCCACTATGCCTGGGTCGTCGCCGCCATCACCGCGCTGGTGCTGTTGGTGACGGCGGGCGTCCGCACCGCGCCGCAAGTGCTCATCAAGCCGCTGGAGCAGGAGTTTAGCTGGACGCGCGACAGCATCTCGTTCGCCGTCGCCGTCAGCATCCTCTGGTACGGCCTGGGCAGTCCGCTGGCGGGTTGGCTGGTGGATCGCTTTGGCCTGCGCGGGGTGATGGCGGGCGGGCTGGCGCTGATCGCGGCCGGGCTGGGCCTGATATTGCTCATCGGCTCGCTCTGGCAACTGCACCTGTTCTGGGGCTTGATCGTGGGCGTCGGCACGGGCGCGCTCTCCAATGTGCTGGGCGCCATCATGGCGCAACGCTGGTTCCAAAAGCATCGCGGCCTGGTGGTGGGCCTGATGAGCGCGGCCTCGGCGGCGGGGCAGTTGATCTTTCTGCGCACCCTGATCAGCCTGACCGACGCGCAAGGCTGGCGCGGCGCGATTGGCCTGGTCGCGATCGTGATCGCGGTCTTGATCGTCCCCGTGTTTGTGCTGATGCGCGAGCGGCCGGAGCCGATGGGCCTGCGCCCGTTTGGGGGCGATGGCGAACGAGCGGAGGTTGTTGAGCTGTCGGACAATCACAAAACCTCACTGGCCGACGCCGCGCGCACGCGCGATTTCTGGCTGTTAGCCGGGAGCTTCTTCGTCTGCGGCTACACCACCAACGGGCTGATCGGCACCCATCTCCTGCCGCACGCGCTGGAGCATGGGTTCACCAGCGACACGGCCGGCTGGGCGATCGTGCTCATGGGGCTGATGAACATCGTCGGCACCCTGGCCTCCGGCTGGCTGAGCGACCGCGTTGACAACCGCTGGTTGTTGGCGGGTTACTACGGCTTTCGCGCCCTCTCGCTCGTGTTCCTGCCGTTCGTCGCCAGCTTCAGCGGCCTGCTGATCTTCGCCGTTGTGTACGGCCTGGATTGGATCGCCACCGTGCCGCCGACCATCAACCTGACGGCGCAACGCTTTGGGCGCGCCTCGGTGGGCGTGCTGTACGGCTGGATTTTCTTCTCGCACATGGTGGGCGCGGCGGTGGCGGCCTACGCGGGCGGGGTCCTGCGCGTGTGGCTGGGCGATTACACCCTGGCCTTCCTCTCTGCCGCCGTGCTGGGCTTCATCGCGGCGGGCTTCTCGATGGGCATTCGGCGTCTGGTGTTAGCGCCCGCGCGGGTGTAATTGATTCTGAGTAAACTTAGCCACGTGCGACGCACTCGCGTAGCCGCTTCGCGCGAAGCAAGTGCGTCGCACGTAACCCGACGATCTGTAAACCCAATTGGGAATCGCTGTAATTGAAAGACGCGCCCGCAAAGGCGCGTCTTTCAATTTCATCGAATGCGAACTGCCACACGCTAAGCGGGCACCGCCTGCTTCGTCACCATCTCCTGAAATTGCGCTTCTTCGGTGGAGCCTTTCAGCGCCGTGGTGGAGGCCTCGCCGCCCGTCACCGCCATCTGCACCTGATCGAAGTAGCCCGCGCCCACAAAGCGCTGGTGCTTGATGGCCTTGAAGCCCAGTTCCTTCTCCATCTCGAACTCATGTTGTTGCAATTTGACGAAAGCCGTCATGCCCGCGCGGCTGTAGCCGTGCGCCAGCTCGAACATGCTGGCGTTGAGGCTGTGGAACCCGGCCAGGGTGATGAACTGGAACTTGTAGCCCATCTCACCCAACTGCTCCTGGAAGCTGGCGATCTCGTCATCGCTCAGATTGCGCTTCCAGTTGAAGGAGGGCGAGCAATTGTAGGCCAGCAATTTGCCCGGATACTGCGCGTGGATGGCCTCGGCAAACTCGCGCGCCTCGGCCAGGTTGGGCGTGGAGGTCTCGCACCAGATCACGTCCACGTACGGCGCGAAGGCCAGCGCGCGCGCGATCGCGTACTCGACGCCGCTCCGCACCACGCGGTAGCCGTCGGCGGTGCGCTCGCCGGTCAGGAACGCTTCGTCCACGTCGTCCAGTTCGCCGCGGATCAGGGTGGCGCTGTCGGCGTCGGTGCGGCCAATCAGCACGGTCGGCGCGCCCAGCACGTCGGCGGCCAGGCGCGCCGCGATCAGCTTCTGGATAAATTCCTGCACGGGGACGAGCACCTTGCCGCCCATGTGCCCGCACTTCTTGGCCGAGGCGAGTTGATCTTCCAGGTGGATACCGGAGGCCCCGGCCTCGATCATCGCCTTCACCAGTTCAAAGGCGTTGAGCGATCCGCCGAAACCGGCCTCGGCGTCGGCGACGATGGGGGCGAGATAGTGCCGATCGCCGGAGTTTTCCAGGTGCTGGATTTGATCCGCGCGCAGGAGGGCGTTGTTGATTTTGCGGATGACGTTGGGGACGCTGGTGACGGGGTAGAGGCTCTGGTCGGGGTACATGGTGAGCGCGTCATTGGCGTCGCCCGCCACTTGCCAGCCGCTGAGATAAATCGCTTTCAGCCCGGCCTGCACTTGTTGAACGGCCTGGTTGCCGGTGAGCGCGCCGAGCGCGCGAATGAATGACTCCGAGTGAAGCAGATTCCACAGCCGCTCCGCGCCCAGCCGGGCGAGGGTGTGATCCACCGGGATGGTGCCGCGCAGGCGGTCCACATCTTCGGCGGTGTACGGGCGGGTGACGCCCTGCCAGCGTGGATTGTTGGCCCAGGCATGTTTGAGTTCAGTGATGGATAAGCGCGTGGACATGTGAAATCTCCTTTATCAAAATAATGAACCGGCTCGTTTGTTGTTTGATCTCTGCAACGGCTATCTTGTAAGGGATATTACCGGGCGGCGGACCGATTGTGAATATCCGAACAGGCGGAGTGTGAATCTTAGAATGAATAGGCCGACCTGCCCGGTTGGGTAGGCGGCCTTAGGCGATTGGAGGGGGATAGCGGTACGGGGGAGGTAGACCGGTAAACACGTAGACAGGTAAACACGGGTAATTTCGTGCCTACCTGTCTACTCTGTTTACGTGTGTACTTGCCTACAAATTACTTGCCTTGCAGGACTTCCACCGCTTTTGCCAGCGCGGGGTCGTTGGCCTCGGTGAACAGGTCCCAACGGGTGGGGACTTTGTAGGTGGGCACCACGCCCAGCTCCTCCCAGATGCCCGCCGTCTGGTCGAGCGGCTCAAACGTCTCGCTGGCCAGCCAGACGCGGGAGTCATCTTCAAAATCGTACGCCAGCAGAAGCTCCACATTGCCCAGCGTGGTTTGACCGATGAGCGTGGCGCGGCCCGAAGCGCCCAGCACGCCACTGGAGATTTCGCCGAAGCTGGCGGTGTTCACGTCCACCAGCACGACAAGCGGGACTGTTTGCGAGCCGCCGATGTCTTCGGAAGAAATATCCCAGGCGCGCCGATCCGTACGGCTGACGAAGTGCCCCTGTGTGCCCTGGGTGAAGAAGCCCAGGATTGGCTCGACGACGATGCTGGATCCGCCGCCGTTCTCGCGATTATCCAGCACCACGCCGCTCAGCGGGCCGGCCTCGGTGAGCTTTTCCAGCGCCGCGCGCATCTGCTCGACCAGCGTTTCATCGTCGTACGAGGGCAGGAAGATGTAGGCGATCCGCGTGTCCTGGCCCTGCGCGTTGCGGACGAGGCAGTAATCCAACGGCACGCCGCTGGTGATGCGGCGGCGCGTCATCGTCACGTCGCGCGGTTCTGCCCCAGGCCGCTGGATCGTCAGCGTCACTGGCGTCCCCTCCGGCCCGCGAATCTTTTGGGTCTGCAAGACGCCGGCCTCGATCACGGGTTCGCCATTCACGGCCAGGATGGCATCGTGTGAGCGCAATCCAGCCTCCGCCGCCGGGCTGTCCGGGAAGGGGAAGACGATCACAGCGCGCTCCGTGTCGGGCACGGCGGACACCAGGATGCCCACGCCCACAAAGTCGTTTTGTCCGGCCAGGCTGGCTTCGTCTTCTTTGACGGTCTCCGGGCTTTGGAATTGGGAATGTTCGTCGCCTAGTTCGGCGATCATGGCATCCATGGTCAGGTAGAACGTGTCGTTCGTCATGCCTTGCCTGATCGCGTGCTCATACTTCAGGCCAATCGCCTGCCAATCCCGGCCCTGGAAGTCCTCGTAGACGTAGTTCTCGTCCACGGTCTTCCACAACTCGCGGTAGATGCGGAGTTGTTGCTCGGTGGTTTTAGCGTCTACTGGCTCTGTAGCTGGGAGGGTGGGGATGGGATACGGTTCCGGGGTCGGCGGATTGATCAGCTCCGGCGGCATGGCGGCCGGGACAGACACCTCCGGCACATACTCGCAGTAGCGGATGCCGTTGTCGGTGAAGGCGGGCAGCTCGGTCTGCGTGGCGGACGGCTCGGTGATTCCGGGGATAGTGGTTGTCGGACGCGTGGTGGGCCGGGGCGCTGGCGTGATCGTGACGACCGGGCGCGGCTCCGGCAGGAGCGTGCGGCAGGCCAGTGTGGCGAGCGCGAACGTGAACGCGATGAAACGAAGACGAGAGGACATGAAGTCGTTCCTAATTGATCACCATGCGGACGGCGGCGATGTGGGCGGGGGTGGTGCCGCAACAGCCGCCGATGAGGCCCGCGCCCAGCTTCAGCCACTCGGCGGCCAGGCGCGCGTATTCCAACGGCGTGACATTCGCCGTGTGGGTCCAGCCATCCACGTCATTGGTGTGGCCGATATTGGCGTATAGGCCGCGGATCATGGAGCGCGGGGCGGGCTGGCGTTGGAGCGCCGTGCTCAACTCCTTGAACGGCTGATGAATGGTGGTGGTGGGCGTGCAGTTGATCAGTAATCCCGCCACGCCCAGCGGCGCGATGGCGTTCACGGCCTCGGTCACGCTCTCGCCGGAGAACAGCCCGCCATCCGTGCGGCAGACGAAGCTGGCGAGGACGGGCAGGCCGGTGGCGCGCGCGGCCTGTGTGGCGGCCACCGCTTCGCGGACGGTGTTCATCGTCTCGACCAGGATCAGGTCAGCGCCCGCTTCTGCTAAATGCTGGGCCATCTCCGCATGCTCGCGCTCGCATTCCCCCTGCGGCGGGACCAGCTCCGGCGAGTAGCAATCCTCCAGCGGGGCGAGCGAGCCGGCCACAAAGCGTTCACCCGCGTGTGGATATTTTTGGATCGCCTCGCGCGCGATCCGCACTGCCTGGCTCGTCAACTCGCGCGCGCGGTGGCCCAGGCCGCCCTTATCCAGCGAGCGGCAGTGCGTGCGGAAGGTGTTGGCGGTGATGATCTCCGCCCCGGCGTGCAGATAGTCCGTGTGAATCTGGAAGAGCACCTCGGGCGCGGCCAGCAAGGCCCCGGCGCTCCACAGCGGCAGGCCAGTGTTGACGGCGCGGCGCGTCAACTCGGTGCCGGTGGCTCCGTCCAGCAGGATCGGGCGGCGATGGGTCAGGCGGTGTAAGAAGCGCATGATAGCGAAACGGCAAGCACCCCGCTTGCCGTGTGGAGAGGATTATATCAAAGCGGTTTGGGGTCAACGGATGAAACGGATTGAACAGATCTGGATTCGAAAGAAATCATCCGCGCAATCCGTTCAATCCGTTGACACGTCAGCGAGCGGAACTGAAGACGACCACCGTGTCGCCGACCTGCGCAAAGTCGTACAGCCAGCGCGAGTCGCGGGGAGAGAGGTTGACACAGCCGTGCGAGGACTTGATGCCGAAGTTGTCGTGCCAGTACGCACCGTGCAGGGCGCGGTCGCCGTCGTAGTACAGAATCCACGGCACGTCTTCGAGGAAGTAATAGTCGCGCCGATCGTCAAAGTACGCGCCCGTCATACGGCCATGCAACAGCTTCGCCCACACTTTGAATGTGCCGGGGCGCGTGGGAAAGGCGCGCGATCCGCTGGAGATCAGCGTGGCGAACACCAGCCCGCCGCCGCGATAGACGCCCAGCACCTGCTCATACGTGTTCACCGCGATCACGTCGGGCGGCATGCCGGCGGGCGGTTGCGGCTGGACGAGCGCCAGGTTGCGTTGCTCCACCCACTGGTTTGTGCCGATCAGATACCAATCCCAATCGCCTACGCGTTGCACGCCGTAAGTCTGAATCTGCTGATAGCGCCCGGCAAAGGGCGTGTTCGGGTCGGGCGGCGCGCCGGGTGACGCGCTCGGCTGGACATTGGTGATCACCCAGCCCACCGCCGAGCCGGGCGGACTGCTGAAGAACATCCCCTGGAAACCGGCCGGCCGCGCCTCCCGCACATCGGCGGCGCGCATATATTCACTGCGGTTGATTTGATAGAACGCCTCACCGTCCACTTTCACCGTGCCGAGCACGCTCACGTATACGAAGCCCTTCTCAAAGCGGCGCGCAGGCGGCAGACCGGCCAGCGCCTCCAGCGGATGACGGAATACCGGCGCGGTGTCGGTGATCACTTTGCCGTACGCGTGCGGCGTCAGCCCGCGATAAGGATAGATCGGCGTGACGGCGACGGTGGGCAGTGGATACGGCAGGTGGGCGGCCTCCGCTTGCCGGCGGTAAGCGCCCGGCCCCAGGTCGGCGCAGTCCAGCGGATGTTGCAGTTGATAAGCGGGCGGGCAGAGGGGGAGGAGATCAGGCGGCTCGGGGGAGGCGGTTTGGCGTAGCCCGTAGTCCATATTGCGTATTACGTGCGACGCGGGAGGTGAAGCGTAGGCCGGCGCAACACCCGCCAGCACTACAAATAAGACGAGGGCCGTAAGACGCAAGCGTGTGTCAGTGATCCCACGGGGTCGGAGTGGCGCCAGGAATGACACGGGAAAGATCGACCCGGATTTCATTTCGTGTGGAAAAACTCTTCGACCACCTGCGTGTGCAGTGGAAAGGCCAACGTCTGCGGCGCTTTCAGGATCACCAACTCCGAGACCTCCTCGTTCGGCGCAAAGGCGGGAAGATCGGCGGCGGCGCGCGGCGGCGCCACGCCAAAGATCAGCACGGTGCCATCCGGCGCACTGCGCACGCGGAACTCGCGGATTTCGTCCGGCGCGATGCGGAGGCCGGTCTCCTCCCACACCTCGCGCGCGCCCGCCGCTTGCCACGTCTCGCCCGCGTTGATGTAGCCGCCGGGCAGGGCCAACTCACCCTTGCGCGGCTCGATGCTCCGCCGCACCGTCAGCAGGCCGCCATCCACCGGAACCAACACCACGGACACTGGCAGTGGATTCAAAAAGCGCGTATTGCCGCACTGCGTGCAAGTGCGCGGCCACGGCTGATCCGGCTGAAACGTATGGCCGCAGTAGGAGCAGTGAGAATTCTTCACATAGCCCATGCTTTACGGCCCCTCCACCACCGTGCCATCATCTTGCGTGCGGCCAGACGGATCGTAGACCCAGACCCAGGTACCCTTCGGCGTCCAATCGAACAGCCAGCGCGCGTCCAGCGGGGCGAGGTTCACGCAACCATGCGAGCGCTTGAAGCCCAGGCCGTCGTGCCAGTACTCGCCGTGCAGGGCGCGGTCACCGTCGAAGAACATCGTCCACGGCACGTCTTCCAGATAGTAGTAATCGGATTTGTCGGGCGCGTACGCGCCGCGCATACGCGTGGCCGGTGTGCGCGCGTACACCTGGAACAGGCCGGTGCGCGTGGCCCACTTGTCCAGGCCCGATGAGACCAGGGTGGCGTACACCAACTGATTGTCCTCGTAGGCGGCCAACGTCTGCTCGTATAAATCCACCTGAATCCACTTGCCCACGACTCCCTCCGGCGGCAGTTGTAGATTCACGAGCGAGAGGTTGCGCTGTTCCACCCACTGGTCCGGCCCGATCTGATACCACGCCCAGCGGCCTGCTTTCACCACACTGAACACCTGCACCGGGCGATAGCGCGGCAGGCGCCGGGTCTCTTTCAACGGGGCCGCGCCGGGGCGCAAACTGGGCTTGACGGCTCGCACCAGCCAGCCGAACGGCCGCTCCGGGTTGGCCGCGAACCACAAGCCTTGAAAGGTCGTCGGCTCAACTGGTTTCACGTCGCTGGCGCGGATGTACTCGCCGGAGCGAATCTGATAGAGCGGCAGATCATTGATCTGCGCGGCGTTGCGAAGCTGGACGAAGACGAAGCCGGCACCCAGTGACGCGGCGACGTTCCCGGCCACGGCGTCTTCGGGCGTTGCGAACAGCGGCGCGTCGGGCGTGGTGACGCGGGCGTAGGCTTTTTCAAAAATTTGGTCAGGCCGCGAGAGTGGTTGGGTAGGCAGAGGCGCAACTTCCGCCGGGGCGCTGGCGTTGGCGTACTGCACCTGATAAGCGCCCGGGCCGAGGGAGGGACACGCCTCGGCCTGGGCGGCATACACGCGCGGCACGCACAGGTCGAGCGCCGCGTCGGCAGCAGGCGTGGGCGTCGCGGCCAGAGTCAACGCGAGCGCCAGTTGAAGAAAACTCATGCGAGGATTATACAGCCGATAAAAGCGTCCACATATTTCAAAGCGGTAATATGACCAACTTGAAACATAGGCGGGCGGTAACTGAGTGGAAGAAGGACACGCGATCGGCTGTCACACGTACAGCCCTGACCGGGCCGGCGCAATTCGCTCAATCTGTGTCACGGGATTTCGTACAGCGAGTAGCTCCCGCCAATGTCCCTGGCCGGCCGTAGGCGCGCGCGCAAGGCCTCGAGTTCCGCCCAATCAGTGGCCTCGTGCGGGCTGGTGGACTCGTTTTTGACGAACTGCACGCCGGTCTCGTCAATAAAGACGTGCGTGAAGCCCGCCGTCTTCCACTGGGCCAGGATGTTATCGGCCGAGCGAAGCGTGCGGCGCAGGTGATACCAGCGGTCAATGATGACATCGGGATCGCACCGCCCCGGCGCGCATTCCAGTGAGCGCGGCTCCCACAGGAACAGCACCCGCGCGCCCTCCGGCAGGGCATTCACGTCTTCCAGCGCCAGGGCATAACCGCCGAGGTGGGCCAGGCGATAAGCGCGGGCGCTCTCCGCGCCAGTGAGGTAAGCCAGCGGATTGTGCGCGCCGAAGTGAAAGATCAACTGCAGAAGACTCAGGCCGAGGATGAAGGCCGTCGCCGCGCGGGCGATGATCGAGACGCGCAAAGCGGACGAGTTGAACTGCTCCAGCGCCAGCAGGCCGCCCGCGCTCACGATCGCCAGCGCCGGGAAGATGGCGAAGAACAGCCGCGCCTGCACCGCGTAATATGAGACGAACATCAACCCGACCCAGATCACGTAGGCCGCCAGCGCGAAGACCGCGAGCGGCTTGAGTTCCGGCTGGCGCTCCGCAGGCAACACGCGCCAGCCCACCGCCAGCGCCAGCGGCAGAAAGACCCACAGCGGCCCCAGCGTGGCGTCGTACGAGTTCTGCCCCTGCGCGCCGATGAAGACCGCGCGGAAGAAGATCAACGCCGCCCACAGCGGGTTGCGCTCTAGCAGATCAGGCCGGTTGTAGAAGAACAAACGGAGCGCGTCCATTTGCGCGGTCGGGAGGAGCAGGGGATAGGCCGGGTTACCGGTGAGGAGCCAGTTTTTGATTAGCCAGGGCGCGCAGGCAAGGGCGGCAGGAAAAGCAAAGTGCAGGAGGGCACGTGGTCTAGCCCCACCCCTGGCTTCGCGAGTGGTCAGGAGAGGGAGTGGTGAGGCCAAAATCATCATACTACTGGCCATCGGCACGATCACGCCCGTGTATTTGCAAGCGACGGTCAACCCGGCCAGCGCGCCCGCCAGCCACAGCCAGCGCTGATCGCTCGCTTGTCGCCATTGGCGTAGGGCGATCAGCACGCCGAGCGTCATCAGCATCATCAACAGTTCCGCGTACGCCCAGGCCAGTGAGAGCGCGATAGTGAACGAGGCGAACAACAGCGCCGGTGCCAACGCGGCCCCGCGCGGCCCAAGCACCTCGCCCGCGTGCGCCGCCAGCCCCAGTGCCAGCACTGCGCCGAACGCCCAGCCCAGCGCTTGCGCCGCGCTGGCGCCCCGCATCAGGTACGCCGCCGTGAACAGCATCTCGTTCAGTTGCGGCATGCCTTTGAACATGAAGTCATCCGCTAGCCACACACTCCCGATCTGCGCGTACAACTTCGGCAGGGTCAGGTGATAGACCAGCGCGTCCCACATCACCGGCGGGGCCAGCGCCCACAGCAGGCCGAGGGCGAGGACGATGACGACGAGGAGAGCGGAGAAGCGGGAGAGCGCATCCGGCAGGGGGAGGGCGCGCGCGGCGGCGAGCACATCCGCCAGCCAGCCGCGCGCGTCGCGCCGCAAAAACGCGAGAGCGCTTAGCGCCAGCACCCATATCAACCACGGCAGATACAGCCGCGCCATTCCGAGGCCGAGCATGAACGTGCTGATACAACCCCAGCCCAGCGCCGCTTCCAGCGCGACTTGTTCACCCAGTGACCTCACCCCCCACCCCCGACCCCTCCCCCCTCTCCCGACGAGTAGTTCCGTCGGGAGAGGGGGGAGGGGTGGCCGATAGGCCGGGGTGAGGGGTGGGGCTAATACTCGCCGCCCCACCGCCCCGCCGAGAATGGTCAGCAACAATGCCACACCCGCGTCCGCGCCCACGCCGCCCAGCGCCACCACTTGCAGAGGTGTGATTGGTTTGTGGGTGAGATAGTAGGCGCCCAGGATGACGGCTAGCGCGAACACCAAACTGAGCGCGAGGCGGGCCGGGCGGTTGAGCATGGCGGAGGGAAATCCCCACAGATTTCGCAGATTGCACAGATTTGCCTGACCCAATCTGTGTAATCTGTGGAAGGGGCGCTATTCGGGGACGACTTCCTCGTCCCTGGCCTTCCACACCTTGGAGGCGCGGTCAATGAAGAGCACGCCGTCCAGATGATCGATCTCGTGCTGGAAGATGCGCGCCAGCCAGCCGCCGGCCTTGATCTTGATCGGCTGGCCCTTGCGGTTGAAGGCTTTGACGACGACGGACTTGTGCCGCAAGACATTGCCCGCGTAGCCGGGGAGGGAGAGACACCCCTCCGCGCCGTCCACCATCTCGTTGGAGCGCGTCGTGATCTCCGGGTTGAGGATGACGTACAGCTTCGGCTCCGGCGGCGCGGCCCGCTCCGCGTCTTCCGAGCCGGGCGCATATTCGATGACCGCCAGGCGCAGGCTGACGGCGACTTGCGGCGCGGCCAGGCCCACGCCCGGCGCTTCGCGCAGCGTCTCGATCATGTCGTCAATCAATTTCTGGAGCGCCGGGTCTTTGAAGTCTTTCACGGCGTGCGCCTTCCGGCGCAGAATTGGGTTCTCGGGGGTGATGATGGGGCGAATGGGCATGGGATGACAGTGGTCAGCGAACAGTGACAGCAGTCAGTGAACAGTGAAACTGATTACTGTTCACTGTTCACTGATTACTTTTCACCCTTCGGCTTCTGTTGCTCCACCTCTTGCACCGCTTTGTAATACGCGCTCAACACCTCCGCCATCTCCTCGCGGCGCTGGATGACTTCCTGCTTATGCCTGCGCGCCTTCATCGCCTCAATGCGGCGCTGGATGTCGTCCTGCACGCCGTTCGGGTCGAGCACATCGTCAAAGGTGAATTCTTTACCGGGGATGCTGGCGGTGACGTTGCCGAAGTTCAACAGCCGCCCGATGAAGCCGGGCCGCTCCGCGCGCAGGCCTTGAATTTTGTCCAGCGTGGCGGAGTCCTTCGTCTCGCGCCCCAGCGGCTGGCGGTAGATGTCAATGATCTGATCGGACGTGACCTGGTACAGGTCGTTGCGCCAATCCTCGAACTGATACAGCCACCAGCCCGCCAGCGGGATGAACAGCACCAGCCCGGTTAACAGCAGAACCGGGCCGGTCACCGGCAGGAAGCCGGTCGCCAGCCCCAGGGTCATGATCCCGGCGTCCAATAGGATCAGCGCCGAGGGAATCCACAAATCCTGGAGCAACCTCCACCAGTGCTTGCGGTAGATAATCGTGTCGCCCTCGTCGAAGCGCAGTTGGAAGCTGAAGTAGCGCTTGACGATGGTGCTGATCGGCTCGCGCGGCGGCGCGGGTTTGGGCGGCGGCTCCGATTTGGGGTGCGCCAGCGGCGGCTCGAGGCGATTCTTGATGGCGCCTTTCAGCGACTCAAAATCGCTCTGCCTCGCCTGGGTGCGCGAGCGGGTAATCTGCTCCTCCACCAGCGCCGCCACCATTTGCGGATACGCAATCGCCTGCATCACCAGCGGACGCGAGATGGTCTTGACGATCACATCGCCGTACTCCAGCAGGCGATCGGCCGGGCCGCCCGTTTCGGCGGAGACGCTGGTGAGCGCGCTCATCGCCACGGTGGTGCGGCTGTCGTAGAGCAGGATGATCTTCTCCACGTACACCACGCGCGAGTGGGTCACGAAGTAAAAGTCGTTGCCCCAATCAATGTAGACGAGGATTACCCACACGCCCACGCCGGCCAGGCCGAAGCCGCCGATCCACGTGGCCCAGGTCGGGTCGGGGAGACTCCACGCCAGATAGGCCAGGAACAGAACGCCCATCAATACGGCCAGCGGCGTGAACAGCCTTTGCCAGAGTACGAAGGTATGACGTTTGATGAGCAGGTAGACGCGCTCGTTGGGGGCCAGCCACTCCCAGACGCGGGAGAAGTACAGGTCACGGGTCCGCGCCATCAACTCCAGGCCGGCCCGCAGGCGCGGATGTTGCCGAAGCAGGTCGTCGAAGATGGCCTTGTCCAGCCGGAGGAGGTGGACTTCGCCCTTGCCCGCCGTGACGGTATACGGCTCAAGCCGCCCCAGCAGGCCCTCCGCGCCGAAGAAGTCGCCCGGCTCCAGTGTGTGCGAGCGCTTCTGATCCGGGGTGCTGAGCGTGACGTGGCCTTTATCTATGATGTAAAACGAGTCGCCCGCCTGAAGCGCCGTGCAAAGCGTCTCGCCCGCCGAGGCCGTCTTGGACTCGAGCTTGCCCGTCAGCTCCACCAGCGCTTCATCCTTCACCCCTTTGAAGATGTACATGGGCCGGAGCCGGTTAAACACCCGCAAGGTGCGGCGATCCATGTCCATGTGAGGCATTCTAGCACAACGCCCGGATTGCGCTGGCGGTGCAACAGGTTACAATCCCTGGCGTATTTGTCCCAAAATCCCATGACCACTCCCAGCCTCGCCCCCTGGCCACCTCCCGCCGATTACGTCCCGGTCGAGTCCAAACTGGAGGGCGTCACCGTCTTTGCGCCGCGCCCCACAGCCGAGATGCAGGACGTCCCCCGGACCTTCCAGTGCCCGCAGTGCGGCGCGACGACGAAGTACGACGTGGCGGCGGGCGGCGTGGCCTGCGAGTATTGCGGCTACACCACGCCGGTGGCGGTTCAGCCGGTGGGCGAACGGGCGGAGCAGTTCGAGTTCACGCTGGAGGCGCTGAGCAAAGGCTCGCGGGGCTGGGGCGTGGCGCGCCGGGAACTGCACTGCGACACCTGCGGCGCAGACATCGCCCTGGCCGAAGGCGCGCTGACGGCCACCTGCCCGTTCTGCGCGTCGAACAAAGTCAACGTGCGCGAAGCCGCCGCGGATCAACTCCGCCCGCGCGCGCTGATCCCGTTCAAAACCCAGCCCGCCGACACCAAGGCCCGCGCCCGCGAGTGGCTGGGCAAAGGCTGGTTCCATCCGCCGGAGCTGGCGAACTCCGCCCTCATCGATCACTTCACCGGCGTGTACCTCCCGTTCTGGCTGTTCAACGCCCGCCTCGGCTCACGCTGGCGCGCGGAGGTGGGCTACGAGCGCACCGAGAGTTACTACGACTCGGACGACAAAACCTGGAAGACCCGCACTGTGATTGATTGGCGCTGGGAGGACGGCGCTAACTCCATTGACGTGAGCAACCTGGCGATCCCCGGCACGGCGCGCCTCAGCCGCCTGATCCTGGATCGCCTGCAACCGTTTGACGTGAACGCGCTGACGCCGTACACGCCGGACTTTCTGGCGGGTTGGCAGGCGCAAAGCTACGACGTGAACTTGCCCACGGCCTGGGAGCAAGGCAAGGACGCGATGCGCGGTCGCGCCAAAGAGGCCTGCCACGCGCAGATCAACTCCTCGCACGTACGCAACTTCAGCCTGACGGCGGACTTCGCCGATGAGACGTGGCGCTACGTGCTATGGCCGGTGTACGTGACCGCCTATCGCTTCGAGGACAAAGTCTTTCAGGTGATGGTGAACGGGCAGACGGGCGCGGTGGCCGGGCAGAAGCCGGTGGCCTGGTGGAAAATCTGGCTCGCTATCGCGGCCCTGCTCTCACCGGGCCTGTGCCTTGGGCTGATCAGCCTGCCGCTCTTGTTAGCGGGCGGCGTGGGCCTGATCCCGCTTATCTTCGGCGGGGTGCTGTTTGCGCTGGGCGCTGGCGCGGCATTCTATTTGTACCGGCAAGCCGTCAACTCCGAAGCGGCCTAGGCAGAATCAGGTGACTTTTTCGGGAATACAGGCCTCACCCCCTACCCCCCTCTCCTGAGCGCAGCCGTTCGCGCTCAGGAGAGGGGGGTAGGGGGTGAGGTGTTTCCCGCCGATCTCTCCTGAAACTACACTGGTATGAATGATCTGCCTCAAACCCAAATCGTTGATGCGATGCAAAAGATATGGGGGGCGGACTTGCAACCGGCCGGATGCCCGGCCTGCCGCGAGGCCTTCCTGATAGAAGCGGCCCGCCTCGGTCAGCCGTGCCCCAACTGCGCGCGCGGCGCGCTGGCGTCTCAGCCCGCTCTGCTCCGCCCCGAGCCGCCGGAGATGATCCTGCCGTTCGCCAAACCGCGCGCGGAGCTAGGCTCCCTCTTTGAGAACTTCGTCAAAGACGTGTGGATCAGGCCGGACGATTTTGAGCCGCAGACCTTGCTCAAGCGCGCCGTCCCCGTCTTCTGGCCGATGTGGCTGGTGGACGGCGAGGTGGCTGGAACCTGGCAGGCGGAGATGGGCTACGATTATCAGGTGGAGAGCGCGCAAGAGTCGTATGCGGGCGGCGGCTGGAGTTCGCGCAAAGTGCTGGAGACACGCATCCGCTGGGCGCCGCGCGCCGGGCAGATCAGCCGCTTCTATCACAACGTGGTCGTGCCGGCGCTGGACGAACAGGACAAGTTGCTGAGTCTGATCGGGCCGGCGGCGTGGACTCACGCGAAAGCTTACGACGCCGAGCAATTGCGCGGGGCGGTGGTGCGCGTGCCGGACTTGCCGCCGGAGAGCGCGTGGCCGCTGGCACGTGAGCGCTTTGATCAAGTGGCCGCGCAAGATTGCCAGACGGCGGCGGGCGCTCAGCACGCGCGGCAGTTCAACCTGCGCGCGGCGTACGAGAAGCGCCATTGGACGCAAATCCTTTTGCCGCTGTACGCCACGTATTACACCGACGACGAAGGCCGCGCTCAACCCGTGCTCGTCAACGGCGCGACGGGACAGATGGGCGGAAGGCGGCTGGCCTCGCAGCGCAAAGGGCAGAAGTATGCGGCCCTCCTCAGCGGGCTGTCGGCCCTCGCCTTCCTCTTCAGTTTGCTGATGTTCGCCGTGGGCATGTTGCTCCCGCCGGTATTCGTGTTGGGTGTCCTGGCGATCCTGGGCGCGTTCGCGCTCGGCCTTGCCGCGCTCGCCCCGCTCGTCTGGCCGTGGCAGTGGAACCGGCGGCAGAGTGAGCAGAAGGTTTATCAGAAGTAGTCTGACCCATTCTCCTCTAACACAACTCTGATACAGCGTATGTAAATCTCTAACGCGCTGGCGGTATGCTGAGGGTGAAATCAGTTAGCCACCCACGTCACCAAAAGGAGATGACACCATGGCTCTCAGTATTCGCCCTTACTATCGCCCCGCGCGCCTGACCGACCTGATGGATCGGCTATTCGACGAGACCTTCGCCCGTGCCAGCTTCGGCCCGTTCCCGGTGGAGGCGCTCCCTGTCCCGCTGGATGTGCAGGCCAAAGGGGATGAATATGTCCTCACGGCAGTCGTGCCCGGCCTCAAGCCCGAAGACCTCAACGTAGAAGTGCTGAACAACACCGTCACCATTCGCGGCGAGGTGTTCGCCCCCGCCCCGGATGAGGAGGCGAGCTGGCTCTTGCAGGAGCGCGCCTTCGGCAAGTTCAACCGCTCCCTCACCCTGCCCGCCGAACTGAACGGTGGCAAGGCGGAAGCCAACCTGGAGCATGGCGTTTTGACCCTGCGTCTGCCCAAAGCGGAGACTGCCAAGCCTAAGGCCATCACCATCAAGGCCCGGTAATCGCGTCGGGGCAACCCGCGCAGTGGCCCAATCGTATAAATGCCCTGCCCCTCGATTGAGGGGCGGGGCGTTTTGTTTCCGGCGTCACGGTCATCAAACCGTGAGAACGGCGGTTTGGCCCCCCATACCCGAAATTGGATTCTTGCGCTACGATTCGGGCATCCATTTCACAGTCGCTTTGAAAGGGGGCAACCCAATGTCAAAAACCAGCCTCACGTTTACCCGGTTCATCATCATCGTTTCACTCCTGGCGGGCCTGTCCGGCGGAGTGGGCACATCCAGCGCCCGGGCGCAGTCCGGCCCGCGCGATGACCCTCAGCCCACAGCCGATGCACCCGCCGCCTCCCCCACCCACCAGCTCATCATCAAATACAAGTCAGAGAGGGAGGGCGCGGCTCAGGCCGCCGATGCGCCTCAGCAGATGCAGGCGCTCAGCGCGACGGCGGGCGTCCAACTCACGTACTTCCGCGAGATGTCCGGCGGGGCGCACGTGCTCAGACTGCCTGAGCGCCTGCCCGAGGCGGAAGTCGCGGCGATTGCCCAACGCCTGATGACCCGGCCCGAGGTGGAGTACGCCGAGCCGGACAGCATCATGCACGCGCTAGCCGTCCCGAACGATCCGCGATACACGGATCAGTGGCACTACTTCGCACCCGCTGCCAATCAATACGGTGCCAACCTGCCCGCCGCGTGGGACGTGACCACCGGCACAGCCAGCATCCGCGTCGCCGTTATTGATACCGGGATTCTGTTCAATCATCCAGACCTCGTGGGCCGCACTGTGGCGGGTTATGATTTCATCGCCGATGTGCCGACGGCCAACGACGGGGACGGGCGCGACAGCGATGCGGCAGACCCAGGCGATTGGGTCGCGATGGATGAATGCGACCCGATCAACGGTTCACCTGCTGAAAACAGCAGTTGGCACGGCACGCACGTCGCGGGCACTATTGGCGCGGCCACGAACAACAGCACGGGCGTCGCTGGCATCAACTGGGTCTCGCCAATACAGCCTATTCGCGTCCTCGGCAAGTGCGGCGGCCTCATCAGCGACATCGCTGACGGCATCCGCTGGGCGGCCGGGTTGAGCGTTTCCGGTGTGCCGGCCAACCCCACCCCGGCGCGCGTGCTCAACCTGAGCCTGGGCGGCACTGGCACTTGCGACCCCGCCTCCACATATCAGACCGCGATCAATGCCGCGATTGGCGCCGGTGCTGTCGTGGTGGTGGCCGCCGGGAACGATGGCGCTGATGCGGTGAACTCGCGGCCCGCCAACTGCGCGGGCGTGATCACGGTGGCGGCCACAACTCGCACCGGCACTAAAGCCATTTACAGCA
>Ga0247727_10006427_pt1 | contig 23126 bp, 19 predicted proteins | sample WisWelCaveWW1625_FD_202498 | JGI IMG/M metagenome (GOLD analysis project Ga0247727, IMG submission 202498) | Biofilm microbial communities from Wishing Well Cave, Virginia, United States - WW16-25 | ecosystem: Environmental > Aquatic > Deep subsurface > Groundwater > Cave microbial mat | place...
AAGTAGGGACCGATCAAATCGAGAGCGGCGCGAGTCGGCGAGTAGATGTCGAGGTCGAAGTACGCGAGCGCGACGACCGTGTGCGGGTTGTCCTCGAGATAGCGCGGGAGTGTCTCACGGACGTCACCCTGCGCAATCACCACACGCTCGGCGATGTGGCTCAGATAGTCGCCGACCTGGTGAGCCTCCAGCACCGCGCGCAGGTAGTCGGGATAGTCCGCAGGGAGCGCGAACCTGCCGGGCACTGCGCTCGCGCTCACCGCGTCGACCTCCGCGACATCGGGAAAGCCCGTGAACGTATCGAAGCCGACGACGCGACGGAACGGGTTGTACGGCTCGTACAACGCGCGCAGGCCGACGAACGCGGCGAGGTGGCGGCCGTGACGCACCCCGAACTCTATGATCACTCCGGGGACGTCGAGGACCATGCGGTACAGCGCGTCCATCGACAGGAGATCGGCGAGCTGCTGACGGCGCATGAACAACGTGAGGTTGTCGAGCAGGTCCAGCGTCGGAATCGGAGCGTCGGCGAGCAGCCGCGCCAGTCGTTCGCGTACCTCGATCTCTTCCTCGGAGTCGTGCGGAAACCGCCGTGGATCGCCGGTCGTGTGGCTTCCGTCGGTCGATGCTGTTGTCGTCAACAGGCCACTCCCTCAGCGATCGACATCACAGACGGGGTGGGAACGACGCGGTCGAGCCTGAGGCCCGCCGCGTCGAAGAGTCGATCGAGCTGGCCGGCGGTCCGCTCGCGACCTGTGAGGGCTGCGAGCATCATCACGTCCATCGACTTGCTCTGGTGGGCGGCGTTCCCATCGGGTATCACCGCGTCGATCACGAGCACGCGGCCGTCGGGCTCCAGCGAACGTCTGCAGTTGGTGAGGATGCGCACGCTGTTGTCGTCGTCCCAGTTGTGCAGGATGCGCTTGAGCACGTGCACGTCGGCCGGAGGGACCTCGATGAAGAAGTCGCCCTCGGCGGTTTCCCAGCGGTCGGCGACGTCCTGGATGTCGAGCGGGCGCCCTGTCGGCACCGGGTCGCGGTCGAACAGGATTCCGTGGAGCCCAGGGTTTCGCCGTAACACGGTGAGCAGCAGGCTTCCCGAGCGGCCGCCGACGTCGACGACGGTGCCCTGCCGCGGGAAGCCGTAGCTCCCTGCGACGAGCTGGTCCTCGGCATCGGAGACCGTGGCCATCCCTTCGTAGAAGAGCGCCTCTCGTTCGGGGTCGTCGAAGTGGCGGGCCAGCGGCATTCCGAAGAGCTTCTCGAAGGAGGGATCGTCATCGCACACGTTCGTCGCCAACTGGTGCGATGTCGTCCAGAACATGTCGTCGGTGAGCATGAGGACCGCCGCACGCGCCGACAGCGGTGCAGCGGTGCGCAGTGCGTCGCCCTTTCGTGTCAGGTGAAATCGTCCCATCGCGTCCTCGTGAAAGACGCCGCGGCCGGCGAGCAGTCGCATGATCCGGCTGAGGCCGTCAGCGCCCGCGCCGCATGCAACGCTCAGGTCTGCCGATGACCGCGGACCGTCGGCGAGATGGTCCGCGACGCCGAGCGCCGCCACGGCGCGGAGGGCAGCCGAGTACGTGAACAACATCGCGTCCTCGAAGAGGAGGAGCGCGGACTCCTCGCCGGCCATCGCTAGAGGCCCGGTTCGCGGCCGCGGCTCAGCGCATGCAGACAGGTGAAGAGGCTTCTTGCCTCGATGTTCACCAGATAGCTGCTGCGGATCAGGCCCTCGAGTTGAGCAAGCGTCACCCACATGTAGTCCAACGTGGTGGAGAGCGCGGCGTGCTCGTCCACCTCGACAATCAGGTGGCGGGTGACGGCACGGCGAAAGCGGCCGCCCTCTTCGGATTGGACGACGTCGTAGCGTACGACGACATCGTCGGAAAGCACGAGGTCGAGAAACTCGGGGCGACGCTCGGGCGTGTCGACGAAGTTCTCGGGCGTGCACTGCACAGTCGGGCCGAGCTCGACCACGTCGCGGTATCCGGGCCGCAGATCTGCGCGGGCGAGCACGTGAAGAACGCCGCCGATACGCCGGACGACGAACGCCGCGAGCCCGGAGCCGTGCGGTGCGAGCAGCGGCTGGCACCAGTTGCGGGCCTCCCGGTTGGTGGCGTGAACCTCGACGCCGACGATCTCGAAGTACCTGCCGGTGGAGTGGGAGATCTCGTCTCTGCTTCTCGTCCAGCCGACGACGGACCGCAACGGCACCAGACGGGTCGTGAGCTCGTAGCTCGCCTTGCGCTCCGTGAGCCAGCTGCTGATCTCCAACGAGGAGGACAGAGCACGCTCATCGCCTTCGCCATGCGTGTGCTCGGACGCGAGCGGCAGGCAGGAGAGCACGGTTCTCGAGTCCATGTTCACGACGTTCGGAGTCTCCAGCAGCGCATGGATCTGCCCGAGCGTCAGCCAGATGAAGTCGTCGTGGTGCTCGACGTCGTCGGTCACCTCCATCACCATGTTCCGGTTCTGCTTCCCCCGGAACCAGGACCCTTGCTCGGACTGAAGGACGTCAACGAGCACGCGAGCCCGCCCGCGCTCGACGAAGTACTCGACGTATCGCGCGGCATCCCCGTTGTGCGCTCGGAGGTAGTTGCTCGGCGTCGCCTGCACCGTCGGTGAGATCTGGACGGTGTTGACGTTGCCCGGCTCCATCTTCGCCTGCATGAGGAAGTGCAGAACGCCGTCGATCTCCTTGACGAGGATCCCCAGGATCGCGCGCTCGGGCTGGTCGAGGATCGGTTGCCACCACTCCGGAACGTGGCCGTAGTTCGTCTGCACATGGAGTCCGCGGACGGCGAAGAAGCGGCCACTCGCGTGGACGAGGTCTCCGGAATCCGAGTCGAAGCTCCAGCCGTCGAGGCGCTCGAACGGGACACGGACTACCTCGAATGGGCTGCGCCGTCGTCGCTCCGCGATCCACGCGTCGAGAAGCTGTGTCCCTGCGGGGCGGTGAGAGGCCGAGACCGCCAGGCGACGAGCGAGATCGCCGTTGTCGCGGAGCCCGGGCCGACTCTTCGCCCCGGTGCCGATCAGCTCTTTATCGAGCGATAGCAATGAGCGACGAGTTGCGAGGGAGGTGGGAAATCATCTTTCTGAACACTATATGATAATCAACTATGAAGCGACCCGTCGGGAAGCACGAATCCGGCCCGACGATGACGGCGGGTCTGGTCGCCGCGGCGCAGCGCTGCCGCGATCGACACGTCCGCGACTCCGGCTGGCCGCCGAGCGAGGTGGCGAGCCTCGCTGCTCTCGAGGTCGTGGTGGACGAGGCCTTCTGCTGTGACGTCGCCGACCGCTTCGAACGCGCTTCGCCGCTGACGTACGACGACGATCTCGCCTCTCGATACGACCGGGTGAAGCACGAGAACGTGCAGCACTACGAGGAGATCCTCGAAGCGGGCATTACGGCCGAGCCCTGGCTGGGCCCCGGCCAGCCGTACCGCGACTCGGCCGACATGGTGCGGCGCGTTCGCGAGACGGGCGTCATCCAGGTGTTCCTGACGCGGAACGGCCACGGTCCGGGCGGCGGGGGCGCGTTCCATCCGCTGCGGGAGTCGTCGGGGGTCACCGTGCGAGGGGTGGAGTTGGCTCACAACGATCTCTTCCGCGCGACCCACGACGTGTTCGGACATGTGATGCTCGGGAACACCTTCGGGCCGGCGGGCGAGCTCAAGGCGGCGTATTGCCACATGGCCCTCTTCTCCGAGGACGCCGCCCGAGCTGTGCTCTTCACCGAGCAGGTTGCCCAGACGCTCTGGTTCTACTTCGGCCCGCACCTTCGCGACGCTGCGGGCCGCATCCGCAGGCCGGGCGAGCCGGGCTACGTGCCACCGCATCGGCGGCCGTATCCCGAGCAGAAGGTCTTCGCCTTCGAGCCTTCCTACCTCGAGGCGTTCCGAGGCATGTTCCACCTCGAGGAGGCGTCATGACAGCGGTCGGCGAGGCCGTCCTCCCGGAGTCGGTGAGAGACGACTTCCCGATCTTCGACAGCGGTTCCCTCGCCTACCTCGACAACGCGGCGACGACACAGAAGCCGCGGCAGGTGCTCGACGCGATGATCGACTACTACACGAAGAGCAACAGCAATGTCGGCCGCGGTGTTTACCGCTTGAGCATGCGGTCGACCGACCTGTACGAGCAGGCGCGCGTCGCAGTGCAGGAGGCAATCGGAGCCGCACACCCGGAAGAGGTGGTGTTCACCCGGAGCACCACCGACGGCGTCAACCTGCTCGCCGACACGCTCGGTCGACAGGTCGTGGGCCGCGGCGATCGCGTCGTGGTCACCGACATGGAGCACAACAGCAACCTGCTCCCCTGGCGGCGCCTCTGCGAGACGGTCGGGGCGGAGCTCGTCGTCGTCCCGGTGAACGCGGCCGGCTACGTCGACGCGGCCGACTTCGAGGCGGCAATGGACGAGCGTGTGAAGGTGGCGGCGATCTCGCACGTGTCGAACGTGCTGGGCACCGTGAACCCTGTTCGAGAGATGACGGCGGCGGCGCATTCCAGCGGCGCCGTCGTCGTGGTGGACGGAGCACAGGCGGTGCCGCACCGGGCCGTGAACGTCCGGGATCTCGACGCCGACTTCTACTGCTTCTCCGGGCACAAGGTCTACGGTCCAATGGGGATCGGCGTCCTCTACGGCCGGCGCGAGCTCCTCTCCGTGTTACCGCCGTACCAGGTAGGCGGCGGGACCGTGAAGGGCGTCACGTTCGACGCTCCGGTCGACTATGTCGCGGCGCCCGCTCGCATGGAGGCCGGCACTCCGCACGTCGCGGGCGCCGTCGGTCTCGCTGCGGCGTTTCGGTACGTCGACGACCTCGGGTGGGACGCCGTCAGGAGGCACGACGAACATCTCGTGCGGTCGACGGTGGAAGCCGTTGCGGACCTGGATCGCGTGCACGTCATCGGCGATCCGGCTTGTCGGCCCGCCGGCATCGTCTCGATCGCCGTCGAGGGGATCCATCCGTATGACGTCGGCGGCCACATGGACGGTCTCGGCATCGCTGTCCGGTGCGGCGTGCACTGCGCCAGCACGTTCCTCGACAGCCTGGGGCTGGTCGGGACGGTTCGGCTGTCCTTCGCGGTCTACAACACCGAGTCCGAGATCGAGCGCGTGCTGCACGCGCTCGAGACGGTGCAGCCCGGCTTCTGGACCGCTGAGCATCCGACGACGCGGTTCCTCTAGCGGGACGAGATGGTGATGGTCGCGTCGGCGCTGGATGTCACGGCGGTCAGAGAGCAGCAACGCCGTGTGTGGGACCACGTGAGCGCGGGCTGGAGTCGCTGGCAGCAGGAGTTCGAACGGGGCGGTGCGACGGTGACGGCGCGACTGCTCGAGCTCGGCAGCGTCGGCCCCGGGCACTCGGTGCTCGACATCGGAAGCGGCATCGGCGAGCCCGCGCTGTCGGCGGCGCGAGCAGTCGCGCCCGACGGTCGCGTCGTCGGGGTCGACATCTCGCCGGCGATGGTCGCGGCTGCTCGTTCCGCAGCAGAGAGTTTGGACAACGTCGAGTTCGTGGTCGGCGCCGTCGAGACGGCCGCGCTTCGCCCGCGCTCGTTCGACGTCGCACTCAGTCGCTTCGGCCTGATGTTCGCCGCCGACCGCCTCGAGCTGCTGCGGACCGTGGCCGGCCTGCTCAAGAGCGGCGGTGTTCTGGCGGCCGCCGCGTGGTGCGAGCCGGAGCGCGTGCCGATGATCAGCCTCGCCTTCCGTGTGATCTCGAATCAACTCGCCCTCGACCCTCCACCTCCGGGGCCGGGCCCCTTCTCCATGTCGGACACCGCCGCAGTGACGGCCGAGCTCGAGCAGGCCGGCTTCGGCGGCGTAGAGATCGACGAGCTCGTCGTCCCGTTTCAATTCGACTCGGTCGACCATTTCGCCCGCTTTTCGCGGGACGTACTTCCACCGGGCATGAAGCTGCTGCTCGAGGACCGGTGCGGCTCCGTCGACGACCCCGCCGTCTGGACGGCCTTCGCCGCAGCGGCCCGCGCGTATCAGACGCCCGACGGTGCGGTCTCGCTGCCTTCGGCCTGCCTGTGCATTCGCGCGGTTGCCGGACGGCACAGGGTGCGGTTCGACACGCGGCTCGTGCAATCGGGGCAGCGCGAGACGTCGAGTACGGGCGACGTCGTCGCTCCGATCCACATCGCGACGACCTACGAGCGGGGCCTGCAGGAGCCGCCGCGCTACTTCTACGGACGAAGTGAGAACCCGACGCGCGAGGGTCTCGAGGAGTGCCTCGCCGCGTTGGAGGACGCGCTCTTCGCCACTGTGTACGCCTCCGGCCAGGCGGCGGCGACGACCGTCCTCTCGCTGCTCGAACCTGGGCAACGTGTCCTCGCGTCCGACGACGTGTACGGCGGGACGCACTCGTTGCTGTCCACGCTCACGCGCTTCGGCATCGAGGTGGAGTACGCGGACCTGTCCGATCCCTCCGTCGCTGCCGCTGTGCTCGCTCCCGAGCGGGCCGAATTCTCCCTGGTCTGGATCGAGACGCCCGGCAACCCGTTGCTCAAGATCGTTGATCTCGAGGCGGTGTGCCGGCTCGCACACGACAGTGGGGCGATCGTCTTGGTCGACAACACGCTCGCGAGCCCGGCGCTGCAGCAGCCCTTGCTCTGGGCGGACATCAGCCTGTACAGCACGACCAAGTCCATTGCTGGGCACCTCGACGCAATGGGGGGCGCGCTCGTCTACAACGACTCGAGCCTGCACGAGCGGTTCGTCGCGTACCGGAACGTCGCCGGCAACGTGCCCGGCAGCTTGGACTGCTACCTGATCCGGCGCGGTCTCAAGACGCTGTCGCTTCGGATGGCTCGCCAGGTCGAGTCCGCCGCGTCAGTGGTGGCGGCGCTTCGGACGCAAGCTGTCGTGGGCACCGTCTACTACCCGGGCCTCGTCGAGCACCCCGGGCACGGGGTCGCCGGCCGGCAGATGTCGGCGCCCGGCTCGATGATCAGCTTCGAGTATCTATCGGACGTCGGCAAGCTCCTCGACAGAGTGCGCGTGTTCGCGACGGCGGTGAGCCTCGGCGGCGTGCAATCGCTCATCGAGGCTCCGGCCTCGATGACCCACGCGTCGGTTCCCGCCGACACCCGACGGCGCAGGGGCATCAGCGACAGCCTCGTTCGACTGTCGATCGGCATCGAGGATCCGGCCGACCTCGTCGAGGACATTCACGCTGCGATGCGGCCCGACTGATGGCGGCGACGAACGGTCATCTGGTGCGACTGGACGGCGGCGTCGCAACCGAGTTGCAGCGCGCAGGCCTGCCCGTGTCGCCCCCGTGGTGGACGACGGCGGCGCTTGTGACGGAGGAGAAGCGTCGCCTGCTTCGTGGCGTACACACCGACTTCCTCGCCGCCGGCGCACAGGTGCTGACGGCCAACACATTCCGCTGCAACCTTCGTGCGCTGGAGCCGCTCGGGCTCGATCGGGCCGGGCTCACCTGGATGGTGCAGGCCGCCGTCGGCGTCGCGGCGGCGGCACGGAATGCCGCCGGCGAGCCCGGCACGCTGATCGCGGGCTCGATGGCCCCCGTCGAGGACTGCTACCGGCCCGACCTGACACCGCCCGACGACGAGCTCCGCGCCGAGCACCGCTGGCTGGCGACCGAGCTGATGCGAGCCGGCGCCGACCTGATCCTGATCGAGACCATGAACACGATCCGCGAGGCGCGAATCGCTCTCGATGAGGCGCAGGCGGCCGGCGGCCGGGCGTGGGTCAGCTTCGTATGCGCAAGCGGCGGCCGACTGTTGTCGGGCGAGGGTGTCGCGGACGCAGCATCGGTCGTTGAAGCCGGCGGGGCGGAGGTCGTGCTCGTCAACTGCACGGGGCTCGCAGACACCGAAGAGTCTCTGCGGCGCATCGGCGAGGTGTGCCGCTGTCCGATCGGCGCGTATCCGAACCTCGAGAATCGCTACCGGGCGTCCGGAAACGGATCGCTACCCGCTGCGGCGAGCCCGGACGAGTTTGCGACCACGCTGCACCGCTGGCACGACGACCTCGGCGCTTCGCTCTTGGGCGGCTGCTGCGGGACGACACCGGCGCACATCGCCGCACTCCGCGACCGACTCGATGGTCATGCCTAGCCTGCCGTCGCCCGGGACCACGTCACTGTCGCTCCGGGCGCCGGCGAACTACCTGTGCGGGCTCACGTGGGACGGCGTCCACCTGTGGCACTCGGATCAGGGCGCGGCAAAGATCTTCGCCATCGACAGAACGGACGGCTCGATCGTCCGGGAGTTCGGTTGCGCGTCCGTCCGTGCCGACCTGGCCTACGACGGGTCGATGCTCTGCCAGGTCGGAGGCCGCCCGAAGCGAATCGTGCTCGTCGACCCCGACACGGGTGAGGTCACCGGACGCAGGGACGTTCTTCCGGCCAGCGGTCGCCTCACCGGGATCGAGATAGGTCCCGAGGGGATGTGGATGTGCCTGCGTTCGCCGATGGTCGTCCAGCTCAGGGACTATCCCGCGATGACGGTTCGGCGCGAGTACAACGTGCCCGGCTCGGCGCCGTCAGGACTGACCTACGCCCGCGGGACCGTCGTCTTCGGCGACTTCGAGGAAGGGAGGCTCCACGCGATCGATGCGGCAAGCGGCGCGCACCTCGGGTCCGCATACGTGGCAGGACGTCCGACCGGCGTGACCTGGGACGGCGAGCGCCTGTGGTACTGCGACTTTCCGAATCACCTCCTGCGAACCGTCGAGCTCGAGGACGTGCTGGCGTAAGCGTCAGTCCGGCGGGTCCAACCAGAGGTTCGCAGCGTCGAACCAACGATCGATATGGGGTAGCTGGATGCCGTCCCGAACGCGCGTGCTCGTCAGGTGCGGGATCGTCGGCTCATGCACGAGGATGGGCACGATTGTGGCGTCCTCCATGACGAGGCGGTCGACCTCGTGCAGCAGGTCCTCGGCTCGTTCACGATCGTCGCTGGCCAATGCGGCCACGATGAGCCGGTCGACCTCCGGGTTTTCGTAACCACCGTAGTTCGCGGTTCCGGCCGTCGAGTTGGACTGGAACATGGGCTGGACATAAGCCCGGCCGTTGTTCCAGAACCAGTCGGGCGTCCACGAGGGCGCGGTGATGTCCCATTCACCGGCCCTCGCGCGGGACGGATCCTGTAGCACTCGGTAGTATTCGTCCGACTGGCTCGTCGCAACGAGCTCGACGGCGATTCCACATTCCGCCAGGTCGGCCGCGATCGACCGCGCGACCTGGGGGTGTACGTCGGCTTCGCGATAGAGCAACCTAAGGGTCAGGCCGTCGCCGTAGCCGGCTTCCTCCAGCAGCTCCCGACTCAGTGGCCGGTCGCCACGGTCGCCGGCGGTGGGGTACCGATTGTGCTCGCGGTAGCCGAAGTTGTCAGGAGGAATGGCGGTGTGCGCCGGGTGGAACTCCGTGCCGATGCCCATGCCGGCGAAGATCTCCGCAATCGCCACCTTGTCGATGGCGTAGGCGATGGCCCTGCGTACCCCCAGCTTCTGCACTGCGCCCCCTGCGTTCGGGCTGTGCAGGTTGAAGACGAGATACGGGTTGAGCGCGTAGCCGAGCCGCCGCTCTGCGTCGATCGCCGGTCGGTCGTCGATAACCGGGGACCCCCAGGAAAGGTCGGCCTCGCCCGTCTCCAGCGCCTGTCGTACCCGCTCCAGGTCGGCCGGCTCCATCCGCACCTCGATGCGCTCGACATACTGGTGCTTGAGCGGGTCCGACTCCTGCCGCCACGACGGGTTCCGCTCCATCGTGAGGAACCTCCCCGGCTCGTATCCCGTCACGCGGTAGGGGCCGTTCGAGCGGGTGTTCTGCCAGAACTCGGGAGTGTCGGGGACGAATGCGTCATATTCGACCGGCGCGGCGGACGCGAAGGTCATACACAGGATGTTGACGAGGTCGTTGGCCGGCGCCTCGAGCTCGATGACGAGCGTCTTGTCGCCTTCTGCTCGCAGGCCGGCAATCTCATTGCCGTTCTGGTACGCGGCGAGATCTGCCGCGGTCGGATGTCTGCCTGACAGCGCCTCGCCGTAGCCCGCGGCGAAGTCCGCCATGCCCTTGATGGTGCTCGTGTAGAAGGGGAGCGCGCCCGCGCCGGCAACTGGGTTGCACATCCGCTTGAGTCCTCGCACGAAGTCGGCAGCGGTCACCTCGCGCGGCGGGTGGGTGTCCCAGTAGACGCCGGGGCGAAGCTCGATCGTGTACGTGCGCCGGTCAGCGCTCAGCTCGTTGCCCGGCGCGGGGATCCGGACTGCGACGTCGGGCGCCGGGATCAGGCCGGCATGGTCGACGCGGGTCGGGTACCCGAACAGCTGGCGGGCGAACAGACGGATGATCTGGTGAGAAAGGGCGTAGTAGGCGCAGGACGGGTCGAGGTGGTCCATGCCGCCGGGCCCGAAGTACCGCAGCGTGCCGCCGTATCGCGGCGTCGACTTCGATGTCGTCTGGACGAGCGTGGTCATGCTCGTCGGACGCCGAGGAAGATGCCGCGGCCGGTGAGCCATGGCTCGTGGTAGTCGGCGGTGCAGCCGGCCGCCTCGAAGGCGGCGAGGTACTCGGCCTTGGTGAAGAGGGTGAAGGTCTCGGTGACGGTGAAGCTGCGCAGGCCGGCTTGGTCGCCGACGAGCCAGCCGACCTCCATGTGTGCCGCGCGGCCGTGTTTCCGTGTGTGAGAGACGCGTGCGATGACGCGGTCGTCGTCGTGGATGAGGTCGCTGCCGACGTATCCGTCGATGTACTTCTCGGGCAGCCACCACGGCTCGACCGCAAGGACGCCGCCCGGCAGGAGACGGTCTGCCATGCAGCGGATCGCGGCACGCATCTCGTGCACGGTCCCGAGATAGCTGATCGCCGTGAATAGGCACGTGACGGCATCGAAGGTGCGGCCGAGCTCGAAGTCGCGCATGTCGCCGTGGTGGATCTCGATCCCGGGCAGTCTGCGTTGGGCGCGTTCGCGCATCGCGCGGGCGAGCTCGAGGCCTTCGACGTGCTCGAAGCAGCTGCGGAAGGTCTCGAGGTGGGCGCCGGTTCCGCAGCCGACGTCGAGCAGCGAGCGTGCCTGGGGGCGGCGGTGGCGGATCTGGGCTGTGAGGTCGCGCGCCTCGGCCGGCCAGTCCTTGCCCCGGTTGCGGTAGGTGTGCTCGTACACCTCTGCGTGCGCGTGGCCGAACGAGGGGTGGGCCGGAGCCTCCATCCAAGATACTATAGAGTTTAAAAGTTAATTCGGCAGCCGCGATCGACTTGGCGTTCCGGGCCTTTCACGTTGGGGGGGCTCGCCGATGCCGCCCTTGCCAGAGTGCACCCCATGGTGATCGCCTTCGGCGCGGGTCCCGACGGAGCCACCGCGTCGTCGCGGACGTCCGGCCCGCCGTCTGCCCGCGGTTGGGAGCACGGCCTTGACAGCTGCGCTTCGGCTCGCCGCTCATGAACGTGATCGCGGACCGGGTGACGGGGCACGGCCTCGCGACGATCGGCATCGACGACGAGGGAGTGGCCGCTCAATCGTGGCCGCTGGTGGCTGAGGGCGTGCTGGTCGGGTTCCAGACCGACCGCAGCGGCCGCCGCGGGTGCCTGGCGGGTCCACCGGTTGCGCCTTTGCCGAGTCGGCCCTGCAGGCACCACTCGCGCGCATGCCCAACGTCTCGCTGCGGCCCCGCTCTCGCTGCGCCGGTCGCAAGGCAGAAATCGACAGCCTCATAAGAGCCCGGTGGAGCTGCTCGGCCGCGTGACCGAGATCGGGCCGCATAGAGCCTACGCTACCGAGGGAGTGGGGGGACTACTTCACCCCGTGGCCACGCCGACCCTGCCCGTCGAGGGCTTCTGTGTGTCGGCGATCTCCACCTGATTCGACGACTGCGCGGGACCCTCGAGCGCAAGCCACCACTGGCATTGTCTGGCCCACTCGACCGTTCGCTCGAGGCCGTCCTGCAGCCGCGTCGCGCAGCGCCAGTGGAGCAGGGCCTGCGCCTTGGTCGTGTCGGGGACTCGCCGCGGGATGTCCTCGTAGTTGTGATCGAACGCAACGTTCGTCTCCACGGATATGGGCTCCATGTCGCTCCCGGCGATTCGGGTCGCGAGTCGAACGGCGTCGCGGATTGAGATCTCCTCGGTGCTGCCGACGTTGAAGCACTCGACTTGGGCATCGGCACCCGCCGCGGCGAGGACGGTCGCCTCGACTGCGTCGTCGACGAACGTGAAGCATCGCGTTTGCGTCCCGCCGTCGTAGAGCAAGGGAGGCAGCCCGCGAAGCACGCGATGGACTGTCCGGCTGATAACGTACGCGGGGCGCTGCCGAGGGCCGTAGACGTTGAAGTAGCGGACGATCGCCCCTGCCAGCCCATGCTGGTCGGCGTAGGCGAACGTCATGTGCTCCGCGACGGCTTTGCTCGAGGAGTAGGACCAGCGGCCGGTGGACGTGCTCCCGAGGACCCGCTCGGAATCCTCTGCCCACGGCGACCGCGGATTCCTGCCGTAGATCTCGCTCGTGCTCGCCACCACGACCTTCGCGCCGACGTCGGTCGCGAGCTGCAGGATGCTCCGCGTTCCAAACACGGCCACGTCGATGACGTCGAGCGGATTGCGCAAGTACAGGTCGACGCCGACCATCGCCGACAGGTGGTACACGACCTCGACCCCGGGCACGATCACCGCCGTCAGCGCCGCCGCGTCCCGGACGTCGCCGTCGACCTTGCGGACTGCCGCCGGGTCGCAACGGAGGTCGGCCGGCAGCGGAGCGACGTCATAGACGATCACTTCGTCACCCTGTGCGACGAGGCGCTCGACCAAGCGGCTCCCCACGAAGCCGCAACCTCCCGTCACGACGACGATTGCCACGGTCAGCGACCGATCCCGCAGAAATCGAGGCCGAGCCGCTTGATGTGTCGCACGGTTTCCGCCGAGTAGTACATGCGGCCGTCGAAGACGAGACAGGGCATCGACACCTGGTCGCGGAGCCACTCGAAGTCGATGTCGTGGAACTGACGGTGACCGGCGAGGACGGCGACGGCGTCCGCGGCCGCCACCGCCTCGTCGAGGCTCGCGACAGGCGGGCCGCCGAACTCCGCTTCGATCGCTCCGGGATCCGCGATCGGATCGAACAGGCGCACGTCGGCACCTGCGGAACGCAGTGCGACGACGACCGGCTTGACAGGCGTGCGGCGGAGGTCGCCGGTGTCGTTCTTGAATGCCAGTCCCAGGACGGCCACGCTCGCCGCGGCAACGTCCTTTCCCAGCTTCAGCAGCCCCTCGCTGATCCGCTCGCAGGCATAGTCAGGCATGCCGTCGTTGACTCGGCGCGCGGCCTCGATCGTGCGCAGCCGGACGCCTCGTCTCTTGGCGGCTTGCCACGCGATCCACGGATCCTTCGTCAGGCACGCACCACCGACGCCCACGGAAGGCAGCAGGATGTTCACGTTGCCGCTTCCCTTGGGAAGCGAGTTGGCGGCTGAGATGACCTCGAGCACGTCGACCCCGTATGCCGTGCAGAACTGAGCGAGCTCATTCGCTATCCCGATGTTCGCGTCGATCCACCAGTTCGTCGCCAGCTTCACGATCTCTGCGGCGTCGACCGTGCCCACGCTCTGTACTTGTACCCCGAGCGCGTCCCGCCAGAACTCGGCCGCGGCCGCTGCGCTCGCCTCGCTGCATCCCCCTACCACGACCGGCAGCTCGCGTATCTGAGCGAGGGCGGTCCCCTCCGCGAGCCGTTCGGGACAGTACGCAACTCCGAAGTCCTCACCTTCGACCAAGCCGCTCGCCTCCAGCGAGGGAACGACGAGCGTCCGGGTCACTCCCGGCGGCACCGTGCTCCTGAGGATGACGAGCTGCCCCCGTCGCAGACGGGTCGAGATCTGACGGCAGACGGTCACGAGCCTGTTCGTTAGGAGCGTGCCGTCGACGTCGCCTGGGACGCCAACGGTGATCACGACGACGTCCACATCGCGTATGGCGTCGTAGTCGGTCTCGAAGTGGATCCGCGCGCAGCGGGACAGGCGACGGAGCGCCTCGGCCAGCCCGGGTTCCGGAATGCGGCAACGCCCTGCGCGCAGGTCGGCGATCAGCGATGCGTCGCTGTCGATCGCCACCACCCGGGCGCCCCGCTCGGCGAGCGCCGTCCCGAGGCAGGACCCGATGTGGCCGAAGCCGACGACGGCGACGCTCTGCGCCACCTCCGCTCACACCTCGGCGAGGATCCGCTGCACCGTCGCCGCCGGCGTCGGCAGGGCGAGCATCTCCTTCCGCACGGCTGCCGTCTCCTCGGCGAGTCGTTCGTCCGTGATCAGAGTCGTGAGCAGCTCCGGTGTGACCTGATCCGCAGTGCTCACGAGTCCAATCCCGCGTTTGAGAACAGCTTCACACCCGGTGTGCTGGAACATGTCCCTGGGATCGGGCGCGAGGAGCTGAGGGATCCCGGCCTCTATGGCCGTCATCACGGTGCCGCCCCCACCATGATTCACCACGGCCGCGCAGTCCCGAAGCAGCCGGTGCAGCGGAACCCAGCCCACCGCGCGAACGTTCGGTGGCAGGTCACCGAGCGGAGCGATGTCGATGTCGCCGAGGGCGAGGACAAAGTCCGCGTCCACGTCGTCGGTGGCGGCCAGGATCGACTCCACGGCGCCGAGGCCGAATGTCTGGAGCTCGATCGTTCCCATCGTTACCGCCACCTGCGGCCGGTCGCCGTTCGGGGGCCGTCGGTCTTCGAGCACCGCCCCGCCACCGTACGGCACCCACCGCATGAACCACCCCTCCGGCTCCCGGCCCACGAGCATGCTCGGCGGGAACGACTCGATGACGATGTCCGGCTTCGGAAGCGGGCTGGCGATGTCGTACTTCTCGAAGAAATCCGTCAGGAAGCCAGCGATCGCTTCGTGCATCCCCCGCGTCTGCCATGCGCCCTGGTTGCGCTGGACCGCGGGAACTCCAGCCCGTGCTGCTGCAAAGAGACCGGCGGTGGCGCCCTGCTCGTAGACGATCAGGTCCGGCTTCCAGTCGTCGGTCAGCGCGACCACGCCGTCGACCAGCGGACGGTTGACGGCGGCGATGCCCCGAAGCGCTCCTGGAACTCGTTGTAGATCATAGGCTCCCCACTGCTCAAGGTCGATCGCCGGCCGCGTCGCGACGGTCGCCATGAACTCCGGGTTGGCCTTGGCGACCTGGTCGAAGACCGCGAGCGCGCTGTAGTCCGACGCGACGTCCACGACCTCCAGCCCAGACCGTGCCGCCCGTTCAGCGTGCTCGGCGATGGCGATCACGACCTCGTGACCGTTCGTGCGGAACGCCCACGCGAGCTGGATCAACGGGAAGAGATGACCGAGGCCAGGTGAGGAGACGAAGAGAACGCGCAAGTCGGAGGCGCTCCTCCCGTTGGTTGCTGCGGCTGATGTGCCCATCACCAACCCGACCTGATCGTTTCCACGACGTGCGCGCGCTCACTCTCCGAGAGCCACCATCCCACGGGGATGTAAACCAGACGATCGTACACGCCGTCCAGCCCCGGAAGCTCGCCCGAGGCAGCGAGTGCGGTGCACGTGTGAGCGTCGTTGCGCCGCGAGATGATGCTCGTGGGGATGCCGGCGTCGGCTAGCTTCCGCATGAAGGACGGCCGGTCCGCAACCTTGAGGGGGTAGGACCAGAACGACGGCTCGGCGTGCGCCGCACGCTCGATGCGTTCCACGCCGCCGAGGTCGGCGAGCGCCCTGTCGTAGTACAACGCATTGTCGCGCGTCGCCTTCAAGAGGTCGTCGACGATCTCGAGATTCTGCAGCCCGATAGCGGCGGCGATGTCGTTCATCGTGAAGTGGTAGCCCCACTCGGCGACGTCGTAGCGGCCTGCCGCGCGATCCGCGCTGCGCTCGATGCCGAGCCAGCGGAGCAGGCGGGCCCGACGGTGCATCGCTTCGTCTGGGAGCACGACGAGGCCCCCGCTCCCCGACGTGAGCAACTTGATCGCTCCCAGGCTGTACACGCTGATGTTGCCGTGGTTCCCGAGCGGCAGCCCCCGATATGTGGCTCCCCACGCCTGCGCGCAGTCCTCGACGACGGTGGGCCGGAACCCCAGCTTCGCCTCGGCGCGGTCGAGGACGTCCCGCAATCGGTCGAGGTCGACCGGAAACCCGAGCCAGTGGACGACCATGATCGCCCGCGTGGCCGGCGTGATTTTGCGCTCGAGGTCGTCGAAGTCGATGCTGAGGGTCTTCGCATCGACGTCGACCCAACGCAACCGTAGACCGTTCGCGAGGATCGCCCAGTTGGTGGCCTCGAACGTGAGCGGAACGCTGAGGACCTCTCCCGCCTCGTCGGCGCTACGGTCGCCCGGGACGCTGTCGTCGGGGAACGCCGCGAGACGCACCGCGAGGTGAAGACCAGACGTCCCGGAGTCGACCGCCACCACACGCCAGTTACCGAGCCGTGCGCCGACCGCTTTCTCGAACTCCCGCACCTTCGGGCCGTGCTCGAGCTGCCCGCTCGCGAGCACCTCGGCGACGCCGTTGAGTGCAACCGGCGACATGGCGACCTTGAAGAGCGGTATCGCCGGCGTGTGCCGCGTTCCTCCACGACCGTTGCCAGCCGCGCCTGGCGCGGGTTGCTTCACGAGGGTCAAAACAACTGAATTTTAAAGTGTTTTGGAGGTTCGAGTCAAGAGAATATTTCATGTTCTGCCCGAATGGACAGTAGCAATCGCTTTATAAATCAGTGGTATGTTGGACAGGGGTGCCGAACCAAGCCGATTTCTATTCCCGCCTGGGACGAACCGGTCTCGAGATCAGCCGACTCGCCGTGGGGACGGTGAACTTCGGCGGACGGGTCGAGGACCGCGAGGCTCACGAGCTCCTAGACCACGCACTGGACCGCGGCATCAACTTCGTCGACACCGCGAACATGTACGGCTGGCGCGTCTACAAGGGCCACACCGAGGAGGTCATCGGCAACTGGCTCGCGGCGGCGCCGGGACGGCGGGACGACGTCGTCCTCGCAACCAAGGTCGGCAACGAGATGGGACCCGGCCGCAACGAGTCGGGGCTCTCGGCGCGCCATGTCGTGGCGGCGTGTGAGGCCTCGCTCCGCAGACTGCAGACCGAATGGATCGACCTCTACCAGATGCACCGCGTGGATCCGGCGGTCTGCTGGGACGAGGTGTGGCAGGCCATGGAGACGCTGATCGGCCAGGGCAAGGTGCGCTACGTCGGCTCGTCGAACTTCGCCGGCTGGAACCTGGCCGCCGCCCAGGAGGCGGCGATTCGTCGCAACGCGCTCGGGCTCGCGTCGGAACAATGCGTGTACAACCTGATCACCCGCCACGCCGAGCTGGAGGTTATCCCGGCGGCGCGGGCGTACGGGATCGGCGTGCTCGTCTGGTCGCCGCTGCACAGCGGGCTACTCGGCGGTGTTCTTCGCAAGCTGCGGGAAGGGACCGCCGTTAAGTCGGCGCAAGGGCGAGCAGCGGTCGCACTGGGGATGCACCACGACACGATCGCGGCGTACGAACGGTTCTGCGCCGACGCCGGCCGGGACCCCGCGCAGGTCGGTCTGGCCTGGGTTGCGTCCCGGCCCGGGGTGACGGCGGTCATCACCGGCCCCAGAACCGTCGAGCACGTCGACGCCGCGATCGCCGCGCTGGAGACGGGTCTCGCCGACGACGAGCTCGCCCGACTCGACGAGCTCTTCCCCGCGATCGGGCTGGGTGGGCACGGGCCGGAGGCGTGGATCACATGACCGCTGCGCCCGAGCGTCACGCGCTCGTTGCCAACGTCGCGACTCGGGGGCATGTCTACCCAACCCTGCCGCTCGTCACCGAGCGCGTCCGTCGCGGCTACCGGGTCACGTATACGACGACGGCCGAGTTCGCCGACGTCGTGGCCGGCCCCGGCGCGTCCGTGCTGCGCTACGACTCCGCCGTCACGGAAGTCGACCCCGCCGAGGTCTTCGCGGAGGACGATGCCAGTGCACGGCCGCAACGTGAGGCGGGCAAGGAGCAGCAAACAGCGGACGCTCGAAGGGGGTTGACCCGCCCGATGGACAGGGCGCAGTGTGCCGATCGCTCCACGGGACGATGATCGGGCGGTTGGGAATGTGATGCTCGTCGTCGGGACGGAGCGTCGGTCATGTTCGGACCTCACGTGTGAGCTCTTTCTCGGGCTCCGGCGCCCGCTTGAGGTCGAGCTCTCGCCGGACGGCAGGCGCGTCGCGTTGACCGTCTCGCCGGCCGCGAAGGAGCGGGGAAAGGGGCTCGAGACGCGTCTCTGGGTCGGCGAGGTCGACGGCGAGCCGACGCCGGTCGGCGACGCCGGCGCGACTGACGCGGTGCCGCGCTTCTCGCCGGACAGCGCCCGGCTCGCCTTTGCGTCCGACAGCGGTCACCCCGGCCGCATGAGCCTGCGGCTCGACGGCCGTGGCGAGCTCGGCTCGATCGGCGGCTCGGTGGAGGACATCCGCTGGTCACCGGACGGCCGCTCGCTCCTCGTGCTCGCGGCGGATCTCGGATCGGATCGACCAGGCGTCCAGACCGCGACGAGGATTCACGAGGAAGGCGCGGCGAAGGACGATCCGAAGGTCTTCGGGCCGGCGCAGTACTGGCGCCGCCTGTTCCTCGTCGATGCCGAGTCGGGCGAGACGAGGGAAGTCACGCCCGAGGGCGTCAACGTCTTCGAGTTCGACTGGGCCGGCGGAAAGATCGTCGCCGTCTGCACGGACGATCCCTCGGAGGGCGCCTGGTACGACGCGTGGCTCGGCCTGATCGAGCTCGAGTCGCGAACGGTCGAGCGCCTGCACACGGCGGACTGGCAGCTGCAGTGCCCGCGCATCTCACCACAGGGACGCGTTGCGTGGATCGAAGGGTTGGCCTCCGACCGTGCGCTCGTGACGGGAAGCGTGCATGTGCTCGGCGTGGGCGAGCCGGCGCCCGAGCTCGACGTCACGTGGCTCGCGTTCGCCGATGAGGAGACGCTCTGGTATGCCGGCTGGCGGCGCTCGGGCTCGATGTTCGGCCGGCTGCGCATCGATGGCTCCGTGGAAGTGCTCCACGGCGGCGATCTGCTGGTCGGCGCGCGCTCCCAGCCTCGGGTCTCGCCGAGCGCCGACGGCGCGCGTGTGGCGGCGGTGCTGGAGACGGCAGAGGAGGCGCCCGAGGTCGTGCTCGTCGAGAACGGCTCCACGCGCGCTGTCACGTCGCTGAACGCCGAGCTCGGCCTACGTCTGAAGACGGCGGAGTGGCGCACGTACACGTGGAAGTCGTCCGACGGCCTCGAGATCGAAGGACGGCTCGCCCTGCCGCTCTACCGCGGGGCCGGCACGCTACCCCTCGTCGTCTACGTGCACGGCGGTCCCACGGCGACGTGGCCGTGCGCGGTGATCCCGCAGCCGCTGCTGCTCGCGCAGGAGGGGTACGCGGTCTTGCTTCCCAATCCGCGCGGCAGTGTCGGCCGAGGCCAGGCGTTCGCGCGCGCGAACCTTGGCGACATGGGCGGCGCCGACTTGCAGGACATCCTCGCCGGCGTCGACGCGCTCGTGCGCGACGGGATCGTCGACGACGAGCGCGTCGCGATCACCGGCAGCAGCTACGGCGGCTTCATGTCGGCGTGGGCGGTGACGCAGACCCATCGCTTCGCCGCTGCGATCCCGTGCGCCGTCATCACGGACTGGCTGAGCCTCCACTTGACGACGAACATCGGGCGCTTCGACCGGCTGTACATAGCCGCCGATCCCTTCGATTTCGACGGCGGCGAGTATCCGAAGCGCTCACCCGTCTACCACGCACACAGGTGCAAGACGCCGACCCTGCTCTTGCATGGGGAAGATGATCTGTGCACGCCGCTTCCGCAGGCGGTCGAGTTCTACAACGCGCTCGTCGAGGCAGGCTGCGAGACGGAGCTCGTCGTCTACCCGCGCGAGGGACACGGCTTCCTCGAGCGCGAGCATCAGATCGACGCGTGGTATCGCCTACGAGGCTGGCTCGCCAGACACCTCCGATAGATGCGCCTTCCTCGGAACCTCTGTCACCGTCCTTGCCAGGAGGATAGCGGTCGGGGGTGACGTCCCATCGTCCGGGTGAAATCGTTCGGGCGTAGCTCCGCTTGGTGGCGATCCTATGCTGCGATTACCTCCTCGGTCGAGGGCTGAGCGGACTCGCTGGTCTGGCCGCGGCTGAGCCGTTCGATCTCGGCGCCAAGCGACCGCCGAGCTGCACCTGATCCGCAACACCTTCCGCTACGCCAGCCGCGCCGTCTGGGACGAGATCGCCCGCGACCTGCGACCCGTCTACACCGCCGCGACCGAACAGGCGGCCAGAGAGCGCTTCGGCGAGCTCGCCGACAAATGGGGCGAGCAGTACCCGGCCATCATCCGCTTGTGGCAGAACGCATGGGCCGAGTTCGTGCCCTTCCTCGCCTACAGCCCCGGGATCCGCAAGGTCATCTACTCCACCAACGCGATCGAGAGCCTGCATGCACGCTTCCGCAGAAGCGTCCGCGCCAGCGGCCAGCTCCCCAACGAACAGGCCGCTGTGAAATGCTTGTACCTTACGATTAGAAGCCTCGACCACCGGACGTGGCAGAGCCCGCTGGATCATCCGTTCGAAAGCAGCAATGAACGCGTTTGCCGTCACCTTCGAAGGCCGATCGAACCCAACAATGACTGACATGAGAAACCGCAGTTACACCGTTCAACTGACAGACCCCCGCTCAGCCGCTCCACCTGAGCGACGGCTCCCGCTGCCTCAACGAAATCGGTGGTCCGTTGTTCGACGCCTGAAGGTGACGTACAATTCGGTGCGGCCTAGCGCTCCTCGGGATCGAGTCGGAATTTCTCCAAGAGCGAAGCTGGATTGCGCTCAGTCGCTCGTCTCTTGCGTGCCTTCCGACGTCCGAAAAGACTTTGCCTCAGACTCCGTAACATAGTTGTCTGCTCCGTACCGTAGACTCGTAAGATACCCGATTGGTTCCCCGTGTGGGTTCTTACGTTCATATAGAGGTAGCCGGAAAAGGAGAGCGTGTCCGCTGGGGTCATCGACGGGTGGAATACGCGTGACGTGTTCGTTCATTAGCAGAATCGGCTCTTTATTGAAAACACTGATTCCTAGCTGTGGTACGTCAAAGACCGCAGCTGTGGCGATCCTGCATGCCTTTGGCGCAGTTGGCGCCGTGGTCGGGAAGATCTGTCCCGACGAAACAGTGTCCCGATTCAAACTGACGGTTATCTCTCCCATAGCCTCATGTCGTCCGGAGAGAGCCAAATCGATGATATTCACGCGGACGTCAGACGTCATCCAATCATGTGTTGTTGGGTTATCGCGCGCAACCCGGAAGTAACCGGCGAATTCAACAGTGAACTCGCCCTGACCTTGAATCGTGAATATGTCTGTCGAATGCAAACCAAGATTATCAATGCCTCCTGGAGGAACCGCATACGGTTCAACCGTTTGCGGCGCGTAGAGATCTTGCAGACCCTTCAAATTGACACGCGGGCCCCACTCATATGCGACAGTCTCTGGCATTCCCCCCTCCTTCTTCCCTCTCGGAAGTTGCGCGGCGTAGAAAGCGGGCGATTGCGCCCTGACGGGTGACGTCTGAACCTCGCCGACGCCACGTGATCCGGGAGAGTTGGGCTTTAGCCGGCCGGGAACTCCGATCGCGGACCGGGAATACTAGGGCATGCGAAGTATGTTGACTTCCTCGAGGTTGCGAATTCGTGAGGACGGCGCGCGAAAGGGCTGTCCGTTACTCCTTCTGTCAAGCGGCGCGGGTGGCGTCCCATTGTCCAGGTGAAATCGTCTGGACGTAGCTCCGCTTGAGGCGTTCGAGCCGAAGATGATGGTGGCGCTCTTGCTCTACACCTACGCGATTGGGGAGCGCTCGAGCCGCGGTATCGAGCGGCGCTGTCGCGAGGATGTCTCCTTCCGAGTGCTCACGGCCAACCAGATCCCCGACCACGCGACGATCGCCCGCTTTCGCGCCCGGCACGAGCAGGCGCTGGCCGACACCTTTTCGCAGGTACTGGCGCTCTGCGCGAGGGCGGGGCTGGTGTCGGTGGGAGTCGTCGCGCTCGATGGCAGCTTGGTAGCCGGTAGCGCCTCGCCCGGGGCGACGCACAGCTACGCCTCGATCCGGAAGGAGGTCGAGCGGATGCTCGCCGAGGCCGCCCGAGCGGACGCTGCCGAGGACGAACGCCTCGGCGCGGCGCGCGGCGACGAGCTGCCCGTCGAGCTCGTTGACGCGCGCTCGCGCCGGGAGCGGCTGCGCCGTTGCAAACAGGAGTTGGAGCAGGGGCAGACCGATGAGCAGGCCGCCTATGAAGCGAATCTCGCCTGGCGCGCCGCCTGGGAAGCGGAGCACGGACGCAAGCTGGGTGGGCGCAGGCCCACCCCGCCCGTGCCGGACGCGCTCGCCGCACGGAGGATCAACACGACCGATCCGGACACGCGCTTGATGAAGCGGGCCGGCGGCCGCTCGGTACAGGGCTACAACGTGCAAGTCGTCGCTAGCCCCGAGCAGGTGATCCTCGCCGCGCAGGTCACGCAGTCGCACAACGACTCAGACCAGCTCGCGCCGATGGTCGCGCAGGCCACCAGCGGGCTGCGCGAGGCCGGGATCCGGGAGCCGATCGGGATCGTGCTCGCGGACGGTGGCTACTGGAACTCGCCCGCGATCAGGGAAGTACGCAGTCAGGGTATCGACGTGCTCATCCCCACCCAGGACCGGCGGCGCACCGCCCCGCGCAAGCTCTCAGCGCGCCAGGGCGAGGAAGCGCGGCGGATCGAGGCGGTGCTGTCGCAACCCGAAGGCCAGGCGCTCTACCGCCGCCGCCAACAGATCGTCGAGCCCATCTTCGCGCACACCAAATACATCCGTCGCACCGACCGCTTCCTGCGCCGCGGCCTGGCCGCCTGCCAGACCGAGTGGCGGCTGATCGCCGCCACCCACAACCTGCTCAAACTCTGGCGTGCCAGCCTCGCCCGGGCGGGAACGGCCACGCCGGGGCCTCTGGCGCCGGCCAGTTGATCAGCGCAACGGGCCGCGCCGCCCCGTCTTCAACACTCCACCGCCCGGCCCAGCGGTGCGGCCTATAGAAAACCCCCGCTCGGAGGCTTTGTGCAACAGCCTCAAGAGGCTGGGGAAACGTCCAGCAGGAGCT
>Ga0247727_10006428_pt1 | contig 23125 bp, 24 predicted proteins | sample WisWelCaveWW1625_FD_202498 | JGI IMG/M metagenome (GOLD analysis project Ga0247727, IMG submission 202498) | Biofilm microbial communities from Wishing Well Cave, Virginia, United States - WW16-25 | ecosystem: Environmental > Aquatic > Deep subsurface > Groundwater > Cave microbial mat | place...
CTTTGCCCGAGGCCGAGCGCGTGAAGGTGCTGATCGTGGGCAGCGGCCCGGCCGGCTACACGGCGGCCATCTACAGCGCGCGCGCCGAGCTCCGGCCGGTGCTGCTGGCGGGCCTCGCGTTCGGCGGTCAGCTCATGCTCACCACCGACGTCGAGAACTACCCCGGCTTTCCGGGCAGCGTCGCCGGCCCGGAGATGATGGAGCTGTTCCAGAAGCAGGCCGAGCGCTTCGGCACGCGCGTCATCAACGAGGACGCGACACGGGTGGATCTCTCGCAGCGGCCGTTCCGCGTCGAAACGGAGGAGCGGGCCTTCCTCGCCGACGCGCTGATCATCGCCACCGGCGCCTCCGCGAAGTGGATCGGCCTGCCCTCGGAAGAGCGCCTGATGAACCGCGGGGTCTCCGCCTGCGCCACCTGCGACGGCGCGCTCTATCGCGGCAAGCCGATGGCCGTGGTGGGCGGCGGCGATACCGCCATGGAAGAGGCGCTCTTCCTCACCCGCTACGGCACCAAGGTGACGGTGATCCACCGCCGCGACCAGCTGCGCGCCTCGAAGATCATGCAGGAGCGGGCCAAGAAGAACGAGAAGATCGACTTCGTCTGGAGCTCGGCCGTGGAGGAAGTGCTGGGCGACGAGTTCGTGACGGGGCTGCGCATCAAGAACCTCGAGACGGGCGTCCTCTCGACGCTGCCGGTCGAGGCCCTGTTCGTCGCGATCGGCCACAGGCCGAACACCGAGCTGTTCCGCGGCCAGCTCGACCTCGACGACGTCGGCTACCTGAAGGTCGAGGCGGGTACGACCCGCACGCGCGTGCCCGGTGTCTTCGTCTGCGGCGACGCGATGGATGCCGTCTACCGCCAGGCGGTCACCGCCGCCGGCACCGGCTGCATGGCCGCCATCGACTGCGAGCGCTGGCTCGCCGAACATGGCGGTTAGCCCAGAACCAACGGGGGCCACCCCATTCCTCTGACCAAAGAGCGACTCGAGCAGCTGGTCGCGCGCTCCACCGACATCGTGGTAGCGACCGACCGCAAGGGCACCGTCATCTACTACAACGACGGCGCGAAGACGAGCCTCGGCTACTCGGAGGCGGAGGTGCTCGGCGCCTACGTGGGCAAGGTCTACCCGAGCCTCGAGGAGGCCAAGCGCGTAGCGGCTGCCATGCGCAGCCCCGACCACGGTGGCAAGGGCATCGTCGAGACCTTCCGCACCACGTTCTTGTCCAAGGCCGGCGAGGAGATCCCGGTCGCGATCTCGGGCGCGATCCTGATCGACGAGCACGGCGAAGAGGACGGCACCGTCGGCTTCGCCAAGGATCTGCGCGAGCTACTGCACAAGGAAGAGCTGGCGACGCTGGGCGAGGTGGCGATCGGCCTCTCGCACGAGATCAACAACCCGCTGGCCGTGATCCTGAACCAGATGGAGCTGCTGGAGCGCGACGTATTCGAGCTGGCGGGCGAGCGTGACGTCTCGGTCGAGACGGAGCGGCTCGACGCGGTGCGCCGCGAGATCTCGCGCATCGCCGAGATCGTAGAGCGGCTCGGCGAGATGGTGCGCGAGGAGACCTACGAGACGGTCGACTACATCGGCCCGGCACGCATGATCGACCTGCGCGCGCGGCGCCCGCGCGAGCGCAAGCCCGATCCGCGCCTGGCCGGGCTGCGCGTGTTGATCGCCGACGACGACCTCGGCATCGCCCGCACGCTGAAGGAGATCCTCGAAGCCGACGGCTGCCGCGTGGTCACCGCCAGCGACGGCCTCGAGGCGCTCGAGCAGCTGATGGCGCAGCCCTTCGATCTGCTGCTCACCGATGTGGTGATGCCGAACATGGACGGTCACGAGCTGTTCCTGAAGGTGCGCGAGAGTCTCCCGCAGCTGCCGGTGTTGATGATGACCGCCTTCCACTACGACAAGGACCACATCATCAAGCGCAGCCGCGTGGCCGGCCTCGGTACCGTGATCTTCAAGAAGCCGGTGGACGCGGAGCGCCTGCGCGAGGCGATCCTCGAAGCAAGCGCCACGAAGCGGCCCGCGCAGTGAGCGCAAGCGCAGCGCGCAGCGAGGGCGTAGCCCGAGCGGAGTCCCGGGCGCGGCGTCAGCGCTCCACGAGCTGCTTCGGAACGTTGAAGAGCTGCCCGGCGGCGTTCTTCACCAGGTAGCTCTGCTGCCATTCCTTCAGGATCGTGACTTCCTCGCCGGCCTCGAAGGTGACTTCACGGGCGCCCTCGCCGGTGTTCGACTGGTGCTTCAGGGTGGTCGCTTGCCGGAATCTGGCCACGCGGTCCTCGGCGGGAGACGCCGGGTTTAGCCGAGAAGCGGGCGCCAGGCGAGGCAGACGCCGACGATCTCGCGCGCGCCGGCAGCGCGCAGCGCGCCGCCCGCGGCGGCCAGCGTGCTGCCGGTGGTGACCACGTCATCCACGAGCCAGACGCGCGCGGGGGCAGCGCCTCGGGCGCGGAATGCGCCGGCAACGTTGCGTCTGCGCGCGGCGCGGGAGAGATGCGTCTGGCTCGGCGTGTCGCGCGGGCGCTCCAGCAGCACCGGGGCGAGAGGCGCGTGCGCGGCGCGGGCGAGCGCGCGCGCCAATGCCAGCGTCGGGCTGAAGCCGCGCTCGCGTAGGCGCCGCGGATGCAGCGGTACGGGCACCACCAGGTCGGGCGGCCCGCCCGCCACGCGCGTCGCCAGCTCGCGCATCAGCCCGAGCGCCACGGCTTCGGCGGCGAGGTCGAGGCCCGCGATGCCGCGCGCCGGATACTTGAAGCGGCGCACCCACTCGGCAGCCACGCCCTCGTGCAGCGTCGCGGCGCACCAGCCGGTGAGGGGGGGAGGCGGCGGACCGATCGCATCGACTCTGGGCAGTCGGCAGCCGCCGCAGAGTGGCAGCTCGCGGGTCGCGCGCCCGCAGCCGGCGCAAGCGGGCGGAAGCAGCAGCTCGAAGGCCGCACGCAGCCAGGACATGGGTGGATCCCACGGGACCGTGGGGCGAGACGCTATGCGGGCGCGGCGACGATCAGGCTTCGTCCAGTCATCTCGGGCGGCACGGGAATGCCGAGCAGATAGAGCACGGTCGGCGCGACGTCGGACAGGCCGCCGTCGCGCAGGCAGCGCCCCGCGGCGTGGCGCGTCGCCCACCAGAGCGGCACCGGGTTCGTCGTGTGCGCGGTGTGCGGCTCGCCGGTCTCGGGGTCCACCATCAGCTCGCAGTTGCCGTGATCGGCCGTGATCAGCACGTCGCCGTCTCGCTCGAGCACCGCCGCGACCGTGCGCGCGAGACAAGCATCGATCGTCTCGACCGCCTTCACCGCTGCCGGCAGCACGCCGGTGTGGCCGACCATGTCGGGGTTCGCGTAGTTCACCAGGATGAAGGCCCAATCGTCGCGAGCGATGCACTGGAGCAGCTTCTCGGTCACGGTGTAGGCGCTCATCTCGGGCTTGTGATCGTAGGTGGGCACGTCGCGCGGCGAGGGCACCAGCACGCGCTCCTCGCCCGGGAAGGGCTGCTCGATCCCGCAGTTGAAGAAGAAGGTGACGTGGGCGTACTTCTCGGTTTCGGCGACACGCAGCTGCGACAGCCCACGCTCCGCCAGCAGCTCGCCGAGGATGCGCGTGGGCAGCGTCGATGGAAACGCAACCGGCAGGCCGAAGGCGGCGTCGTACTCGCTGAAGCAGACGAAGCTCGCGAGCTTCGGCACGCGGCGTCGCATCAGCTCCTTCGCGAAGCGCTGCTCGCATACGCCGGCGAGCGCGGCGGTGAGCTGGCGTGCGCGATCGGCGCGGAAGTTGAAGAAGATCACCACGTCGCCGTCGCCGAGCGCTGCTCCGCCCGCAATGATGCGCGGCTCCACGAACTCGTCGCCCTGGCCTCGGCGATAGGCGTCCTCGACGGCAGCGAGCGCATCGGGCGCGGGCACGCCCTCGCCCAGCACGATCGCGTCGTAGGCGCGCTGGATACGCTCCCAGCGCTGGTCGCGGTCCATGGCGAAGTAGCGGCCGATCACCGTGGCGATGCGGCCGCCCGCGGCCTCGACGTGCGGCAGCAACGCACGCAGGAAGCCGGGCGCCGAGCGCGGCGGTGTGTCGCGCCCGTCCAAGAAGGCGTGTACGAGGGGAGCTACGCCGCGCTCGCGGCACTCCGCGAGCAGCGCCTCGAGGTGCGTCTGGTGGCTGTGTACGCCGCCATCCGAGACGAGACCCAGCAGGTGGAGCCGGCCGCCGCTCCTCGCCAGCGCCGCGAATGCCTGCTGTAGCACCGGGTTCCGTGCTGCGCCGCCGCCCGAAAGCAGCTTCGAGATGCGCGTCATGTCCATGTCGACGATGCGCCCCGAGCCGAGCGTCATGTGCCCGACCTCGGAGTTGCCCATCTGGCCGGGGGGGAGCCCGACCGCCTCGCCCGAGGTCTCGATGCGCGCCATCGGCAGCTCGCGGCGCGCGCGCGCGAAGAAGGGTGCGTGGGCGCAGGCCGTGGCGTCGGCCGGGCCGCCGTCGCCGATGCCGAAGCCGTCGAGCACGACGAGCATCACGGGGCCGTGCGGGCTCCCGGCGCGTTGCGCCGGACTGCTCACGCGCGCGCTCCACGCGGCGCTGTCGCAGACTCGCGCACGGCGATGCGTGGCGCATCGCCCCAGAGCCGGTCGAGGTCGTAGTGCTCGCGGGCGTCGCGCACGAAGACGTGCACTATGACGTCACCGCCGTCCACCAGGATCCAGCGCCCATCCTCGTAGCCTTCGACGCCGAGCACCGTTTCACCCGCGCTCTTCGCGTTCTCGACCACTGCATCGGCCACCGCGCGCGCCTGACGGCCTCCGCCGGCCGTCGCGATCACGAAGACGTCGGCGAAAGAGGTGAGCTCGCCCACGGCCAGCGCGACCACGTCTTCGGCGTTGCGATCGAGGGCGACTTCGGCCAGGCGCCGCGCTCGCTCGCGTGCTGCTTCCGTCACCGCTGCCGTCCTCTTCTGGTGTACGCCCCGCTCTGCACGACCGCAGCCAGCACGGGATCCGGAAGGAGATAGCGAACCGAGCGACCCTCGGAGAGTCGGCGCCGCACTGCCGTCGAGGAAACCTCGAGCGCCGCGATCGGCACGTGTCGCAGCCAGGTGCCTGCGCTGCGATGGCGCGCCTCCTGGCGGTCCGTTGCGAGCACGAAGTCGGCCGCCAGCTCCGCCGGCAGCCAGTCGGCCAGCGAGCCGCCGCCGGCCGGTGGGCGCGTCACCACCGCGAAGTGCGCCAGCTCGAGTAGAGCCTTGGGCTCGCGCCACGCCGGCAGCTCCTCGAAAACATCACAGCCGACGATGAAGATGGGACGGGCGGGCGCGAGCCGCTGCGCGAACACACGCAGGGTATCGACCGTGTAGGAGGGGCCGGCGCGCTCCAGCTCGAGTGGGTCCACCGCGAAGGCGGGGTTGCCCTGGATCGCCAGCTCAACCCAGGCGAGGCGCTCCTTCGCCGGCGCCAGCACATCGGGCCCGCCGCGTTTCAGCGGCGGATAGGCGCTCGGCACGAACACGACGCGTTCGAGGCCGAGCGCCTCGCGCACTTCCTCGGCGGCGCGCAGATGCCCGACGTGGATCGGGTTGAAGGTTCCCCCGAACAGCCCGACGGCGGTGCCGTGTATTCCACCGTCCCGACTTCGCTCGCCTTCGGCTCGCTGCGCGCTCCGCTCCGCTTCGCTTGCAGTCATTCGCGAAGCTGACCATCTCCGCTGAGCACGAACTTTCGCGTGGTGAGCTCTTCGAGGCCCATCGGACCGAAGGCGTGGAGCTTCGAGGTCGAGATGCCGATCTCGGCACCGAGTCCCAGGCGATAGCCATCCGCGAAGGCGGTCGAGCAGTTCACCCCGACCGTTCCCGAGTTGACGCGTCGCTGCCAGGTCTGCGCGTTCGCCCAGTCGTTCGTGACGATCACGTCGGTGTGATCGGTGCCCCAGCGCTGCACGTGGGCGATCGCTTCGTCGAGGTTCGGCACCACCCGCACCGCGAGGATCTTGTCGAGGTACTCGGCAGCCCAGTCGGCCTCGGCGGCCGGCCGAGCGTCGGCGAACACCTCGCAGGTCTTCGCGCAGCCGCGCAGCTCGACACCCTCTTCGTGCAGCGCCTTCAGCACGAAGGGCAACAGCGTCCGCGCTGCGGCCTCGTGGCACAGCAGCGTCTCGAGTCCGTTGCAGACCGCCATCTGACGCAGCTTCGAATCGCGCACGATCGCGCGCGCCATCTCCGGGTCGGCACTGGCGTCGAGAAAGACGTGACACACGCCGGCGTCGTGCTTCAGCACCGGGATGGTAGATTCGGCCACGACCTTGCGGATCAGCCCGGGCCCGCCGCGCGGGATCAAGAGGTCGATGTAGCGCTCGAGCGTGAGCAGATGGTCCACCGCCGCGCGGTCGGTGACGGGCACGACGGCGAGCGCGTCGCGCGGCACGCCGGTCTCGTCGGCCGCCGCCCGCAGCTCCTCGGCCAGTGCCAGGTTGGTGCGGATGGCCTCGGAGCCGCCGCGCAGGATCACGGCGTTGCCGGCCTTCACGCACAGCGCGGCGGCGTCCACCGTCACGTTCGGGCGCGACTCGTAGACGATCGCGATCACGCCGAGCGGGATGCGCATACGGCCGACGCGCAGGCCGTTCGGCCGCACGCGCGTCTCGGTGATGGTGCCGACCGGATCGGGCAGCGCCGCCACCTGGCGCAGGCCGTCGATCATCGCGCTCCACTTGTCGCCGCCGAGGTCGAGACGCCGCAGCAGCGGCGCCTCGACGCCGCCTTGCTCGGCGGTGTGGAGGTCCGTGCGGTTGGCGTCGAGGATGCGCTCGCGCGCGGCCTCGAGGCGCTCCACCGAGCGCAACAGCCAAGCATCCTTCTTGCGTGTGTCGAGATCGGCGACGCGGCGCGAGGCGACGCGTGCGCCCTGGGCGAGAGCTTCGATGCGTTCGCGCAGATCCATGGGACTTCGTCTCTACGGCGTGCCTTCGAGCAGCACGAGGTCGTCGCGGTGGATCACCTCGTCGCCGTTCGAGTAGCCTAGCACCCGACCGATCTGGCTCGTGGCGAGACCCTTGATGCGGCGGACGTCTTCGGCCGCATACGCAGCGAGCCCGCGCGCGAACTCGACGCCTTTCTCGTCCGCACACGCCACCGGGTCGCCGATCCCGAAGCGTCCCTCGACGGTCGTGATGCCTGCGGGCAGCAGGCTGCGGCCCCGCTCGCGCACGGCTCGCACGGCGCCGGTGTCGAGCACCAGCCGGCCGCGCGGCTTGGCGGTGAAGGCGAGCCAGTGCTTGCGGCTGCCGATGCGGACGCCGGCCTGGAACAGCGTGCCTTCTCGTTCGCCCGCCGCGACGCGCGTGAGCGTGCCCCGGCGCAGCCCGTTCGCGAGCACGGTGGCCGCGCCCGTCGCCGCAGCAGAGCGCACCGCTTCGAGCTTGGTGATCATGCCGCCGCGCCCGAACGCGCTGCCCGAGCCGGCGGCGGCGCGTTCCACGTCGGCGCTGAGCGACTCCACCACGTCGAGCGGCTCGCCGACCGGCCCCTTCGGCCCGGGCGGCTCCGCGTAGAGGCCATCCACGTCGGTGAGAATCACGAGCAGGTCGGCGCCGACGAGATTCACGATCGTGGCGGAGAGGTTGTCGTTGTCGCCGAAGCGGATCTCTTCGGTCGCCACCGTGTCGTTCTCGTTCACCACCGGCACGACGCCGAGGCGCAGCAGCTCGAGCAGCGTGTGCCGCGCGTTCAGGAAGCGCTCGCGGTCGTCGAGGTCCACGCGCGTCACGAGCACCTGTCCGACCTCGCGGCCGTGCTTGCGCAGCCGCTTGCGCCAGAGCTCTGCGAGGCTGATCTGGCCCACCGCGGCGGCGGCCTGCTTCTCCGGAATGGAGCGCCCCGGATGATCCCAGCCGAGGATGCGGCTGCCCATCGCGATCGCGCCCGACGACACGATCACGACCTCGCGTCCGGCGTCGAGCAGCGCGCTCGCCTCCGCGGCGAGGCTGCCGATCACGCCCGGGCGCAGCACACCGGCGCGGGTGAGCACCCCGCTGCCGACCTTCACGACGATGCGGCGGGCGCCCTTCGCCGCGCTCCGCGCGGCTCCGCTGCGGGCGCTCATCCCGCCTCCTGCAGCGCGAGCGCCATGGCGCGCACGAGCGCGGGGATGCCTTCGCCGGTCGCGCCGGAGCCGAGGAGCACGGAGCAGCCGCGCAGCGCCAGCTGCTTGGCGATCGGCTCGAAGGCGGCGCGGTCCGCGACCACGTCGATCTTGTTGAGCAGCACGATCTCGCGCCGCGCCGCGAGACCGCCGCCATAGGCGAGAAGCTCGCGCCGGATCACCTCGTACTCCGAGACCAGGTCGCGCGAGGAGTCGAGCAGCGCGGCGCCGTCGAGCAGGTGCACGAGCAAGCGCGTCCGCTCCACATGGCGCAGGAAGCGGTCGCCGAGGCCGACGCCCTCGCTCGCGCCCTCGATCAGGCCGGGGATGTCGGCCACCACGAAGCGCCGCTCGTCGAAGCTGACCACGCCGAGGTGCGGGAACAAGGTGGTGAACGGGTAGTCGGCGACCCGCGGGCGCGCCGCCGAGACGCGGCGCAGCAGGGTGGACTTGCCAGCGTTGGGCAGGCCGACCAGCCCGACGTCGGCCAACAGCTTGAGCGAGAGCCGCACACGCCGTGCTTCTCCGACTTCTCCCTGCGTGGCGAAATCGGGCGTCTGCCGCGTCGGCGTGGCGAAGCGGGCATTGCCGCGCCCGCCGCGCCCGCCGCGCGCCGCCACGTAGCGCTCGCCCGCCGCGGCAAGGTCGGCGAGCGGCACGTCGCTGTCTGCCGCGTCGGGGTCGCGCAGCAGCGTCCCGACCGGCACGCGCACGACGGCGTCCGTGCCGTCGGCGCCACTGCGCTGGCTGCCGCCCCCGCTGCCGCCGCGCTCGGCGCGGATCTCCGGCTGATACTTCTGGTCTCGCAGCGTCGCGAGCGCCGGGTCGGCGACGAAAACCACGTCGCCGCCCTTGCCGCCGTCGCCACCGGCGGGTCCGCCACGCGGCACGTACTTCTCGCGTCGCCAGGCGACGCAACCGTCACCGCCGGCGCCCGCGGTCACGCTCACGACCGCCTCGTCGATGAACTGCTCGGACATCGGGATCTTCAGCCGCTCTGGGTGGCGGCCGGTGACGCGCCGCCTCGTTCCTTCGAAAGCGAAGCTCGCTGCGCTGAGCGGCGCTAGGACGTCGGCTCGACGCGGGCCACGATGCGGCCTCTGGAGCGCCCGTATTGGACGACGCCATCGGCCAGGGCGAAGAGCGTGAAATCCTTGCCGACGCCCACGTTGCTGCCGGGGTGGATGCGCGTGCCGACCTGTCGCACGAGGATGCTGCCGGCGCGCACGGGCTCGCCGCCGAAGCGCTTCGTGCCGCGGCGCTGGCCGTTGCTGTCGCGTCCGTTGCGGGAGCTGCCCTGACCCTTCTTGTGCGCCACAACTTCTTCCTTTGCTCGCTCCGCTCGCGGCGCGCACCGCGGACGCGGCGCTTGCTGCTGCGGCCGGTCGCCTGGCCTCAGCCCTCGATCGCCTCGACGCGGACCTCGGTGAAGTCCTGTCGGTGACCCTGCTTGCGGCGGTAGTTCTTGCGCCGCTTGCTCTTGAAGATGGTGATCTTCCGCCCGCGGCCGTGCCGGACGATCGTCCCGACCACGCGCGCACCCGCGACCAGCGGCCGGCCGAGGCGAGGCTCGCCTTCGCCAGCCACCACGAGCACCTCGTCGAAGGCGATGCGTTCGCCCACGGCGCCCGGCAGCGTCTCGACCCGCACCGCCTTGCCCGGCGCGACGCGCACCTGCTTTCCGCCCGTGCGCACCACCGCGTACATCAGGTCTCCTCCAGGAAGCGCCCGAGTATCGGGGATTCCCCTTGTGCGTCAACCGGTTGGGCCGCCAGCGCCGCGCCGGAAACGGGCTCGGCCGCGGGCACTTCGGGCGCCGGCACGCTCGCGGCTTCGCTCCCCGCGGGCTCCGGCGGCGCGCTGGCCACGGCCCGCTGCGGCTTGCTGCCGTTCCCGCCCATCCAGGCCACCTCGAATGCGATCGGCGTGGCCTCTCCGAGCGCCGTGACCTCGAACTGCTCCTGGTGGAGGTCGGCGCGCGCACGCACCTCGATCTCTCGGCCGAGCCGAGCCTCGAGCGCCTCGAGCAGGGGCCGAGCCGGCCCGAGCAGCTGCTCGGCCACGCGCCGGTTCACGGTCACCGCCACCTGACGCCCGCCGAAGCGCAAGAGGTCCTTCTGGATCTCGCGCAGCACCTTGTGGGCCACGCTCTCCTCGGAGAGCACGTAGCCCTTGCGCTCGCAGTACGGGCACGGCTCGCACAGCGTCTGCACCAGGTTCTCGCGCGTGCGCTTGCGGGTCATCTCCACGAGCCCGAGCTCGGAGATCTTCAGGATGTTGGTCTTGGCCTTGTCGCCGCGCAGCGTCTCTTGCAGGGCGCGATTGACCTTCTCGCGGTTCTCCGACGACTCCATGTCGATCAGGTCGAGGATGATCAGCCCGCCGATGTTGCGGAAGCGCAGCTGGTTCACGATCTCGCGCACTGCCTCGAGGTTGGTGCGCAGCACCGTCTCCTCGAGGTCGCGCTTGCCGACGAAGCGGCCGGTGTTCACGTCGATCGCCGTGAGCGCCTCGCTCTGATCGACGATCAGGTAGCCGCCGGACTTGAGCCAGACCTTCCGGCCGAGGTTTGCGTCGATCACGGCCTCGCAGTCGAACTCGTCGAAGAGCGGCGCCGCGCCCTGGTAGTGCTCGAGCCGAGGCTTCGGGTCCGCGACGAACTGGTCGAGGAAGGTCTTCAGCTCTTCGTAGGCCGTGGGAGAATCCACGACGATGCGCTTGGTTTCGGCGTTGGCGAAGTCGCGGATCACGCGCAGCGGCAGGGCCGGCTCTTCGTAGAGCACGGCCGGGGCCCGCACGCGGTCCTTCTTGATCTGGATATCGTCCCAGACCGTCGTCAGGTACTTCACATCCGCCTCGAGGTCGGCGTCACGCGTGCCCTCGCCGGCGGTGCGAATGATGAAGCCGAGATCGGCCGGCTTCACGCGGTTCACGATCTCGCGCAGGCGGCGGCGCTCGCGGTCGGAGTCGATCTTGCGCGACACGCCCACCTTCTGCGCCCACGGTGTGAGCACGAGGTGGCGGCCCGCGATCGAGACGTGCGAGGTGATGCGCGCGCCCTTGGTCCCGATCGGCTCCTTGGCGATCTGGACCATGATCTCCTGCCCCTCGGAGAGGAGGCTCTCGATGTTGGGCACGGCGCGGTTGCGGCGGCGCCGTCCGCGGTTGCCGCCGTTCTCTCCCTCGTCGAGGTCCTCGATGTCCTCGACGTAGTCGCCGGCATACAGGAAGGCGGCCTTCTCGAGCCCGATGTCCACGAAGGCCGCCTGCATGCCGGGCAGCACCCGGAGCACGAGGCCCTTCACGACGCTGCCCACGACGCTGCGGCTCTTGTCGCGCTCGATGTGCAGCTCGACGAACTGCTTCTTCTCGAGAATCGCCACCCGGGTCTCGCCCGCGGTCGCGTTGATCAAGATTTCGTTCTGCATCCCCGCCCTCTGGTGGCCGCGCGGTCGCAAGGGTGCGCCTGCGAGGCCATGCCTCGGCCGAGACTCGGGAACCAGGGTGCAGGACCGCCGCAAAGGCGGGGCGGGGTCAGGCGGACGCCGGGGCTCCCGTCGGGAAGCACGGCGAGACGGGCGCCCTGGTGGACGTCCCGAGCAATCGGCCGCTCTGTTCATGAAACAAGCGTTGGAACCTTCTGCTTGCGGTCCGAATCCGTCGCTCGGGCGCCCCGCGTTCATACCCCGCCGCAGGTCAGCGCTTCGAGTTGTTCCCCTGGACCTCCCCTGCCTCTCTCCGGCAAACTGCCTGGAGTCGGGCCCCTGGGGGGTCCAAAGATCGGACCGAGAGAAAAACTGTCGCCGAACATCCTCGATCGGGGTGAGATGGTCAAGGCGACGCGCAGCGAATGGTCCACAAACCCCCGGGGGGTACAGCATGAGTGATCCCCGCCGCGAGCTGCCCTCCGTGGACCGGCTGGTGCGCCTGCTCTGCGAGCGGCGACCCGAGCTGCCTGGCTGGGCGGTGCTCGAAGGAGTGCGCCGGGCGGTCGCTGACGCACGTGGCGCTCTCGAGCGTGGCGAGGCGCCCCGCGACCCGACCGGCGCCGCCCTGGCTCTGGCTGAGGATCTGGCTCGACCCCGCCCCGTCCGGGTGGTCAACGCGAGCGGGGTGGTGCTCCACACCAACCTCGGGCGCGCCGTGCTGCCCCGGGAAGTGGGGGTAGCCGTTGCGGAGGCCGCGTCGGCTTTCAGCGCGCTCGAGCTCGACCTCGAGAGCGGAGCGCGTGGCGAGCGGGGCGCCGGCGTCACGGGGCTGCTGCGGCTGCTGTCCGGCGCCGAGGACGCGCTGGCCGTCAACAACGGTGCGGCGGCGGTGCTGCTCGCACTGGCGGCACTCGCACGGGGCCGCGAGGTGATCGTCTCGCGTGGCGAGCTGGTCGAGATCGGCGGCTCCTTCCGGATCCCCGAGATCCTGCGCGAGGCCGGGGTCAGCCTGGTGGAGGTCGGCACCACCAACCGCACACACCCCAGCGACTACGAAGCGGCGATCGGCCCGCGCAGCGGCGCCATCCTCAAGGTGCATCGCTCGAACTTCGAGCAGCGCGGCTTCGTGGCCGACGTGGAGCTACCCGAGCTGGTAGCGATCGGCCGCCACCACCACATCCCGGTGCTCGAAGACCTCGGCAGCGCCACCTTGGTGGACCTGCGTACGCAGGGGCTGCCGGTCGAGTCCTTCGCGCCGGCGCGGCTCGCGAGTGGCGTGGACCTGATCTGCTTCTCGGGCGACAAGCTGCTCGGCGGCCCACAGGCCGGCATCGTGCTCGGCGCTGCCGAGCGCGTGCGCGCGTTGCGCAAGAGCCCGCTCGCGCGGGCGCTGCGCCTCGACAAGCTCACGCTCGCGGCGCTCGACGCGACGCTGCGCCTGTATCTGACGGGCCGCGAACGCGAGCTGCCGACGCTGCGCATGTTGCTCGAGCCGCTCGAGGCGGTGGCGGAGCGCGCCCGTGCCCTCGCCGAGCGGCTCGCCAAGGCGGCGCCGAGCGGTCTGGCCATTGCGCTCGAGCCGACGCGCGCGCCCGTCGGTGGCGGCTCGCTGCCCGGCTTCGAGCTGCCGAGCGTCGCGGTCGCGCTCACGGGGCCGGCCGGCGCCGAAGCTCTCTCGAGAGCGCTGCGGCAGGCCGCCGTGCCGGTGATCGGCCGTGTCGCCGGCGAACGCGTACTGCTCGACGCGCGCACGCTGTTGCCGGACGACGAGCTCGACATCGAAGCGGCCGTCGGCGCGCTCAGCTTCGATTGATACCCCGGGGGCCTTCGGGTAGGGTCACGGGCCGAGGCGGCCCATGCTGAACTCGAGCGTGCTGGTACTGAATCGCTCGTATCTGCCGGTCCATGTGACCTCGGCCCGGCGTGCGTTCACGCTGCTGTACCAGGGCATCGCTCGCGTCGTGAACGAGCAGTACCAGACCTTCGACTTCGAGGCCTGGAGCCAGCTCGCGGTGGCGCGCGACGCGGAGGCGATCGGGACGCCGGGCGGCCGCATTCGCATCCCGCGCGTGATCGTGCTGATCGCCTTCGACCGCTTGCCCAAGCGCCACGTGCGCTTCAGCCGCATCAACCTGATGGCGCGCGACAACTTCCAGTGCCAGTACTGCGGCAGGCGGCCCCAACGCTCCGAGCTGAACCTCGACCACGTGGTGCCGCGCTCGCTCGGCGGCCGCAGCACGTGGGAGAATGTCGTGACGAGCTGCATGGACTGCAATCGCAGGAAGGGCGGGCGTACGCCCAAGCAGGCCCACCTGAAGCTGCAGCGCAGGCCGGAGCGACCGCGCTGGACGCCCCTGGCCAACCTGATGTGGTCCAGTGTTCGCTATCAGGAGTGGCGGCCGTTCCTGAGCGTGGTGGACGCGTCCTACTGGAACGTGGAGCTCGCGGAATAGCGAGCCTCCTAGCCCGGACTATTCATGAAGCCCGTAGCGAGAACGCCGATAGCGATGAAGATTCGCGGCCCTCGGACCGGAGGCCGCCGCAGGCGTACTTGGCAGTACGTCGAGGCGGCCGGAGGGAGAAGGTCGCGAAGATCCATCGCTAGCGGCGTTCGCGGTAGGGCGCTCATGAAGAGTCCGGGCTAGGGAGCGAGCCACGGCAGCGTCACCCCCCGAGACCGCGCCCCGCCTGATCGCACTCGGCGGGGGCAAGGGCGGCGTCGGCAAGACCTTCCTGGCGGCGAATCTCGCTGCCGCGTTGGCGCGCGCCGGCGCGCGCGTCGTCGCGGTCGATACCGACGTCGAGGGCGCGAACCTCCACACCTGGCTCGGCGTGACCTCGCCGCGCGCGAGCCTGGCCGATTTCGTGGCGGGGCGCGTGCAGGATCCGATCGACCTCGTGGTCGAGACGCCGATTCCGAACCTCGGCCTGATCGCCGGCACGCACGGCACGCTCGCCGCGGCGCAGCCCGAGCCTTCGCGCCGCATGGAGCTGCTCCAGCGGCTGCGCCGATTGCCCTGCGACTTCGTGTTCGTCGACTGTGGCGCCGGCGCGCACGCGGCCACCATCGACTACTTCCTGGTCGGCGACGAGGGCGTGCTCGTGCTGCACCCCGAGCCCACCTCGCTCGAGAATGCCTACTCGTTCCTGCGTGCGGCCTTCTATCGCCGCATGCAGCTGGTGATGCAGAAGCACGACGTGCGCGAGCTCGTGCGAGAGGCGATGGATCAGCGCAATGCGCGCGGCATGAGGACGCCGCTCGACCTGCTGCACGAGGTCGAGGCGATGGACCCCGAGGAAGGTCGCCGCTTCGCGAAGAGCATGCGCGCCTTCCGCCCGCGCATCGTGGTCAACGAGGTCGAGAGCGCCGACGACATCAAGCTCGGCTTCTCGGTGCGTAGCGTGTGTCGCAAGTTCTTCGGCATCGAGGCCGACTACGTCGGCTACGTGAATCGTGACCCGGCCGTTCGGAAGGCGCTGCTCGCCCGCCGGCCGTTGATCGAGTTGATGCCCAACAGCGACGCGGCGGTCTATCTGCAGCGCATCGCGCGGAAGCTCGCCGAGGCTGGCCAGGGAAAGCGGAGCCGATGAAGATTCCGGATCAGGACCACTACGAGCTGCTGGAGCTGCCGCGCGACGCGACGCACGCCGACGTGGAGCGCGCCTATCGCCTGGCGCGCTCCACCTGGGCCGAGGACGGGCTCGCGGTCTACTCGGTGGTGAGCGACAGCGAGCTCAGCGTGCTGCGAGAACGCGTGGAGCAGGCCTATCGCGTGCTCGCGGACGCCGATGCGCGCAGCGCCTACGACGTGGCGCTCGGCCGTCTGCGCGCCAGCCTGCCGGCCCTGCCCGATCTCGGTCTCGACGACGAGGACGAGAAGGAAGCGTTCGCGCCGGCGGAGCTGCCCGCGGAGATCGAGACCTTCGAGGACCTCTCGGGGCCCGACGCCGGCTGCTTCACGGGTGCGGCGCTGCGCCGCACCCGTCTCGCACGCGGGCTCGGGCTGGAACAGATCACCGCCATCACCAAGGTGAATCCCGTCTACCTCGGCTGCATCGAGGAGGAACGCTTCGATGCGCTGCCGGCGGCGGTGTACGTACGCGGCTTCGTGTCGGCCTACGCGCGCTGCCTCGGCCTCGACGCCGGGCGCGTCGCGAACGACTACCTCGAACGCCTGCAGCTCGCGCGTCCCGAGCGCGCGCCGAGCCGGCGGCGGACATGAGCGAGTTGCACGAGCCGGAGCGCGTCGCGCGGCTCGCCCGGGCGATCCTCTCCGACGTGATGCTCTACAACGCAGAGCAGGTGCGGCAGGGCATCGAGGCGGACGATCTGTTCCAGCGCCTCGAGCCCGAGCTCGAAGAGGCCAGGGTCTACTTCGAGTCGCGCGTCGAGGCGGACGTGGCGCGCGCCGTGAACGCCTGGAATCGCGCGCTGGTGGACGTGCTCGTGTTCCGCAGCCGGCACGTGCGATCCCGGATCTGGTGACGACGAGCCTCGGCGTCCGGTGGCTCGTCGGCGAAGGCGAGGCCGAGGAGCGGCTCGACCGTGCGCTCGCGCAGCTCGCCGGCGTGCCGCGCGCGCAAGTGCAGCGCTGGCTCGAGGCGGGGCTCGTGACCTGCAACGAGCGGCCCGCGCGCGCCAGCCAGCGCGTCGAAGCGGGCGACGTGCTGGCGGCCGAGCCGCCGGAGCCGATTCCGTTCACGCTCGAGCCCGAGCCGATCCCGCTCGCGATCCTGCACGAGGACGCAGCGCTGCTCGTGCTCGACAAGCCGGCCGGCCTGGTCGTGCATCCTGCGCCGGGGCACCCGCGCGGCACGCTCGTGCACGCGCTGCTGCACCACTGTCGCGATCTCGCCGGCATCGGCGGGGTGCTGCGCCCCGGCATCGTGCACCGGCTCGACGCCGGCACCTCCGGCGTGATGGTCGTGGCCAAGACCGATACCGCCCACCGCGCCCTCTCGCGCCAGTTCGAGGACCACAGCATCGAGCGCGTCTACCACGCCTGGGTGCGCGGCGCGGCGAGCGCCGAGAGCGGCCGTGTCGAGCGCGCGATCGGACGGCATCCGACCGACCGCAAGCGCATGTCGGTGGCGGCGCGCGAGGGCCGCGACGCGCGCACCGCCTGGCGCGTGCTCGCGCGCTACCCGAAAAGCCAGGCGGCGCGGCTCGAGGTGCGGCCCGAGACCGGCCGCACACACCAGATCCGCGTGCATCTCGCCTCGCAGGGCCTGCCGATCCTCGGTGATCCGGTGTACGGTCGCGCCCGCGCCGGCCTGCCGGCGCCACAGCTGCTCTCGCGGCCGGCGCTGCACGCGCTGGTGCTCGGCTTCGTGCACCCGAGCAGCGGCGCGACGCTGCGCTTCGAGGCGCCGCCCGCGCCCGATCTCGCGGCACTCGATGCGGCCTTGCGTGCGCGCGAAGAGGCGCGCGCTTGAGCGCATGGCTCGAGCATCCGCTGCTCGTCGCGGCCGGCGTGCGCCACGGCTTCGGGTTGCGCAGCAGCCCGGTGTTCGCCGCCGTGCGGCGCCCGCGCCAGGTGCACGGTGCCCGCGTGGTGTGTGCCGACGAGGAGGGCGATCTCGGCGAGGCGGATGCCGCCCTCGCGACACGCCCGCGTGTCGCCGTCGGCGTGATCACCGCCGACTGCGTGCCGGTGCTGGTTTCGGCGGGCGGAGCCGTGGCGGCGGTGCACGCCGGCTGGCGGGGGCTCGCGGGGGGCGTGATCCCACGCGCGCTCGAGGCGCTGCGCGAACGAGCGCCGGGCAGCGGCCCCGTGGCCGCCATCGGGCCCTGCATCGGCGCGTGCTGCTACGAGGTGGACGGGCCGGTGCTGGACGCTCTGCGCTTGCGCTTCGGCAGCGCTCTCGATGGCGCGCTCACGCCTACGCGGCTCGGCCACGCGCGGCTCGATCTGCCCGCGCTCGCCCGCGCGGCGCTCGCCGCGACCGGCATCGCACCGGAGGCGATCGGCGGGCTGCCGGGCGCGTGCACGCGCTGCGACGCCGAGCGCTTCCACTCGGCTCGCCGCGACGGCGCCGCGGCCGGTCGTCTGCTCTCCTGGATCGAAGCCCCGGAGAGGTAGCGAGGAGAGAGGCGCGTGTTCCCCTACGTCGAGCATCCGGTTCTCGAGATCGGCTCCTACCCGCTGCAGGCCTTCCGCGTGCTCGCGCTGCTCGCGATCGTGGTCGAGTACACGATCGTGGTGCGGCGCGCGCCGCGGCACGGCTTCACGGCCGATTCGGCGTCCTCGCTGATCGCCTGGGCCACCGTGCTGGGCATGGTCTCGGCGCACGTCTTCGACGTGCTCGCCTACTACCCCGAGCGTTTGCGCGACGACCCGCTCGAGCTGTTCCGCGTGTGGGGCAGCCTCTCGTCGTGGGGCGGCATGCTCGGCGGCCTCGGCGGCCTCGCCTACGTGGCCTGGCGCCGCGGCCTCGGCGCACTGGGCGTGCTGCGCTTCCTCGACCTCGCGGTCTACGCGCTGCCCATGACGCTCGCGGTCGGGCGCTTCGGCTGCGCGCTCCAGCACGATCACCTCGGCATCGCGTCCACGCACTTTCTGGCCGTGAACTTCCCGACCGGGCCGCGCTTCGACCTCGGCTTGCTCGAGTTCCTGTATCTGATTCCGGTCTCGCTGCTGTTCCTGTGGCTCGGGCAGAGGCCGCGGCCGGTGGGCTTCTTCCTGGGTCTCTACTTCGCGGTCTACGGCCCCGGGCGCTTCGTGATGGACACGCTGCGGAACGAGGATGCGCGCTATCTCGGCTGGACACCGGCGCAGTACCTGTGCGTGGTGACGACGCTCGCGGGCGCAGCCCTCGTGCTCTGGTCGCTGCGTCGCGCGTCTACTGGGCGAGCGTCGCGACCTCGTGCGTGAGCCGGGCGACCGTCTGACACACGTTCGCAAGCAGGTTCCCGAGTAGCGCCAGCTTGATGTCGGGCCGCGTCTCGCCGAGCCGCTCGAAGGTCGCGAGCGGCAATGCGTGACAGGAGTTCACCATCGGATTGAGCGGCCGCCCGCTGTCCGCCGCCAACCGGATCGAGTTGAAGGCCTCGCCGGTAGGCTCGACGCCCACCTTCGAGAGCACGTGCTCGCCGCCCTGATCGCCGAGTGCGAGGCCGTAGGCGAAAGGCTTCGAGATCGACTGGATCGTGAAGGGCAGGCGCGAGTCGCCCACCTCGTAGACATGGCCGTCCGTGGTCGCGAGGCAGATGCCGAAGCTGTCGGGATCGGCATCGGCGAGCTCGGGGATGTACGTGGCCAGCTCGCCCGCCCGCTGCGAGGCAAGCCGCGCGTGCAGGTCCTCCAGATACCGCTGGATCGGCGACAGCGGCTGCGCGGCGCTCACCCTCGATCTCCTCCCGCGCTGGCGAGCAGCACTGAGAACGCTTCCTCGAGGCTGCGCTCGAGCTTCTCGAGATCGGGCACGAGCTCGGCGTCTGCGGCGAGCCCGATCTGGAGCCAGCCGTCGTACGAGAACACTGCGAGGCCGAGGCCCAGGCCGTCGGCGATCGGCACGAGCGGCCGCAGCTCGAGCGCGCGCGCGCCGCACAGCCAGCGCGCCTGCTTCGGTCCGGGCACGTTGGTGGCGATCACGTTCGCGAGCCGGCCGAGCGAGAGGCGTTGCCCCAGCGTCGCCACGAGCGCAGCCGGCAGCCCGTCCACCAGCTCGAGCAGCGCGTCGATGCCGGTCCAGGCGCCACTCGTCTTGAGGCGTTCCGTGGCGGCGCGCGTGGCCGCGAGCCGCGCCACCTCGCTCGCGGGATCGACGGCGAGCGGCACCAGCATGGCCGAGATGCGGTTGCCGAGCTCCGCCGCCTGGTCGGGCGAGCGCAGGCTCACCGGCACCAGCGCGGTGAGCTCGAGGCCCCGCGTGTCGCGGCCATGCGACTCGAGCCAGCGCTTGAGGCCGCCGGCGAGCGTCGCCAGCACCACGTCGTTCACGCTGCCGCCGTGTGCGGCGCGGATCGCGCGCACGCCGCGCATGGGGAGCCGCGTGAAGGCGACCGCGCGTCGCGGGCCGAGCGGCGCGTTCCACGCCATGGTCGGGAGCTCGCTCGTCGCGAGCTGGAGCGCCGAGAACGCGGCGTCGCGCAGCCTCCGCATGGCATCGGAGGCTGCGCGTGGGCGCGACAGAGCGCGCCACACAGAGGCGACGCCGCGCGCCCGTGCCGCCAGCTCGTCGCCGAGCGCGCGCGCGAAACGTTGGCCGCCGCCCTGTAGCTCGAGCTCGGGGCGCAGCGCCGATGACGCGCGCTTCGCCGGGCGCGCCTCGGGGTCGAGCAGCACCTCGAGCAGCTGCGCACCCGCCATGCCGTCGATCATGCAGTGATGGACCTTCTGGAAGACCGCCGTGTGGCCGCCCACGAGCCCTTCGAGCACATGCATCTCCCACAGCGGGCGCGAGCGGTCGAGGGGTTGCGCGAGCAGATGCGCTACTGCCTCGCGCAGCTCACCCTCGCCGCCCGGCGCCGGCAGGCCCCAGCGCACGACGTGGTGCTCGACACGGAACGCCGGGTCGTCCTCCCAGCTCGGATGGCCGAGCGAGAGCGGCACGTGCATCGCGCGCTGGCCGTAGCGACGCAGCCGCGGCAGGCGCGCTTCGATGCGCGCGATCAGCTCCGCGCGCGACAGCGCGCCCTCGAGGATCGCCACGCAGCCGATGTGGAGCTGCGTGTGCGAGCGCTCGAGGTAGAGGAAGCCCGCGTCGCGGGCGCTCATGCGGCGCGGAGGTCTCGGGATGCGAACGGGCACGGCCGCTTCTTTCAAACGGCGTGCCAGCTTGGAAACGACGCACGACCGGCTCAGTTGGGCCACCGGCCGCCCAGCGGGCGCTGCTGCGCGCCAGCGGGCTGCCTGCGACGTGAGCGGCTGCTCAGCGGGCGTGCAGCGCGAACGCCGTGCGAGTCGCACCGCGCCACGCGAAGCGGTCCGCGGCGAAGGCGAGCACGATCGCGGGCGGCAGGTCCAGGACCCAGTGCTGCTTGGTCGCGAGAGTCCCGTAGAGGATCCCGGCAGCCCAGGCGAGCGACAGCCCGAGGAACAGCCGGCGCCCGCGCGCCCCGAGCTCGCGGCCGAACACGCGCCAGCCATACAGGAACGAGAACACCACCAGGGCCGCGTGCAGCGAGGGAAAGGCATTCCAGGTGGCGTCCACCCCGACCAGCCAGCCGTAGGCGCCCTCGCTCACCAGCGTCGCGGGCCGCGGCCCGGGCATCGGCGCGAGCAGGAAGGTGGTGAAACAGGGGACGCAGAGCGCCGCGATGCCGCGCAGGAAGCGCCACACGTCCTCGCGCCGGAGCGCGAGCATCGGGAACAAGGGCACCAGCAGACACACCGAGAGGTAGGCCGGCGCCCAGCCCGGCTCGAACGGGATCAGCGCGTCGAACGCGGTCACGAAGGGCGCGCGCGGCGGAAAGGGCTGCCAGCGCTGGAGGCCGAAGTACGGGAGCACGATCCCGGCCGTCATCAGCAGGAACATCGCGACCTTGGCGACGAGGTGGCTCCGGAGCCGGGTGCCCAGCATGCGCACGCAGGCTCTACACGTGCTCGATTTCACTTTCAAGTCGGCCACTTGCGAGCCGGGACCCGATCCGCGAGGCTTCGCAGCCCCCGTCGGTCCCTCGTAACCCCCCGAGATCGCGGAGGTTCCTGCCTCGCCATGACCGACTGGATGGAAAAAATTCGTGAGCTGCGGGCACGTGCCCGGGTTCTTGCCGAGCGCCTCGCCGATCCGGCGGTGGCGCGGCAACCCGCCGAGCTGGCGAAGTCGGGCAAGGAGCTGTCCGAGCTGAGGCCGCTGCTCGAGGCGGGTCGCCACTACGAGGAGACGCTGCGCGGCATCGACGAGGCGCGCGCGCTCGAGTCCGATGCCGACCCCGAGCTGGCCGAGCTGGCGAAGAGCGAGCTGCAAGGGCTCAGCCTGCGGCGCGACGTGCTCGCAGCCGAGATCCGCGCGCTGCTGCGCCCGAAGGATCCGAACGACGCCAAGGACGCCATCCTCGAGATCCGCGCAGGCGCCGGCGGCGACGAGGCCGCGCTGTTCGCGGGCGAGCTGTTCCGCATGTACCTGCGCTACGCGGAGTCGCGCGGCTGGAAGGTCGAGTCGCTGTCCGAGAGCGCGACCGCAGGCGGCGGGATCAAGGAAGCGATCGCGGGCGTCTCCGGGAAGGACGTCTACGGTCGCCTCAAGTACGAGCGCGGCGTGCACCGCGTGCAGCGCGTGCCGGCCACCGAGGGCGCCGGCCGCATCCACACCTCGACGGTCACGGTTGCGATCATGCCCGAGGCCGAAGAGGTGGACATCGCGATCAGCCCGGCCGACCTACGCATCGACGTGTTCCGCGCGTCCGGCCCCGGCGGTCAGAGCGTGAACACCACCGACTCGGCGGTGCGCGTGACGCACATCCCGACCGGCGTGGTGGTCTCGTGCCAGGACGAGAAGAGCCAGCTCAAGAACAAGAACAAGGCGCTCAAGGTGCTGCGCACACGGCTGCTCGAGGCGGAACGCGAGCGCCTGGCCGCCGAGCGCGCCAGTGAGCGCCGCTCCCAGGTCGGTACCGGCGACCGCAGCGAGAAGATCCGCACCTACAACTTCCCGCAGAGCCGCATCACGGATCACCGCGCGGGCGTGACGGTGCACCAGCTCGATCGCGTCATGGAGGGCGATCTCGACGCGCTGCTCGACGCAGTCGCCGCCAGCCTCGCCGTAGAAAGCCCGCGCACCTCCGGCGCCGGAGAGGCCGCGTGACGCCGACCGGACCGCGAGACGCGGCTGTGGGCGCGCTGCCGGCACCGCCTTCGAAGCGAGCGGCTGTGAGACCCGCCGCAAGCCCGCTTCCCGCGGGCGCGCCGCCGGCTCCGCCTACGCGCGAAGTGGCTGTGAGCCACACAGCAAGCCCGCTTCCTGCGGGCGCGCAGCGAGGCGAAGCCGAGCGAAGAAACAAGCTGGGAGATCAACAGAGCTGGACTGTTCTCCAATTGTTGCGCTGGACGACCACACACTTCGCGACCAAGGGCATCGAGACCGCGCGCCTCGACGCGGAGCTGCTGCTCGCCTTCGCGCTGGGCTGCGACCGCCTGCGCCTCTACCTCGAGTTCGAGAAGCCCGTTATGGCGGAGGAGCGCGCGCGCTTCCGCGCGCTGGTGCGGCGGCGCGGCGAGCAGCGCGTACCGGTCGCCTATCTCACCGGCCTGCGCGAGTTCTGGTCGCTGCCGCTCACGGTCACGCCCGACGTGCTGATCCCGCGGCCCGACACCGAGACGCTGGTGGAGGCGGTGTTGACGCGCCGGCCCGAGCGGGAGGCCCCGTTGGCCATGCTCGATCTCGGTACGGGCTCCGGCGCGATCGCGCTGGCGCTGGCCAGCGAGCGCCCGTGCGCGGCGATCACGGCCAGTGATCTCTCGGAGGCCGCGCTCGCGGTCGCGCGTAAGAACGCGGAGGCGCTCGGCCTCGCGGAGCGCGTTCGCCTGCTGCTCGGCGATGGCTTCGCGCCCGTGGCGGGCGAGCGCTTCGACGTGATCGCGTCGAACCCCCCCTATGTCGCCGAGGCCGAGGCAAAGGG
>Ga0247727_10006429_pt1 | contig 23125 bp, 23 predicted proteins | sample WisWelCaveWW1625_FD_202498 | JGI IMG/M metagenome (GOLD analysis project Ga0247727, IMG submission 202498) | Biofilm microbial communities from Wishing Well Cave, Virginia, United States - WW16-25 | ecosystem: Environmental > Aquatic > Deep subsurface > Groundwater > Cave microbial mat | place...
GTAAGCGTTCAGGTCCCGTGCAGGGACCCGCGTCGCACTAGCGAACTCGGGTGGTGTGGAGCGTGCCGAGGCGGAGTCGATTCTTGATGGCGACCGGGAGACGGCGGTCGCGTTGCTGCTGCGGATCGGCGAACTCGTTGAGGCGAACCGGCGGCTGGAGGCCCGCGTGGCCGAGCTCGAGCGGCGGCTGAGCCGGAGCTCCCGCAACTCGTCGCTGCCGCCCTCGCAGGATCCGCCCTCGGCGCCGCCGCGACCGAAGCAACCGGGGAGTGGACGCAATCGGGGCGGCCAGCCCGGTCACGAGGGCAGCCATCGCCCGCTGCTGCCGCTCGAGCGCGTCGACGAGATCGTCGAGCACTGGCCCGAGCGTTGCCGCTCGTGTGCGCACGTCTTCGCCGAGTCGGAGCGCATTCAAGCTGCGCAGCCACGGCGGCACCAGGTCGCCGAGTTGCCGGCGATCGTGGTGCGGGTGGCCGAGCACCGCCTGCACCGGCTGCGCTGCCCTGCCTGCGCCGCTGAGACGCGGGCCGAGCTTCCTGGCGACGTTCCGCGCTCTTGCTTCGGCCCGCGCCTGCAGGCGGCGGTCGCGACGCTCGCCGTGCGCAACCGTGTCTCTCGCCGCGACACGAGCGAGCTCGCGCGCGAGCTGTTCGGGGTCGAGCTGGCGACCGGGTCGGTCGACGCGATCGTGCAGCGTGCCGGTGAGGCGCTCGCCGCGCCCCACACCCGGCTCGAGCAGGCGATCAAGTCGGCGCCGGTGGTCAACATCGACGAGACCGGCTGGAAGACCGCCGGCGGGCGCCGGACGCTGTGGGGCGCCCTGAGCAGCCAGACAGCGGTCTTCCGGATCGCCGCCGGACGCCACGGCTTCGAGGCCAGGACGCTGCTCGGCGAGCGCTTCCCCGGAATCGTCTGCTCCGACCGCTGGCGCGGCTACGACTACCTCGACCCCAACCAGCGGCAGCTCTGCTGGGCGCACCTGCTCAGAGACTTCACCGCCCACGGCGAGGGCATGGCCGCACAGCAGCAGTTCGGCAGCGACGGCCTCGAGATCGCCCACGAGCTCTTCGCCGCCTGGGACGGCTACCAGGCCGACGGCGATCGGGCCCGGCTCCAAGAACAGACTGCGCCGCTCCAAGACAGGCTCCGGCGGCTGCTCGAGCAGGCCGCCCGCACGAGCACGAAGACCAAGTACCACCGCCTCTTCGCGCGGAACCTGCTCAAGCGCTGGCCGGCCCTCTGGACCTTCGCCTACATCGACGGCGTCGAGCCGACCAACAACCACGCCGAACGCGGGCTGCGCGGCGCCGTCATCTACCGCAAGCTCTCCCTCGGCAGCCAATCCGAGCAGGGCGAGCGCACCATCGAACGGCTCCTCTCCGCCTCGGTCACCTGCCGCCTCCGACGACGCTCGCTCTTCGCCTACCTCACCGACGTCCTCAGTGCCAGCATCCGCGGCGACCCCATCCCGGCGCTCGCCTGAGCCAGCGGGGACCTGAACGCTTACCGAAAAGGCCCTATTTCCAGGGCCTTTTCGAGTAGCGGGGGCAGGATTTGAACCTGCGACCTCCGGGTTATGAGCCCGGCGAGCTACCTGACTGCTCCACCCCGCGTCGCTTGCGCAAATGGTAGCACCGCTCCGGCCGCCGGCACACCACCAGGCGGCGCCAGGGGTCAGCGGACGACCTTGAACCGGGCCGACGAAGCGACGGCGCGGTACCCGTCGTCGAGGAGGAGCTGCACCTCGTACATCCCCGGCTTGAGCGGCCATTCACACACTCCGGCGAATCCGGTGGTCGCATCGAACACGGCGCTCCCCTCGACCGTCGCGCCCGTGTAGAGCCAGAAGAGGTAGCGGGAGTTGGTGCACCCGCCGGCGTTGCAGGCCTGCGCGACCGGGTTCTGCTCGTCCGCGTTCCCGGGCGCGTAGATCGAGACCCAGTCCCAGCGCATGCCCGGGGCCTTGCGCCAGCGGACGTCGATCGGCTCACCGATACGGTACGCCGGTTTCCCGACCGCGACCTCCGTCCGCGACCCGACTGCGTAGAGCCAGAACGGGCTCCGGGAGATGACCGTATCCGCCGGGGAGAGCAACACCGCCTCGTACGCGTCCGGCGACAGCGCTGAGGTGGGGAACGTCACCCGGCCGTCGACGGGCGCGCCGGCGCCCGTCGCCTGCGCGGCGACTGCACTCGACGCCGCGCCGCCCGCCGGCACCACCGCAATCCGCTCGCCCGCAGCGCCCACCGCGTGGAAGACCACGCCCAGCGAGTCGCCGACACTGAGCCGGCGGGACTCGACGGCCGCATGTAGCGGCGGCACGCCCGGCGTCACCGCGAAGGTGGAGACGACACCGCGATGATCGGTCGGGTACGGGACGATCTCGATGTCGACGTCGGGTAGCCCGTTCGCCTCACCCACGATCTCGCTGTCGATCGTCGTCACCGGCCCCGCCGACAGCACGAGGTCGATGCGGTCGTGCACTTCGGCGCGGTCCGATTCGGGGCCGCCCGGCGTCCACGTGAACCCGGGCTTCGCCACCGGGTCGGGGTAGACCTCGCGGTAGGAGTCCCTCAGTCCCGCCTGCTCCGCGGCGAGACTCACCGGCCACTCGAGCGGGTACCGCACCTCCGGTCGCACGGCGGCGACCGCAGGCGTCCAGTCGAGGTGCGACGGCGCGTTGAAGTCGCCGACGAGGAAGACCGGGATCCCCGCTGCGGCTAGTGGCGGCAGCACGGCAAGCCGCGGCAGAAGCTCCGGTAGGCGCAGAGACTGCTCGAGCGCGAGCACCTCGGCGGCGGTGGCGCCGTCGCGGACCGCGTACGGCCCGTACGGGTCGGAGGTCAGGTGGACGTTCGCGATCGCCGCCACTCGGCCGGGGGTCAACTCGACGAAGACGTACATCCCTCCTGCCCCGGGCGGATCGACGAGCGGATACCGCGAGATCACTTGCGTCCGCTCGTTCGCGAACCAGCCGAGGGCGTCGGCGATCTGGCGCGTGTTCCGCTCCGCCTCCTCGAGCCCGACGACGTCCGCGTCCGACTCCTCGATCGCCTCCACAACCTTCGCGAGCGTCTCCGGACAACCGTCCGGACGTGCACACCAGCGTCCGTTGCGGAGGTCGAGCTCGTCGCCGCCATAGAGGACGTTGAGCGTCATCACGCGCAGCTCGACGATCGCCGGGGCGCCGTGCGCCTCCCCCAACGCCAGCCCCGAGAGCAGCGCGGCGGCCGCCACCAGCACTGCCGTGATCGGTCGCCGCCTCATCTCAGCCCCATCCCCACGCCATAGCGTAAGCGGTCACGGGGAAGACGGGAAGGAGGCCGTCCGACTATCGTTGCCGACGTGGTCTGGGTGGCGTTGCTCGTCCTCGCGGCCTTGCTGGCGTTGGGGCTTGGCGTGGTGGTGTACCGCGGCGTCTGCACGTGGCGGCTGGTAAAGCGCACCGGCCGGGCGTTCACGGCCGAGCTCGAGCGGATCTCCCGCGCCGCGGCCGAGATCGAGGGACAGCTCGCCCGGGCCGACGCGTCCGCACGCAAGCTGGCCGAGGCGCAGGAGCGACTGCGCGCCTCGCGCGCCCGGCTCGACGTTCAGCGCTCGGCGCTACACGAGGCGCGCACCCAGGTGGCCCGCACTTTCTGGTTCGTGCCCGGGCGCTGAAATGGGCGGCAACGGCTCGATCCCGGACGCCGCGAGAGGCGCCGTCGCCCGCTACCCGCTCTCCTTCGTCGCCTCGCTCAACGAGGACGGCTCGCCAAACCTTTCGCCGAAAGGGACGATCCGGGTTTGGGATGCCGACCACCTCGTGTTCGCCGACGTCGCCTCACCGCAGACGGTCGCCAACATCACACGGGACAACCGCGTTCACGTCAACGTCGTCGACCACTTCGCTCGCCGCGGCTGGCGCTTCGCCGGCCGGGCCCGCATCACCCGCGACCCGGCGGTACTCGACGCGATCCGGGCGGAGTACCCCGGCGAGCCGTACCCGTTCGAGCAAGCCGTGCTCGTGCGCGTGGAGGAAGCGCGCGAGCTCGTCTCGCCGAGCTACACGCTGGGAAAGACAGAAGCCGAGCTGCGGCGCGAGTACCTCGATCTCGGCGACGACTCCGGCGCTGCGCCGGGTGCCCTCGGCGTGCGAGCCGGCGTCGTCTGCCGGAGCTGCGAGCGTGGCGCGGTCGCACGCGACGGGCTGTGCGACGCCTGCGTCGCGTCGTAGGGGCGGATACATCTGGCCCCCGCGTCAGGCCGGCGCCACGACCCGGAGACCGAGCGCCTCGGCCGCCCGGGTCATTTGCGCGTCGTAGGTGACCAGCGCTTCGAGCTCGTCGCCAAGCTCGATCGCCGCGGCAAGGTGGATCGCGTCGAGTGAGCGGAGAGGAACGTCAAGCTCGGCCGCGAGGTCGAGCAGCTCGTCGTCGAGCTGGGCGAGATCGATCTCGTCCAGGAGCAGTCGGGCCGTGCGCACGGGTTCGGCGCCGTGCGGTGAGGCCGCCCGAACAACTTCGACGCGAGCGAGGGAACACGAGGCGAGCGTCAGACGGCCGTCCACGAAGACCCGGAGCGCATGCGACTCCGGCTCCGGTACCACGAGCTTCACGAGCGCCGACGAGTCGAGGTACAGCGCTCTCTCAGCGTTCGTGCTCACGCATCCTCGTGAGCACCTCCGACGGGAGCGGAACGCCGGGTGCCGGATCGGCAGGCTTCGGGAGCGGACCTCGCTTGCCGCGTCGGATCCGTCCCGCGGCGATGAGTTGCTCGACCCGCGAACCGGCGGGAAGCGGAGCAAGCAGCGCGACCGGGCGGCCGCGATCGGTGATCTCGATCGGCTCACGCCGATCCTCGACGAGTCGCAGGTAGCGGCTCGCGTTCTGGCGCAGCTCCCGAATACCGATCGACAACGTCATGTGCTACATATAGCACATTAGGCCGAGGGATCCGACAGGAGCCCGTACTGATCGGGGCGCCGGGTGGCAACATGCCCGAACGTGAGCCAGTCGCGGCGTTGATCGAGATCGAGATCCGCGACGAGCACCGCCGGCTCGTCTCTCGGCGCCTCGACGATCACCCGTCCGTAGGGGTCCGAGATGAAGGACGACCCGTAGAAGGTGAGCGGCCCCTCGGTGCCGATGCGGTTGACGGCCACCATGAACGTGGCGTTGGCAAGACCGTTGGCGGTGATCATCTGGCGCCAGAGCGGCTGGGTGTCGAAGCCGTCGGTGTGTGGCTCGGACCCGATCGCCGTCGGGTAGACGAGGATCTCGGCTCCCGACAGCGAGTAGATGCGGGCCAGCTCGGGGAACCACTGGTCCCAGCACGTCGGGAAGCCGAATCGGGCCTCACCGACGTCGACCACAGGGAAGCCGGTGTCTCCGGGTGCAAAGTAGTGGTCCTCGTGGTAGTACGGGAAGGCAGGGATGTGCACCTTGCGGGTGCGGGCAATCAAGCGTCCGCCCGGTTCGACGGCGATCGCGGTGTTGAAACCCGGACCGTCGTGGTCGCGCTCGTACAGAGAGGCGTGCACGACAGCTCCGACCTCGGCCGCCAGCTCCCGGGCGAACGCCGTCGTCGGCCCGTCGCCCACCTCTTCGGCGGCCCTTTGGGCCGTCTCCTGATCGTCCGGTGTGATGGCGAAGTACGGCGACAACGTCAGCTCCTGGAGACAGACCACTGTTGCCCCTTGCCCGGCGGCGATGCGGATCCCCTGCGCCAGGGTGTCGCGGTGCGTATCCGGGTCCGGATTCCACGCGCACTGGACCGCCCCCAGACGCAGCGGAGCGCGGCCAGACGGCGGGCTCAGCCGAGCCGGCGAGGGAAGCGTCTCGCCGATCCGCGTGATCACGCGAAACCCGGTCATGAGACCTCCCTGAGGGCCGGCACCTGTTGCGTGATGCAGTGCACCCCCCCGCCCCCATAGGAGACGATCCGGCCCGGGACACCCACCACATCGCGGTCCGGGAAGGCCGACTCGAGGATGGAAAGCGCGTCGGCATCGAATGCATGGCCTGCAGTCGGGACGACCACCCCACCGTTGGCGAGATAGAAGTTGGCGTAGCTGACCATCAGCCGGGTGCCGTCGAGGTCGTAGTAGGGAAAGAGTGGAAGCTCGATCACCTGGAGTGTCCGTCCGGACGCGTCGGACGCGTCCCGGAGGACGTCGAGGTTCTCGGCCATCAGGCGGTGGTTCGGGTTCGCCGGGTCGTCACACGTCTGGGCGACGACGACACGCGGGCGGACATAGGTGCAGACGCCGTCGACGTGGCCGTCGGTGTGCTGGTCCTCGTGATGACCCCACGGCAGCCAGATGACTCTCTCCGCGCCGAGCCGGGCACGCAGCTCGGCTTCGATCGAGTCCCGAGACAGGTTCGGGTTGCGGTTGGGGTTGAGAAGGCACTGCTCGGTGGTGATCAGCGTGCCTTCGCCGTCCACCGTGATCGAGCCTCCTTCCAGCACCATCGCCGACTCGATCCGCTCGATCCCGAGGTGGGCCAGGATCGCCTCGGAGCTGGCAGCGTCCTTGTCGAACGGCCGAAACCGCTCACCCCACGAGTTGAACTGGAAGTCCACACCGGCCCGACGACCGTCGGCGGCAACGACACCGATCGGCCCGGAGTCCCGCACCCACGAATCGTCGATGGGGATCTCGATCATCTCCACGGCCGCCGACACGTGGTGCCTGGCGTCTGGGACGTGGCCCGGGCTGACGATCAGCGTGAGGGACTCGAACTCGACGATGGTATTCGCGGTTGCCGCGTACTCGTTCTTCGCAACCTCGAAGTACTGACCCCACAGCTCCTCGCGGGTTGGCCACGCCATCAGACACCGCTCGTGGGGCTCCCACTCGGCCGGCATCCGCCAGTGCGGTCGATCGTGATGTGCCCCCGCGGGTTCGATGTCTCTACCCGCCGAGCACGACGGGTTGCGTCCGACGTGTCGCGCGGCCGTCCGCGAGCCGCTCCCGAGCACGTGCCTCGCCAGTGCAGTCGCAACCCCCCTCCATCTCCTGCTTGGCGAGCAGGCGCCGGGCGGCGACCTGCGCCGACACGTCCGTCCGGGCCACCTCCGACCCTCCCCGGTCACGGGCTTCATCGCTCCCGCCGCAACCCGCCGCGAAACCGACGCCCACGGCGCTGACGAGAGCTGCCGCTGCGAGCCGGGCCGTCACAGCCCCACCCGGCGGTCGCCCACCCGGCGGATGAGCTCAGCCGCGATCACCAGCACGAAGCTCGCAGTGATCATCACCGTTGCGACCGGGACCATGATCATCGTCCGCTCGGCGAAACGAAGACTCGAGTAGAGGTACACGGGCAGGGTCACCTGCTCACCCACGAGGAAGCTCGCGATCACGACCTCGTCGACCGAGACGACGAAGGCAACGAGGAGGGCCGAGATCAGCGCGGGTGTGATCAGCGGCAGCACGATGCGACGAAAGGTGAGCATCCATGACGCGCCGAGATCCTCGGCGGCCTCCTCGAGCCTGCGGTCGATCGACGCGATGCGCGGCATCAGGATGAGGACGCAGAACGGCAACGCGATCACGATGTGCCCGATCAGCACGGCCCAGAGGCTGAGCGGTACCGCGAGGAAGAAGATCGGTGGCTGGTCGGGTCGGAACAGTACGAGCAGCGACACGCCCAGCACGACCGTCGGCACGACGAGCGGCACGAGCACCAAAGCGGACACGAGCGACCGACCGGGGAAGCGCCGTCGGGCGAGTGCGTAGGAGACGGCGACGCTGATCGCCGTCGCGAGCAGTGCGACGCCGAGCCCCACCTGGATCGTCGCAACAAGAGCGTTCCGTATCTCGACGTTCTGCCACGCCGCCTCGTACCAGCGAGTCGTCAGTCCCTCGAACGGCAGCGCGGCGACCGACGAGGAGTTGAACGAGAACGCGATCAGCACGACGGTCGGCGCGTAGAGAAAAACGAGGAACGCGCCGAAGAAGACCGCAAGACCGCGCCTGCCTCGCCTGGAAAGAAGGACGTCGCTCACGCCGTCGCCCCGCCACCCTGCCGCAGGAAGCGCGACGTCGAGAACGTCAGGAAGAGCACCACCGCGAGCAGGAAGACCGACAGTACCGAGCCGGTCTGCCAGTTCAGCGTGCCGCCGACGAACTGCTGGGCGATCGCCTGCCCGAACATGTAGCCGCCTGTGCCGCCGACGAGCGACGGCGTGATGTACTCGCCGATCGAGGGGATGAAGACGAACAGGAACGCCGCGACGATGCCCGGCGCGGCCAGCGGCAGCGTGATCTTCCGCAAGCCATGTAGGCGGCTGGCGCCAAGATCCGTGCTGGCCTCGAGCAGCCGCCGGTCGATGTGCTCGAGCGCGATGAAGATCGGGAGCACGATGAACGGCACCCACGCGTACAACAACACGAGGATGACGGTGAACTGGCTGTAGATCAGGAACGAGAGCGCATTGTCCGGGTCGCGGATCCCGGTCTGGAAGAGCGCCGAGTTGATCACCCCTTGATCGCCGAGGATGATCTTCCACGCGAAGATGCGCAGCAGATAGCTCGTCAGGAACGGCGCGATCACGATCAGCAACCACGTGTACTTCGACTTCTTGACGCCGTAGGCGAGGAAGTAGGCGATCGGGAACGCGATCAGGACGGCGAACACCGAGGAGGTCGTCGCCATCGTCACGGACTTGAAGAAGAGGCGAACGAAGTCGCCTTCGGACGAGAGCTCCGCCACCCGCACCAGTGTGTTCCCCCACGGGATCGTGAAGAACGGCGCGAGCAGCAGCGAGAAGCAGACGACCGAGACGAGACCGCCGTGGCGCTGCAGGCGGCCGCCGAGCACCGCCCCCAGCACGAGCGCCACGAACAGCACGCCCACCAGCCACATCGGCAGACCGATGGTCGCGCTGCCGAGGATCTCGAGGTCGACCCCGTACCCCAAGAACGTGCGCCAGAGGTCGAGCGAGAACGAGCCGAGCTCCCCGGTCAGCTCCGCCGCCGCTTCCGTTCTGGCGAACCGGTCGATGCCGAGGCTGAAGCGGACGACGAAGTAGATCGGCAGGATGAAGAACGCGAGCAGCACGAGGAGCGTCGGCGCTGACAGCGCCCACCCCGAGAGACGCTCTCGCGCCGCCCGGGACATGCCCGGCCGCCCCGTTTCCACCACGGGCGCTACGTCGACAGTCATCATTGCCTGCCCTCGGCAAGCGGGGTCGCGCGACGCACCTCGCCGCGCGACCCCCTCTGCCTATGCCGCCTTGACCTCGGTCGCGGCGTCCACATACTCCTTGCGGTTGTCGAGCGGCTTCTCGAACCACGCGCGGGGCGGTTCGAATGCGCTCGGGTCGTCGAGTGAGAACGCCGTGATCAGCTCCTTGTTCTTGATCAGGTCGGTCACCCCGTTCTGCTGAGCGCCGCCGTACTGGAACGCGTCGGTCAGCCACGCTGCGACCGCCGGGGTGTTCGCCGCCGCCACCGCCTCGTGGGCCCTGGCGGGCTGCTTCGAGTTCGCGTTGAGCACGAACCCGCAGACCCAGGCCAACCGGCCCTCCTTCGGCGACATGTACCGCACGTCGACGTCCTTCATCTTCGGGTGGTTCTTGATCTTGTAGTACCCGTCGGGCCACGTATAGGTCGCCCAGAGGTTCCCGTTGACGAAGTCGTTGATCGTGTCGGTCTGGCTGCCCCAGAAGTTCCGGATCTGCGGCTTCGCCTTGATCATCGTCTCCTTGGCAGCCTGGATCTCCTCTGTCGTGAGCACGTTCGGGTCCTTCGGCTCGCCCCAGTTGATGAGGGCCCCGATCTTGATGATCGCGACGTCGTCCGAGAAGATCCCGATCTTCTGCTTGTACGCCGGATCCAGGAGAACGCTCCACGACTCCTCTTCGGTCGTGATCGGAATCTTGTCCGCCCGGTAGGTGAGCGTGGAGAACCCGACGTCGAATGCGACGTGGTAGACCTTGCCGTCGAGCATGCCGCCCTCACGGATTCCCGCCGGAATGCCCTCGTAGTCCGGCAGCAGTGACGTGTCCCAGGGCTGAATCAGCCCGGCCGCCTGCCAGTCCTTCGTGTAGGCGACGCACGGGTGGATGATGTCCGGGTTGTAGCCGGAGGCGACCTTGGCGAGCGCCTGCTGGTCGTTCTCGAGGAACGTGAACTTGAGGGGGCTGTCCGTGGCGTAGGGGCCTGCCAGATAGTTCGCCCACATCTCCTTCGCCTCGTAGCCGGCCCACTCGAAGATCTCGATCGGGCCACCTGGTTCGGTCGTGGCATCCAACGTGCCCGAGCCACCGGCGACCTCGCCGCCGTCATCACCGCCGCCACACGCCGCGAGCAGCGCGGCCAGGCCAATCCCGCCGCCGACGCCGAGTGCGCCGCGCCGGGTGTAGCGCTGCGTGGTGATCCAGTCGAGATCCATCCGCCCTCCCTTTCCGGCTGTGTTCCCGTCAGGACGCGTCCGCGTCCCCGGGGCTCTTCCTGCGACCTTCGACACCCGCTCGAGGGCGATGTGCCTCGCGTCGGGGTCCGCTCCGGTGCTGTTTCCGATACCGGGCCATTCTCACCCGCGTGCACCCCGAAACACAAGACCGGGCAGTAACTAAGGTACGGCTTCACCATGGGACTCACGGTGCTCGAGCAGCAGGTCGTCGACGCGATCGCGGCGCGTCGCGACGAGATCGTCGCGCTCGCGAGTGCGCTCGTTGGCTTCGATACGACGGCGCGCAACCCGAGCGACCCGCCGCGACAGGAGGCGCAGCTCCAGGCGTTCCTCGGCGCCAGGCTGGCGGCCGCCGGCGCCGACGTCGAGGTGTTCGAGCCTCCGGCCGACCAGGTCGCGGGCAAACCGCTCGTGCCTGCCGGGCTCGGCTTCGAGGGGCGCCCGCAGTTGATCGCCCGCTTCTGGGGCGCGGGCGGCGGGCGCAGTCTCCTCTTCAACGGCCACATCGACGCCGTCTCGTACGAGCCGAGGGATCGCTGGACGAGCGACCCTCTGCGGGCGGAGGTCCGCGACGGGATGCTGTACGGCCGCGGCTCCTGCGACATGAAAGGCGGCGTCGCTGCAATGACGGTGGCGGCGGAGACGGTCGCGTCGCTGGGGATCCGTCTCGCCGGGGATCTTGTCGTGGCGACGAACACCGACGAGGAGTCCTCCGGCGCAGGCAGCCAGGCGCTCGTGCAGCACGGCGTGAGCGCCGACGCGGGCATCGTCACCGAGGCGACGGGGTTCACCGTCTGGGTAGCCTGCCGCGGCTCCGAGTACGGCGTGATCACGGTGCCGGGCCAGACCGGCCACGCGGAGGTCGAGCACGGCCACTGGCGCGAGGGCGGCGCCGTCAACGCGATCGAAAAGGCGACGATCGTGATCGGCGCGCTGCAGAGCCTGCGGGAGGAATGGCGCAGGCGGCGCATCTTCCGTCATCCGTATCTATCCAAGCCGGACGTGGTGCCGACGCTCATCTCGGCCGGCGAGTGGCCGGTCACCCATCCGGCGGACTGCAAGATCACAATCGCGGTCCTCTACCAGCCGGTACAAGCGGACGGGAACGGCTGGGGCGCCGACGTGCGCCACGAGGTGGAGGAGTGGATCGTGCGTGCCGCGGCGGCCGACTCGTGGCTTGCCGAGCACCCGCCAACGATCGAGTGGTGGCCCAACGGGGTGATGCCGATGGAGATCCCCGAGGAGGACGCGATCGTGACGCTGATGCGCGAGGTGAACCGAGACCTGGGGCTTCCTGACCGGCTGCACGGCCTCGACTCGTGGTACGACGGCGCCACGTTCACACGGTTTGCCGCCACGCCTTCGATTGGCTACGGCCCCGCCGGATTCTCGCCGGACGGCGCGAAGATCGCGCACACGATCGACGAGCACGTACCGGTCGACGATCTCGTCACGGTCGCGCAGGCGCTAGCGCTCGCCTCGCTCCGCTTCTGCGGGGTCGTCGAGGGCGCTGCGATCGCCGCGGGCGGCTCCGCGACGGGTCGCTGAGACGACTCACCGGCCACGACCCCGCGATCTGCGCGGCGCGGCGCGCGATCGCGCCTTCGAGATCGTCCGCTGACGTAAAGCACGCCCGAGGCACAGCCTCGGGCTGACAACTCGGCGGGAAACTACGGAGCACGCTGCGGACGGCGCCCGATGCAGCGCCCGAGCACCTCCGCGAGCTTCGATCAGGTGCGCGGCTCGGTCGGCTCTAGAGGCAGTGCCGCGCCCGCCGCGCGGAGCACCGTCGCCGCGGAACTTTCTCGCTGGTCCCAGGTCACCGCAGCCTCGGGCACGAGCCGGAGCGCGACATCGTCCGAGGTCAGGAACTCTGCTGCCTCGGGCAGCCGCTCCCCCGTCTCGGTCACGTAGCGCCGGTGCACGCGCTCCAAGAGCGGCGTCGCTGTAGGCCCGCGCACAATCTCGATCCGTCCGCGGATCGAGGCGCCGCACACCTCGAAGCCGGGGCGCGAGTCGTGCAGCACGAGTGTCGCGCGCGGGTCGCGCTCGAGGTTTCGCACCTTGCGGCTGCGCGAGCCGGTCGCCAGCACGACCGCGTCGCCGTCCGCGGCGAACCACATCGGAACGGCGTGGACGGACCCGTCCGGTTCGAGCGTGGCGAGGACACCCACGAGCCGCGCCTCGAGGAGCTCGCGCATGAGAGGGTCGGACAGGATGGCCTCCCCTCGCAGCTCGCGGCTCGGTGTGGGAGCGCCGCCCGTCGCCATCGCCGTCGTATAGCAGCCCGAGACGCCGGCTCGCAGCGCTACGCGGCTGGCGGGAGCTCGGGCGGCTCCTCGTCCTCCGCGAGGCGCCGCTGGAGTACCGCGCGTGAGACGACGCCGATTAGTCGGCCGGCCTCGACCACCGGGACGCGCTCTGCGCCGCGCTCCTCGATGAAGCGAAATGCTTCCTCGAGCGGCTCGTCAGGGCCGAGCGTGTAGTACGGCGCCTCGGCGATACCCGCGAGAGGCGTCGTGGACGGGTCGAGCCCGAGCGCGACGACACGCGACACGAGCGTCTTCCGGGTCACCACCCCGACGAGCCCACCGGCCGCGTCGACGACATAGACGGCGCGCACCTCTGCGGGCGTGAGCACCTCCCCCGCCTCCTGCGCCGTCGCGGTCGCGGAGAGCGAACGCGGCTCGGTGATCATCGCGTCGCGGACGCGATCCATCACGGATACAGCCCACGCGCCTCGAGCGCGGCGGAGACGTCGCGGATACCGGCCACAAGCGCGGCTGTCCGCGCCGAGATGTCCTTCTCGCCTGCGATCTCCCACACGCGATCGAACGCGTCGTTCAGCTTCTCCGCCAGCTTGGCCCTGATCTCGTCCCGACCCCAGAACAGGCGGCCGAGATCCTGCACCCACTCGAAGTAGGAGACGGTGACGCCGCCCGCGTTCGTGAGGATGTCCGGGAGGATCGGGATGCCGCGCGCGCGCAGGATCGCGTCGGCGTCGAGAGAGGTGGGGCCGTTGGCGCCTTCCGCCACCATGCGGCACTGCAGCCGCGGCGCGTTGTCGCCGTGCACCTGGTCCTCCCGCGCCGCCAGCACGAGGATGTCGCACTCGAGCTCCAGCAGCTCCATGCCGCCGACACGCAAGCCGCTCTCCCAACCCTCGAGCGAGCCGTGCTCTCGCGCATAGGCGCTCATGGTGGGAATGTCGAGCCCGTTCGGGTCGTAGACGCCGCCGGAGATGTCGGAGACCGCGAGAACGGTGGCGCCGCGGTCGACGAGCTCCTGCGCTGCGATCCCGCCTACGTTGCCGAATCCCTGCACGACGCAGCGCTGCTCTGCCAGCTTCCAGCCGAGACGCTCGCAGGCGCGCGCGACGACCATCACGACGCCGGCGCCGGTTGCTTCGTGCCGGAACACGGAGCCCCCGATCGAGATTGGCTTGCCCGTGACGATCTCGGGGACGGCATGGCCGCGCTGCATCGAGTACGTGTCCATCATCCACGCCATCGTCTGCTCGTTCGTGGCCATGTCCGGCGCCGGGATGTCCTCCTTGGGGCCGATGAACGGCAGCAGCTCCGAGGTGAAACGCCGTGTGAGGCGCTCGAGCTCGGGTTGGGACAGCGCGCGCGGGTCGCAGCGGACGCCGCCCTTGGCGCCGCCGTACGGCAGCCGCAGCAGCGCGCACTTCCAGGTCATCCAGACAGCGAGCGCGGCGCACTCCCCGAGCGACACTTGGGGGTCGTAGCGGATGCCCCCCTTCGTGGGCCCGAGCACGCTGGAGTGCTGGACGCGGTAGCCGGGGAAGACGACGCGGCGGCCGTCGTCGAGCTTGACGGGGCACGAGACCATGATCGACCGCTCCGGGTGGCGGAGCCGCTCGGCGATCCCTGGGTTGACGTCGGCGTAGGGCACCGCCTGGTCGAACTGCGCGATCGCCGTCCGGTACAGCGGCGTGTCGAACTCGAGGTGCGCGAACGACGGCGCGACGTGCTCGGTGCTCGCCATGGCCGGCCGAGTGTACCGGCGAAAAACCGGTGACCTGTCACGACTCACACAGCTCCGGTCTTCCCGGCGTCGCGCTGAGGTTGCGTAGGGAAGGGGGAACAGTGCTGACGCACGGGCCCCGGACTGGAGCGGCCTCAACGCGGCGAGCGGACGGCGGAGCCGGGCTCCGCCCGGCGGGAGCCGCCTGCGGCCGGGGAAGCCGGAGTGCCGGGGGAGGGGCTCGAACCCCCACGTCCCAAAGGACAGCCGGTTTTAAGCCGGCCGCGTCTACCCATTCCGCCACCCCGGCGTTTCGAAGCGAGTGTAGGTCAATCGTCGTTCGGCTCGAGTGTCGCCGCCGGCTCGTCCACGAACGCCACGTGCCGCGCAGGAGCACGGTTGACAGTCAACGAAAACACGTCCGGCCGGTTGTAGTGCCCGGCCGCATCCAGGGTGTAGTGCGCGGCACGCGATGCGGCCGCGTCGATATCGGCTAGGAGGAGACCGTGCTCGCCGTGGAGCGGCCCCGCCACGACACGACCGAGCGGGTCGACGACCACCGAGTCGCCCTCGTTCAGCCACTCGTCGGGATCGGGATAGAGCCGCTCGCGATCGGGGAAGTCCTCCGGCACGTCGCGCGCCTGGATCGAGCAGCCCGATCCGAGCACCCAGCAGCGACCCTCCCGGGCGATATGACGCATCGACGCCAGCCACCCGTCGCCCTGATCCCAGGTCGAGGCGACGTAGATCTCGACACCCTGCGCGTACAGGCTGTAGCGCGCCAGCGGCATGTAGTTCTCCCAGCAGATCAGCCCGCCGAGGCGTCCGAACGGCAGGTCGAGCACCCGCAGGCCGCTCGCGTCGCCGGGCGCCCACACCATCCGCTCCGGATTGGTGGGGACGAGCTTGCGATGGCGGTTGAGGATGGCACCATCGGGCCCGATCGTGACCAGCGTGTTGAAGAGCGAGGCTCGGCTGAACGCGGAATCGCGCTCGTGCACACCCAGCAGCACGGTCGCACCGTGGCGCGCCGTCGCCTCGCGTACCGGCAGCAGGTCGTCCGCCTCCAGGTCGACCGCGTTCTCGAGCAGCCGCCCGTGGATCTCGCGCGAGAGGTCGTAGTCGCCCCCGGGGGTGAGGCGCCACACGTACTCCGGGTACCCCGGCACGTATGTCTCCGGAAACACGACCAACCCCGCGCCGGCGGCCGCCGCCTCCTCGAGCCCGTCGAGCACGCGCGCGATTGTCTCGTCGCGGTGCAGTAGCACCGGCGGGCGTTGGACGATCGCTGCGCGAACCGGCGCCAAGCCGTCCCCTACTGCTGGCCGGGCGCCATCGCGTCCGGTGGGAAGCGCTCCGGCCCCCTGAACTGGAAGGCGTCGAAATACGCGGCGAACGCGGCCTGGTCGAAGCCCGTGCAGGTGGCAAGGACGCCCTCGTCGCTCTTGTAGTCGCCGCTCGAGGCATTCCAGGCTCCGAGCGCGATCTTCTTGCCGAGCTTCGGGTACGGCGCGAGCAGCGTGCCGTTGCGATGATCGTCGTAGAAGGCGCGCAGCTGCGCCACGGTTGCCTCCGACACGTCGCTCCCGTAGTAGATGTAGACAGCTCCGTGCTCGAGGTTGTGGACGACCTGCGCCTGGTTGAGCGGCTCGTCGTACGCACCGTAGAAGGCAGTGGCACCGTTGTGCGCCCCGCCCGTCGGAGGATCGGTGTTCCACGCGGGCGAAACTCCCTCAGTGTCGGTCACGGAGTGGTCGGAGCTGTCTCCTGGGGCGTCGACGATCGTGAGCTCGCAGCCGGCGGCCTCGAGCACCGCGCGCGCGTCCTCGCCGGCGGCACCGCTGTTGGACCGACCGACGAGCAGCCAGAGCCCGAGACCGGCCGCGATCAGCGCCATGGCGGCCCCGACCCCGAGCAGCAGACGGCGGTCGCCGCCGGAGGTCGTCGGGCGGCGCGCGCTTCCCTGTCGAGGCTTCGGAGGCATCGAAGCGGCATCGTAGATGCTGACCACAGGTCACGGCCGGGGATCCGTCCGGGGCCCGCGCTACCTTTGGCGGCCCTCATGACGATTGTCGCGCTGCTCATCGGTCTCGTCGTCGGCGCCGCCGGCGTCCTTCTGCTCCTGCGCCCACGGCTCCTCGAGGCACACACGCAACAGCAGGAGGCCCGCGGGCTCGAGCGGCGCGTCGTCGAAGCAGAGGCGCTGTTGCAGGCGGAGCGCGGCTCCCTCGACGAGCGCATTGGAAACGCCGTGCGCGCCGCCTCCAGCGAGGCGCTGCAGCAGAGCTCGACGGCATTCCTCGACCTCGCGCAGACGAAGCTCGACGCGTACGTGGCCCCGCTCAAGGAGTCGCTCGGGAAGGTCGAGGTGCAGGTGACCGCGCTCGAGCAGGCACGCCGCGAGGCATACGGGGCGCTCAACGAGAGCGTGCGACAGCTCCGCACGGACCAGGAGCGGCTGCGCACCGAGACCGGAAACCTCGTCACCGCGCTGCGCGCGCCGCACACGCGCGGGCGCTGGGGCGAGATCCAGCTGCGCCGCGTGATCGAGATGGCAGGGATGCTCGAGCACTGCGACTTCGACGAGCAGGTCACGACCTCCGACGACGAGGGGCGCTTGCATCGCCCGGACGTCGTCGTCCGTCTCCCGGGCGGCAAGAACGTCGTCATCGACTCGAAGGTTCCGCTCGTCGCCTACCTCGAAGCGTGCGCGGAGGAGCGAACCGACGACGAGCGACGGGCCCTGCTCGCCGACCACGCGCGGCACGTCCGCGAGCACATCCAGCGCCTCGGCCAGAAGGCGTACTGGCGCCAGTTCCCGGCGACACCCGAGTTCGTGGTCATGTTCCTGCCGGACGAGACGTTCCTGCGGGTGGCGCTCGAGCAGGACGCGTCCCTCGTCGAGATGGCGGTGAGCAACAACGTGATCCCCGCCTCCCCCACCAACCTGATCGGGTTGCTGCGCGCCGTCCACTACGGGTGGCAGCAGGAGACGATCGCGGAGAGCGCGCGGCAGGTGAGCGACCTGGGTCGGGAGCTCTACAGGCGCCTGTCCACGATGGGCACGCACGTGGCGAAGCTCGGGAAGTCGCTCGACGGCGCCGTCAAGGCCTACAACGAGACGGTCGGTTCGCTGGAGACGCGCGTGCTGCCGCAGGCGCGGGCGTTCGAGCGCCACGGCATCACCGGGATCGAGATCCCGGAGCTGGCCCCGGTCGACCGGCAGGCTCGCGGGCTGGTCGCGCCCGAGCTCGTCTCAGACGACCAGCCGGCGCTCGAGGTGCTGGCGGGCGACGTTCACGCTGCGTGAGGGAACAGAGCCGCGTCTAGAGGCGTTGTATTAGCGTGAGGCCCCGTAACGCCGGGGCTCTTCCCGTGTCAAGAGGAGAACGATGAGCGACGTCAGGAACGTGATCGTGATCGGCGGCGGCCCCGCCGGGTACACCGCGGCGCTGTATTCGGCGCGCGCCAACCTCCAGCCGCTGGTGATCGAGGGCTTCAACTGGGGCGGCCAGCTGATGATCACATCAGACGTCGAGAACTATCCGGGTTACGCCGACGGCGTGCTCGGCCCGGCCATGATGCAGGACTTCCGCCGGCAGGCGGAGCGCTTCGGCGCCGAGCTCGTCACCGACGACGTGACGAAGGTCGACCTCTCCGAGCGGCCCTTCCGCATCTGGGTCGGCGACGACGAGTACCGCGCCGACACAGTGATCGTCGCCACCGGGGCCAGCGCCCGCCAGCTGGGGCTCGAGTCGGAGCTGCGTCTCCAGGGGCGCGGCGTCTCCTACTGCGCCACCTGCGACGCCGCGTTCTTCCGCGACAAGGTGGTCACCGTCGTCGGCGGCGGCGACTCCGCCATGGAAGAGGCGCTCTTCATCACCCGCTTCGCGAGCAAGGTGTACCTCGTGCACCGCCGGCAGGAGTTCCGCGCGTCGCCGATCATGGTCGACCGCGTCCGAGCAAGCGACAGGATCGAACTCGTGCTCGACTCCGCCGTCGAGGAGGTGCTCGGCGAGGCGAAGGTGACGGGCGTGCGCCTTCGTAACCTCGTCACCGGCGCGGAGAGCGAGCTGCAGACAGACGGCTTCTTCGTCGCCATCGGCCACGACCCGAACACGGGGCTCTTCCTCGATGTGCTCGATCACGAGCCCGGGACCGGCTACCTCGTGGCGCAGCCCGGCTCCACGCAAACGAACGTGCCAGGCGTGTTCGCAGCCGGCGACGTCCAGGACCACGTGTACCGGCAAGCGGTCACCGCCGCCGGCTCCGGCTGCATGGCAGCGCTCGACGCCGAACGGTTCCTCAGCGAGGAACGCCACGCAGCACTGTCCCGCGCAGCCTCGTAGACCCGCGCCCGTCTGCTCCGTCGGCCACGCCCGGTAGCGTGACTCCACGTGGCTGTGCAGTGGACGGATCTTGTCGACCCGTCGCGGGACGAGCTGCTCCACGCGACCGCGCTCGCGCTCGACCCGGACGCGATCGAGACCCTCGTTGCGGCGCCCGGTGACGGGCGGGACGCCCGGCCGCTCGTCGAGGGGCACGGCTCGTACGTGCTGGCGGTTCTCTCCTATCCGCAGGTGTTCCCCGCAGAGGATCGCGTCGAGTACCTCGAGCTCGACGTGATCGCGACGCCGACGCGGGTCCTGACAATTCGCAAGACAGGTCGAGGCGGCGGGCTCGCGCCGATCGACGTTCTCGCAACCCGCACGCGTGACGACCTCGATGCCGGCATGCTCGTTCACGCCGTCGTCGACGACGTCGCCGACGCCTTCCTGGGGCTGCTCGACGGCCTCTACGAGGAGATCGACGAGCTCGAGGGACACGTCGACGAGCTGTCCGGCCACGTCGTCAGGCGCCGCATGGCCGAGCTACGCCATGAGCTGCTCCACGGCCGGCGCACGGCAAGCGCCACGCGTGCCGCGGTGCGCCGCATCATCGACGGACGGGTCGACCTGGCCGGGCCAAGGCTCTTCTCGCCCGTCGTCGAGTCGGCGTTCGTCGACACCTACGAGACGTTCGTGCGGGTGACCGAAGAGCTGGACGTGGCACGCGATCTCCTCGCCAGCGTGCGCGACTACCACCAGGCGAAGATCGCGGAGGGGCAGAACGACGTCGGCAAGAAGCTGACCGTCATTGCGTCGCTCGTGCTCGTGCCAAGCCTGATCGTCGGGTTCTACGGGCAGAACTTCGCCGAGGCGTTCGACGAGCCCTACTGGAGCGTCGGGGTGTCTCTGGGGTTGATCGTGGTGACGACGATCGCCCAGCTCGCCCTGTTCCGGTGGCGCCGCTGGATCTGACTTCCACGGCGGCGACCGAGGGGCCGCCTCCAGGTCGCCGGCTGTGGGCGCTCGCGCCGTGGCTTGCCGCGGCCGTCGCGATCCTGCTCGGCACGATCGCGCTCGGTGACAAGTCGTTGTGGTTCGACGAAGCATTCAACGCCGACGTGGTCGAGCGCCGCTGGCGAGAGGTGCTCCACATGATCAGGACGACCGAGCCGTCGCAGGCGGTGTATCTCCTCCTGCTCAAGCCATGGGCGGGTCTTGTCGGCGCGGGGGACGACGCCCTTCTGCGGTTGCCGTCGGTTGTCTTCGCTGCCGCGGCCGCGGCCGCATTGGTCGTCCTCGGGCGCGAGCTGTTCGATCGCTGGACGGGGCTGATCGCAGGGCTCCTGCTCGCTTCGAACGCGTTCGTAGTCGCGTGGTCGCAGCAGGCACGCACGTACTCGCTCGCGCTGCTCGCGACGGTGGTAACGACCCTGCTCTTCGTTCGTGCACGACGCTCGACGGCCCAGGGATGGTGGCTTGCCTACGGCGCCGTCGGGGCCGCCTCGATCTGGTGCCACTTCTACGCCGGATTGATCCTGCTCGCCCACGCCGCCGCGTTCGCCGTAGACGCCGAGCGGCCGCCGTGGCGCCGGCTCGCCGCGTCGTGGGGGGTGATCGGCCTCGGCCTGACACCCATGGCGGTGTACATCGTGGGAGGAACCCGCGAGAACGTCGAGTGGATTCCTACTCCCACGTTCGACGTCGTCTGGTCGTCGCTCTACGAGCCGTCTGGCGAGAACGCGCTCCTGCTCCTCGCGGCCGCGCTCGGGCTCGCAGCGCTCGCTCTGGGGCGAGGTGCCGTACCGGCGCGGTGGAAGACGGCACTGCTCGCAGCATGGGTCGTGATCCCGATCGGCATGGGAGCGGCGGCGGCGGTGTTCCGGCCGTTCCTCGTGCCGCGGTTCGCGATCGTGATCGCCCCGGCCCTCGCGCTCCTGGCCGCCGTCGCCGTGCTGGCGCCGCGGCACCGGCTTCTTCGAGCCGGAGCTGGGGCTGCGCTGGTCGCGGTCGCGGCGGTGCAGGTCGCTGCCTGGTACGGCCGCGTCCCCGAAGATTGGCGTGGAGCGGCCGCCTACGCCGCGGTGGCGGCCGACCGCGGCGCAACGGTTGCAGTGCTCCCGCCGTCGGCAACGCTCCCGTTTCGCCGCTATGCGGCCGATCTCCAGCTCGTGTCGGAGCCGAGCGGTCCCGGGGTGGTGGTCATCGTTCTTCGAGGCGTCAAGGATCCCGGCCCGCCGGCCCAGGTCGCACGCGAGTTCATGGCCGGTGCGCCGTATGTCCTTCGCGAGGAGAGGACGTTCGGCGAGCGCATCCTCGCCCAGCGCTGGAGCATGCCGTGATGCACGTCGCCGTGATCGAGAGCCGCCGGGAGGCTGTCGAGCGCTGGGCCTGGCGGCTCGCACCGGTCGCCGTGGGCCTCGGAGCTCTCGCCCTCAACCTCGTCACGCTCGGGCGCAAGTCGCTGTGGATCGACGAGGCGCAGACGGTCGACCTCGTCACGCAGTCCTGGGGCGAGCTGTGGCACGACGTCCAGGCCTTCGAGGCGCCACACGGCATGTACTACGCGGCCGCGAAGCTCTGGCTCTCGGTCGCAGGGACATCGGAGTGGGCCGTGCGCTTCCCGTCGGCCGTGGCCGGTGCTCTCGCCGTCTCGCTCATCTTCGTTCTCGGTTCGAGGCTCTTCGGCCGCTGGGCGGGCCTCGCCGCGGCGGGTGCGCTCGCGACGAGCGTGTACGTCCTGATCTGGTCGCAGCAAGGGCGCGGCTACAGCCTCGCGCTGGCGGCGGCCGTGCTCGCGACGCTCGCCTTCGTGTCGGCGCTCGAGCACCCGTCCTGGCGGCGGTGGGCGCTGTGGGCCCTCGCCGTCGCGCTTGCGATCGCGGTCAACCTGTTCGTGGTCGCGATCGTGGCGGCGCATGCGGTCGCCTTTGCAGTGCGCCGGCCGCTCCCCTCCCTCCGTGCCCCTCTCGTCGCGCTGGGTGCCGCCGGCGCGACCGCGGTGGGGTTGGCAGCGTTCGTCCGCAGGGCCGATGCGGGGCAGCTCGACTGGCTCGACCCGCCGACGCTCGAGACGGTGGGTAGCGGCGCGTGGCAACTCGCCGGAGCGAACCCGTTCGTGATCGCCGTCGCGATCGTCGGCGCGATCGGGCTCGCGACGGGTGCCGTCCGCGGCAGCGAGCGATGGAAGACCGTGCTCCTCGTTGCGTGGCTTGCCGCGCCGTTCGTGCTGACGCTCGGGCTCTCCGTCGTGCAGTCGGCATTCCACACCCGGTACCTCGTCTCCGCTGCCCCGGCTGTCGCGCTGTTGGTCGCCGCCGGCGTTGTCGCACAGCGGCGCTGGGTGGCCGTTGCGCTCGTCGTGCTGCTGGGCGTCAGCGCCGGCTTCCGGCTCGTCCAGTGGTACGCGGGGCCGGCCACCGAGGACTGGCGTGCAGCCGTCGGAGCCGTGCGTGCGGAGCAGCAGGCCGGCGAGGCCGTGATCGCCGTGCCGGACTACCAGCGCGTCTCGCTTGCGTACTACGCGGGCCCGGGATTCGATGCCTCGGAGCCGTCGGGAGAGCGCGTGTGGCTCCTCGTCGCATCGCCCGACGCCGACGAGCGGCTGCGCCTTGCCCGCGGACTCGTCGACCCTCCGCAGTACGCTCTCCTCGAGGAGCGGCAATTCGGCGAGCGGCTCTGGCTCCAGGTTTGGGAGGTCCCGTAGGAGGCCAGCCTGGACCGACTGGCGCCACGCCCCGGGGGATCGCGCGGCTCGCTCCGCTGCTTCCACCCGCGGTGGCTCTCGCGCTCGGCTTCGTACGGCTGGACGACAAGTCGATCTGGGTCGACGAGTCGTTCACCCTCGACCTGATGAAGTGGTCGCCGGTCGATCTGCTCGACAGCAACTACCTCCTCAACGTCCTCGCCCTGAAGACGTGGGCCGCTGTCGTCGGGGACGGCACCTGGGAGCTCCGCGCATCTTCCGTCGTCGCCGCCGCGGCAGCGGCTGCGCTCGTCTATGCGCTCGGCCTACGCCTGCTCGGGCGTAGGGGCGCGCTGGCCTCGGGGCTGCTCGCCGCCGTGAGCCCGTTTCTCGTCGCCTGGTCGCAGCAGGTACGCGGCTACACGGTACTCCTCGCGCTCGTGACCGCGACGGCCCTCGCCCTCACGTCGGCGCTGCAGCGGCCGGGCCGCGGGCGCTGGACGCTTTACGGCCTGCTGCTCGCCGTCTCCATCGCGTGGCACCCCTATGCGGCGCTCGTGGTGCCCGCGCACCTCGCGGCGGTTGCCTGGTACCGCCCGCGTCCCGGCTTCCGGCCGATCCTCGTGGCCGTCGTCGGAGCGTTCGCGGTCACGGCTCCGTGGCTTGCGGTCGTGGCCGGCCGCGAGAACACGGGCGGCGGCCCGACCACCTGGCTGGAGCAGCCGGGT
>Ga0247727_10006430_pt1 | contig 23122 bp, 21 predicted proteins | sample WisWelCaveWW1625_FD_202498 | JGI IMG/M metagenome (GOLD analysis project Ga0247727, IMG submission 202498) | Biofilm microbial communities from Wishing Well Cave, Virginia, United States - WW16-25 | ecosystem: Environmental > Aquatic > Deep subsurface > Groundwater > Cave microbial mat | place...
AAGCCAGCGTATGCAGCGTGACGTATTTCGCCATTCGGCGCTCCTCCACAAAGCGCGCTAAGATACTCATATTGGTGCATGCCATGAAAGAAGGAAATTGGAAAACAGAAACTGGAAAATGGTCTGTTGCGGTCTGGCTTCCCCGTCTCTCATTTTTCAGAGTCAGTTTTCTCGCTGCTTTTTGTGCCTGTCTGTGCGCGTCTGCGGTGGCTTTCTCGCTCCTTCTCGCGCAGACGAGCGAAGAAACCTATCGCCGGCTGCGCGAAGAAATGGTGCGCACGCAGATCGCGGAGCTGCGGTTTTCCGGCGCGCCGCCGGTGCGCGACGCGCGCGTGCTGGACGCGATGCGGCGCACCCCGCGGCACAAGTTTGTTCCGGCGACGCAGGCGGCACATGCCTACGAAGACCGTCCGCTGCCCATCGGCCACGACCAGACCATTTCCCAGCCGTACATGGTGGCCATTATGACCGAGCTGGTGCGTCCGCAGGCTGGCCATCGGGTGCTGGAGATAGGGACAGGCTCGGGCTACCAAGCGGCGGTGCTTTCGCCGCTGGTGGCGCAGGTCTATACGATTGAGATTGTCGAGCCGCTGGGCAAGCAGGCGAGCGAGCGGCTGCGCGCGCTGGGGTACAACAATGTGGAAGTGGGCATTGGCGACGGCTACCTCGGCTGGCCGGAGAAAGCGCCGTTTGACGGCATCGTCGTAACCGCAGGGGCGACGGAGATACCGATGCCGCTAGTGGAACAGCTCAAGCCGGGCGGAAGGATGGTGATTCCTGTGGGCCCGTACTGGCAGACACAAATCCTGAAAGTGGTGACGAAGGGAACGCGCGGACCGAGAGATCATCGAGTGGAAGACGTGATGCCGGTGGCGTTTGTACCGTTGGTTCGGCAAAAGAAATGAATTCGGCAAGTAGAAAAGAGAAACTGTAGAATGGCCATCCATTTCGGTGTTCTCCCAGGGACCCTAATTTTCATTTTCTAATTTCTGTTTTCGCCTTTTGTGTGATTAGCTGTCGGTTGCCATGGCGACGATTTCTCCAACTCCGGACAAAATGAAGGAAAATCGCACGGCGCATCCCTACCACATGTACGACGCAATCCGCGCGCAGCCCGCGCTGGTTGCCAAGCTGCTCAGCGCGCATGGCGCTGAACTCGACCGCGCGGCGGAGGCCGTGGCAGCGCGCCAGCGGTTGATTTTTGCGGGCATTGGCACGTCTGGGCATGCGGCTCAGATGGGCGGATACTTCCTTCGACTGCTCACGGCCGGGCGAATGGCGGCGCTGGTCGAGGAGTCCTTCGAACTGGTGAACTACCCGCTCGCGCTCAGTTCCGGCGACGCTCTCATTGCAACCAGTCACCGCGGTTGGAAGAATTATTCTGTGGAGGCTGTGCGACGCGCCAAGGCAGCCGGGGCTCTGACTGTGGCCATCATCGGCGAGGGCGGCGGCGAAGGCATCCGCGCGGCGGACTACGTCTTTCCCACGTGCGAGCAGGAGATTTCGTTCGCGCATACGAAGAGTTACACCACGGCACTCGCAATTCTCGCGGCGCTGACGGTGCGAATCGCGGAGCGGCGCAGGCTGCTGGCGATCAAGAATGCTGGTGATGAGCTCGATCGCATTCCCGATTCCATCACGGCTGCGCTTTTGTGCGAGCCGCAAGCCCGCGCTGCCGCAAAAGCCATTGCCTCGCGCCAACGCCTGATCTTCGTCGGCACGGGACCCAACTCGATCACTGCGCGCGAAGCAGCGTTGAAAGTCAAAGAGACGAGCTACGTCGCCGCCGAAGGCTTCGAGACGGAAGAGTTTCTCCATGGGCCGCTTTCGGAAATGGACGCGCGCGCGGCCCTCGTGGCGTTCCTTTCAGGCGGCCCGGGCGATGCCCGCACGCGGCAGATTCTCGCAGCGGTCGGCGAACTGGATGTCGTCCGCGTTGGGATTGTCGCCGCGGGGGCTAACGCAGGCGACGCTGGTCAATCTTCTGGTGTGCTCTCCGAGCACGGCATCGAAGTGCCCGCCGCAGCGGAATGGCTTTCACCCTTCCCACAGACCATCGCCGCCCAGTTGTTGAGCTATTTCCTCGCTCTCGAGCGCGGGACCAACCCCGACTGGGGCCGCGAAGAGGATCCCGCCCACGCTCGCTCCCGGACACATTACAAGCTGTAGCGGTGTCTTTCTGTGCAGAGTTTGCAGGGGCTCAAGGCCGTGTGCTTTAACGGCAACTGTTGTTGGCCTTAAGGCATCTGTTACCGTATCGGTTCCCTATACCCCTGCCGAATCAGAAGAGAGCACGACGCGCGGAGCTTCGCGCGCCGCAGTCGAATGCAGTCGCACAAGGAGGCCGTCATGCGCAAGCTCATCTCCGTTGTAATCATTGCACTGCTGTTGGTTCCACCTGCGCCTGCCCAACAGGCTGCAGCGCCATCCGCCGCGGCGGAACGCGCGGCGACGCCAAACACAGCCACGCGCCTGCCGGTGAAGCGCGTGGTGCTCTACAAAAACGGCGTCGGTTTCTTTGAGCATCTGGGGCGGGTACGCGGGTCGCAGGACGTCACGATTGATTTCACCAGCGGCCAGTTGAACGACGCGCTTGCATCTCTCACCGTATTGGACCTCGCGGGCGGACGCATTACGGGCGTGGGATACAACTCCAATGCGCCGCTCGATCGGCGGTTGGGCGCGCTTCGCCTGCCGCTGGGAGAGAAAACTACAGTGCGCGACTTCCTCGATGCGTTGCGTGGCGCACGACTAGAAGCGCGCAGCGGCAGCACGGCCATCATCGGCCGGTTGCTGAGCGTCGAGCGGAAGTCACGTATTCAAGGCGGGAACACCCGCGAAGTTGACGAGATTTCGCTGGTTACTGATGCGGGCGACGTTCGCACCGTTGAACTGACCCCTGCGGTCTCCATACGCCTGGCCGAACGCGACCTCAACCAGGAAGTGGGCCGTTACTTGAGCGTGCTGGCCTCAGCGCGGGAGCGCGACCTGCGGCGCATGGTGATTTCCACGGCTGGCACGGGCGAGCGACCGCTCTATGTCAGCTACATCAGCGAAGTGCCGATCTGGAAGACGACCTATCGCGTGGTGCTGCCGTCAAAGGCAGCTGCAAAGCCGCTGCTGCAAGGTTGGGCGATTGTGGACAACACCGTCGGCGAAGACTGGGCGGACGTCGAGCTGTCCCTGGTCGCGGGTGCGCCGCAGTCGTTCATCCAACAGCTTTCGCAGCCGTACTACTCGCGCCGACACGTCATCCCTCTCCCCGAATCCGCGCAGCTCACGCCGCAAACGCATGCAGCCACACTTGTCCCCGGTGCGGGACGCCTCTTTGGCAAAGTCACCGACCTGGCGGGCTTGATCGTGAGCGGGGCCGAGGTTCGTGTCGTCGCAGAAAATGGCGCGCTGATCGCGCAAGGAAGCACCAGCCCTCAGGGCACGTATGAATTCGATTCTCTTCCTGCGGGAAACCTTCAGGTGGAAGTTGTCACTCCCGGCTTCAAGAGAGCTGTAATTCAAAACGTTGGTCTCAGCGGCGGCAGCTCGAATGAGCAAAACGTCACCTTGGAACTGGGCCAAGTGACAGAGACAGTTACGGTCGAAGCGGCGCCGAGCACTGCGAATACAACAGTCTCTAGCCTCTCTGAATTTAGAACCGCCATTGGAACGAAACGTCAACTTGGCACGGGTGCGGCCTTAGGGCGACGCGAAAGTGGCGGCGGTGGTGGAATCGGCGGCGGAGTTGGCGGTGGTACCGCTGGAGGTGTCTTAGGAGGGGCGGGTCCGGGAGAAGCGCGGCTGCGTGCAGAAGCCGCGGCGCAGGCGCGGGAGTTGGGCGACTTGTTCGAATACAAACTGAAGGAGCGGGTGACGATTCGAAAGAACCAGTCGGCGCTGGTGCCGATTCTGCAGGCCGAAATCGGCGCTGAGAAGATCTCCCTCTGGAATGCAAGCAACAACTCAACGCGACCGCTGCGGGCATTGTGGCTGACCAACACGAGCAACCTCACCCTCGACGGCGGCAGCTTCAGCGTGCTCGAGGATGAGACGTTTGCCGGCGAAGGCTTGCTGGACGCCATCAAGCCGGGCGAGCGGCGCTTGCTTTCCTACGCCGTGGACCTCGGGGTGATGGTCGACACCAAGATGGAGAGCGACCAGCAGCGGGTCTCGCGTGTGCGAATCGTGCGAGGCGTGATGATGCAGACCAGCGAGTTGCGAGAGAAGAAGACCTTCACAGTGCGCAACGAAGACACAACGACTCGCACGGTCGTCATCGAGCATCCCGTGCGACCCGGTTGGAAGCTCGCAACTGATGTAGCCAAGCCAGACGAAACCGCCAGCGGACTTTATCGCTTCCGGCTGACCGTGGATCCAAAGAAAACGGGCACACTGACGATTAGCGAAGTCCGCCCGCTGGATACCACCTACGAAATCTCAAATCTGGACGACAAGCAGATCGTCGTCTTTCTCCGCCAGAAATCAATCAATCCGGAGATCGAGCAAGCTCTTCGCCGCATCATCGAGCAGAAAAACCGCGTCGCCGCGCTCGATGAAGAGATCGAGAAGCGGGAGGTAGAGTCAAAGAGCATCTACGACAATCAAGCACGCCTCCGTGAAAACCTGAAGGCTTTGAAGGGCAGCGCGGAAGAGAAGGCGCTGATGCAGCGGTACACGCGGCAGCTTGATCAGCAGGAGAGCCGTTTGGAGGCGCTACGGAAGGAAACAGCAGAGCTCGGAACCAAACGCCAGCAGGCGCAGGCCGAGCTGGACAAGATGATTCAGGACCTTGCGCTGGACGTGAGCCTGTAGCGGGAGCATTGGTCCCGCGGTGGAAACGATCGGCTGTTGACGGGAACGCCTGAGCGGAAAGAAGAAGAGTCTTGCTCCCGTGACTGAGTTGACCGCTTACTCAGCTTTTTGTGCGGCGAGGATCTGATCTTTGTGTTTTTTGTACAGTTCGCAGTCGGCCTTCATGGGGTCGGGACAGAGATTCAAGGTTGAGTACAGGCGGGCCCGGCTCAGCCGGAGGCTGATGAAGGTGTACTCGTCGAGGGTTAGCCCGCTTTTTTCAGCAAGTTTCCGGGTGCGCTCTTTCGAATCCATACCGTTCAGGGCCTTGCCGGCCTTCACGTCTTCGCGCCGGGCGCGGACAATCTCCTGCTGAGCGGCGCAGTATTTGTTAATGTCCGCGACACTCAGCGGGCGCTGAGCCGGGCTATCGGGTTTCTTCGCCGCTTCGACGGCCTTCGCGCGCAGCTCGGCTTGCGTGTCTTGTACGGCCTGGGCGGATTGGGGGGTCTGCACGCCGAAGGGAAGGTCGCCCAAACTCAGTACAGCACCAATAACGAAAACTCCCAGGATGATTCGCCTCATTGTCGGCACCTCACTTCTGCAGAGCTGGCTTGCTTCATCGTAGGGGCTGGCTCGGGGCACGTCAACGCACGGTTGCGGGCGTGTTGCGCATTTTGCTTACAGGCACGAGTGGCCGGATGGTGGTCGCGAAGAATTTGCGGTGACGCGTGCACGGTTAAGGATAAGGAATCGGCTTGCGAACGTCGTCAATCTCCTTCCGCATCCGGCGAACCAGCTCGCAATCGGCCTTGTAGGCTTCGGGGATTGGCGTGGTGTGTTCCCGACGCAGAAGGGCCATGGCGTTTTCAATGCGAGCGTCGATGAAAGTGAATTCGCTGACGGAGAGGCCGTTTCTCTGCATGGTGGCTTCGTTCTGCTCCTGGGTGTACTCGTCGGGTGCGTTGGCGCGGAGAGCCTTTTGTTTATTATCCTGGAGATCCCGGTAGGCCGCGAGGTACTTGCGAATGTCTTGCTCAGTCAAGCCGGGCTTGGAAACCTTCTCGACCTCAGACCGACCACCCCACCCACAAGCGGAGAACCCCAGGGCCGCGGCCAGCAAAAGCGCGAAAAAGAACCAGCGCAGCAAAAAGGCGGGAAGAAAGCAGCGTACGGTTCGGATTATCGGGAAGGGGTGGCGCATCACAACTGGCCATACAGGGGACAATCAACGGCCGTTCACTGAGCGTCCGGCAGAGTGCGGCCTCGCGTGATTGAAATCACCGTCTTGCCGTCGTTCTCCTCCCTTGCCACAGCAATCAGAAAACCGTTCTCCCGGTCCTTCCCACCGGTGATCATGCCGCTGCCGGCCGCTTCGATGAAGTTGGCATCGCGGTCTTGGAGCTTTTCGCGGTAGAAGGCCAGGACTTTTTCCGGGGGATCCGAGGTGCGGAAGACGTACGTGCCGGAAACTCCTTTCGCCGACTTCACCTGCATGCCACCTTCGGTCTGTTCCGCCCCCGGGTAAATGGGAACGCCCAACTCATTCTCCGTGACCGGGATTTTCTCGCCGACGGTGATTTGGCCGCCCGGAGTGCTGATCTGAAGCTGGCCGGAAGAGGAGTCGACGGCAACTTGCCTGGAAATGCTCCACACTCCAAAGGCCATGCCGATGGCCCCGATGACAAAGGCTGCTCCAACAAGGATGACCAGCACCAGGAGGATTTTCATGCCCGCGCCGCTCTTGCGTGTCTGCGCGGGCGGAGGTGAGCCACAAGTTGGGCAAACCGAAGAACCTGCGGCCAGGGGTTTTCCGCATCGGGTACAGAAATTCGCCATTCTATCCTCCACGCACAAGACATCTTAGGCCGAAGGTACAGGTGCGTCAATGCACACAGAGCTGGTTGTTTCCCACAGGTTGCTGGATTAGCATTTGGGGAGGAGTCAACTCATGTGCAGAGCCATTCGCCTTTTCGTTGTCCTGTTGGCATTGTGTCTCTCCTGGGGGCAACTCGCCGGACAAGGCATCGGCAGCCTGAACGGCACGGTGCTGAGCACGAGCGGGAAGCCCGTGGCCGGAGCCCGCGTACTGATTCAGACCGCCGACGGACGAAAACCGTTTACGGTGCGCACGGACGCGACAGGAAGTTTTCGAGTGGCGCGGATCACGCGAGGTCTGTATCACCTGCGTGCCCAGTCGGCTGGATTGTGGTCGGACTGGGAGCACAACGTCCTTGTCCGCACAGGTCAGCCAACGTTGGTGACCTTGCGCCTCTCGCTAAAGCTGCCTCCCGCTGTGGTAGCCGCCGGGCCCAAACCGCTAACGGGCAAGGTCCGCGAGTGGACCGTGCCGGTGGAGAATTCCCGCGTGCACGACCCAGCAGTGGACCCCGCGGGACACATTTGGCTGACGCTGCAACATGCCAACCAGATGGCGCGCCTCGATCCTGAAACGGGTGAATGGAAACTCTACCCGGTGCCTACGCCCGACTCCGGCCCGCACGGGTTGGTCTCCGATGCAGCAGGAAATATCTGGTTTACGGAGAATGGCGCCGGCAAGATCGGGCGAATTGACGCGCAAACCGGCGCCATCACCGAATACGCTGCGCCGACGGCAAAAGACCCGCACACACCCATCTTTGGGCCGGATGGCGCGCTGTGGTTTACGGCGCAGCGGGCCAACCTGGTGGTGCGCATGGACACCAAAACAGGTGCGATGAAGGAATACACCGTGCCGACGCCGAATTCGCGGCCTTACGGAATCGTCTCCGCCCCGGACGGCGGGCTGTGGTTCTGCGAGTTCAATACCAACAAGCTTGGGCGGATTGACCCCGCAACAGGCGCGATCACGGAAGTGGTGCTGCCCTCCGTGGACGCGCGTCCGCGACGGCTGGCCGTTTCCGGCAACGCCATTTATTACGCCGACTTTCGCGGCGGACGATTGGGGCGGCTCGACCTGGCCACACGCGCGATCCAGGAATGGATGAGCCCGTCGGGGCCCGCTTCGCAGCCCTACGGGATCGAAGCCGATGGTGCGGGCAACATCTGGTACAACGAGTTTGCTGCGAACTTTATCGTGCGCTTCGATCCGAAGACGCAGGCGTTCGAAAAATTCCCGTTGCCGTCGCCGAAGTCGGAAGTGCGACACATGGCCCGCGACGGCCAGGGACGTGTGTGGATGGCGCTCTCGGGAGCGAACAAGGTCGGAGTGGTCGAGTAGGCTTCCGCCAATCCCCGCAAATCAAGACAGGCCGATTCTCTCGCGTAGGGGGCACGATGCGTGGTGGCCCGGGCAGCAAAGCTGTGCCGACTGCGGCTAGGGGTTGGTGATCTGGAAGGAGCGGGACTCCTCGCGAATGGGGTTGTAGATTTTGTTGAACCAGTCGTTGCGCAGGGGGCTTTCAGCGTAGGCGTCGGCGGCGGCACGGTCGGCGAACTCGATCACGAACGCGGCGCTGTAGCCCTGCGGCTGAACGCGCGTAGACTTAATCCAGACATTTTTGATGCCGGGCATTTTGGCGGCCACATCGAGCACGCCCTGAAGTGCTGCTTGTTGTTGCGCGGGTGTGGAGTCTGCTTTGAACTTCACGGCGACAACGTGGATGACGGTTTTGGGCTGGCCAAACTTGTTCTGCGCGCTGAGGTAGCCGGCGGCGAAAAGGGCCGCGCCGACAAGAACAGCGAGTCCGATGCGAAATGTGCGGTTCATCCGTGTCTCCTGAGAGAAGTTGTGCGGGGAGAGTGTACGAGAGGGGGGAGCAGGGGCGCAAGCGGGAAGCGCGGAGGCGAGTACCCACGGAATTGACATTTGTGAATGCCGGTACCATTCTGCGTGACGCCTGCGTCCAAGACGCACAGAGGTGAAGAGCAAAGCCTTACCCAAAGGGGATTTCACAATGAAGCGGCGAGGATTTGTACTGTGGAGTTTCATCAGTCTGGCAGTGATTTCGGTTGTTGCGGGCGGAGAAAGAGCGCAGAGCACGCCTGCCGCCGACGGCGGGGTGCTGGTGGTGCTGAATAAGTCGGACCATGAGGCGGCGATCGTGGACCCGGTCACCTACAAGGTGCTGGCCAAGCTGCCGACAGGAAAAGGGCCGCACGAGGCAGCGAGTTCGCCCGATGGGCGGACAGCGTATGTGTCGAATTACGGGTCGTACCGGATTTTCCAGGCCAGCGGGCAGGGAGGGCAGGCGCCGCCGGGGAATACGATCACGGTGTTGGACCTTGTGGGGCGAACGGTAAAGGCGACCTTTGATCTAGGCGAGTATCTGAGTCCGCATGGGATCTGGGTGAGCCAGGACGGAAAGCTGGTGTGGGTGACGTGCGAGAGGTCGCAAGCGGTGCTCGAGCTGGATGCGGCAAGCGGCAAAGTGGTGCGGGCGTGGAAGACCAATCAGAACGTGAGCCACATGGTGGTGCCGTCGAAGGATGAGAAGAAACTCTACGTGGCCAATATCGGGTCGGGAAGCGTGACCGTCATCAACCGGACCAGCGATGCGGTGGTCTCGATTCCGACCGGCGCGGGGGCGGAGGGGATCGACGTTTCTCCCGACGGGCGGGAAGTGTGGGTGACGAACCGGGCGGCGGGAACGGTTTCGGTGATCGAGGTGGCGACAGACAAATTGGCAGCGACGTTTGCCAGCGGAGGAAGGTTTCCGATCCGGGTAAAGTTTACGCCGGATGGGCAGCAAGTGTGGGTCTCCAACGCACAGAGCAACTCGGTGAGTATCTTCGATGCGAAGACGCGGCAACTGCTGGCAACAATGGAAGTGGGAGCAGTGCCGGTCGGAATTCTCATGACCCCGGATGGTAAGCGCGCGTTTGTCGCCAATACGAATGCGAACCAGGTGACCGTGTTCGACGTGGCAGGACGAAAGATTTTGACGACGCTTTCGACCGGGAACGAGCCGGATGGGATGGCATGGGCAGAGGGGAAATAGCCCGCGCTGCGCTAGGAATGTCGGCTAAAACGCACAATCCAATGGCGGAGTAAACCCGCCCTCAGACTGAAAAATTCAGTTGAGGCCGTATTTTTTGCGCTTGTCGAGGAGGGTTTTGCGGCTGATGCCGAGAATCTCCGCCGCTTTGGTGATTTTGTAGCGAGTGGCATCGAGAGTGGCGGCGATGACTTCTTTTTCAACTTCTTCGAGGGAGCGGAGACGGGCGTGGTGAACGGCAGTGCCGCCAAAGGCGACACGCACACTTTCCGGAAAATCAAGGTGGCCAAGCACGGTGCCTTTTGAGAAGACGAGGGCGCGCTCAATGGCATTTTTCAGCTCGCGGACGTTGCCGGGCCAGGAGTAGGCCTGGAGCGCACGACGGGCGTCTTCGCTCAGCGATACACCGGCGCGGCCGTGCACGGCGGCGAGGCGGGCGAGGAGATGATCGGCCAGGGGGAGGATGTCCGCGGGGCGCGCCCGGAGGGAAGGCACCTGGATGGTGAGCACGTTTAAGCGGAAGAAAAGGTCTTCGCGGAAACGGCCGGCGGAGACAGCGGCGTGGAGGTCGGTATTGGTGAGGGCGATGAGGCGGGCGTCTATTCGAAGCGTTTCGGTGCCGCCGAGGCGCTCGAAGGTGCGTTCCTCGAGCACTCGGAGAAGCTTGGCCTGGATGCCGGAGGTGAGGGCGGCGACTTCGTCCAGAACAATGGTGCCGTTGCCGGCGAGTTCGAGGCGACCGAGCTTGCGCTCGACGGCACCGGTAAAAGCGCCGCGCTCGTGGCCGAACAGCTCGGATTCGACCAGCTCGTGAGGGAGGCTGGCGCAGTCAATCTTGAGATAGGGAGCATCGCGGCGCGGGCCCAGCTCGTGGATGAGACGAGCGAGATGGTCCTTGCCGGTGCCGCTCTCTCCGGTGATGAGAAGGATTGTGGAGGCATCGGCAACTTTATGGGCCAGCTCGACGACGCGAAGAGAAGCGGGGTCGCGGGCCACCCACTCGAGACGCGAGTCGGTCATGACTCGGCGACTCCGTGAGACGAGGGGCCGGGGTCCGGCTGACGATTGGGGGGCAGGGCGTCGACGTCGGGAACGTCCGTGCGGCGCGCAGAACGCCAAAGGCGCTCGAGGTCGTAGAAGTGGCGGGCGCGCTCAGTGAAAACGTGGACAAGGAAGCTGCCGAAGTCGAGAAGCACCCATTCGGCCTGGTCGTAGCCCTCGCGGTGGAGGACGCGGCGGCCGCGACGCGCAAGCTGCTCTTCGATTTCGTCGCTGATGGACTGCGCCTGGCGGTTGCTGGAGCCGCTGCAAAGGAGGAAGGCGTCGGTAAAGGCACCGAGACCCGAAAGATCGAGAAGAGTGACGGCAAAGGCTTTTTTGTTTTGTGCGGCGTCAATGGCCCAGGCGAGCTCGGGACGGAGCTGGGCGGGAGATGAGGGCGGAGCGGGTTTGCGGCGCGAGTCGGTGGTCACCGGTAGAGTGCCTGCTTGGAAATGTATTCCTCGACGCGCAGAGGCACAAGCCCGTGAATGGACTGGCCGCGGTCGAGGCGTTTCCTAACTTCGGTGGCAGAGACGGGGCTGGAAACGGTGTCGAGGAGATAGATGGTGGAACGGCGGAGGTGAATGGTGTGGGCGTCGTCAGGCTCGGCGGATTTGGCGCGGTCAAAAAGCTCGGGAGGGATGACCAGACGGAGAGCGTCCATGCGAAAGCCCGGGCGGCTGGCGACGGCGAAGTCGCAACTGTTGAGCAGGGCCTCGTATTCGCGCCAGGTGGCGATTTTGAGGAAGGAGTCGGCACCGAGGACGAAGAAGAGTTTGTCGCTGCGGAAATGATAGAGGTGGCGGAAGTGGCGAACGGTGTCAATGGAGAAAAAGACTTGGCGGCCACTGAAGTCGGAGCCGGCTTCGGCAAGCGAAGGGATGAAATACGGATGGTCGGCGCAGGCAAGACCTACCATGGCGAAGCGGTGAGGATAAGAAGCGAGGTCGTGGCGGGGCTTATGGGGCGGGCGTCCGCAGGGAATGAAGTGAAGCTCATCGAAATGAAAGCGGCGGTCGGCGGCGCGGGCGACGGCCATGTGGCCGGAATGAATGGGGTCGAACGAACCTCCGAAGAGAGCGATGCGGCGGGGAAGGTGAGTGTGCGTCTGAGCTAGAGCGCGTTGCGCCAGAGTGGTGATCAACGATCCTCCGATTGGCGATTCGCGCGCGACGCGACTCCGGATGAATGAGGCGGAGCGATGGGCGCAGGGATCTCTTCGGACACAAGTCGGGGGATGCGGTCGAGAGCGTGGGCCAGGGAACGAACCAGCTCTGGGATGCCATGGCCGGAGGCGGAGGAGATGGAGTGGAACTCGAGTCCGCGAGAGGCGCAGAAGGCGCGGAGCGCTTCGAGGCGCGAGCGGTCGGTGGTGGCGTCGAGCTTGGTGGCGACGACGATCACGGGCTTGGCGGCGAGAGCTGAACTGAATGCGGCGAGTTCTGTGGAGATGATCTCGAAATCGCGGACCGGGTCGCGGTCAGAAGCGTCGCTGGTATCAATGAGGTGGGCAAGGAGACGGGTGCGCTCGACGTGGCGCAGAAAGCGCGTGCCGAGGCCAACGCCAGCATGCGCGCCTTCGATGAGGCCGGGAAGGTCGGCGACGACGAAAGTGCGGCCGGGAGCGCGACCGACGACGGCGTCGGCAGAGACGACGCCGAGATTGGGTTCGAGCGTGGTGAAGGGATAGTCGGCAATTTTCGGACGGGCTGCGGAGATGCGCGAGATGAGCGTGGACTTGCCGACGTTGGGGAAACCGATCAGGCCGACGTCGGCGAGGAGCTTGAGCTCGAGGCGCAGATGGCGCTCTTCGCCGGGCTGGCCGTCTTCGGATTCGCGCGGAGCCTGGTGCCAGGGGCGAGCGAAGTGCTGGTTGCCGCGGCCACCGCGTCCGGCGCGTGCGGCAAGGAAACGCTGGCCGGGCGCAGTGAGGTCGGCGAGAGGTTGGCCGGAGTCCTCGTCCCAGATGACGGTGCCGATGGGGACAGCGAGGACCATGTCCTCGCCGGTGTGCCCCGTCTTATTGGAGCCTTCGCCGTGGCGACCGCGCTCGGCGCGGAACTCGCGATTGAAACGGTAGCGGAGAAGGGTGTTGTCGTGCGGGGTGGCGGCGATCCAAACGCTGCCGCCTGCGCCGCCATCGCCGCCTGAGGGGCCGCCGCGGGGTACAAATTTCTCGCGGCGGAAGGCAACGCAACCGTTGCCGCCGTCGCCGGCCTTTACATAGATTTTGGCTTCGTCAACGAACATGAGCTTCGGAGGACAATGGAGAGAATACGACAGGGCCGCCCGGAAAGACAAAGGCGGCCCCCATCGAGCGGGACCGCCTGAAGGAAGAGAGCGATCAATTGGATGTCGCAGCTACGGGCGAAGCGGCTTCGGCTGGGAGAACGCTGATGAAGCGGCCGTCCCGGCCTTTGTCTTCAAAGCGGACGATGCCGGAGACGCGGGCAAAGAGAGTGTCGTCCCTGCCGCGGCCGACGTTGAGGCCGGGCTTGTGGCGCGTGCCGCGCTGGCGAATGAGGATCGTGCCCGCGTGAACGAACTGCCCGCCAAAGCGCTTGACGCCAAGTCGCTGGCCCTGGGAGTCGCGGCCGTTGGTCGAAGAGCCGCCGCCTTTTTTGTGTGCCATGGAGTCCTCGAAACTAGAAACTGGAAATTAGAAACTCGAAAAAGCGAAATAACCCGGCCGACCAGGAGTCCTAAAGCTGGATGTCGCTGACTTCGACGGCGGTGAAGTCCTGCCGGTGGCCGCGAACGATCTTGTACTGCTTGGTCTTGCGATACTTCATCACTTTCACTTTCGGATGGCGGCCCTGGGCGACGATTTTGCCGGTGACTTGGGCCTTGGCAGCGTCGGCGCCGGTGAGGAGTTTGTCGTCGCTGCGAACGGCGAGCACGTCGTCAAAAGTGATCTTGCCGCCGACCTTGCCGGGCATGCGTTCGACACGAATGGTGTCGCCCGGGGCGACGCGGTATTGTTTGCTGCCACTGCGAATGACGGCGTACATGTAGCTCCTCCAGCCGGTTGAGAGACAAGCATTATAGAGGGGAATGCCGCAAGGGTCAAACAGGGGGGTACTAGGACTCATACAATCTTGCATTGACATTTGCGCGAGATTGTGTACACTTCATGTTATCGGGCTTCCCCGCCCCGCTGTAGCTTGGGGAAACTAAGACAAAAGCTGATTGGGCCGCGACACTGTCCGTATTGCTACGGCTGGAAAGTGATGAGTGCGCGCAGACGCGGCTTCGTTGAAAGCGTGGTGCTTCGACTGATCCTGCTGCGACCCTTTCGTTGCACGCATTGCGATGCGCGGCACTACGAGCTGTTCTTCCGGCCGTTGAGAGCGCCCCAAGCAGGTGAGGCGCAAGCAGCGTATTTTTCTGCGGTTGGCGGGGACTAATTCCTTCCTGAGCACTTCCCTTTTGAGAAGCTGAAGAGATGGGTCAGGCGCGGGGGTGCGCTTTGTCGTAAACCTCCATGAGCTGGCGGATGGAGGCGTGCGTATAACGCTGGGTGGTGGAAAGCGACCTGTGGCCGAGCAGCTCCTGGATGGCACGAAGGTCGGCGCCATCCGCCAAGAGATGGGTGGCGAAAGCGTGGCGCAAGGAGTGAGGGTGGAGGTCCCAGTTGATGTTGACGAGGCGGACGTATTTCTTGACGATGCGGCCAACGGAGCGGGTAGTGAGCCGGCGGCCGGCGTAGTTGAGGTAGACGGCTTCAGGCTCGGAACCGGAACCAGCGCGACGAAGCAGCTCGCTGCGAACGGGCCAGTAGTTTTCCAGCGCAGACTGGGCCTTGCGGCCGTAGGGGACGACGCGTTCCTTGCGGCCCTTGCCGCGCACACGCAGCATTTGGGCGTCGCGGTCGAGGTCGGCGAGGTTGAGGCCAGTGAGCTCGCTGACGCGAAGTCCAGCGGCGTAGAGAAGTTCGAGAATGGCGCGGTCGCGGCGGACGAGAAGCTGCGATTCGTCGTCTTGGGCACCGGGGCGATGACGGTGGGCGCTGTTTCCTTCTTCATCCTTCCGTACTGATAATTCCGCAGCTTCAATGGAGGCGAGTTGGTCGAGGAAGCCGCTAATTTCTTCGGCGGTGAGGACGCTGGGGACGCGCTTGGGCAGCTTGGGAGTGGCGACGAGGCGCGCAGGGTTTTCGCGCAGCAGGCCTTCGCGGACGCAGAACTTGAAGAAGGAGCGGAGAGCGGCGAGCTTGCGGGCGATGGAGGTCTTTTCGAGGCGGTGGTCGTGGAGGTGAGCGATGAACTCGCGGATGAGGAGATGATTGATGTCCGCGAGGGCAGGAGGTTTGCCGGCCGGAGGGGTGGCGTAGGCAAGGAATTGTTCGAGGTCGCACTGGTAGTTGCGCTGGGTGTGCGGGGAGGCGTTGCGCTCGAAGCGCAGATAGTGGAGAAATTTTTCGACGGCCTCTTTCACAGCAAGAGAGTAAAGCCACAGATGAACACAGATAAACACGGATGAAGCAGGGAGGAGCGAAACAGACAACGGGGTGATTCAGAGGAGAACATCCGACGCAGAGACGCTGAGAACGCAGAGGAGCGCAGAGAAGACGCAGAAATGATGTGCGGCTTGCCGGAAGAGTGAAGCAGCAGGAAATTTTGTTTCGTTTGGGGGGAGAGGTGGGTTAGCATTCGCGGCCATGTGGACACCGAAAAACATACTGCTGCTGGCTTTGCTGGTGGTGACGGTGTGGTTTGTGTGGGCGTGGGTGCGACTGGCGCGGAAGGCGAAGGAATCGAGTGCGGCGACGGCGGGTCGCGGACACGGGGCCTACCACGCGTTGGTTGGGTTTGTGCTCGATTTCTTCGACACGCTGGGGATCGGGAACTTCGCGCCGACGACTTCGGCGTTCAAGCTGCGGGGGTCGGTGCCGGATGAAAAAATTCCCGGGACGCTGAATGTGGGTTACGCGATCCCGACGGTGGCGCAGGCGCTGATCTACATCACGATCGTGGACGTGGACATCTGGACCCTGGTGGGGATGATTGCGGCGTCGGTGGCCGGAGCGTGGCTGGGAGCGGGCGTGGTGGCGAAATGGCCGCGGAGAAAAATACAGATTGGGATGGGCTTTGCGCTGCTGGCGGCAGCGGTGTTGATGCTGATGCGGAATCTGCAGCTCGGGCCGGCCGAGGGACAGGACCTAGCACTGCGCGGGGCTCGATTGTGGCTTGGGCTGGCGGGGAATTTTGCTCTGGGCGCGCTGATGACGCTGGGAATCGGGCTTTATGCACCATGCCTGATCCTGGTGAGCTTGTTAGGGATGAACCCGCGGGCGGCGTTTCCGATCATGATGGGGTCGTGCGCGTTCCTGATGCCGGTGGGGGGAATTCGGTTCATCCGCGAGGGGAGCTACAGCCTGCCAGCGTCGCTGATGCTGACGATTGCCGGGACGCCGGCGGTGCTGATTGCGGCGTATATCGTGCGCGAGTTGACGCTGACGCAAGTGCGCTGGCTGGTGATTGTCGTGGTGGTGTATACGGCGGCGATGATGCTGCGGTCGGCCATTAAAGAGCGCGGGGCAACGACGCCGGTTCGGCCGGGGTCGGCGATGCCGTGAAGAGAAAAGCGAAATTGGGAATCAGAAAATGGAAATTGGACGACGAAAACCTGAAACTTGTCGGTCGAACGTGAGTGCCCGCCACCGCCTGTCAGAATGCCGGGAAGCAAGCCCAAGGAAAACCGTAAATGAAAGAGGCATCAGGAAGTGGTGTCTTTTGGTCTTTGGGTGCGCCAGCGAAGGAAAAGCGAGAGCCAGCAGAGGAGAGCGACAAAGAGGGTGATAGCGAAGGGTTCCCAGGAGCCGCGGAAGCCGCTGGCGTACGTCACCAGGATCACAGCCAACCAGGTGAGAAGCGAATAGCCGGCAGTGGCGAGTGTGAGAAGGCGCCGCCAGCCGCGTCGAGCGGCGAGGTCTGCTGCGGCGGCGGAAAGAACGGGAACGACCGGAAGAAGCCACAACCATTGCTGCGCGGACATGCGGGGATTGTATGGCGATCAGACGGCATTCGCCAAAGAGGAAGAAAAGGCGGAACACAGATGAACACGGATAAACACAGATGAGGAGAGGAACGGAAAAAAAGAAAGCGATGAACAGGGATGCGGCGCAGAGAGGTGGTGAGTGAAAGGATCAGGTTGTCGGCGGGGTGGAGGTTGAGATCCTTCGCGCTCCGGCATCGCAAGCTCTTGCCGAAGCGCTCAGGATGACAGCGTCGGGTTGTTGGGCCCGCTCAGATTACGACGACTGAAAGTTCGCGGGGCTAGATGAACTGTGAAAACAAAAGGTTCTGGAGATGAAGGTCACCGCCAGCAGAAGAAGATGAAGGCGGCGAGGATCCAGTCGAAGACCAGGCAGGCAGGGGGATACCAGGGAACGAGTTTCGTGGGGACGGCGCGAGGGTGATGGGCGAGGTCCCAAAGGCCGTGGAGAAAGAAACCGATGGCAAGGAGATGTACGTTGAGGCTGAGTGCGGCGACGGCCAGAAGGATGAAGGGCAAGACGAAAAAGGTTTCGGCGAGGATGACGAGCCAGCGGCCGTCGTGAAGAGCGAAACCGAGATAAACGCCGGCGGTGACTCCGAGCAGGACGGCGAAGAGGCTGACGGCGGGGTAGTACGGGAGCCAGACGCCCAGGGCGATGAAGGGTAGAGAGGACACCGCGCCGAGCAGAGTGCTGCGAAGAGCGGGATGCATTGCGGGTATTGTGGCGGAAGAGAGCCGGGAGGGAAAGGGTTGAGAAGAGATTGGGTCATTGAAGATTGAGTGGTAGAGAAGGTGGGGAGAGGGAGAGAAAAGATTATTGATTGCAGATTTGAAATTTCAGTGGGAAGCACAAAAGCAAAGAGAAAGTTCGAGAGCAGTCGTTCATTCCGCTTCGCGGCACCCAGAAAGATTGAAAATCCAGCGCGTGTGCGACAGGAGAAATGAAGTCAAATCTCAGGGCTGAGAGCACAGAAACGAGAAAGAGGGCGCAGAGAAGCGGGAGAAAGAAGGAAGCGAGATCAGGGTTTGGCAGAGACGGGGACGGGTGGTTCGGCGTGGCCGGGGGAAGATAATGTTGCGGGCGCGGACGCGGGGAGGGGTGCTTCCCAATCGCAGCCGTCTTTGAGGCAGGCGCGAGAGGCGCCGGTTTTGCCGCGCTTCTCGACGATGAAGGGCGAGTGGCATTTGGGGCACGGCTCGGGGATGGGCCGGTGGGGCGTGGTGAAGTCACATTCGGGATAGCGATTGCAGCCGTAGAAGACGCGGCGACGGCCTTTGCGCGTCATGCGCTCGACAAACTCGCCGGTGCCGCATTTCGGGCAGGCGATGCCGAGCGTTTTTGAGCGGATGTATTTGCATTTGGGGTAGCCGGAGCAGCCGATGAATTCGCCGTAGCGGCCGTGCTTTTTGACGAGCTGGCTGCCGCACTCGGGACATTTTTCGTCGAGCGGCACGTCGGGCTGGCGAGCCTTGCGCGTGCCGTGAACGAGGCGCCGGGTGGTCTTGCAGTCGGGATAGCCGGTGCAGGCGAGGAAGGGGCCGAAACGGCCGCGCTTGATGGTCATCTCCTTGCCGCAGTTGTCGCAATATTCTGGGCCGGATTCGCTCTCGACTTCTTCGCCGCCCAGCTCGGGTGAAAGGTCGCGGGTAAAGTCGCACTCGGGATAGCGCGAGCAGCCGAGGAAGAAGCCGTGGCGGCTGATGCGCTCGAGCAGCTCGCCCTGGCCGCACTTTTCGCACTTCTCGCCGGTGGGAATGCCGGCTTTGTAAGAGGCCATCTCGCCTTCGGCCTTGTCGAGGTCTTCCTCGAAGCGCCCCCAGAACTCTTCGACTGACTTGCGCCAGGGAAGTTTGCCTTCTTCGATTGCGTCGAGCTCTTCTTCCATGCGGGCGGTGAAGCCGACGTCGAAAATGTCTTCAAAGCTTTTCACCAGCAGGGTGCTGACCTTTTCGCCAAGCATGGTGGGGGTGAAACGGCCTTGATCCTTGCTGACGTATTCGCGCTCGACGATGGTGGAGATGATGGCCGCATAGGTGGAGGGGCGGCCAATGCCCTTTTCTTCCAGTTCTTTCACCAGCGTGGCTTCGGTGTAGCGCGGAGGCGGCTCGGTGAAGTGCTGTTCGGGGCGGATTTTGTCGAGGCGGAGAGTTTCGCCTTCGCGGACGCGCGGAAGGGCGCGGCCTTCGCCTTCGGAGTCGTCGTCCTTCTCGCGTTCCTCTTCGGCGATTTGATAGACGCGCAGGTAGCCATCGAATTTCTGAACGGAGCCGGTGGCGCGGAAAGTGTAGTCGCTGGCGGCGATGTCGATGGTGGTCTGGTCGAAGACGGCCGGCACCATCTGTGAGGCGACAAAGCGCTGCCAGATGAGCTGGTAGAGCTTGAACATGTCGTCTTCGAGGTATTTGCGGACGTCATCGGGCGAGCGAGTAACGTCGGTAGGGCGGATGGCTTCGTGGGCCTCCTGCGCGTCCTTTTTAGATTTGAAGAAGTTTGGTTTCTCGGGGAGATAGCTGGCGCCGTAGCTCGAGCCGATCAGCTCGCGCACCTGGCCGAGGGCGTCGTTTGAGACTTTAACGGAATCGGTGCGCATGTAGGTGATGAGGCCGACGGAGCCTTCGTCACCCAGCTCGACGCCTTCATAGAGACGCTGGGCGAGCATCATGGTGCGCTTGGCGGTGAAGCGCAGACGGTTGTAGGCGGCCTGCTGGAGCTTTGAGGTGGTGAAAGGCGGCGGGGCGAAGCGGCGCTTTTCCTTCTGAGTGACGCTGGCGACCTGCCACTTCGCGTTCTCGACTGCGGCGATGACCTTTTGCGCTTCGGCTTGGTTGAGGACTTCGACGTCTTCGCCCTTGAACTTGGCGAGCTTGGCTTCGAACTGCGGCGGCACCGAGCCTTCGAGCAAAGCGTGGATGGTCCAGTACTCGACAGGAACGAAGGCGCGAATTCCGAGCTCGCGCTCAACGATAAGGCGCAGCGCTACGGTCTGGACGCGGCCGGCCGAGAGGCCGCGGCGAACTTTGTCCCAAAGGAGCGGCGAAATTTTATAGCCGACGAGGCGGTCGAGTACGCGGCGGGCCTGCTGGGCGTCCACGAGGTGGGTATCAATCTGGCCGGGATGCTCGAAGGCAGCCTTGATGGCCTTCTGAGTGATTTCGTTGAACATCACGCGGAAGATTTTTTTGCGCTCAGCTTTGGTGCGACCGAGGACTTCGGCGAGATGGGCGCAGATGGCTTCGCCTTCGCGGTCAGGGTCGGCGGCGAGATAGATGGCGTCGGAGTCTTTGGCGACTTTCTTCAGCTCGGCAACGACTTTGGTTTTGCCGGGGATGACTTCGTAGGTGGGCTCGAAGCCATGGTCCACATCGATGCCGAGCTCTTTCTTGGGGAGGTCTTTGACGTGGCCGAGCGAAGCTTTCACGGAGTAGTTGCGGCCGAGATATTTGTTGATGGTCTTCGCCTTGGCAGGCGATTCGACGATGACGAGTGAGCGACCCATGACTCTTCTGTTGTAAACCCTCTGTCAAGTTTGGACGGCAGCCGGGCAGGGAAGTTGTGTCCTTCTCGCCAACTCAGAGCAGGACCTTGACGAACTGCTTGCCGGGCATCTGACGGACGATGCCCTTCATTTCGAGCTCAAAGAGAGTGGACAAAACCACCGAAGAGTTCAGTTCCGACTTCTCAACCAGCTCGTCCACGTGGCGCGGCTCTTCGGCGGCGAGCAAGTCGAAGAGTTTTTTCTCGGTTGCGCCGAGCGAAGCCTCGAAAAGCGAGGCGCGCTGCTCGGGCGTGGTAGTCTCCACCGGAAACAGCTCGGCGCGCACGCCGGTGGGCAGCTCTTCGACGACGTCCTGCCAGTTGGCGACGAGCTTGGCGCCCTGCTTGATTAATTGATGCGGGGCGAAGCTGGCGGGCTGCGTGGCATGTCCGGGGACGCCGAAGACTTCGCGGCCGAACTCCATCGCCAGGCGCGCGGTGATGAGCGAGCCGGAATACTGCGCGCCTTCAACGATGATTGCGCCAAGCGCCATGCCGGCGACGATGCGGTTGCGAATGGGGAAATTTTCGGGCGCAGGATAACAGCCCAACTGGAACTCGGTGATGAGGGCGCCGCGTTCGATGACCTGCGCGTAGAGTTTCTTGTTCTCTTTGGGGTAGATGACGTCGAGACCGGTGCCGAGGACGCCGATGGTGGCGCCGTTTTTTGCAGCGAGGGCTCCTTTGTGCGACGAACTATCAATGCCGCGGGCCAGTCCGCTGACGATGACGAGGCCGCGCTCGGCAAGGTCGCGGGCAAGGCGCTCGGCCATGAGATTTCCATAAGGCGTCGGGCGGCGCGTGCCAACCATGGAGAGGCAGTGACGGCCGAGGACCGCAGGATCGCCGCGGACGTAGAGAAACGGAGGAGGGTCGAAGATTTCAAGGAGCCGCTTGGGGTAGTCAGGCTCCCCCCAGTGGATGAGCTTGCCGTCGAGCTTGCGGAGCTCGGCCAATTCCTTTTCGGCGGCTTTGAGCGGGTCGCGGGAGTGAATCGCCTGAGCGACGGGGGCAGGCAAGCGGCAGGATTCAAGTTCTGTGAGAGAGGCGGAGAAAATGGCTTCGGGCGTGCCGAAGGCTTTCAAGAGGCGCGAGGTGAGGCGCGCGGCGAGACCGGGGGTGACCGATAGACCGAGCCAGTGGAGGGAAGCATCGAGATCCATCGCGGGGGAGGGTACGCGGCGATTAATAAAGTTGTCAAGTACGAGAGCGGGAATGGAAGAGGGGCGGTCTAAAGACGCGTCCTACAACTCGTGTGAGACTTTGGGGAGTGAAGGGTCTGCAAGCACGGGCACGGACGGGCACGCCATGGTTCGGCTACGCTCACCACAAGTGGCGTGCCCCTACAGTCGGGAAAGGGTTAGAAGGGGGAAGCATGGTATGGTGCGCGGCGTGAAACGGGAGGAGAGGTCGGGGCTGGAGGCGTGGGGCACGGCGGCGCTGCCGCGTCCGGCGGCGACGCGTGGGCTGAGTTTACTGGGAGTGATCGGACCGGGCGCGATCATCCTGGGACTTTCAATCGGCAGCGGGGAGTGGCTGATCGGCCCGGCGGCGTTTGTGAAGTACGGGCTGTCGCTGCTATGGGTGACATTGGTCGCCGTCTTCCTGCAGACCATCCTCAACACGGAGCTGATGCGCTACACGCTCTATACGGGCGAACCGGCGGTGACCGGCTTCATGCGGACGGGGCCGAGCTCGACGTTTTGGGCGTGGTTTTACACCGGCCTCTATTTCTTGCACGTGGGCTGGCCGGCGTGGGCGGCAAATGCGGCAGGGGCGTTTTTCTTCCTTTTCTACAAGCGGCTGCCGGGAGGAGGAGACGCGGGGACGGTTTATTTGCTGGGGGTGGGAGCGTTTCTGAGCTGCGTGGTGATTCTGCTGTTTGGGCGGCGAATCGAGAGGACATTGGAGATTCTGAACTGGGTGCTGGTGCTGGCCATTCTGGGAGGGATGACATTTCTGTGCCTGCTGTTCTTTGCGCCGCGAATTTGGCTGGAAGCTGCGGTCGGCTACTTCGGATATGACCAGCGGAGCGGAGGGTTCAGCTTCATTCCGGCCGGGGCAGACTGGTTTTTGATTGGAGCGTTCGCGGCGTATTCGGGAGCGGGCGGCGTGAGCAACCTGATGCTCTCGAACTGGGCGCGCGACAAGGGATTCGGGATGGGGAAGACGGTGGGGTACATCCCGGCGGCGGTGGGCGGGCACAAAGCAAAGTTGGCGCATACGGGGAATGTGTTTGCGGTGACGGAAGAAAACCTGGCGACGTGGAGACAGTGGTGGAGGATTGTGGCGATTGACCAGTGGGGAGTGTTTTTTGTTGGGGCATTGCTGGGGATGGGGCTGCCGGCAATCCTCTACTCGATTTTTATCCAGCCCGGTCGGGACATTCGCGACCTGGCGATTGCGGCAGAGCTGGCGTGGGCGGTGGGAGCGCGCGGCGGGGCGCTGCTGGCGGGTCTGGTGGCGCTGATGAGCGCGTGGGTGCTGTTCAAGACGCAGCTCGACAACGTGGAAGGAATGGTGCGGGCGCTGACGGACATTCTTTGGACGGGAAGCAAGAAGATCCGCGGGTGGCGCGGGGGAGATGTGCGGCTGATTTATTACGGGCTGCTGGTGCTGACGGTCGTGTGGGGGATGATGGCGCTGCGATTGGCGCGTCCGATTATTCTGCTGCAAGTGGCGGCGAACATTGCCGGAGCGGTGATGGTGATCAGCGCGCTGCATATTCTGTACGTCAATGTGAAGCTGCTGCCGAGAGAGTTGAGGCCGCCGATGTGGCGAAGGGTAGCGCTGGTGGGAATGGCGCTCTTCTACGGATTTTTTG